>Ga0194128_10005948_pt1 | contig 16721 bp, 12 predicted proteins | sample TA2KigCa65mmetaG_FD_148650 | JGI IMG/M metagenome (GOLD analysis project Ga0194128, IMG submission 148650) | Freshwater microbial communities from Lake Tanganyika, Tanzania - TA2015037 Kigoma Deep Cast 65m | ecosystem: Environmental > Aquatic > Freshwater > Lake | place: Tanzania: Lake...
CGCCGCGCAGCACGAAGACGTCGGCGAAGCCATCGTTGTCGTAGTCGGCGTGCACCAGGTTGAGGCCGCCGGTGAGGCCGGTCAGCAACGCCGCCGCCGTGCGATCGGTGAAGGTGCCGTCGCCGTTGCTGCGGAACAGGCGAATCGGGTCGGTGAAACCCATCGACGACACCATGACGTCGATGAAGCCGTCGCGGTCGAAGTCCTCGAGGCAGACGCCGCCCGAGATCGACGAGTGCGCCAGCCCGCACTGCGGCGCGACGTCGGCGAAGCGCGGCAGCGGATGGTCCGATGCGAAGCGCTCCGGGCCGATGCGGAACCGCTCGGGCACGCCGTCCGGCCAACTCCCGAGCGTCATGTGCGCCAGGTTGAGCATCCAGCGGTACTCGTCGTCGTCCGGCGCGCGCTCGAGCGCCGGCCCGAGCAGCTCGATCGCCTGCTCCGAGCCGCGCCGCGCCGTGTGCTGCCCGGCTGGCTCGATCGGCGCGATGCACGAGCTGCAGCAATGGTGCGCGAGGCAGTTCTCGAGCTCGCCGATGCGCAGCCACGTCAGGATGCGCAGCCGCTCGGCACCGTGGCGCGCCTCGACCGCCTCCGTCGAGTCACCCGCCGCCTCGGCCGCGACCCGGTCGAGTTCGGCCAGCGCCTCCTCGGGGCGGCCGGCATTGAGCAGCTCGGTGGCGCAGCGGATGCGCAGCTGCGCGCGGCGCAGCGGATTGCCGGCGTCGCGGATCTGGCCGGCCAGCACTTCGGCGCGCGCATCGGCGAGGTAGCCGCACTCCATCGGCTCGATCGCGGCCGCCCGCTCGCGCAACAGCGCCGCCATCCTCGCGGTGCCGGGAGGGACGGCGTCCGCGACCTGGCGCGAAGGGCCGCCGGCCGCCACGTCGTAGGCCGCCGCGTCCTGGAGCAGGAAACCGACAAGCAGGAACGGGAGCGGCATCGAGGGGCCTCGCGAACGTGACGCGGAGCGCCCACCACTCGTACCACCGCCGACGCGGCGCGTCCAGCCGAGCGGAAGAGTCGACCGTCGGCGCGGCCGCGCGTCACTCGTGCCGCAGGGCGGGCGGGAAGAGGAGCCGGAAACCCATCGCCTGCGCGACGCCGCGCGCCTGCAGGTGCCCGACGCCGACGCCGATCACGCCGCCCGCCGACGCCGATCACGCCGCCCGCCGGGCCAGGACGTCCGTTCGGTCAGCGCTCGCCGCCGCCGAGCCGGATTTTCCGCAGCGGCACCGGCTCGCAGGCCGTCGCGTCCTCGCGGATCCGGAAGCAACCGTCGAGCGCCGGGCCCGCCAACTCCTGCACGGTGCCCGAGCCGGGCCAGCGGATGACGATCCGCTCGATCGCGGTGGCGTCGCCGAGACCGATCTCCTGCTGCAGCGACTGGCTGCCGAAGCTGCTGCCCGTGCTGCACGTGCGGTGCAGCGCGCGCGGGCCGGCCGGCGTCCGGAGCTCGACGCGAATCCGCGCGCCGATCGCGCTCCGGTTCGCCTTCACCCCTTCGAGCCGCAGCGTGATCCAGCGGTTGGCGTTGCCGGGGTTCTCCCAAAGAGCCGCGGGATAGAAGTCGCTCGCGACGAATCCGCCGAGCTCGCAGAAGAGGTCCTGGTCGCCGTCGTTGTCCACATCGCCGAAGGCGACGCCGTGCCCCTTCTGCAGGTGGCCGGTCCCGGTGGCGGTGGTCACGTCCTGGAAACCGCCCTGGCCGTCGTTGCGGAACATCTGGTTCGGCAGCAGCGAGCCCAGGTCGGGACCGCCGGTGCCGACGTAGTAGTCGAGCCAGCCGTCATTGTCGATGTCGGCGAAGTTGCACCCCATCGCCAGGACGCTGCGGTTGACCCGCGCCGCCTCCGACACGTCCGCGAACTTCCCGCCGCCCAGGTTGCGGTACAGGAACGGCTTCTCGGTGCGGCCCATCTCCTTGCCGACCATGAAAGAGCCGGTCGCGTCGTACTCGCCGACGTTGAAGCCGCCATTGGTGGCGCACCAGAGGTCCTCGCGCCCGTCGTCGTCGAAGTCGAAGAACCAGCACGGGAAGCTGAGCAGCGGCTTCTGCACGCCGGCCAGATGGGTCACGTCCTCGAAGCGGAATCCCGTCCCCTCAGGCGCGGGGTCGGCGACGTTGCGGAGCAGACGGTTCTGGTCGTTGCGGCAGGAGACGAACAGGTCGGGCCGGCCGTCGTCGTCGAAGTCGCCCGCCGTGACCCCCTTCACCATCGCCGAGAAGCCGAAGCCGACGCGGCTGCCGACCTCTGTGAACGTCCCGTCGCGCCTGTTCCAGAACAGCTCGGAGGGATGCATCCCGCCGCCGCGCGACGTCTCGTTGCCGATGGCGAGGTCGAGCCAGCCATCACCGTCGAAGTCGGCCCAGGTCGCCGTCTGCGTCGGATGGAAGCTCAGCACGCCGGCCGACTCGGTGACGTCCTCGAAGGTGCCGTCGCCGCGGTTCCGCAGCAGCGAATTGGGGATCCTCCCCATGTCCTTCAGCCACGCGCCGCGCAGCACAAGCACGTCCTCGAAGCCGTCGTTGTCATAGTCGGCGTGGATCAGGTTGAGCCCGCCGGTGAGGACGTCGATGCCGGCCTCCCGCGCCCGATCAGTGAACCGGCCGTCGCCGTCGTTCACGAAGTAGTGCAGCGGATCGTCGAACCCCATCGCCGAGGTGACGAGGTCGAGGTCCCCGTCGCGATCGAAGTCCTCGATGCAGACGCCGCCGGCGATGCTCGACTGCGCCAGCCCGCAGTCGCCGGCGACGTCGCGCCAGCGCGGCAGCTCCCATTCCGAGGCGAAGCGGCTCTCGGGGATGCGCCAGCGCTCCGGCACCCCGTCCGGCCAGCTGCCGAGCGTCATGTGCGCGAGGTTGAGCCACCAGCGCGCCTCGTCGTCCTTCGGCGACTTCTTCAGCATCCGGTCGAGCATCACCAGCGCCTGCTCGGAGCCGCGCCGGGCGGAATGCTGCCCCGCCGGATCGATCGGCGCGATGCACGAGCTGCAGCAATGGCGCGCGAGGCAGTTCTCCTCCTCGCCGAGCCGGAGCCACCCGAGCGCCCGCCAGCGGGCGATCTCGTCCTCGACCTTGCCGCGTCGCGCCGGCGCCATCAACGCCACCGCCGCCTCGACCACGTCGAGTTCGGCGATGCCGCGTTCGGTCGCACCCGACAGGACCAGCTCGATTGCATGGCGCAGCCGCAGCTCCGCCTCGCGCGGGGTGCCGGAGGCGGCATCGGCCCGCCGGCCGAACAGCTCGGCCCGTTCGCGGTTCAGGAAGGTGTTCCCCTCCGGATCGCTGCGCCGACGACACTCCTCGAGCCGCGCGACCATGGCGACCGTCGACGGGTACGGCACGGCCGACCGGGGGGTCCCCGCCGCCTCCGCCTGCGGCCCCGCGTCGCCCTGGAGCAGCAGGCCGGCCAGCAAGAGCGGATGGGGCATCGTGGAGTCTCGCGAACGCGACGCGGAGCGCCCACCACTCGTACCACCGCCGGCGTGGCGCGTCCAGCCGAGCGGAAGAGACCTCCGTCGGCGCGGCCGCGCGTCACTCGTGCCGCAGCGCGGCGATCGGGTCGAGGCGGGCGGCGCGATTGGCGGGGTAGAGGCCGAAGACGAGGCCGATGCCGGCGGAGACGCCGACGGCGATGCCGATCCAGCCGAGCGGGAGGAGGAACGGGAAACCCATCGCCTGGGCGGCGCCGCGCGCCAGCAGGAGCCCGACCCCGACGCCGATCACGCCGCCGATCGTGGTCAGCACGCCCGCCTCGATCAGGAACTGCCAGAGGACCTCGCGCCGGCTGGCGCCGATCGACTTGCGCACGCCGATCTCGCGCGTCCGTTCCGTCACCGAGACCAGCATGATGATCAGCACGCCGATGCCGCCGACCATCAGGCCGATCGACGAGATCACCACCAGCACCAGCCCGATCGGGCCGGTGATCTTCTTCGTGAACTCGAGCGCCGCGTCGGCGGTCACGATCGAGAAGTCGTCGGCCTCGCCGGGCGCGAGGTGATGCCGCGCGCGCAGCACCGCGCGCGTGGCGCCGATAGCGTCCTCGAGCTGGCTCGGCGTGCGCGGGAAGACGTTGAACCGCATCGACTCCCAGCGCGACAGGAACCGGCGCTCGTAGCTGGTGTACGGCACCACCGCGAAGTTCTCGAACAACCCGCCGAAGAGGCTGTCGTACTTCGCGAAGACTCCGACCACCTCCCACTCCTGACCGCTGATCCGCACCCTGCTGCCGACCGCCCCGCCACCCGGGAAGACGTCCTTCGCGGTGGCCTCGGCCAGCACGCAGACCGGCCGCGCCGCGGCGAGTTCGCCGCCGGTGAAGAAACGCCCTTCCGACAGGTCGACCCGCTGGATCTCCTGGAACGCGAGGTTGGTGCCGATCGTGAAGATCAGGCGCGCTTCCTTCGCCCCGTTCTCGACCGCGCGGCCCTCGCCCTGGTCGTAGCGGATCTCGAGGTCGCCGACTTCAGGCAGCGCCTTGATCGCTTCGGCGTCGAGCTCGGTCAGCTTCGGTCGGTAGCGATCGTCGCGCTCGCCCTCCTGGATGGCGCTGAAGCGCGAGACGCTGAAGATCGGCGCGTCGCCGCCCTTGATGTCGTCGCTGATCTTCTGCGACAGGCCCGACAGGATGGAGACCATCCCCATCGAGGTGGCCACGGCGATGGCGACGCCGAGGATGACCAGCCCGCTGCGCATCCGGTGCTCGACCAGCGTGTCGAGCGCGAGGCGGACGCCCTCCAGCATGTGGTCGAGCGTGAGGCGCTTGCGGAAGCGGCCGGCCGCGGCGGAGCGATGCGGCTCATTCACGGCGCAACGCCTCCACCGGCTGGAGCCGCGCCGCGCGGCTGGCCGGATAGAGCCCGAAGAAGACTCCGACGGCGAAGACGATCACCAGCGCCGAGACGATCGACCACGGCTTCACGGAATAGGGCAGCGGCGAGAACGCGCCGATCAGGAACGCGGCGGCGAAGCCCAGCACGATGCCGACCACGCCGCCCACCGAAGTCAGCGTGACCGACTCGACCAGGAACTGGAACAGGATCATCCCGCGCCGGGCGCCGAGCGCCTTGCGCAGCCCGACCTCGCGCGTGCGTTCGGTGACCGAGACCAGCATCACGTTCATGATGATGATCCCGCCGACCACCAGCGTGATGCTGACGACGCCGATCAGCGTGGCGAAGATCCCGCTCGAGATCTTCTCCCAGAGGGTGAGGAACTGCTCGGCCGTGGTGAGGTTGAAGTCGTCGGGATCCTGCGGCCGCAGCCCATGGCGCACGCGCATGATCGTGCGCGCCTCGTCCAGCGCCGCCGCGAAGTCGCCGAGCGATTTCGCCTTCACCTGCACGCTGATGCTGCGGAAGCTGCCGAACTGCGCGAACAGCGCCGACAGCGGCAGGATGGCGAAGATGTTGCGGTCCTGGCCCAGCACGTTGGAGCGACGCGCGAAGACGCCGACCACCTCGTAGTGGCGCCCCGACAGGCGCACCTTCTGGCCCAGCGGATCGACGCCGGGAAAGAGCGTCTCCGCCACCTGGGCGCCGATCACGAGCACCTCGCGGCGCTGGTCGATGTCGGCCTGCGTCAGATGGCGCCCGCGCTCGAGGTCGAGGTCCTCGATGCCGGGGTACTCGGCGCCGCGCCCCTGCAGGTCGACGTTGCGGATCGAGCGGCCGTCGCGGACCGCCTGCAGGTCGCCGCTGCGCGAGCGCAGCGGGTCGACGAACTCGGCCAGCGTCATCTCCGCGCGCAGCGCCTTCCAGTCGGCGAGCGTGATGCGCGGGTTGCCGAGCGAGTCGAGGAACACCTGCAGGTCGGTCAAGACCTTCAGCTCGTCGACGCGGCGCAGGGTGAAGACGTTGGCGCCGGCGCCGGCGACCTCCTCGCGCACGTAGAGGTCCATCCCGTCGAGCACCGAGACCACGGCGATGATCGAGAGGATGGCGATGATGACGCAGAGCAGCGTCAGCGCGCTGCGGAGCTTCTGCCCCCAGATCGCCTGCAGCGCGATGCGGACCCCTTCGAGCAGCGCGATCATCGCGGGCTCACCGGTTCGGCGCGTCCGACTCGATGCGACCGTCGCGCACGCGCACGGTGCGCGCCGCCCGCCGGCCGACCTCCGGGTCGTGGGTCACCAGCAGGATGGTGTGCCCCTCGCCGTGCAGCCGGTCGAGCAGCTCGAGGATCTCCTTGCCGGTGCGCGAATCGAGGTTGCCGGTCGGCTCGTCGGCCAGCAACAGCGCCGGACGGTTGACCAGCGCGCGGGCGATGGCGACGCGCTGCCGCTCGCCGCCGGAGAGTTCGTTGGGCTTGTGGTCGGCGCGCTTCTCGAGGCCGACCTGCCGCAGCAGTTCGAGCGCCCGCGCCCGGCGCTCGTCGGCGCGGACGGCGCCGTAGACCAGCGGCAGCTCGACGTTGCGCAGCGCGGTCTGGCGCGCCAGCAGATGGAACGTCTGGAAGACGAAGCCGATCTCGCGGTTGCGGATCTCGGCCAGCTCGTCCTCGCTCAGCTTCGACACTTCCTGCCCGCGCAGCCAGTACTCGCCGCTGCTCGGCACGTCGAGGCAGCCGAGCACGTTCATCAGCGTCGACTTGCCCGAACCCGACGGTCCCATGATCGCCACGTACTCGCCCTTGCCGATCTCGAGCGAGACGTCGTCCAGCGCGCGGACCTGCTGGGCGCCGAGCTCGTAGACCTTCGACAGGTGGATCGCCCGGATCACGGCGGGCGCGCCGGCCGGAGCGGCGGCGGGCGACGGCGCGGTCTGCGGGGCGGCAGGCGCGGTCACGGCTTCGTCGCGTCCTTCTTCTCGGCCTGGCGCACGCGCGCCCCTTCCTTCAGGTCGTGCAGCGCCTTGTAGGGACCGGTGATGATCCGGTCGCCCTCCTCGAGGCCGCACAGCAGCTCGTGGTCCTTCTCGCCGGTGATGCCGATGGCGACCGGCGCGAACCACGCCCGGTCGTCGCGAACGATCCAGACGCCCTCGACCTTGCCTTCTTCGTCGCGGCGCCGGCGCGCCTGCGAACCGGCGAGCGACTCTTCCGCGGCGGCGGCGCCGGCGGGCGGGGCGGTGGCGGCAGGGGTCGGTGGCGCGGCGGCGTGCGCGACGCCGCCTCCCGGCGCGGCCGCACGGTCCGGCGTCCGCCAGACCGACTCGCTCTGCGGCTTCTGCAGGACCAGCGCCTGGATCGGCACCGCGAGCACTTCGGGGCGGCGGTCAGTCTCGATGCGCGCGCTGCAGGTCAGCCCGGGACGCACGCCCGGGATCGCATCGAGCACGGCGATCTTCACCAGGTAGCTGGTGCCCTCCCGTTCGGCGCCGGTGGCGCGGGTGACCGGGTTGTGGCCGACCTCGGTCACGACGCCCTTGAACAGCCAGTTGCGATGGGCGTCGATCTCGAGCTCGGCCGGCTGACCCGGCCGGGCGAGGATCGCCTCGGTCTCGTCGACCTCCACCTCCGCCTCGATCGCGCCGAGGTCGGCGACGGTGAGCAGCACGGTGGCCGGATTGTTGAACGCGCCGACGAAGGCGTATTCGCCCGCCTCGATGTTGAGCGCGGTGACCGTGCCGGCGATGTCCGACAGGACGTCGACCTTGGTCAGCTCATGCCGCGCCTCGGCGAGGCTCGCCTCGAGGCGCGGGATCTCCTGCTCGGTCGCCGCGAGGCGCGCCTGCTCGACTTCGACGCTGGTCTTCTCACGATCGACCTGCTCCGCGGTGACCAGCCCTCCGGCGGCCAGGCTCTCGGTGCGGCGCAACTGCGTCTCGCTCTGCTTCAGCTGCGCCTTCTGCAGCTGGATGTTGGCGCGCGCCGACCCGAGCGACGCCTCGAGTTGCTGCACCTGCGTCTCGAACGGCTTCGGGTCGATCTTGAGCAGAGGCTGCCCCTTCTCGACCCGATCGCCGTCCTTGACGAAGACGTCGAGCACCTTGCCCGAGACGGCGGCGCTGACGTCCACCATGGTGGTCGGCAGGATGCGGCCCGAAGCGGAGAGGACCGCCTTCAGCTCCTTGCGCTCGATGCGCTTGATCTCGACCTCGGTGACCTGCTTCGCTTCGTGCGACTGCTTGGCCTGCCAGCCGATGCCGCCGGCCACCAGCAGGATCACCAGCCACCACACCTTCGTTCGCTTCTTCACCATCCGCTCCCGGGAACCCGCGTGTGCCACCCCGGCACGCCCGCCGACCGTCCGCGTCGTTTCCTACGCCTCACTTCCCGGGGAGTTCACCTCCCGGGCGACCGTTGCACCCTTCAGCCCGCGAACGCCGCGCCGCCCCCTACTCCCGCAGAAACGTCGCAGCGACGTTTCGACCGGGTCAGGGGCGGGTGAGTTCGAGCGCGAGGCCCATGCCGCCGCTGATGCAGAGGGTGGCGAGTCCGCGCCGCGCGCCGCGGCGTGCCATCTCGTGGGCAAGGGTCACCACGATCCGCGCGCCGGTGGCTCCGATCGGGTGGCCAAGCGCGATGGCGCCGCCGTTCACGTTGAGCCGTTCGCGCGGGAAATGGAGCTCCCGGTCGCACGCCAGCACCTGCGCCGCGAACGCCTCGTTCAGCTCGACCAGATCGAAGTCGGCGATCTTCAGCCCGCGCCGGCGCATCAGCTCGCTCACCGCCGGGACCGGGCCGATCCCCATGATCGACGGGTCGACGCCCGCCGCGACCGCCTCGCCGAGCGCCGCCAGCGGCACGAGCCCGCGCCGCGCCGCCTCGTCTTCGCTCATCACCAGCAGCGCCGCGGCGCCATCGGTGATGCCACTCGAGTTGCCGGCGTGGACGCTGCCGTCCTTCTCGAAGACCGGCGGGAGCTTCGCCATCGACGCGAGCGTCACGCCGTCGCGCGGGTGCTCGTCCGCAGCGATCACCGTCGGCCCCGCCTTCCCATCGAGCGTGATCGGCGCGATCTCGGCGGCGAACTTCCCTTCCTTGCGCGCCGCCTCGCACTTCGCCTGCGACGCGACGGCGAACTCGTCCTGCTCCTGGCGCGCGATCGCGTACTTCTTCGCCAGCGTCTCGGCGGTGCCGCCCATCGGCTTCTTCGCCATCGGGCAGTCGAAGCCGTCCTTGTACATGAGGTCGACGACCGGCGCGTGGCCGAGGCGATAGCCGGTCCGGAAGCCGTCCAGCATGAACGGCAGCCGGCTCATGCTCTCGGTGCCGCCCGCCACCGCCACCTTCACGTCGCCGCGGCGCACGCTGTCGGCCGCCAACAACAGGCTTTTCAGTCCCGAGCCGCACGCCATGTTGACGGTGTAGGCGGTCGCGCTCTCCGGGAGGCCGCTGCGGCAGAGGACCTGCCGCGCCACGTTCGGCCCGCCGCCCGCCTGCCGGCCGTTGCCGAAGATCAGCTCGCCGACGTCGCCCGGCGCGACGCCCGACTGCGCCAACAACGCCTTGACCGCATGGACGCCGAGGTCGGCCGAGGTCATCCCCGACAGCCCGCCCAGGTACTTGCCGATCGGGGTGCGCAGCGCGTGGGTGATGACGACGGCGGGAGCGGCCATGACGATCCTCGGGAAGGGGAACCCGCGATCGTATCGCGCGCCGTTCGTCGCGGCGGATGCGTGAACCGGTAGCCTGCCGGCCGATCATGGAGCGGAACGTCGCCTCGTCCGACTCGTCTGGCAGCGGCCGCCCACGGCGCGGCCTGTCGCCCCCCACCGTGGCCGTGCTGGCGTACGCGACGGCGGCCGTCGCCGGCGCGGCGCTCTTCCGACTCGATGCACTGAACGCCCGTGAACCGCTCGGCCTGGTCGACGCGCTGTTCCTCGCGGCGTCGGCGGTCTGCGTGACCGGGCTGTCGCCGGTCCCCGACCTGGCGGCGCAGCTCTCCCCGCTCGGCGAAGGGGTGCTGCTGCTGCTGGTCCAGCTCGGCGGCATCGGCATCGTGCTGCTCGGCGCGCTGCTCCTGCGGATGCTCGGTCGTCGCGTCGGATCGCGCCACTCGGCGGCGATCGCCGAGAACTACGGCGACCACAACGCGCTGCCGCTCAACCTGCTGCTCGACGTGGTCGCCACCACCCTGGCGATCGAGGGGATCGGCGCGCTGGCGCTCGCCTGGTGCTGGCGCGACCTCGACGCCGGCGGCTGGCATGCCGTGTTCCACGCGGTCTCCGCCTTCTGCAACGCCGGCTTCACCACCTTCGCCGGCGGTCTCGAGGGGCACGCGCCGCCCGCCGGCGCCGGGGGCGTGCTGCTGCTGCTGGTCGTCCTCGGCGGTCTCGGCTTCAACGTGCTGCGCGAGCTGCTGCGCCGGCCGTGGCGCGGCGGCCGACCGCTCTCGCTCCACGCCCGGCTCGTCGTGCGCCTGACGGCGCTGCTGATCGTCGGCGGCGCGATCGGCCTCTTCATCTGCGACCCCGGCCAAGGCGCCTGGCACGCGCTGTTCCTCTCGATCAGCGCGCGCACCGCCGGCTTCCAGCTCGACGACCTCGTCTGGGCCGGCGCCCCGACGCTGCTGCTGCTGCTCGCGTTGATGGTGATCGGCGCATCGCCCGCGTCGACCGGCGGCGGGATCAAGACCAGCAACGTCGCGATCTTCCTGCGCAGCATCGTCACCCAGATGCGCGGCGGCGGCGACGTCCTCTTCGGCGAGCGCGCCCTGCATGAGTCGCAGGTGCGCCAGGCCGTCGCCCTTGCGGCCAGCTACATCGGCCTGCTGCTGCTGTTCGTGTTCGCGCTGGCGTGCGCGGTGCCGGCGCCGGCCGACCCGCGCGGCTTCCTCGCGCTCGTGTTCGAGACCGGTTCGGCGCTCGGCACCGTCGGGCTCTCGACCGGCCTCTCCTGCAGCCTGGAGCCCCCGGCCAAGCTGATCCTGACCGTCGCCATGCTGGCGGGCCGCGTCGGCCCGCTCACGCTGCTGCTCTTCCTCGGCGGGCAGGCGCGCCCCTCGGCGCTGCGCTACCCGCGCGAACGCCTCCATCTCGGATGACCCTGCCGCCATGAAGACCGTGCTGATCCTCGGCCTCGACTCGTTCGGTGCGACGCTGGCGACCTCGCTGGCCGGCCTCGGCGTCGAGGTGCTGATCGCCGACTTCGACGAGGAGGTGGTGCAGCGAGCGCGCGATCGCTTCGCGCTGGCGGTCGTCGCCGACGCCCGCGACCGCGAAGCGCTGACCGAGCTGTGCGCGCGGCAGCCCGATCTCGCCGTGGTCAGCCTCGGCCCCCACATCGAGGCGAGCGTGCTGTCGACGCTTCTGCTCAAGGAGCTCGGCGTGCCGCAGATCCTGGCCTGCGCGCGCAACGACGACCACGAGAAGGTGCTGCGGAAGGTCGGCGCCGATCGCGTGGTCCAGCCGGTCACCGAATCGGCCGAGCGGATGGCCCGTTCGCTCGCCTCGAAGAATCTCGCCGACTTCGTGCTGGTCGGCGAGGACTTCGCGATCGTCGAGCTGCCCGTGCCGGAGAACTGGGTCGGCAAGTCGCTGAAGGAGCTCGACCTGCGCCGCCGCTTCCGGGTGACCGCGATCGCCATCAAGCGCCACGAGGCGGACGGCACCGAGCGCGTCGCGGCGCCCGACCCCGATCAGCATCTGCCCGAGAACGTCTCCTTGCTCATGATCGGCCTGACCAAGGACCTGGCGAAGATCGAGCGGCTCGATCCGCGCTGACGGCGCGAGCGCCGCAAGCGCCGCCGCTTCGATCACTCCGGGAGCGCGTCGAGCAGGCGCAGCAGGCTCCCCTCGGCGACGCGACGCGCGGACGCGGCGGCGCACGATCTCGGCGGTGAGGCGGTAGCTGTCGGTGACGATGCCGACGGTGTAGCCGCGCTTGCGCAGTCCGATGACCGCCTCGACCGCACCCTCCATCAGCGGCAACCCCCTCGCCGTCTCCTCGAACTCGGCCCGGGGGACGCCCTTGAACAACCGCGCGATGCGCCGGCCGCGCTCCTCCGGTGCGACGTCGGCGCGGTCGAGCCATTCGGCGAGTTCGACGGCGCGATTCGTGCGCTGCGCCAACGCGACGACGAACCGCCCGTCCACCAGCACGCCGTCCATGTCGAGCAGCGCGAGCCACCGCGCGTGGCCGACCTTGTTCAGGACCAGCGAGAGCTCCGCCTGCGCGCGGCGCTCGACCTCCTCGACCTCCTTCATCTGGGTCAGAGAGAACCGACCGTACCGCGCCGCGCGCTCGAGGATGGTGCGAACCACCTGCGTGGCCATGTCGCCAAGAACCTCGAGGGATGGCTCTCGTGCTCGATCGAGCCGATGTCGGCCTCGACCAATCGCGCGCCGGTCAGGGCTGCGTCGATCAGCAACCCGACGTCGACGCCGTAGTCGTGCTCGAATCGAAGGCTGCGCAGCAACGTCCGGCGCGCCGCCACGATGCCGCCGAGCGGCTGCTCGAAGCGGACGAGCTCGGGGAAGAAGGTGCGCAGAGCGGCCGCGCCGTCAGCGTCGTGACCCGCCCGGCCTCGCGCGAGAAACGCGCCTTCACGTAGTCGGCGCGGCCGGCGACGAACGGCGCCGCCATCCGCTCGACCAGGTCGGGAACCAGACCGGCGAGGTCGCCGTCCAGGTAGAGGAGGTGCTCCTCGTTGGCGGCGAACAGGCCGTCCGCCATCGACCCGCCCTTGCCGAGGAAGGTGCTGGTGATGACCCGCGCGCCGGCCGCCGTCGCCAGCGCCGCGGTCTCGTCGGTGGAGCCGTCGTCGACGACGATCACCTCCTGAACCAGCGGCGATCGACGCGCGAACTCGACCACCGTCGCAATGCGCGCCGACGCATTCAGCGCCGGGATCACGACCGAGAAACAGAAGCTCGTCGTCTGTGCCGGCGGCGCCGGCGAAAGGAGTGGTTCATTCATGACGGCTCAACGATTGGGAAGGGGGACGTTGCGCGACCCCTAGCCCGTCGCTGCGCGCCTTGCCCGGAAAAATCTCCCGTCACGCGCGCGATCAGAAGCCCGTCCCGTCCTGCACCAGCGAGCGCGAGATCACCAGGCGCTGCACTTCGCTGGTGCCTTCGCCGATGGTGCAGAGCTTGGCGTCGCGGTACATGCGCTCGACGTGGTACTCGCGGGTGTAGCCGTAGCCGCCGTGGATCTGGATCGCGTCGCTGGTCACGCGCATCGCCATCTCGCTGGCGTAGAGCTTCGCCATCGCCGCCTCGCGGGTGAACGGCAGGCCGGCGTCCTTCTTCCGCGCCGCCTGGTGGATGAGCAGGCGCGCCGCCTCGATCTGGGTGGCCATGTCGGCCAGCTTGAACGCGATCGCCTGGTGGTTGGCGATCTCCTTGCCGAAGGTCTTGCGCTCCTTCGCGTACTGCAGCGAGCGCTGCAGCGCCCCCTCGGCCAGCCCGAGCGCCATCGCGCCGATGATGATCCGCCCGCGATCGAGCGTCTTCATGAAGTACTTGAAGCCCTCGCCCTCCGGCCCGAGGCGCTGCGCCGCCGGCACGCGGCAGCCGTCGAAGAAGAGCGGGCAGGAGTCGCTCGAGTGGAGCCCGAGCTTCTTCTCCGGCTTGCCGATGGCGAAGCCCGGCGCGTCGCGGCGCACGATGAAGGCCGAAATGCCGTCGGCGCCGCGGCCCTCGCTGGTGCGTGCGGTCACGACGAAGCTGCCGGCGTAGCTCGCGTTGGTGATCCAGCTCTTCTGGCCCGAGATCACGTAGGCGTCGCCTTCGCGCCGGGCGACCGTCCTGGTGGCGCCCGAGTCGGAGCCGGCCTGCGGCTCGGTGAGGCCGAACGCGCCGAGGTACTTGCCGGCCGCCAGCGGCGGCACGAACTCCTTCTTCTGCTCCTCGGTGCCGAAGTCGACGATCATCATCGTGCCGAGCGACGTGTGCGCGGCGAGCGTCAGCGCCAGCGAGCCGGAGACTTTGGCGATCTCCTCGACCGTGAGCGCGTAGCACATCGTCGTCATGCCGGCGCCGCCGTACTCCTCCGGCACCGGGATGCCGAGGAAGCCCATCTCGGCCAGCTCGGCCACCAGCTCCGAATGGAAGCGGCACTCCTTGTCGCGCGCGAGCTCGCCCGGCAGCACGCGCTCCTCGGCGAAGCGGCGCACCGTGTCGCGCAGCAGGATCTCGTCGTCGGTGAGCGCCGACGGGCCGGTGGCGGTGGTTTCCATGTCAGTCCTCTTCGGCTTCGAACGCCCCGGCAGCGTGGCGCGACCGTCCCGCGGCCCCCGCCGCGCGCGCCGGTGCGGCAGCGCCGCGGCCCCCGTTCGCCCCCGCCGCCGCCACGAGAGCGCGCGCGCCGTCGGCGGCCGCCGCCTCCTCGTCCTCACGGTCGAGGAAGTCCTTGCTCCGGCCGGCGCCGATCCACGCCTCGAGCGCCTTGCGCGAGAACTTCCACTCGCGCCCCACCTTGCGGCCCGGCATCTCGCCTTCGCGCAGCACCTTCTGGAAGGTCTTGGTCGAGACGCCGAGATAGGCGGCCGCCTCGTCGAGGTTCAGGATCTCGCGCTGCGGATCGGGCAGGTCGGAAGCCGGCATGTCAGCTTGCTCCGCAAAGCGACCGGAAGGAGGCGATCGCCTCCGCGGTCGTCGTCCCGGGACCGAACACGGCGGCGACACCCGCCGACTTGAGCCGCGCCGCGTCGTCGGCCGGGATGATCCCGCCGACCACCACCGGCAGCTCGCCGAGGCCGCGCGCCTCGAGCGACGCGAGCACCTTCGGCACCAGCGAGTTGTGCGCGCCCGAAAGCACCGAGAGGCCGACCGCGTCGACGTCCTCCTCCTGCGCCGCCGCGGCGATCGTCTCGGCGGTCTGACGCAGCCCGGTGTAGATCACCTCGAAGCCGGCGTCGCGCAGCGCGGCGGCGATGACCAGCACGCCGCGGTCGTGGCCGTCGAGGCCGGGCTTGGCCAGCAGCACGCGCGGCGGACGCGGCGAGGTCGGCATCGTCGCGCTCACAGGCTGCGGCGGTAGCGACCGCCGACGGCGTAGAGCGCCCCGCTGATCTGGCCGAGCGACGCGACGCGCACCGTCTCCATCAACTCGCCGAAGACGTTGCCGGCGGCGAGCGCCGTCTGCTGCAGCCGCGCGAGCGCCGCCGGCGCCTTCGCCGCGTGCGTCGCCTGGAAGGCGCGCAACCGCGCGATCTGGTCGTCCTTCTCCGCATTCGAGCTGCGCGCGAGCGGGATCTCCGTCGGCGCCGCGCTCGCGGCGGCGGCGCCCTCGCTGTCCGCCGGCCGCTCGAAGCAGTTGACGCCGACGATCGGCAGCTCGCCGGAGTCCTTCTTGAGCTCGTAGAGGAGCGACTCCTCCTGGATGCGGCCGCGCTGGTAGTGCGTCTCCATTGCGCCCAGCACGCCGCCGCGCTCATGGATCCGCTCGAACTCGCGCAGCACCGCCTCCTCGACCAGGTCGGTCAGCTCCTGCGTCAGGTAGGAGCCTTGCAGCGGGTTCTCGTTCTTCGTCACGCCGAACTCGCGCTGGATGATCATCTGGATCGCCATCGCGCGGCGCACCGACTCCTCGGTCGGGGTGGTGATCGCCTCGTCGTAGGCGTTGGTGTGCAGCGAGTTGCACTGGTCGTAGATGGCAGTCAGCGCCTGCAGCGTCGTCCGGATGTCGTTGAAGTCGATCTCCATCGCGTGCAGCGACCGGCCCGACGTCTGGATGTGGTACTTGAACTTCTGGCCGCGCTCCGACGCGCCGTAGAGGTCGCGCAGCGCCACGCTCCAGATCCGGCGTGCGACGCGCCCCATCACCGAGTACTCGGGGTCGAGGCCGTTGCTGAAGAAGAAGCTCAGGTTGTGGGCGAAGGCGTCGATCGGCAGCCCGCGCGCCAGGTAGTACTCGACGAAGGTGAAGCCGTTGGCCAGCGTGAAGGCGAGCTGGCTGATCGGGTTGGCGCCGGCCTCGGCGATGTGGTAGCCGCTGATCGAGACCGAATAGAAGTTCCGCACGTCGTTCCGGGTGAAGTACTCCTGCACGTCGCCCATCAGCTTGAGCGAGAAGTCGGTGCTGAAGATGCAGGTGTTCTGCGCCTGATCCTCTTTCAGGATGTCGGCCTGCACGGTGCCGCGCACGACCTTCAGCACCGCGCCAGCCAGCTTCTTGCGTTCCTCCTCGGTCACCGGCCGCCCGAGCTTGCGCGTCTGCTCGGCGCACTGCTGCTCGATCGCGGCGTTCAGGAAGAAGGCGAGCACGATCGGCGCCGGGCCGTTGATGGTCATCGAGACGGAGGTGTTGGCGTCGCAGAGGTCGAACCCCTCCATCAGCACCTGCATGTCATCGAGCGTGCAGATCGAGACGCCGCCCTCGCCGATCTTCCCGTAGATGTCGGGGCGCTCCTCCGGGTCCTCGCCGTAGAGCGTGACCGAGTCGAACGCGACCGAAAGGCGCTTCGCCGCGTCGTGGCGCGACAAGTAGTGGAACCGCTTGTTGGTGCGCGCGGGGCCGCCCTCGCCGGCGAACTGGCGGCGCGGCTCCTCGTCGACGCGCTTGAAGGGGTAGATGCCGGCCGTGTAGGGGAAGCGGCCCGGCACGTTCTCCAGCCGGAAGAAGCGGTAACGGTCGCCATCGTCGGCCAGGCGCGGCAGCGCGACCTTCGGGATCGAGGAGCCCGACAGCGAGGTCGTGCGCAGCTTCACTGCGTGCTGCTTGCCGCGCACCTCGTAGCGGTACTCCTCGCCGCGGTAGTTCGCGATCTCGGCCGACTCGGCGGCCAGGAGCTCCTGCGCCCCCTTCGGCGCCGCGGCGCGCTCGCTCGCGAGCTTCGCAGCCAGCGCATCGACGGCCGGCTGGGTCGCGACCCCGCCGATCGCGC
>Ga0194128_10005949_pt1 | contig 16719 bp, 10 predicted proteins | sample TA2KigCa65mmetaG_FD_148650 | JGI IMG/M metagenome (GOLD analysis project Ga0194128, IMG submission 148650) | Freshwater microbial communities from Lake Tanganyika, Tanzania - TA2015037 Kigoma Deep Cast 65m | ecosystem: Environmental > Aquatic > Freshwater > Lake | place: Tanzania: Lake...
GCACCGACATCTTCGCCTTCGGTGCCGTGCTCTACGAGATGCTCACGGGGAAGCGGGCGTTCGAGGGGAAGAGCCAGCCGCACCTGATCGCGGCGATCGTGTCGTCGCAGCCGGATCCGGTTTCGAGGACGCACCCCTCCGTCCCGGCTGCACTCGATTTCCTGGTGGAGCGCTGTCTCGCCAAGGATCCCGAGGAGCGCGTCCAGACCGCGACCGATCTCGTCTGGAAGCTGCGATGGATCGCTGAAGGCCGCGCGTCGAAGGGCGCGTCCGGGCCGCGTGCGGCCGGACGGCGTGCGCGGACGGCGCAGCTCGCGCTCGCCGCGGTCGTCCTGCTCGTGATCGCGATGGCGGCGCTGATCGTGATCGCCTCGCGCGACACGGCGCCGCGCCAGGTCACCAGGTTCCTCATCGACGTGCCCGACATGCCGGTCGCCGAGGCGATATCGGTCTCGCCCGACGGCAGGCTCGTCGCGTACTCCGCGTCCGATTCGGGCGCGACGGCCGTGTTCGTCCGCCCGCTGAACGCCGGCGGCGCAACCAAGCTGGCGGGCACGGAAGGCGCGGGGCGGCTGTTCTGGTCGCCCGACAGCCGCTGGGTCGCGTTCTTCGCCGGCGGCCGGCTCAAGCGGGTGGAAGCGACGGGCGGTCCTCCCCAGAACGTCTGCGAGACTCCGGACCTGCTCGGCGGCACCTGGAACGAGGACGGCGTCATCGTTTTCGCATCGAGCAAGGGCCTGCAGCGGGTGCTCGCCGCGGGCGGCCAGCCCTCGCCGATCGAGCTGGGCGGCGACCTCGCGAAGCAGAATCCCCGCGAGCCGTACTTCCTGCCCGGCGGCCGGCAGTTCCTCCTGCTGGCAGGCGAGGGCGAGGCGGATGCGGCGGTGTACGCCGCCTCGCTCGACTCCCCGGACACGACGCGGCTGGTGACGTCCGCCTCGAACGCGGTGTACGCCGAGCCGGGTTATCTGCTGTACCACCGCGAAGGGACGCTTTACGCGCAGGCGTTCGATGCCGACGACGTGGAGGTGAGCGGCGAGGCGCTGCGCGTTGCTGACGGGCTTCCCTATGCGGACGGCGGCGCGGCCGCGTTCGCGGCCTCGCACGCCGGCATCCTGATTTATCGCAACGATCCGCAGCGGCAGGCCGCGTCGGCTGGGGCGGGGCCTGAACAGGGTGGCAACCTCCCCGACAGGCCGCTCCGCTGGGCGAGCCGGACGGGGACCGGTGATGTGGCTGGAGCTCCGGGCGGATGGACGGGGGTCGACCTGTCACCGGACGGGCGGCGGGCAGCGGTGCACCGGCACGACGGCGAGGGCGGCGACATCTGGATCTTTGAAGACGGCCAGACCACGCCGTCGCGATTCACCTTCGACGCCGGGCAGGACAACTCGTCGCCCGTGTGGTCGCCCGACGGCGCGCGCATCGCGTTCGCGTCGCAGCGCGGCGGGAAATCGGGTCTCTATACCAAGGCCGCCGACAACACGAGCGCCGAGGAGCTGGCGCTCGAATCCGACCGGCCCGCGATGCCGATGAGTTGGACCGGCAACCGGCTGGTGTACTGGACGAGCGATTCGAAGACGGGGGGCGACATCTGGGCGGTTCCCCTGGACGGCGATCGAAAGCCCGTGCCGCTCCTGCAGACGCGCGCCGACGAGCGGACGCCTCAGGTGTCCCCGGACGGACGCTGGCTGGCGTACAGCTCCAACGAGACCGGACGCAGCGAAATCTACATCCGGCCGTTCCCGGACGGGCCCGGCCGGATCCAGGTGTCGGTGAACGGCGGAGTGTATCCGCGCTGGCGGCGTGACGGACGCGAGTTGTACTTCATGAGCCTGGTGGTGCTCGGCTCCGTGATGGCGTCGGACATCAGTGTCAGCGGCGCGTCCGTCCAGCGTGGAGTGCCGCGGACCCTGTTCCAGTCGTTCTACGCGGGCGGGGAGCATCCCGTGGGGCAGTATCACGCGTTTGCGGCGGCGCCCGCGGGCGACCGTTTCCTCATGGCGCAGTTCGAGAGCCTGGCCACCGGGTTCGGCCGCGGCGTCGTGGGCGGCTTCAACTTCGCGGCCGCGTTCGCGCTGCCGTTCGTGACAGCGGATCGCCGGGCGGCCGCCGCACCGTCATCACTCTCCACGGCCCCGATTACCGTGGTGCTCGACTGGACAGCGGGACTCCGACAGTAGGAGAGCGGACGCATGGCCTTCGAACCCGGTTCACGGATCGGCCACTACGAGATCGTCGCGCCCATCGGGGCACAGGATGATGAACGGTACAAGGCCTCGGACTCGCGCGTGAGCCGTCTTGTCGCCCTCAAGATCCTTCCACCGGAGTTCTCGGAGCGTCCCGAGCTCCGCGACCGCCTGGAACGGGAGTCGCGGTCGATCTCGTCGCTCAGCCACCCGCACATCTCGGCGCCGCTCGAAGTCGGCCACCAGGAGCCGGCGACGCATTTCGTGGTGACCGAACACTTCGAGGGCGAGGCGCTGGCGGCGCGGCTGGCACGCGGGCCGATCCCGCTCGACGAGGCCTTGTCCACGGCCATCGCGATCGCCGACTCCCTCGACACGGCGCACCGGCACGGGATCGTGCACGCGGGCCTGAACCCCGCCACCGTCATGCTCACGGCGAAGGGCCCGAAGCTGCTCGACTTCGGCCTGACCCGGCTGGCCGCCGACGAGACGCCGCTGCAGGCGGCGTCGATGGCGACGACGCGCACGTCGATCGCGTTCCTGACGGCGGTCCCGACCGCCGCCGCGCCGTACCTCGCGCCCGAGCAGCTCGCCGGCGGCCCGATCGATGCGCGCACCGACATCTTTGCGTTCGGCGCCGTGCTCTACGAGATGGTCACGGGCAAGCCCGCGTTTCACGAGAAGACGCAGGCGTTGCTCATTGCCGCGGTGCAGTCGGTGGATCCGGATCCGGTGTCCGTGCTGCGGCCCGCCGCTCCGCCCGCGCTCGACTACGTGGTGAGGCGCTGCCTCAGCAAGGACCCGCGGCAGCGCATCCAGACCGCCCGCGACGTGCTGACCGAGCTGCGATGGATCGAGAAGGGCGATGCGGGCGCCGGGGTCATGGCGGCGGCGCCGGCGCGGTGGTGGCAACGGGAGAAGGCCACGTGGGCGGCGGCGGCCGTCGCCGCGGTCGCCGCCGCCGCCCTGACGCCCGCCGTCGTCGCCACGTTCGAAGGCCCCCCCGCGCTGCCGGAAGTCCATTTCCTGGCCACGAGCCTTCCGGTGGCGACGACGCCGCTCGCCGTGTCCCCCGACGGCCGCTGGCTCGTCTCCGGCATCAACGGCGGCGCCACGTTCGGGTTGTCGCTCGACTCGGTCACGTCGCAGACGCTCATTCGCGGCGTGCCGGTCCAGCCGTTCTTTTCCCCGGACAGCCGGTCGATCGCGTACTTCGAGGCGAACCAGCTCAAGAGAGCCGACATCGGCGGCGGACCGCCGCAGGTCATCTGCGAGGTGCCGCCGCTCATTTCCGCCGGCACGTGGAACAGCGACGGCGTGATTCTCTTCCCCGGTGCCGGCGTCATTCATCGCGTGCTCGCGGCCGGAGGGCAGCCGGCGCCGATCACGACGCTGGATCAGTCCAGATCGGAGACCGAGCACCTCGGCCCGGTGTTCCTTCCCGACGGACGCCGGTTCCTGTTCCTGGCGGTCTCGTCACAGGCGAACGAGAGCGCGATCTTCGTCGGGTCACTCGACTCGGGCGATCGCATCCGCCTGTTCGCCTCCAACTCCAAGGCCGTCTATGCCGAGCCCGGGTACCTGCTCTTCAATCGCGGCGACTCCGTCTTTGCGCAGGCGTTCGATGCGGAGAGCCTGACGCTGTCGGGTGAGCCGATTCGTGTCGCGAGCGGCGTGCCGTTGCGGGTGGTGGCGCCCAACGGCAGTCCTGGCATCACGAGCTCCGCGAACTTCGCCGTGTCGCAGACCGGCGTGCTCGCCTACCGGACCGGCGGGAGCGCCGGCGGCGCGCCCGTCGCCGGGACAGAGGAGCAACGGTCGATGTTCTGGTTTACGAGGACAGGCGATCGCAGCGCGTCGCTCGGCCCGGCTGGCGCGTACGTCGGCGTGGACCTGTCGCCCGACGGCCGGCGGTTTGCCGTCCATCGACATGAAGGGATCGGCGGCGACAACTGGTTCTTCGACCTCGCGCAGGGCCGCCTGCAGCGCCTGACGTTCGATGCGAGCCAGGACAACTCGAGCCCAGTCTGGTCGCCCGATGGGACGAAGATCGCCTTCGGTTCTCTCCGGAACGGCAGATGGGGCATCTACGTGAAACCCGCCGACGGCACGGCGGCCGAAGAGCTCATCATGGAGTCGGAAACGCCGAAGGGCCCGACCAGCTGGTCTCCAGACGGAAGCCGGATTGTGTTCACGGAGAACACCGGCGGCGGCGGTGACGTCTGGATGGTCCCGGTCGCGGGAGACAGGAAGCCGGTTCCCCTCCTGCGGTCGCCGACGTTCGAAGGCTTCGCCCAGGTTTCCTCAGACGGCAAATGGCTGGCGTATGCGTCAAACGAGACGGGCCGCGCGGAGGTGTACGTCAGGCCGTTTCCCGATGGTCCTGGCAAGTGGCAGGTATCCACCGAGGGCGGGACGTTTCCGCGCTGGCGGCGCGACGGGCGCGAGCTGTTCTTCTACTTCAACAACAGTGTGATCTCCGCGGCTATCAACAGCACGGCGTCATCGATCGAACCTGGTGTTCCCGCGCCGCTCTTCGGCGTCCCCAACCCGAGCTCGATCTCGGTGCATGCCGCGTACAACCGGTTCGCGGTGACGGCCGATGGTCAGCGGGTGCTGATCTCGCTGCCGGGTGGCGGCGGCCCCAACACCGCGGGCGGCGTCGCGGACAGTATCGCGGCGCTCGCCGACCAGGGCACCACGACATCGACCGGCGCCGCGCCGAATGCCGTCATGGTCGTGCTCAACTGGACGCGGCTGCTGGCGCGAAATTGACGCCGGCCGGCATCGATCGGGCGTAGAATCCGCATGCGAGGTGGCGCTTATGGTCAGGAAGTTCGTCGTCCCGGCCCTGGTCCTCTCGGTTCTCTTCGCCGGCGTCCTGGTCCAGGCCCAACAGCCAGGCCATAACGCGGCGCCGGCGCCGGTGACGTTCGCCAAGGACGTCGCACCCATTCTCCAGAAGACCTGTCAGCAGTGCCACCAGCCCGGCGCGATCGGGCCGATGTCGCTCGTGACCTACGAGCAGGTGCGCCCGTGGGCGCGGGCGATCAGGGCGCGGGTGGTGGCGGGCGAGATGCCGCCCTACCGCTACGACCGCAACGTCGGCATCCAGAACCTGAAGTACGACCTGCGCCTCAGCATCGATCAGATCGACACGATCGCGCGCTGGGTCGATGCCGGCGCGCCGCTCGGCAATCCCGCCGACATGCCGCCGCCCGTGAGCTTCCCGGATCCGGCGAAGTGGGAGTTCGCCGACCAGTTCGGCCCGCCCGACCTCGTTGTGAAGACGAAGCCGTTCACGCTGCCCGCGCAGGGGCAGGACGTCTGGTGGCGCCCGCTGGTGCCGACCGGCCTCACCACGGACCGCTGCATCAAGGCCGTGGCCGTGAAGCCGTCGCTGAAGGGGCGCGCCGCGGCGCACCACGCCAACAGCGAGCTCGTCGTGCTCGATCAGAAGACCGGCCAGTGGGTCGACGGCGAGCGCGTCACCGAATACGCGCTCGGCAAGGTCGGAGAGATCGTTCCCGGGGACGGCTGCCGCACGCTGCCGGCCAACTCGATGGTGCGGTGGGACGTGCACTACTACCCGACCGGGCAGGAGCTCAAAGACGACGTGATCGAGCTGGGATTCTGGCTCTATCCCGAAGGGCACACGGCGAAGTACAAGCAGGACCTCAAGCTCTACTCGCTGCGGATGAAGGGCGGCGATCTGGAGATCCCGCCGCACGGCACGGCGATGACGCAGGGGTTCCACACCTTCAAGACGCCGGTGCGGCTCGACAGCTTCCAGCCGCACGGGCACTTCCGCCTGGTCGCCAAGACGCTCGAGATCTTCTACCCCGACACCGGCCGCCTCGAGATGATCAGCTCGATCTCGAACTGGACCAACAACTGGCACACGAGCCACATCTACGAGGAAGACTCCTCGCCGCTCGTGCCGGCGGGCGCGACGCTGGTGATTACCGGCTACTACGACAACACCCGCGCGAACCGCTACAACCCCGATCCCGACCAGTGGGTCGGCCCCGGGAGCCGGACGGCGGACGAGATGTCGCACGCGTGGATTGCGGTGACGCATCTCGACGACGAGGGCTACAAGCGGCTGGCGGCCGAGCGCGAGGCGAAGAAGAAGGCGCGCACCAACACCACGCAGTAGGACCGTGCGCGAACGAACGGTTGTCGGCATCCTGACGGCGGCGGTGCTTGCCGGCGGCGCGCTGCTCGGGGCCCAGGGCGTGCGCCCGCTTGCGCCCGTGCCGCCCGAGGGACAGCGCGTCGCGCCGTTCTTCGACGGCTGGTACGAGAACCCCGACGGGACCGTCACGCTGTCGTTCGGCTACTCCAACAGCAATCGAACGGACACGATCGAGATTCCGCTCGGCGCCGACAACTTCATCACGCCGAAGGAATACGACGGGCGTCAGCCGACGTCGTTCCCGCCCGTCGTCGCCGAGCAGCCCGAGACCTCGTCCGTCAACGCGCGCGACCGCGAGCGCGGCGTGTTCACGGTCACGCTCCCCAAGGCGAGCGCCGACGTCGTCTGGACGCTGCGCTACCGGGCGCAATCGTTCAGCGTGCCCGGGCGCGCGAAGCTCAACGCCTACCAGCTGCGCTGGCCGATGGCGATGGGGTCGATTCCGCCGCTGCTTCGCTTCAGCGAGGCCGGTGCAGCCGGCCGCGGTCCCGCCGGTATCGAGGCCACTCCGGTGAAGACGCCGGTTGGCAAACCGGTGCCGCTTGCGATCTGGGTTACCGACGACAGCGTGAGAGAACAGGACCCGGTCACGGTCGCGCCGAAGGGGAAGCCCAGACCGGCGCTCAACGTGAACTGGTACAAGCACTCGGGACCAGGCCCCGTGCGCTTCAGCAGCGCGAGACAGCCGATTGCGCAGCTCGAGGCGATGGCGTCCACGGAAGCCACCTTCGCGCAGCCGGGCACCTATGTCCTGCGCGTCCGCGCCGACAACTTCGGCCGGCTCGACACGTCGCCGGGAAACCAGTGCTGCTGGACGAACGGCTATGTGAGGGTGACCGTCACGCCTTGATGTCTAAGGTGCCTAAGGTGCCTGGGGTGCCTAGGGTGCCTAGGGTGCTTAGCGTGCAGTTTTTGCGTACTTTTTCGGCCGAACGCGCTGCAGTTTCTGCCACGTCTCAGGCCTGACGATCGCCAAGACTCTTCGCACTCCGGCACTTTAGGCACCTTTTGGCACCCTAGGCACTCTAGGCGCCCTCGATAGAGCGCGGTGCGGCGGTTGCACCCTTCCGGGTGTGGCTGGACTGCGATCGTTTAAGGACTTCGCCGCATGGCAGCTTGCCTATGCCCTTCGCCGTGCGGTTCGGCCCCTCTGTTGCCGTGCGCTGCAGGAAAAAGACTTCACGCTGCACCGTCAGATCAGGGAAGCGGCGCGGTCGGCGACGCGCAACATCGCCGAGGGGTTCGGACGTTTCAGGCACCGCGATTTCGCGCGATTCGTCCGTATCGCGAAGGCGTCGGAAGTGGAGTTGCTCGATCACTTCAACGAAGCATTCGATTCGGGATACGTGAGCGACGCCGAGCGCCAACACCTTGAGCACGCGGCGAAGAAGGCGATCAAAGCGGCGAATGGCTTGATCCGTTACCTGGAATCCACGCCCGACCCATGAGGAGCAAGGCATCCTTGGGCCCCCACGACACCCCAGGCACTCTACGCACCCTAGGCACCCTAGGCACTCCAGGCACTCCAGGCACTCTAGGCACCCCAGGCACTCTAGGCTAGCGTCTGACGTGCCGCTCGAGCATCTGGCGGCGGACGACGGCGCCGTAGACGTTGCCCTGGCGATCGACGCCGAGGCCTTCCGCACCGGAGTGATCGGGCGTCAGCGGCTCCATGTCCTCGATGAACGCGGTGACGCGGCCGTCGCGCGCGCTGCCGATGCGGATGCCCTTCCGGATCCCCATCAGCTCCTTCGCGCCGGTGTCGGGGCCTGACTCGGAGTCGGCGACGTACATCGTGTCGTCGGCGGTGATGGCGATGCCGCTCGGGCGGCCGAACTGCCGCCACTCGTCGATGAACGTGCCGTCCTGGTCGAAGATCTGGATGCGGTTGTTCTCGCGGTCGCCGACGAACAGCCGGCCCCGCGAGTCCATCGCAATCGTGTGCGGCTCGCTGAACTGGCCGCGCCCCGGGCCCTTCGTGCCCCACTCCTTCACGAAGCGGCCGTCCTTCGAGAACTTCACCACGCGGTTGTTGCGCCCGTTGCGGTGGCTGTCGGTGACGAAGATGTCGCCGTTCGGCGCCACGACGACGTCGGTGGGCTGATCGAAGAGCTCCGGGCCAGAGCCGCTGACGCCGGCCTTGCCGAGCGCCATCAGCACCTTGCCGTTCGGATCGAACTTGAAGACCTGATGGCCGTAGCCGTCGCCGCCGCGCGCGTCGGTGACCCACAGGTTGCCCTCGCCTCGCGATCGAGCGTCGCGCCGTGCGGGAAGTGGAACATGCCGGCGCCCCACGTCGCGAGCAGGCGGCCGTCAGCGTTGTACTTGAGGATGGGCGGTTCCGTGCGCCCGGTGCAGGCGTTGGCGAAGCAGCGCGCGACGACGAAGACGGTGCCGTCGGGCGCGGGCTCGACTGCCGTGACGGCGGGCCAGGACATGCCCGGCGGCAGCTCGCCCCAGTCGCGGGTGGTGCGGTACGGCTGCGGCAGGTCGTTGCGGACGCCGTGCGCTGAGGGCGGAGCCTGGGCGGCGACCGTCGCCGCCGCCCAGCACATCGCCCCTACGAACAGCTGGTGCCGGTACGCTGCCCGCGGACCCATCCGGCCAGCATCTGCCATTCGGGGTCTTTCCGCGTGGCCCAGCGGCGCACGCCGTTGTGCGCGTACGAGCCGCCGCCCTCGGGATGCAGCGGCTTCAGCAGGAAGCGGCTGTGCTCGGGATCGCCCGGCACGATGAGCCGCGTGATCACGCCGAACGCGCGCTTGGCCTCCTCGTCGTTCCACGTCTTGCCGTCGGCCGGCACGGGCGCAAACCCGATGAGCCCGGCGTTGTGGCAGTTGCTGCACCGGATGTGGCCTTCGCGCGGGTTCTGGAAGATCGGCTGCACGCACGAGCGGAAGAACGTGAAGTCGACGGTCGGCTCCGGCGCCGGCACGAACCGGTCGGCGGGGAAGCTGCGGATCCACTTCAGCACCATCTGGTACTGCGCGTCCTCCTTCGTCCGCCAGAACGTGCCGCCGGTGTGGCCGAGCCCGCCCGCGTCCGGCGCGAGCGGCTTGCTCAGCAGGCGGCTGCTCTCCGGATCCTTCGTGTTGATCAGCCGCGTCACGACCGCGAGGTTCTTCCGCGACTGCTCGACCGTCCAGCCCGAGTCGGTCGCGGGCGTATCGAGCGCGAAGCGGAGGCTCGTCTGCCAGGTATGGCACATCACGCACGCGGCCATGCCCGGCGCGGTGCCGCCGCGGCTGAGCATGAACAGCGGCTCGAGGGTCTTGCGGTAGGCGTCAACCTCCGACTGCTGGAACTGCGCCGGTGGTGGCTGCTGCGCGGTCATCGACGACGCCAGCGCCAGGCAGAAGATCGCGACGAGCAGCGCCGTCGCGCGGATCATGCGGGTCATGGCTTACCTCGAGGCCTGGGCTCGCGCCGTGTTCGTCGACGGGTTCACGCGGTTGAGCGGGAGGATCGCGGTGCTGATCCGCGCCGGCCGCGCGCCCGTCTTGATCTTGGCGACGACCGCCAGCTTCTGCAGGTCCACCGCCAGCGTGTGATCCGACCCGGAGACCGCGACGTACATGTATTTGCTGTCCGGCGTCGGCGTCATCCAGTTCGCCGTCGGCCCGACTTCCACCGAGCCGATGTACTTGAGATCCGGCAGCGTCCACCCGTAGATGCGGCTGTCGAGGCGGCTCGACGCCCACACGGCCGAGCGGTTCGGCAGCACCTCGAGGCCGTGCATGTCGCCGCCCTGGATGCCGTCCGCGTTCTGCTGCCACGGCTTGAGCGGCGGCGGGAAGAGCATCTGCGTCACCGCCTTCCTGGCCCAGTCGATGACGAAGATGCCGTTGATGCCGGTGCCCTGCGCGAACATGCGCCGGGTCGAGCCGTCCGGGCCGGCCTCGAACGACATCGGGCGGACGGTGTGGCTGTCGCGCCCGTACTGCTTGTGGCCGTCGAGCGTGATGCCCGCCACGACCGTGTCGGTGACCGGGTCGATCACCTGGATCGTCGGGTCGCCGGGCTTCGGCGGATCGTCGGTGAGGCCGGCGAGGACGAAGTTGTCGTCTGGCGTCACGTAGGTGTTGTGCACCCCGTTCAGGACGGGGATGCTCTTGACCAGCTTGTTCGTGTTCAGATCGACGACGTCCACGACCGCCGCGCCGGCCTTGGTGCGTTGGCGAATCCCGACGTACGCCTTGCGGTGCTTCTTGTTCACGACGACCTTGTTCGGCCGGGCCGACAGCGGGATCTGCATCACCTGCTGGAGCGTCCGCGTGTCGAACACGTCCAGCGTGGACTGCTGCTCGTTGGTGCAGTAGTAATACAGTCCGTCGGGATGCGTCGTCAGGTTGTGGGCGTGCGGGCAGCCCCTGATGACGCCAACCACCTGGTTGATGGTCGGGTCGATGATGTGGTGGACGTTGCCGGCGTTGTTGCTCTGGAGAATCCGCACGGCGACGCCATTGTAGGAGTCGAGCCGGGGCACCCCCTGGGCCGCGGCCGCTGACGCGGCGAGCACGACGCCCAGCACCGCTGACAGAACTCGAATCGCCATCACGAACCTCCCCCGTAACGGGATTTCCGATGTGACCGCCGGAGGGAGTATAGTCCGCTCCGTCGGACGACGGAAGGAGTGAACGATGGCCCGGAACCGCAATGTCTACGTGGGTGCAGGGTTTCTGGTGCTCCTGATCGGGCTGGGCGCCTCCTACGTGCACCTCGAGCGCACGGCGGAGGCCCAGGCGCGGGTGCAGGCACCGCGTTTCGAGGTGGATCCCTTCTGGCCGAAGCCGCTGCCCAACAACTGGATTCTGGGCCAGACGATCGGCGTGCACGCCGACGCCCAGGACAACATCTGGATCATCCACCGCGGCTCCGAGACGCTCCAGCCGAACGAGAAGGCGCAGGAGGTGAACTCGGGCGACTGCTGCGTGGGCGCGCCGCCCGTGCTGGTCTTCGACAAGGCGGGCAACCTCGTGCGGAGCTGGGGCGGCCCTGGCGCCGGCTACGACTGGCCCGATAACAACCACGGCATCTTCGTCGATCAGGCCGGCAACGTCTGGATCGGCGGCAACGGCCCCGGCGACTCGCACATCCTCAAGTTCACGCGCGACGGCAAGTTCCTCGCGCAGTACGGCACGCCCAACGCGCGCGCCGCCGGCAAGGACGCGCAGGGACAGCCGACCTTCGCGCGCAACAGCCACGACATGACGAGCTTCGGCCGCGTGGCCGAGGTCGTCATCGAGCCGAAGGCGAACGAGGCGTACCTGGCCGACGGCTACTTCAACAAGCGCGTGGCGGTGCTCGACGCGGCGAGCGGCACGATGAAGCGCTACTGGGGCGCCTACGGCAGCAAGCCGGACGACTCGCTCGACAACGGCCCGTACGACCCGGCCGCGCCGCCGGCCAGGCAGTTCCGCAACCCGGTGCACTGCGCCGACGTGTCGAACGACGGCTTCGTCTACGTCTGCGACCGCGTCAACGACCGCCTGCAGGTGTTCCGCACCGACGGCACGTTCGTGAAGGAAGTGTTCCTGGCGAAGAACACGCGGCTGTCGGGATCGGTCTGGGACGTCGCGTTCTCGCGCGACGCGCAGCAGCGCTATCTGTACGTCGCGGACGGGATCAACGACCGCGTCTACGTGCTGCAGCGCGACACGCTGGAGCTGCTCACCAGCTTCGGCAGCGGCGGCCGTCAGCCCGGCCAGTTCTACGGCGTGCACAGCATCGCCGTCGACTCGCAGGGCAACATCTACACGACGGAAACCTGGGAAGGGAAGCGGCTGCAGAAGTTCGTGAACCGCGGCGTCGGGCCCGTCACCCGGCTCCACCAGGGCACCGTCTGGCCGAATACCGGCACACGTTGAGGCACGACATGCGAAGACGTCTCGTCCTGGGCGCCGTGCTGGCGCTCGGCGTGCTGTCGATGGCGGCGCGCGCGGCGCAGCTCGCGCCGGTGAAGCCGTCCGCCGCGGCGATCGACGTGGAGAAGCTGGCGGGCAACCTGTTCGTGCTGCGCGCGCCGGGCAGCGGCGGGGCGACGGCGGTGTTCGTCATGGGCAACGGCGTGATGCTGGTGGACACCAAGGTCAGCGGCTGGGGCCCGTCGATGCTCGAGACGATCAAGACCCTCACCGACAAGCCCGTCACCACCATCGTCAACACGCACACGCACTTCGACCACGTGAACGGGAACCCCGAGTATCCAGGCACGGTGGAGATCGTCACCCACGCGAACACGAAGACGTACATGGAGCAGTGGAACCCCGTGTACGGGATCAACGTGGGCGACAACCCGAGTCCATTCAAGGCGAGCGGCGGCCGCGGGCTGCCGACGCGGACGTTCACCGACAGGCTCACGCTCGGGGGTGGCGCGGAGTCGGTTGACCTCTATTACTACGGGCGCGCGCACACCGGCGGCGACACGTACGTCGTCTTCCGGAACGCGCGCGTGCTGCACGCGGGCGACACGTTCCCCAACAAGAACGCGCCGATCATGGACCGCAACAACGGCGGCAGCGGCGTGGCGTACGCCGACACGCTGGCGAAGGCCGCGGCCACGCCGAACGTGGACCGGGTCATCACCGGCCACAGCACGACGGTGTCGGTGGCGGAGCTGAAGGAGTACTCGGACTTCATCCGCGAGTGGGTGGCGTACGTACAAGCGGGCAAGAAGGCCGGCCGCACGGTGGACGAAGTCGTGAGCGCGTGGAAGATTCCCGACCGCTTCAAGGGCTACACGCCGGTGCAGCCGGGCATGGGGAACTGGCGCCCGAACGCACAGGTCATCTGGGACGAGACGCAGTAGGCAGTAGGCAGGAGGCAGGAGGGCGGGCCTCGACGGCCCGCCAGAGGAGGTGCTATGCGCGTCGCGGTGGCGGTGTTCGTCGGCGTGCTCGCCCTCCCTGCCGTCGCAGCGGCTCAAGCTGAAATCGCGGGCACGGTCCGCGACAGCTCGGGCGCGGTCCTGCCCGGCGTCACCGTCGAGGCCGCCAGCCCGGCCCTGATCGAGAAGGTCCGATCCGTCATCACCGACAGCAACGGACAGTACCGCGTCGTCGATCTCCGTCCCGGCGCCTACGTCGTCACGTTCACGCTGCCCGGATTCAGCACGGTGAGGCGCGACGGCGTCGAGCTGTCCGGCGCGGCCATCGCGGTGCTGAACGCGGAGATGCGCGTCGGCGCGCTCGAGGAGACGATTACCGTCACCGGCGAGGCGCCGGTCGTGGACGTGCAGCAGGTCACGCGGCAGCAGGTGATGAACCACGACGTCATCGACACGATTCCCACCGGCCGCAACTACTACAGCCTCGGCGTCCTGATTCCCGGCGTCTCGTCCAACGCCACCGACGTTGGCGGATCGACCGGCGACGCGATGGCGCAGCTCACGGTGCACGGCAGCCGGCCGTCGAGCCAGCGCATCACGCAGAACGGCGTGAGCACGGCGGGGCTCTCGGGGAGCGGCGGGTTCGCAGGCACGGTGCCGAACGTCAACGCCGCGTCCGAGGTGACGATCGACACCAACGCCGCGTCGGCGGAGCTGGCGACCGGCGGCGTGCGCATCAACTTCATCCCGCGCGACGGCGGCAACAGCGTGTCGGGGTCCGTGTTCTTCAACGTCGCGCACGAGGACTTCCTGCGGGCCGACAACTACACGGAGCGGCTGCGGAACCTCGGGTTGACGGCGCCCGGCAACATCAAGAAGAACTGGGACTTCGCGCCCGGCGTCGGCGGTCCGGTGATGCGCGACAAGCTCTGGTACTACCTGACGGCGCGCCACAACGGCGCCCAGAACTACGCCGCGGGCATGTATCACAACCGGAACGCGTGGGACCCGACGAAGTGGACCTACGAGGCCGACACGAGCCGGCCGGCGCTGGCGACCAACGGCGACTGGCAGGCGGCGAAGCTGCGGCTGACGTGGCAGGCCAGCGAGCGGCACAAGTTCGCGGGTGAGTGGGACCAGCAGGCGTACTGCCGCTGCCCCAACGGCATCAGCGGCACCGTGGCGCCCGAGGCGGCACGCGACCGCCGCTTCCCGACGCAGCGGATGCTGATGGCCGAGTGGAGCTCGCCGTTGACGAGCCGGCTGCTGCTGGAGGTCGTCGCCCTCCACCGCAACACCGGCTGGGGCGAGGTGCACCTGCAGCCGTCGGGCTCGCTCGACGATCCCGCAGCGCTCGCGGCGTACCCGAGCATGATCTCGGTCGTCGAGCAGTCCACGGGGCTCCGCTACCGCTCGGCGGAGAACTTCAACAAGAACTACAACGACAACTACTTCTATCGCGGCGCGGTGTCGTACATCACCGGCACGCACACGCTGAAGGTCGGCTTCAACAATACGCAGGGGCAGCTGAACGACCGCACCTACGACTTCCAGCCGGTGAACTACCGCTTCAACAACGGCGTGCCGAACCAGATCACGCTCTGGGCGACGCCCTACCGCAACCAGGCGGAGGAGGACCGCGACCTGGGCGTCTACGCTCAGGACCGCTGGACGCTCGGGCGCCTCGTGCTCATGGGCGGCGTCCGGTTCGACTACTTCAAGACGCACTTCCCCGAGATCCGGCTGGAGCCGGGACCGCTCGTGCCCACGAGGAACCTGACGTTCCCGGCGCAGGACAACCTCGGCTGGAAGGACATCACGCCGCGGTCGGCCGCGTCCTTCGACCTGTTCGGCAACGGGCGCACGGCGCTCAAGGTCACGCTCAACAAGTACCTCGAGGGGCAGGCGCTGGCGACCAACAGCCTCGCCGGCACGCCGAGCCCGTTCCGGACGCTCGTGCTCAGCACCACGCGGTCGTGGACCGACGCCAACCGCAACTTCGTGCCCGACTGCGACCTCGTCGCCGCGCAGGCCAACGGCGAGTGCGGCGCGATGGCGAGCCAGAACTTCGGCCGCGCGGTCCCGGGCGCGCGCTTCGACCCCGACCTGCTCCGCGGCTGGGGGCACCGCTTCTTCAACTGGGAGTTCTCGACGAGCGTCCAGCACGAAATCATGCCGCGGCTCGCCGTGGACGCCGGCTACTTCCGGCGCTGGTTCGGCAACTTCCAGGTTACCGATAACCAGATGCTCGAGTCGTCCGACTTCAACCGCTTCAGCATCACGGCCCCCACCGACCCGCGGCTGCCGGGCGGCGGCGGCTACACCGTCGACGGCCTCTACAACGTCACGCCGTCGAAGTTCGGCCAGGTGCTCGACTACAACACGCTGTCGGACAAGTACGGCAAGCAGACCGAGCACTGGAACGGCGTCGACGTGACGATGCAGCTGCGGGCCGCCGGCGGCGCCATGTTCTCCGGTGGGGTCAGCACCGGCAAGCGGACGACGGACAACTGCGCGATCGTCGCGAAGCTGCCGGAGATGCTCCTGAGCGCGCAGAACCTCACCACCGCCAACAACAACGTCTGGCTGCCCGCGCAGTGGTGTCATCAGGAGGAGCCCTTCCTCACGCAGGTGAAGGGCTTCGGCAGCTACATCGTCCCGCGCATCGACGTGCAGGTCTCGGGCACGTTCCAGAGCATCCCCGGGCCGATCGTCGCGGCGAACTTCAACGCGCCGAACGCGGCCGTGCTGGCCTCGCTCGGACGGCCGCTGTCCGGGGGCGCGGCGAACATCACGGTCAACATCGTCGAGCCCGGATCGCTCTACGGCGAGCGGCTCAACCAGCTCGACCTGCGGTTCGGCAAGATCTTCCGCGCGGGCGGGCGGAGGACGACGGTGGCCTTCGACCTCTACAACGCGTTCAACAGCGACACGGTCCTCACGCGGAACAACAACTTCGGCGCGTGGCAGCGGCCGCAGACGATCATCCAGGCGCGGTTCGCGAAGATCACCGCGCAGTTCGACTTCTAGGGAGGGACATGCGCTCCAGGCTTCTCGCCGCGATCACGCTCGTGCTGAGCGCCGCGCTGCCGGCCTTTGCCCAGGGCACGGCGACGCGGCCGAACGTCGTGCTCATCATCACCGACGATGTCGGCTATGGGGACATCGGCAGCTACGGCGCGCCGGACATCAGGACGCCCCACATCGACAGCCTGGCGCGCGACGGCGTCAGGCTGACCGACTTCTATGCCGCACCGCAGTGCACGCCGACGCGGGCAGCCCTGATGTCCGGCCGCTACCAGCAGCGCGTGCGGCTCGAGCGCGCGCTCGGCACCGCGACGAATGCGGCGGGCATGCCGTCGCCCGCGATGGAGCAGGGGCTTCCGGTCACCGGCCGGTCGCTGCCACAGCTGCTCAAGAACAACGGCTACGCCACGGCGCTGCTCGGGAAATGGCATCTCGGCTACAAGCCGGAGTTCAGCCCCACCGCGCACGGCTTTGACTAT
>Ga0194128_10005952_pt1 | contig 16717 bp, 16 predicted proteins | sample TA2KigCa65mmetaG_FD_148650 | JGI IMG/M metagenome (GOLD analysis project Ga0194128, IMG submission 148650) | Freshwater microbial communities from Lake Tanganyika, Tanzania - TA2015037 Kigoma Deep Cast 65m | ecosystem: Environmental > Aquatic > Freshwater > Lake | place: Tanzania: Lake...
TTCGTGCCGGCACTTGCCGCGTGGCCGGCTGCGCGCCCCCGACCCGCTGCGCCGGCCACGCTCGCTCTGGAGCTACGGCCGACCGTGCACTAACATACTGCCTGGACCACTCGTTGGGGGCGGGTCAGACGGACGTGAGATGCGTGGGCGCCTCCGCACGGACCTTCTAGCGCTGATGGCGATTGCCGGCCTCTCCGGGCACGAGGACCGGGTTCGCCGGTGGCTGAGGTCGCGCCTCGGCGAGGCTGGAATCGAGGCCCGCGGCGACCGGCTCGGCAATCTCATCGCCACGCTGCCGGGTACCGCCGGCGCGCCGTCGGTCATGCTCTTTACCCACATGGATCAGCTTGGCTTCGTCGTGCGCAAGATCGAACCGGATGGCTTCCTCCGCCTCGAGCGGGTGGGTGGCGTGCCGGAGCGGGCACTGGCGTCGCAGGCGGTGACGATCTGCGTCGGCGCGGCCGGCGATATCGCCGGCGTCATCGCCAACAAGAGCCACCACGCCACCACCGCAGAGGAGAAATACCGCGTCGTGCCCTATGCCGACCTTTACGTCGATGCCGGCTTCCAAAGCGCCGCAGCGGCGCGGGCCGCGGGTGTCGAGATCGGCGCTCCGGTGGTCTACCGGGCGCAGGCCTTCGCGCTGTCGGGCGAGCGCGTCGCCGGGACCGCGATCGATGATCGCGCCGGCTGTGCCGTCGTGCTGGAGGCCGCGCGGCGCCTTGCGGCTGCGCCCGACCGGCCGACGGTGCACGTCGTCTTTTCGGTGCAGGAGGAGTTCAACCTGCGCGGTGCGCTGCCCGTGGCACAGGCGCTGAGGCCCGACATCGCCATCCAGATCGACCTGATCCTCGCCACCGATACGCCCGACATGGGCCATCGTGGCGAGGTCAGGCTCGGCGGCGGTCCGGCGATGAGCCTCTACTCATTCCATGGCCGCGGGACCCTTAACGGAACGCTGCCGCACCCGGCGCTCGCGGCGCTGTTTGCACGCACGGCGGCAACCGAAGCGATCCCGCTTCAACGCAGCGCCCAGGTCGGCGCGCTGACCGACTCTTCCTACGTCCAGCTCGCCGGCGCCGGTGTCGCGTCGATCGATCTCGGCTTTCCCCTCCGCTATTCGCATTCGTCGCTGGAGGTCTGCGACGTCTCCGATCTCGAAGCGCTCAGCCGCCTGCTGGTGGCCGGGCTCGCCCGCATCGGTCCCTCGTTCAGCCTCGACCGGGATGATCCCGCGTGAAGCACTATCTCGGGGTCGATATCGGCACGTTCGAAACCAAGGGCGTCCTCGTCGACGAGACCGGCGAGATCCGTGCCAGCGCCGTCCGGCCGCACAACATGCTGGTGCCGCAGCCGGGCTGGGCCGAGCACCGGCCGGACGACGACTGGTGGGGCGACTTCGTGCACGTCACCCGTACCGTGCTTGGCGACAGCGGTGTCAATGCGGCCAGCATTCGCGCCGTCGGCGCCAGCGCCATCGGCCCCTGCATGCTGCCCCTCGACGCGGATGGACGCCCGCTGATGAACGCCGTGCTCTACGGCGTCGACACGCGCGCCACCCTGGAGATCGCCAACCTGACGGCGCGGATCGGCGCCGAAACCATCTTCGAGCGCTGCGCCAATGCGCTGACCTCGCAGTCGGTCGGCCCGAAGATCCTGTGGCTGCAGAACCAGCGGCCGGAGCTTTACCGGCGCGCGGCGAAGTTCCTCGGCTCGACCAGCTACCTCAACTGGCGGCTGACCGGCCGCTACACCATGGATCACTACTCGGCGGCGGGTTCGACGCCGCTCTACGACGCGGCAGCGCAGGACTGGACCTTCGATCTGGCTCCCGAGATCGCGCGCCCCGATCAGCTTCCCAGTCTTCTGTGGACCACCGACATCGCCGGCGTGGTGAGCCCGGCCGCAGCCGCCGAGACGGGGCTCGCTCCGGGCACGCCGGTGATCGCGGGTACGATCGATGCGGCCGCCGAGGCACTCAGTACCGGCGTGCGCCGGCACGGCGACATGATGCTCATGTACGGCTCGACCATCTTCACGATCATGGTCACGGCCGAGCGGGTCCGCGATCCGCGCTTGTGGTACGCGCCCTGGCTGTTCGCCGGCGAACACGCCTCGATGGCCGGCCTGGCCACGAGCGGCACACTGTCGCACTGGTTTCGCCACCAGTTAGCCCGCGAGCTATCTGCAGAGGGGGCGTTCGCGGCGCTGGCCGCAGAGGCCGAGGCCTCGCCCCCGGGCGCTAGGGGGCTGGTCTTCCTGCCGTACTTCTCCGGGGAACGAACGCCGATACACGATCCCGACGCCAAAGGCGCGATCTTCGGCTTGAACCTCACGCACACCCGCGGCGACGTCTATCGCGCCCTCTTCGAGGGCATCGCTTGCGGCACTACCCACATCGTCGATACCTACCGCGCGATCGGCAAGCCGCCGGCGCGGGTCCTGGCCGTCGGCGGCGGCGTGAAGAACGCGGTGTGGGTGCAGGCGACCTCGGATATCGCCGGACTCGAGCAAACGATCCGGCGCCGCACGATCGGCGCAGCCTACGGAGATGCGTTTCTGGCCGCGCTCGGCGTCGGCGATGCTCGGCGCGAGGACATCGAACTGTGGAACCCGGTCGAGCGCGTGCTGGCGCCCGCGGGTGCGGGCGCGGCAGCCTATCGGCGACAGTATCGCGTCTTCCGCGCGCTCTACGAGCGGACGCGAGAGCTGATGGCGGCGCTTTCCGGCGCGGCGCCGTCGTAGGCGGCGGCCCCGACCTACTTCACCGCGCCGGCGGTCATGCCCTTGATCAGATAGCGCTCGAGCGCCACGCCCACGATCAGAAGCGGCGCGATCGCTGCGGTCGAGAGCGCCGCCATGGACCACCAGTTGATGCCCTGCGAGCCGGTCTGGCTCGCCACCATCACCGGCAGGGTCTTGGCCTCGACGCTGGTGAGCAGCGCCGCGAAGAAGTATTCGTTCCAGCACAGCACCATGGAGAGCACCAAGGCGGCGACCATGCCGGGCAGCGCGAGCGGCAGCACGATCTGGTAGAACGCGCCCCAGATCGACAGGCCATCGACCAGCGCCGCCTCCTCGAGCTCTACCGGGATCGCGTTGAACTGGTCGCGCATGATCCAGATGACGATCGGCAGCACCGTCAGCGTGTAGAGGAGGATGAGGCCGATGCGCGTGTCCAGTAGGTCGAGCTCCTTGTAGAGCACGAGGAAGGGCAAAGCGAGCACCACGGGCGGCAGGATCAACTGCGACAGGAAGAAGAAGGAAATATCCTCGTTGCGCATGAAGCCGAAGCGGTAGCGAAAGCGGGCGAGGCCGTAGGCGGCGAGGCTGCCGATCAGGATCGCCAGGAGCGAGGCGCTGAGGCTGGCGACGGCGCTGTTGGTGAAGCGGCTGAGGAACTCCTCGCGCACGGTCGAGACGTTGTCGATCGTGTCGGGGGAGAGCCCGAGCGAGCGCCAGCCGCGCCAGTCGGGCCGGTAGTCCAGCCACGGAATGAGATGGCCCTGCGTGACGTTGACGGCGGTCTTAAACGAGGTCGTCACGGTCCAGTAGATCGGGAACAGGCAGACGATCGCCCAGACGAGAAGCGCCCCGTAGAGGAACACGCGCCTCGCCCCCAGGCGCGCCAGCCGGCCGGCGCCCGGACGCGGGACGTCGGCCTCGTCAAACCTCGTACTCACGGCGGGCGATGCAGGCTCCACAGTCGATCTCCGTCAGGTCACGTCGCGCGTCCAGCGGTTCAGGAGCTTCAACAGCCCGGTGACAAACAGGATGATCAGGATGAGATAGACGAAGGCGAGCATGGTGCCGTAGCCGACGTTCGAGCGGTCACGGTACTCACGGAAGATGAAGCTCGTCACCGAATCGGTGGCGCCGCCGGGCCCGCCGGCGGTGACGTTGATGATGATGTCGGCGAGCTTCAGCTTGAAGATGATCCGCAACACAATCGCGGTGATCGACACCGGCAGCATTAGCGGAAAGGTGACGCCCCAGAAGGTCTGCCAGCGGCTGGCGCCGTCGACCTCGGCCGCCTCCATCACGTCCTTCGGCAACGCCTGCAAGCCGGCCAGCAGCACGACCATCATGAATGGGATGAACGTCCAGGCGTCCATGACCTCAATGGTCAGCCGCGCGGTCCACGGATTGGCGAAGAAGGCGGGATTGTCCCACCCGACCCAGCGCATGAGGTTGGCGACCGGGCCGAAGCGGTACTCCAGCATCGACTTGCCGATCATCCAGCTCACCGCCACCGGCGACAACATCAGCGGCAAAAGGAAGACGACGCGGAAAAGCTTACGCGCGCGGATCTGCTGGTTGAGCAACAGCGCCAGGCCGAAGGCGACAGTGTACTCTACCAGTACCAGCGCGGAATAGATGACCATGTTCTGCAGTGCGTTCCAGTAATACGCATCGCCGAGCATCTGGCGAAAGTTGTCGAGGCCGTTGAACTGCCGGCCGGCCGTGGAGCTGAGGTTCCAGTCGGTCATAGCGATGGTGAGGCCGAAGAGGGTCGGGAAGATCACCATCGCGACGGTGAAGAGCACTGCCGGCATGATGAAGAGGACGCGCACGCCATCCTCGCCGCGCCTGAGCACCTGGCCGACGCAGAGCGCGACGCCCCAGGCGAGATAGGCGCAGACGACCGGCCGCCAGTTGGCGAAGCCAAACGAGACCACACCCGCGACGTGGAGCGCCTGGACGAGCGCGACGAAGACAAAGAGGGCGCTCGCCGCCGGGACCAGCAGTGAGCCTGCCCACCCATAACGTTTCGGCGGCGGCCGTTCCGGCACCTCCGCCACGACCGTCCGCGTCATCGCTAGGGCGTGCGCCGAGGCGGCCTGCGCGGGCCGCTCCGGCGCAGCGTGGACACTAGTGCCCCGCCCAGGGACGGGGACCACGCGCTTCCCGAAATGCTCCGGGAAGCGCTGGCCACCATGGACGCGGGGCTCAGAGCCCGAGGCTCAGAGCCCGAGGCTCGCCTTGTAGAGCGCGATCTGGCTCTCGCGGCCGATCTGGTCAGTGATCTTCTCCCAGGCGGCGGCGATGTTGTCGGCGCCGCTCTGGGCGTCGAACTGGCCGGCGTAGATCTTCGCAAGCTCGTCCTCGGCTACCGAGTAATACTGGAAGATACCGGGAATGCGCGGCTCGATCGCGGTGTTCGGGTGGTTGTAGCTGTCGGCCTCTGAGGCGAGGTAGTCGGTAATGTAAGCCTCGTCGTAGCCCGCCCCCGTCCACTCGGGGATGTCGAAGTGCGAGTTCCGGTAGGGCTGGAAGCCGGACGGATAGGCCGCCATCCACAACGAAATGTCCTTGCCGCCAAGATGCGCCGCGGCCGACCACGCCGCCTTCTGCAGCTTGGCATCGGCATCGACGCGGGCCATCACATAGACGCCCCAGCCGATGTAGGCCATGTTGGGCGCGAAGTTCGGACCGCTTGCCAGCGTGTCCCATTGGCCGGTCTTCGCGTTGTAGACATCGTCCGAGCCCGGCAGGATCGAGAAACCGACGACATCGCCCACCACCGAGGAATCAGAGGTGCGCGCGTTCGAGCCGATGTCGCCCCACCACGACAGCATCGAGCCGGTTCCGGCGAGGAACTGCTGGAATCCGGTCGTGCCCGGATCGGCGTTCAGCTGGTCGTTCGGCTGGGCGGCGAGAATATCGAGCACGTCCTGGATGGCGCGCACGAAGGCCGGGTTATTGACACGCGGCTTCATGGTGTCGGGATCGAACAGCCAGGCCTTGTCGTCGGGGTGCTTGGCGTAGGCCGTGGCGCGGCTCTCGAGGAAATAGAAGCCGAAGCCGCCCCAGCCCTTGAGCGGGTCGAGGTAGCCGTAGAGTGGTTGACCGTTCAGGCTCTTGCCCTTCAGGAATTTGGACACCTCCTGCACCTTTTGCCAGGTGATCGGCACCATCCACTCGCCCTGGTGGCCCTCGTCCTTCCAAGCCTGCGCCAAACCCGCGTCGGCGAAGACATCGGTGCGGTAGTTGAAGGTGTGGCAGTCACCGTCGATCGAAATACGGTACGTCTTGCCACCCCAGGTGCCGACCGGCGCCTTGAGGTAGCCGACGTAATCGTCCATCTCGATCATCTGCTTGACCCAGTCGGGCATCTCGGAGGCCAGCCCGCGGCCGCAGACGTCACCCTCGAACGGCGCGCCCATCTCGATGATGTCGAAATCGACGGTGCCGGTCGCGATGGACTGCTGCAGACGGGCGTTGTAGTCGGCCTGCGCCAAATCGATCCAGTTGATCTTGGCCCCGGTGTAGGCCTCCCACGGCTTGAGGAAGCCGCGGAACAGGAAGTTGTGGAGGTTCTGGTTGTTGAGGCCCATGAACGTGAGCTCGACACCGGCGAACTCGCCCTGCTGCACGAGCGCCTTCGTCGGGCCGAGGCATAATTCTCCCACCTTCTGCCAGTCCGCGTCCGTCGGCGAGCCAACGCCGACGCCCGGGATCTTCAAGATCTCGGCGCGCAGGCCGCCTTGCGCGAAGGCGGAGCTCGACAGCGCCGAGAGGAGACCGGGCGCGGCCAGCGCCGCAGCGCCGAGGCCGGCGGTTGCACCCCGCATGACGCCCCTGCGGTTGGCCGTCAACTTCAGAAGCCGCTCGTGAGTTTCCATATGCATTGTGTGTCCTCCCAGGTTGCTGTGGCGCTTTGCCAGTCCAAACGGTGCGGTTCGGCGAGCCTTCGGAGCTCTGCCAACCGACGCCATTGGGCGCGTGAGACACTTTCGAACGCGGCAGCACGATCTGGTCCGGCTGCACACCCAAATGTGTTCCGAGCCGTCATCACTATGGATCAAGTCCGCGACGAGTCAAAGCAGAACTGCCGCAGCGTTGCCCAGAGCACAATGGACTCGGAGCGGCGGGTTCGCTACTGCTTCGACCGGGAGGACTCATGGCGCAGGTCGCAATTCGTAACGTCGTCAAGGCGTTCGAGGCCGTGCGGGTGATCCACGGCGTGTCGGTCGACATCGCGGACGGCGAATTCGTCGTCCTCGTCGGCCCCTCGGGGTGCGGTAAATCGACGCTCTTGCGCATGGTGGCCGGCCTCGAGAGCGTGACCAGCGGAGCCATCGCCATCGGCGACAAGGTGGTGAACCACCTCTCTCCGGCCGAGCGCGATATCGCGATGGTGTTCCAGAACTACGCGCTCTACCCGCACAAGACCGTGCGCCAGAACATGGCCTTCGCGCTGAAGCTGCGCCGCATCGACAAGGCAGAAATCAACCACCGAGTGGCGCGCGCGGCGGAAATCCTGGGTCTTACACCCTATCTCGACCGCTATCCGCGGCAGCTGTCCGGCGGCCAGCGCCAGCGCGTCGCGATGGGACGGGCGATCGTACGCAATCCGCAGGTCTTCCTGTTCGATGAGCCGCTGTCGAACCTTGACGCCAAGCTGCGCGTGCAGATGCGCACCGAAATCAAGGAGCTGCACCAGCGCCTGCAGACGACCACGATCTACGTCACCCATGACCAGGTCGAGGCGATGACGATGGCCGACAAGATCGTCGTGCTCCAAGAGGGCCGGATTGAGCAGATCGGCGCGCCGTTGGACCTCTACGATCGACCGGTGAACACCTTCGTCGCCGGTTTCATCGGCTCGCCGGCCATGAACATGCTTGACGGCGTGGTCGATGGCGTCGGTGTGCGGGTGAGCGGAGCGCTGCTGCCGGCGCCTGCGGACGCGCACCGGAATTCGGGTCGCCGAGTGGTCTACGGCGTGCGGCCCGAGCACCTCGAGCTCGCCGACGACGGCTTCGAGGCACGCATCGCTGTCGTCGAGCCGACCGGCTCAGAGACAATGGTGTTCCTGCGCTTCGGCGAGGCCGAAATCGTGGCCCTCTTCCGCGAGCGCCACGATTTCCGGCCGGGCGCGACGATCAGGATCAAGCCGCGCGGTGCGAACGTGCATCTCTTCGATGCGGGATCGGGGGCGCGTCTCGGCGTGTCGCGCCGATCGGAAGAAGGAGCCGAGGCATGCTGAAGGGACTGAGCCCGCTGCTCAACGCCGAGGTGCTCGCGGCGCTCGGCGCCATGGGCCACGGCGATGATCTGATCCTCGTCGACATGAACTTCCCATCCGACTCGATCGCGCGCCAGACCCGACTGGGAACGTTGCTGCGCATAGGCAACGTCAGCGCGGCGGCGGCAGCGAAGGCGATCCTGTCGGTCTATCCGCTCGACACCTTCGTCGCGGACGCGGCGGCACGCATGGAGATCGTCGGCGCCCCGGACGAGGTGTCGCCGGTGCAGCGGGAGGTGCAGGCCGAGATCGACGCCGCGGAGGGCCGCTCCTGGCCGATGATCGGCGTCGAGCGTTACGCCTTTTACGAACGGGCCAGGCAGGCTTACTGCGTCATCCAGACCGGAGAGCGCCGATTCTACGGCTGCTTCGCCCTGCGCAAAGGCGTGATCGCGCCGGATGCCTGACACGTCGAACACCCTGGCCACGCCAACCATGCGCGAAAAGTCGATCGTCATCCTCGGGGTATTCGTCGCCGACACCACTTACCCCGGATTTCCCGGATGACCACGATCTTGTCGGCTCGAAACGGTGGAATTCTGTCATAGTTTCAATAAGTTGAGGCTGCTTTGGTGATGGCGCGATGGACCACCCTTCGGGTGAATCCGATGATGGCACCCTGCGGGTCGATTTCGGCCGTCGCCTGACGCTCGAGTTCCACGGCAGCCGCATCACCTCTGACGCCGGCCTGCTGGCCTAGGGGGACCGGGCGACGCGCTCGGGCTGACCGATCTGGCCGGCAGCGCACTGTCGGAATGCCGCCGTGGCCGGAACACGCGGCATCTGCTGGGCGGGCTGTTGCGGCAGTCCGTGTTCGGGCGCCTTGCCGGCTACGAGGACGTGAACGACGCCGAGCGTCTCACGCATGATCCGGCGATGCGGGCGGTGGTCGATCGTGGTGGCCTGGACCGTCGGGCCACTTCGACTAGCCAGATGTGTGAAATCGCGGCCAATAATGACCCCCTGAGGGGCGGTTTTCGCGTCCAATTCTGACCCCCTCGTAGCGTGTATGTCAGCTTGCCTTCCCTTTGCGGGGAAGGATGGCTGGGGGATGATTGGCGTGGATGTGATCGGTCAGATCCGGCGGGCGTATTTCGAGCAGCGGCGGCCGATCAAGGAGATCGTACGAACGTTCTCGGTGTCGCGGGCGACGGTGCGCAAGGTGGTGCGCAGCCAGGCGACCGCGTTCAAGTACGAGCGGGCTGTGCAGCCGGCGCCCAAGCTGGGCGAATGGGTAGCGATCCTCAACGAGATTCTGGAGAAGGAATCGAAGCTGCCGCGGTGGGAGCGGCGCTCGACCCAGCGCTTGTTCGAGGAATTGCGTGCCCGCGGCTATCAGGGTGCGCACGACAGCGTGCATCGGTTCGTGAGGAGCTGGCGGGCGGAGCGCGCCCGGGTCCCGGCGCAAGCCTACGTGCCGATGAGCTTTGCGCCTGGAGAGGCGTACCAGTTCGACTGGAGCCACGAGACGATCACGCTGTCCGGGCTGCCGCTGACGGTGAAGGTCGCGCACATGAAGCTGTCGCACAGCCGCATGCCGTTCGTGCGCGCCTACTTCCGCGAGACCCAGGAGCTGGTGTTCGACGCCCATGACAAGGCGTTCGAGTTCTACGGCGGGGTCTGCCGGCGCGGCATCTACGACAACATGAAGACAGCGGTGGAGGCGATCTTCGTCGGCAAGGCGCGCACCTATAATCGCCGCTTTCTGCAGATGTGCTCGCACCACCTGATCGAACCGGTGGCCTGCTCGCCGGCGTCGGGTTGGGAGAAGGGCCAGGTCGAGAACCAGGTCGGCAATCTGCGCGACCAGCTGTTCCGCCCCAAGCCGCGGGTCAAAAGCCTGACGGAGCTGAACGCCTGGCTTGCCGACCAGTGCATCGCCTACGCCCAGCGCATCAAGCACCCCGAGTTCAAGGACCGCACGGTCTGGGAGGTGTTCCAGGACGAGCGCGCCAGCCTGGTGCCGCTGCGGGGGCCGTTCGACGGCTTCGTCGAGAAGGCCGTCCGAGCGACGACGACCTGCCTGATCTCGGCGGATCGCAACCGCTACAGCGTTGATGCCCGGGCGGCGGACCGCATGGTGCTGGTGCGCGCCCACGCCGAACGCATCGTCGTGCTGCTCGATGGTGAAGTCGTGGCTGACCACGCCAGATCCTTCAAGCACGAGCAGGTGATCTACAATCCCTGGCATTACCTGCCGGTGCTGATGCAGAAGCCGGGCGCGCTGCGCAACGGCGCGCCCTTCAAGAACTGGGACCTGCCGCCGGCCTTGGCCGAAGTGCGCAGTCTTCTGAAGAGCCACATCGACGGCGATCGCCAGTTTGTCAAGGTACTGGCGGCGGTGCCCGACCATGGCCTGGGCGCGGTCGAGGCCGCCTGTGCCGAGGCGCTCGCCGCCGGCATCGCGTCGGGCGATGTGATCCTGACCGTGCTTGCGCGGCAGCGCGAACCGGTGGCGCCGCCCAGCATCACCACGCCCGATGCCCTGCGCCTGAAGCATGAACCCGTGGCCGATTGTGGCCGCTACGACAGCATAAGGAGGGTCGCCTGATGGAGCGCCATGAACTTCTCGAGGCCATGGACGAGCTGAAGCTTTACGGCATGCGTGCGAGCTTCGACGAACTCGCCGGCAAGGGATTGACCCGCCGCGCCGAGATCTATCCCTTCATCGCCAGCCTGATTAAGGCCGAGCGCACCCACCGTCAGGCGCGCTCGATCAGCTACCGGATCAGCGCCGCCAAGTTCCCGGTGCTCAAAGACATCGACAGCTTCGTCTTCGCCGATACGCCGGTCGATGAGGGTCAAATCCGCGAGCTGGCCACCGGCGCCTTCCTTGATGCCAAGCGCAACGGCATCTTCATCGGCGGCACCGGCACCGGGAAAACTCACCTGTGCATCGCCGTGGCTTCCGCGGTCGTCCGCGCCCACGCCAGAGGCCGCTTCTTCAACCTCGTCGATCTCGTCAACCAGCTCGAGCAGGAGAAGGCTGCCGGCCGCAGCGGACGGTTGGCAGAGAAGCTGTTGCGCTATCACCTCATCGTCATCGACGAACTGGGCTATCTGCCGTTCAGCCAGTCCGGCGGCCAGCTCCTGTTCCATCTGATCAGCAAGCTCTACGAGAACACCTCGCTGCTGATCACCACCAACCTCGCCTTCGCCGATTGGCCCCAGATCTTCGGCGATCCCAAGATGACCACCGCCATGCTCGACCGCCTCACCCATCACTGCGACATTGTCGAGACCGGCAACACCAGCTGGCGATTCAAAAACCGCAGCTGAACCCTCCCCCGGACCCCCTCCCGGGCTTACCCACGTGGGTGCACAGGCACCTCCCACGGCCGCCGCCGCCAGCGCGATGATCCGCGCGGCGTCGGCCGTGGGACCCTTCTATGCACGACGCGGATAAGCCCAATCGTTCACCCAGACAGGGGTCGTTATTGGATGCGAAAGTGGGGTCGCGGTTGGAAGCGAATTGACACTCCAGCGCCTTGTAATCCGATCGGCCATGCACAAGGAGGGCCATTTCCGGCGGCCCGCCGAGAACCTCGAGGCGGTGGCGCTGCGCGCGCTCACTCACCCACGCCGCTTCGAGCAGCGACATGAAGCCATTGGCAAAAAGTCCAGCCGATACGATCGCGACCTGGCGCTGCTCGGGATCGGAAAGCTCCGCAGCGAAGTCCAGGATTGCACCCGGAACGCGTGCGCCTACTGCGACGATCTCAGCCTGCGGCACCGGCCAATGCAGCCGCTCGCGCCCGTGTCCCCGGACCCCCGGACCCCCGGTTCGACGCTTCGCGCCGGCCTGGGATGCCAGTCGGGCAAAGGCGCTTAGTACGCCTTGGCGAACATGGCGTCCTGGGTCGCCGGCCGGCCCGAGACCAGGCAGGTGCCCGAGGTGCCCGACTGCTCGTAGGGCAGGCAGCGCACGGTGACGCCGATCGCCTGCAGCCGGTCGCCCGTCTCGCCCTCGGGTGCGAGTTTGCCGTGCACGAAGCCAGTGCCCGCCTCGCTCCGGAAATGGGCGGCGAGATCGTCGTAGCTGCGGATGCCCTCGACCGTCTGGGCCTTGCGATAGTCCAGCGCCTGGCGCCACAGCGCCTCGTCGATCGCGCCCAAGGTCTCGGGCAGCGATGCCGCGAAGGCGTCCATGGCGATGCCCTGGTGCTTCTCGGCGATGGCGTCGCGGCGCGTGTACGTCACGGCGCCGGCGGCGATATCGCGCGGGCCCAGCTCGACGATGACGGGCACGCCCTTCTTGATGGCGGCCCAGCGCTTGTTGGCGCCGCTGTCGTCGCGGGCATCCACGCCCACGCGCAGGGGCTCGTCGCGGAAGCGCAGCGCGCGCAGGCGCTTCGCCAGCGCCTCGGCCGCCGGCATGACCTCGGCGCGCGCCGCGTCGTCGCGCGCGATCGGGACGATCAGCACCTGGGTCGGCGCGATCGTCGGCGGCAGGCGCAGGCCGTCGTCATCCGCGTGGGTCATGATCAGCGCGCCGACCAGCCGGGTCGAGGCGCCCCACGAGGTGGTGAAGGCGTGCTTCAGCTCGCCGCCCTTGTCCTGAAACTGGATGCCGGCGGCGCGCGCGAAGTTCTGGCCCAGGAAGTGCGACGTGCCGGCCTGCAGGGCGCGGCCGTCCTGCATCATCGCCTCGATGGTGTGGGTGTCGTCGGCACCGGGAAAGCGCTCGCCGGGCGTCTTGGTGCCGCGGATCACCGGCATGCGCATGTCGTCCTCGACCACCTGGCGGTAGACCTCGAGCATGCGCCGCGTTTCCTCGATCGCCTCGTCGCGGCCGGCATGCGCCGTGTGCCCCTCCTGCCACAGGAACTCGCTGGTGCGCAGGAACAGGCGCGGGCGCATCTCCCAGCGCACCACGTTGCACCACTGGTTGAGCATCAGCGGCAGGTCGCGCCAGCTCTTGACCCACTTGGCCATGGCCTCGCCGATGATCGTCTCGGACGTGGGGCGCACGATCAGCGGGCTTTCCAGCTCGGCGTCGGGCACCAGCTTGCCGTCGCGCTCGACCAGGCGGTGGTGGGTGACCACCGCCATCTCCTTGGCGAAGCCTTCGACGTGCTTCGCCTCGCGCTCGAACAGCTCGATCGGGATGAACAGCGGGAAGCACACGTTGTGGTGGCCCGTGGCGCGGATCAGGTCGTCCAGCCGGCGCTGGATGCGTTCCCAGATGGCGAAGCCCCACGGCTTGATGATCATGCAGCCGCGCACGCCCGAATGCTCGGCCATGTCCGCCTCGCGGATGACCTCCTGGTACCACTCGGCGAAGTTGTCGGCGCGGCGGGTCTTGATCGCGGTCTTCATGGAGCTGGCCGTCGGTTGTGACGGGGCCTGTCCTAGCCCGTGCCGCGCGCCGCGACAAGCGGGGGATCAGGGGTGCCGGCTCACCGTGGGCACGCTTTGGCGGCGTCGTGGCGGGGTGGCGACGATCGTCGGCGCGTGCGCGGGCTTTGCCCTCTCGGCGTCCTCGGGACGCGGTTCGTGGAAGGCGCGCGGCAGCGGGTTGGTGTTGGGCACCGGGCGCCCGGTGTCCTCGGCCACGGCGGCGCGCGCGTTCTCGGCCGTCTGGTGCAACGAGAACTGGAACGCGCGCGAGGAACACATCAGCAGCAGCAGGAACGCCCAGCCGCCGATCAATTCGCCGGGCCCGATACCGAACGCCAGGGCGGCGACGATGGCGATGGCGCCGCTGGCACCGAGCGCCCCGGCCAGGTAGTTGCCGTCGAGCCCGAGGGCGTTGCCCGGCCACCAGCCGGCGCGCGGCTCGCCCCGCTCGTCGTTCATCGCGCCGCCACACCGCCGCCGAGCGCCGGGCGCGACGCCGGACCATCGTCCGGCTGCTCGACCCGCACGTCGATGACAACCCCTTCGATGTCGGCCGACGATGCGCGCCACGCGTCTGCCTCCATGGCGGCCACGCGCGCCCGCAGGCGGCGGCGGACGACAAGGAAGGCGACGATCGCGGCCGGCACCAGGATCGCGGCGGCGGCGAGACCGATAACGATCAGCCCCACCACGGCCACGACCCCGAGGATGCCGGCAATGAAGGCGGCGACGCGGTTCATCCGCCCAATGTGGCGCCGTGCCGCCCTTTCGGCAAGGACTCGCGAGAATCGCCGCCGCGCCCGATGCCCGCGCGACAAGACGTCGTAAGCAATGCCTCCTAGCCCTTGTGCCGCCGCGCCCCCTACACTCAAGTCATGGTCGCGCGGGTCACGACGGTCGCGTTGCAGGGCATCGAGGCGCTGGCGGTCGACGTCCAGGTGCAGGTGGCGTCGGGTTATCCGACCTTCTCGATCGTCGGCCTGCCCGACAAAGCGGTCGCCGAAAGCCGTGAACGGGTGCGCGCCGCGCTCGCCGCGCTCGGGCTCGCGCTGCCGCCCAAGCGCATCACGGTCAACTTGGCGCCGGCCGACTTGGCCAAGGAAGGCAGCCACTTCGACCTGCCCATCGCGCTGGCGCTGCTGGTTGCCATCGGCGCGCTGCCCCAGGACGCACTGGCCGGCCACCTGGCGCTCGGCGAACTCGCGCTCGACGGCGCGATCACGCCGGTCGCCGGCGTGCTGCCGGCGGCGATCGCGGCCAACGCCCAGGGCCTGGCCGTTATTTGCCCCGAGGCCAACGGCGGCGAAGCCGCGTGGGCCGGCGCCGACGGCGTGCTGGCGCCAGCTTCGCTGCTCGCCTTCATCAACCATGTCAAGGGCGTGCAGGTGCTGGCGCCGCCCGTGGCGCGCGTGGTCGAGGACGCCGCGACCGTCGGCGACCTCAAGGACGTCAAGGGCCAGGAAACCGCCAAGCGCGCGCTGGAGGTGGCGGCCGCCGGCGGCCACAACCTGCTGATGGTCGGGCCGCCCGGCTCGGGCAAGTCGATGCTGGCCTCGCGCCTGCCCGGGCTGCTGCCGCCGCTCGCTCCGGCCGAGGCGCTCGAGGTCTCAATGATCTGGTCGGTCGCTGGGCTCCTGCGCGACGGCATCGCGCGCCGCCGGCCCTACCGCGATCCGCACCATTCGGCGTCGATCCCGGCGCTGATCGGGGGCGGGCTGCGCGCCAAGCCCGGCGAGGTGACGCTCGCGCACCTCGGCGTGCTGTTCCTCGACGAACTGCCCGAATTCCCGCGCCAGGTGCTCGATTCTTTGCGCCAGCCGCTGGAGACGGGTCGCGCCGTGGTGGCGCGCGCCAACGCCCACGTCACCTATCCGGCGCGCTTCCAGTTGATCGCGGCCATGAACCCATGCCGCTGCGGCTACCTCGACGACCCCGCGCGGGCGTGCGCGCGCGCGCCGCGCTGCGCCGCCGAGTACCAGGCGAAGCTTTCGGGGCCGCTGCTCGACCGCATCGACCTGCACGTCGAGGTGCCCGAGGTTTCGGCCGGCGACCTGGGCCTGCCGCCGGCGGCCGAGACCTCGGCGGCGGTCGCGGCGCGCGTCGCCCAGGTGCGCGCGATCCAGACGGCGCGCTACGGCAAGGGCGGGCCGCGCACCAACGCCGAGGCGGACGGCGACGTGCTGGCCCGCGTGGCGACACCCGACGGCGACGGTCAGGGGCTGCTGGTCCAGGCGGCCGAGCGCATGCGGCTGTCGGCGCGCGGCTACCACCGCGTGCTGCGCGTCGCGCGCACCCTCGCGGACCTCGACGGCAAGGACGCCGTGCGCCGCATCCACGTGGCCGAGGCGCTCGGCTACCGGCGCATCGCCTACGAGCGGTGAGCGACACGTGGGCCGCGACGATACGTAATGCTTGACGGTACGTAGCCCGTGCCGTTACGATGCACCGTGATCCGGTCGTTCGCGGACAAGCGAACCGCGGCCATCTTCGCTGGGTTCGCCGTGAAGGGTATCGTCTCAGCAATCCAGCCGCGCGCCAGGGCGAAGCTCCTGGCCCTCGACGCGGCGACCCGGATCACCGACCTGCGCGTTCCGCCCGGCAATCGCCTGGAGGCCCTGAAGGGCGAACGCGCTGGGCACCACAGCATCAGGATCAACGAACAATGGCGGATCATCTTCGTGTGGCGCGAACGCGACGCCTGGGGCGGCGCAATCGTGGACTATCACTAGAGCGGAACGTCGGTCCGCCACCGATCGCGCGCGAGGACATCGATCGCGGGGCGGTCGACTTCGCCGATGTCGCGAGCCGGCGGCGTCTGCCGCCGGTGCATCCCGGCGCGATCCTGCGCGATGACTTCCTCGTGCCCCTCGGGCTCAGCGTCTATGTGCTGGCCAACGCGATCAAGGTGCCTCGGACGAGGGTCAACGACATCGCCCTGGGCCGGCGGGCCATCACGGCCGACACGGCGTTGCGCCTTGGGCGCTACTTTGGTGTCTCGCCATGGTTCTGGATGAACCTCCAAAGCACCTACGACCTGGAAATCGCGACGCGCGAACACGGCCGCGCGATCGCCCGCGACGTCTCGCCCTTGCCGCGCTGATCGGCGGCGCTCGTGGCGCGCGTCGTCATCCTCAACGGGGTCGGACTCCGCGGTCAGCGATCGCTCCGACCCGTGAGCCAGGCGAGGCGCCCCTCGAGCGCGAGCACGCCCAGGATGACCAGCGCGCCTCCCGCCGCCTGCTGGACGGTGAACGTCTCGCCCAGGACCAGGGCGGCCAACGCGACCGTCCACGGCGGCCCGATCGTGGCGACCAGGGAGGCACGCGCCGCGCCGATGCGCTTGAT
>Ga0194128_10005956_pt1 | contig 16710 bp, 13 predicted proteins | sample TA2KigCa65mmetaG_FD_148650 | JGI IMG/M metagenome (GOLD analysis project Ga0194128, IMG submission 148650) | Freshwater microbial communities from Lake Tanganyika, Tanzania - TA2015037 Kigoma Deep Cast 65m | ecosystem: Environmental > Aquatic > Freshwater > Lake | place: Tanzania: Lake...
CCACCAGGCCTTAGGCTACCTCACCCCGCAACAGTTCCTGGTCCAGTGGCGCACCCAACGAAAGGAGGCCCACTGTCACTGATCTACCGATCGAGTACATGACTTCCTGCACGACCTATCTTGAAATAGAGGTCGAGCGCAAGAATAAGCTCTTCTCTAGACCATCCTGGATTTCGTGATGCTCGTCGATTCGTCATGGCTAGACCTCACAAACGAAATCAAGATTGCATCCACACACGTTTCTGGACGTAAGAAGAGTCGGTATCTATTGCTCCCAGTTTCCTCCGAGAAGCGGTTCTCGACCCCTCGCGAAACAAGAACCCGAAAGGGTGTTCTTCATGGGGAAGTTACAGTCAGCGGGCTATCGCCCGGATGCGGGCGATGGCCTGGGCCACCGGCACGTCCGCGGTGAATACCGCCGACCCCGCCACCAGCACGCTCGCGCCCGCCTCGGCCACGCGCGCCGCGGTCTTGGGGCCGATGCCGCCGTCCACTTCCAGCTCCGCCTTCAGCCCGCCCTCGTCCAGCATCCGCCGCACCCTCCGCAGCTTGTCCACCGCGCTCTCGATGAACGCCTGGCCCCCGAAGCCGGGGTTGACCGACATGACGAGCACGAGGTCGAGGTGGGGCAGCACCTCCTCGACGGCGGAGACGGGCGTGCCCGGGTTCAGGGCCACGCCGGCCTTCACGCCCGCCTCCTTGATCTGGTGGACGATGCGGTGCAGGTGGGCGCACGCCTCTGCGTGGACCGTGATGATGTCGGCGCCCGCAGCGGCCAGCTCCGGCACGAGCAGTTGCGGCTCCTCGCACATGACGTGCACATCGAAGGGCACCTTCGTCCAGCGGCGCAGCGCCTTGATGACGGGCGGGCCGAAGGTGAGGTTGGGAACGAAGTGGCCGTCCATCACATCGAGGTGGAGGTAGTCGGCGCCGCCCGCGGCGGCCTCGGCGGCCTGTTCGCCGAAACGGCTGAAGTCGGCGGCAAGCATGGACGGAGCGACCTTGATAGTCGGGCCGCCGCCCTCAGGGCACACGCTCGGCCTCCAGCCCCAGGGCCTTCTTCGCGGCGGCGACGGCCTTGCGCACCTGGCGCGGCGCCGTGCCGCCGGGCAGGTCGCGCTGCGCTATCGAGGAGTCCACAGTGACCTCGAACACATCGTCCTCGAACAGCTTTGAGAACCGCCGGTAGGTGGGCAGGGACAGCTCATGGAAGAACTTGCCCTGCCCGGCGGCATGGGCCGAGAGCCGCGACACGACGCCATGGGCCTGCCGGAAGGGCATCCCCTTGCGGACGAGGTAGTCGGCCAGGTCGGTGGCGAGGACATAGCTCTGTTGTGCAGCCTGCCGCATGCGCTCGTGCCGCAGGGTCATCGTCTCGACCATGCCCGCGGAGAAATCCAAGCACGGGAGCAGCGTGTCCATCGTCTCGAAGACGCCCTCCTTGTCCTCTTGCAGGTCGCGGTTGTAGGTCAGGGGCAGCCCTTTCAGCGTGGTCAGCAGCGCGACGAGGTTGCCGATGACGCGCCCGCTGCGGCCCCGAACCAGCTCCGCGAAGTCGGGGTTGCGCTTCTGGGGCATCATGCTGCTGCCCGTGGTGTAGTCGTCGGCCAGTTGGACGAATCCGAACTCGGCGGAAGACCACAGCACCAGCTCCTCCGCCAGTCGCGAGAGGTGGATCATGCAGATGGCCGCCGCCGACTCGAGATCGAGGAGGAAGTCGCGGTCGGAGACCGCGTCCATGCTGTTGACGGAGACCTTCGAGAAACCCAATTCCTTGGCGACGGACTCGCGGTCGAGGGGGTACGGTGAGCCTGCCAGGGCGCCGCTGCCAAGAGGCATCACGTCGGCCCGGTCGCGGGCTTGGCGGAACCGCTCGGCATCGCGCCCGAACATCTCGAAGTAGGCCAACATGTGGTGGCCAAATAGGACAGGCTGGCCCCGCTGCACGTGGGTGTAGCCGGGCAAGACCACGTCAGCATCCCGCTCGGCGCGGCCAATGAAGGCCTTGCGCAACCTCGCGATGCTTTGGAGCGCCTGCGTGGCAATGTCCTTGGCATAGAGGCGCATGTCCAGGGCGATCTGGTCGTTCCGCGACCGGGCGGTGTGCAGTTTGCCCCCGGCATCCCCTATCTTCTCTTGGAGCCGCCTCTCCACGTTCATGTGGATGTCTTCCAGCTCCCGGCGCCACGGGAATGTACCGCCCCGTATCTCCTGCCGCACCTCGGCGAGGCCGGAGACGATGGCCCTGGCCTCCTGGGCAGTGATGATGCCCTGCTTGGCCAGCATCCGGGCGTGCGCCATCGAGCCGGCGATGTCGTACTCGAACAACCGCCGGTCGTAGTGGATGGAGACTGTGAAGCTAGACTTGACCTCTTTCATACTCGCGAGAACTCAGGGCCTCCCAGCAGATGCCGGACCTGGGATGGTCTGGCTTTGCACGAAAAGCCCTGCTTTATATAGAGATGGATTCCCTCGGTTCCTTCCTCCCCCTTGAGGGGGGAGGAACTAAAGGTGGAGGTGAAGTGGGCGACGACCACAAAACGGTTGCCCTTGTACAAGGCCGGAGGAGTTTCCACGGCCGCGTCACGCCGGGCGCTTTGGGACGAGGAAGCGGCGGCGCAGGGTGAGCACCTTCTCGCCCCGCTGGTTGTAGCCCCGGCTCTCGATATACACGATGCCGCGGTCTGGCCGGCTGCGGGTGGGCCGCACCTCCAAGATCTCGCTCTCGCCGTAGATGGTATCTCCTTGGAAGACCGGCCCCTCGTGGGTGACCTTCTCATACTCGAGGTTGGCGACGGCCTTGCCCGATGTGTCAGGAACGCTCATGCCCACCACCAGCGCCATGACGAGCACGCCGTTCACTAGGATGCGGCCGTGCTGGTGCTCCGACATGTAGTGCTCGTCTATGTGGAGCGGGTTGGTGTTCATAGTGATGAGCGAGAAGAGATGGTTGTCCATCTCGGTGATGGTCTTGCCGGGCCAGTGCTTGAAGACGTCGCCGGGCTTGAAGTCCTCGAAGTACCCGCCGAACGTTGCTCTGCCGTCGTGGATCATCTGCTCTTCTCCGCCTCGGGTTCACATGGGGCCTCTCTAGACAGTACCACGTTCCCCGGCTGACGCGCTACGGCGGCTCAGGAGCGGCTTTAGGGAGCCAGGAGGGCAGGCTCGCGCAGGTCGGCGGAGCCTTCGGCGCCGACCGGCAGGCCGGCCTCCAGGCGGGACTTGGCAAGGCCGGCGATGGCGGCAAGGTTGTCGCGCAAAGACTCGAACCTGCTGGGGACGTACTCTAGGGCGGCCTCCGGCGGCATCTGCACCAAGTAGTCGAAGAGCGCCAGCGAAGCCGAGGCGCCGAGGCGTCCCGTGGTGAACAGCTCGGCTTTGAGGCGGGCCAGGTTGGGGTCGTCGAGCACAGCCAGCCACTGGAGCAGGCGGCCCAGAGCATGCTCCGATTCGGGCATCTCCTGGACTAGGGAGGTCAGACGGGCGTCTATGAACGTTTCGAATCCGGGGTAGTCGGGATAACGCAGATACCGCCTGCCCGTGAACTCCTCCACGACCAGCCAGAAGGCGCGTTCGAACTGCTGGGCCTGTGCCTCCCGCACCGCCGACAACTCCAGGCTGTCGCCTGCCTCGGTCTGGGCCGGGTTCTGGAGATCCTGGAGCACGTGGCCAGTCTCGTGGACCAAAGAGTTGAGCACATCGGCCACCTGCCGGCTGGCGTCCACGACGATGACTATCTTGCCGAAGCGGCGCTCCTTCTTGGCGACGGAGATGGTCTTGTCACGTTCGCGGCCACGGAGCAGCCACTCGTAGTGGGTCTCGTCGCTGACGGCGAAGCGCTCGCGGTAGCTGTCGTCTATCCAAGCCAGGTACTCGTCGCGGGGGAGCAGGAAGATGTCCACCTTCTCGTCCTTCAGGCTGCGTCCCGTGATAAGGTAGTAGCCGGCGTCCACGACGCGGAGGGCCGCTTCGGAGTGGCCGCGCTCGCCCTCTTGCCTGAGCGGCTCGCGCGTGTCGAGGAGTGCCTGAAGACCAGAGAGCATGCTCGTGAGCTGGGCTAGGGTGTACGTGACTGGCGGCTTTGCGGGCTCCTCGAGGTCGCGCCAGACTACAGTCTTCTCGTAGAGGTTGTCGGACTCGTTAGCCTCGCGGACGGTGTCGTCAGGGTCAACCACCAGTCGGAGCGTGTGCGGGCCTTCGGAGACCTGGACGCTCCTGAGCAGCCCGTCCCAGTCTTCCCTGATGCGAAAGACCTTCGCCCACGTCGTGCCGGACATCTGGAACGTGTTGACCTTACGGCCATCGAAGTAAAGGTCTATCGCGAAAGGCTCGGTCGCGTCCACGATGCTCTCGTTGAAGATGACCAAGTCAATGAACGCGCCGGATAACGTGGTCATCTGGCTGTCCACGTGGGTCCCTGGCTGGGTGGAGACGACGATGGGGCCATCCCACTGCCACAGCCATCCAGGGACGAGGTTAGGGAGCGTGAGGACGTCCGGAGCGGCTGGTTGTAACGTGGCCGCGATAACGACCGACCGGGGGGGCACGTCTCCCTCAGCCCAGATGAACTCTTTGGTGAGCACATTGTCCCCTTCGTCCGTCTCCGCGATGAGGTCCGTGGGGTCGAGGACGACCTTGAGCATATGCCTGCCCGGCTCCAGGCGGACGGTCTCGTGGAGCAGGCTCCAAGGTTCGCGGTCAACGGCACCGTCGGCCAAGATGTGCGCCCAACTCTCTCTCAGGAGGAAGATATCGTCAAGGTAGAGGTCCACCAAGACCCGGCCAGCGATGCTGGACAGGCCACGGTTCACGAGGGCGTAGCGGATGTAGGAAACGGCATCCACCGAGAGCGGCCCTGATGCCGTCGCACTGGCGTAGCTCGTGGCGACAAGGGGAGCGTCCCAGCCATCGGGTGTGTAGAACTGAAGGTTGGGTGCGCGTGTAGCGGTGGCGGCCGACGGCTGCTCATCTCCGCGCCAGACGACGCTCAACTGGACGACGTTGTCCGACTCGTCCAACTCTGTGACTAGGTTGGTTGGGTCGGCGACGACCCTGAGTGTGTGGTCCCCCGGTGTCAGGCGGACGAACTCGGCCAGGAACGTCCAATCGTCCCAGGCGATGATGGAACGGGACGGCAGAGGGCGCCGCGACGGGAACCGCTGCACGAAGTATTCATCGAAATAGAGGTCAACGAAGAATCCCTGGGCCAGGAGGTCTTCGCCCATATTGCCGACCCCGATGCTGACGAAGGGCGTGTCGCCGAGGGACAGCTCGCCCTGTGACGCCTGGGCCTTGGGCTGGGATGCCACCACGATTGAGGAGTCCCAGCCGTCGGGAGCAGCCGGCACCAAGTTCACGCTGGACGGGAGGGCAGGCGTTGGGGTTCTGTTGAGCGGGGTGGCGGACTCGGTCTCACGCTCCAGAACAGGCAGGGCTGTCGGCGTCGGCGACGGCCTCGGGGTCGGCGTGGGGGGCGGAGCCGGGGCTGCGGGAGTGGGCGAAGCGGGCGCTGGGATGACGGTCGGCGACGGCCTGGCTGTCGGCGTGACTGGACGAGTGGTTGCGGTGGGCACGGGTGAGGCAGTACCGATCTGACTGGGCTGGGTCGTGGTTTGTGAAGGAGGGCCCGCCGAGGAGGAGCGGGAACATGCCACCACGGTGGCGAGCAGGGCCGCGATAGACAAAGCGAGGATAGCCTTATGCAGCAGTGTTCTCATCATAGGAGACTTACGGCGGTCAGGTTATCAGCCACTACGTAGGAGGCGAAGAGGACAGATGCGCGAAACAGATACGCCTGAACAGAGCACCGGCGAAAGTCCCGTCGGCTGTCCGTCTGGGGCGCCTCCTCAAAGTCAGCTGAGACCGGTACCGGGGTTATCTGGAGCGGAAGACGACCAGCGTCGCCTCGTAGTCCGGAGTACCCGATGAGGTGCCAGGGGCGGGGTCAAGGGCGATGAAGCCAACGGAGTACTTCCCGAAGCTCTTCACCGTCTGCTCGGCCTGGCCGCCCGTCAGCGCCATCTCGGTCTGCCCGAAGGGGATGCCGCCGCTCTTGACGTCTATCTTGATCCTGGCTGCTCCGGGGTCGGGACAGGTAGAGCCCTCGGCGCAACGGGTGTCCTCGATGACCTCAACAAGTTCTATGTTCAGGAAGATGCCGCCGTCCTGGACGGATTGCCGCTGACCGACCTTGAGTTTGAACGGAACATCAAGGTTACGGTCCGCGTTTGAGGCGACACCTCCCGCGCTTTCGATGACGGCCTTGTCGGTGGCCTCGACGGTCGCCTGCATCGCCCTCCGTTCTTCTGGCGTTTGCGTGTTCAGAACGCTGCTGGAGACGCTGCCGCCCGTCTCGCCGGAAGAGCTGCTGGTAGTGTCCTCTCCGCCACCTCCGCAAGCTGCGCCGATGAGCACCCCCAGACCCAGAACCATCACTATGAAGCTAAGGGTCTTGATCTTCATGTAGACACCCCTTCAATTCAAATAGATTGAAAATGGGCTCGCACCCCAGCCAATTCAGGCTAGCCGCGAGCCAAGGTTCGCGTATCCGCCACAGTATTTTACAGAAAAGTTGACCGGTTGTCTTATGCGCCCAGCACCAGTCGGAGTGCCCCCAAGGGAATTCGAATCCCTGTTGACGGCTTGAAAGGCCGCTGTCCTAGTCCACTAGACGATGGGGGCATGAAGCCACGGGGTGAACCATCATGGGAAGAGGCCAAGCTGACCAAGTCCCTCATCCTCGGGCAGGCCGAACATGATATTCATGTTCTGGATGGCTTGGCCGGCGGCCCCTTTCACCAGGTTGTCCAGGCAGGCGATGACGATGAGTCGGTTGGTGCGGGCGTCCACGGTGGTGAAGACGGTGCAGTTGTTGCTGCCCGCGGTCTGCTTGGTCTGAGGCGGGTCCGGGACGACCTGGACGAAGGGTTCGCCCTTGTAGAAGCTGCGATAGAGGTCGCGGACCTCAGCCTTGGCCCTCTCGCCATGCCCGACGGCGCCGTCGCGCAGCGGCGCGTAGCAGCTCACGAGGATGCCCCTGGTCATGGGGATGAGGTGCATGAGCAGGGTGACGCGTAGGTTGGAGCCCGGGGCGAGCCTGGCAAGCTCTTGGGTGACCTCGGGCAGGTGACGATGGCCATCCACGGAGTAGGCCATGACGTTCTCGTTGACCTCGGAGAAGTGGGTGCCCAAAGAGAGGCTCCGTCCGGCGCCGGAGACACCAGACTTGCAGTCGGCGATGATGTCGGGGCCGATGATGCCGTGCTTGACCGCAGGCGCCAGAGCAAGAATGACGGCGGTGGAGTAGCAACCTGGGTTCGCGATGAGCCGGGACGCGACGACCTCCTGGCGGTTCAGCTCGGGAAGCCCGAAGACGGCGGACTCCAGGTACTGAGGGCAGGGGTGGTCTATCTTGTACCAGGTCTTGTACTCATCCACGCTCTTGAGCCGGAAGTCGGGGCTGATGTCTATGGCCTTGACGCCCTGGGCAACGACAGGCGCGAGCCGCTCGGCGCTGGCGGTCTGGGGCAGCGCTGAGATGACGACGTCCACCGACTCGTTCAGGTCCTCGGTGATGGTGAGGTCCATGGCGGACAGGTGCGGGAACACCTCAGCCAGCTTCTTGCCCGCAGCGGTACGGCCGGTCACCGCGGCAACCTCGGCCTCGGGGTGCCGGTAGAGAAGCCGGGCAAGTTCAACGCCCGCATAGCCTGTTACGTTGACGATACCTACCTTCACACTCGCCTCCAGAACAAAGGGACATCTCTTAGTCTAAGGTGAGGCGCCTGCCGTAGCAAGCGCGGTTACCGCTTCGCCGGGCGGCGAGACTTCGCGGTGGGCTTGGAGCGAGAGCTTGCCTCGAACAGCTTGCGGGAGGGGCAGCCCCAGGCGAGGACGCACTCGCCGCACCGGGGCCGGAGCGCCTTGCACACCCTGCGGCCGTGGGTGATGAGATACACGTGGAAAGGAAAGACCTGCTCTGGGGGCACTTTGGCCTCGAGGATGTCGTGGGCACGGTCGGCGGAGACCTTGGGGCCGATGAGGCCGAGACGCTTGGAGACGCGGTGGATGTGGGTGTCCACGGGCATGGCAGGCATGCCGAACGAGAAGCAGAGGACGATAGCAGCGGTCTTGGGGCCGATGCCGGGGAGGCTCCTGAGCCATGCCTTGGCATCCTCAAGGGGCATCTCGCCGATGAAGGAGAGGTCGTAGGAACCGACCTCCCGATGGACCTTCTCCAGGACGCCCTTGATCCTGGGCGCCTTGACCTTGGCTAGGCCAGCGGTGCGGATGGCGGCGGCGATGTCCTCGACGCTGGCCTCCCCGACGCGCTCGATGGTGCCGAAGGTGCGCATCAGGCTGGCGAAGGCGCGGTCGGAGTTGGTGTCGGAGGTATGCTGAGAGAGGATAGTGAGGACAAGCTCGGACATGGGGTCGTTGCGGGGCTTCCATTCGACGGGGCCGTACTCCTTGCTCAAGAAGGCGACCACATCGGCGGTAGTTACCCGCGGCGTTCGAGTTTTGGCGCGCGCTGTGCCCATCGTTCCACCGGATGGAGAGCGTACCACAAGGGGAGGCCTGACCTCGGCCACGCGCCTTGACACCGCTATGCAGGTCAATTACTTTCAAACAGGCCTGTGGTTGGATACTACTCAGGCCCAATGATGCCTCAGGGCTAACGCGGGAATCATACGTGACGACTTTCCAAGAGTATCTGGACTCGCTTGGCAAGCAGGAGCAGGCACCCAAGGGCGCAGCGTTGTTGCGGTTGTCCGGGCTCTCGCCCCAGGAGGCTGCGGAGTTCGCTGGCACGTGGGCGACGCTGCCACCAACTCTCCCCCGTAGCATCGCCGCAAAGCTCGTGGAGCTTTCGGAGGACAGCCTCGAGCTGGACTTTTCCAGCCTCTTCCGGTCCTGTTTGGAGGACAAAGATCCCCAGGTCCGGGAACAGGCGGTGCGCGGCCTATGGGAGTGCGAGGAGCGGGCGCTCATCCGTCCCCTCGTGAGGCTCTTGGTGGAAGACCCCAGCGCCAATGTCCGCACCGCCGCTGCGATGGCCCTAGGTAGGTTCGCCGCGCTGGCCCAGGAAGGCAAGCTCATCGCCAAGGACAGCGAGCGGGTGCGCGATGGGCTGCTGGCTGCCATCAACCGGACCGGCGAGGACGAGGATGTCCGGAGGCGGGCCATCGAGGCGGTGGCGCACTTCGACCGGGAGGACGTCAAGGAGATCATCCGGCAGGCGCACAAGAGCGGCGACAGCAAGCTGCGGCAGAGCGCCATCTACGCGATGGGCAAGAACGCGGACATGGAGTGGTTGCCCGTCATCCTAGCCGCGATGGAGAGCAGGTACACGGCGGTACGCTATGAGGCGGCGACGGCGGCGGGCCACTTGGGCGAAGAGTCCACCGCGCCCTACCTGGTCAAGCTCATCGAAGATGAAGACTCGCAGGTGCAGGTGGCCGCAATCATAGCACTGGGGTCGGTCGGCGGCCCGTTGGCGAAGCGGGTGTTACTACAGTGCCTCCAGTCCGACGATGAAGTGGTGCAACAAGCCGCGCAGATGGCCATGGGCAGCATCGAGTTTGACGAGAACCCGCTAGGGTTCCGCCTGGACAGGTAGAGAGACGGGGTAGCCCTTACCCGGCTTTGCTCAGGTCTCATCTTTGCGGTTGTCGCAGAGAATCACCCCCACCTCAGTCCTCCCCCTCGAGGGGGGGAGTGTGGAGGAAGTCCGATTCTGCCTAGGGCAGGGCTTTTTGTGCAAAGCAGGCCCTCACCCACCCCTTCGGCTGCGCTCGCCTCCTTATCCTTTTCTTCCATTCCACACAGGGCACCGTCGAGATGCCTCCACGCGGTGCTATAATGCGTCGGTCTCGCTGCGGCGTGGCGACGACGCAGCGGGACGGACAACCTTCGGACGAGGTCTAGGTTCACCCAACGATGGAAGGTCTGACGTACGCGCGGCGCGTTTTGTCGAAAGAGACGTGGGTGCCGACTCCTCTGCTGCCGGCGTCCACGCTGAGCCAACGGGTGGGGGCTGAGATCTGGCTGAAGCGCGAAGACTGCACGCCCGTCGGCTCGTTCAAACTGCGGGGCGCTCTTGTGACGATGGCTAGGCTGTCGCGCCGTATCCCGAAGGCAGGCGTCTATGTCGCATCAGCGGGGAACTACGGCCTGGCGATAGCGGAGGCCGGACGGCGAAAGGGCGTGAAAGTCACGGTCTTCGTGGCGGAGGGCGCCAACCCCTCCAAAGTAGCGCGCATCAAGGGCGCGGGCGCCGCGGTCGTTCACCACGGGGTGGACTTCGACGCGGCCAAGGAGTACTGCCGCCAGAAAGCCGGTGAAGACGGTGCGGCGTTTTGGGAGGACGGGGTCGTTCCGGAGATGGCGCTGGGCGCCGCGACCATCGCCGCCGAACTGCTGGAACAAGGACGCTGGGACTATGTGCTAGTGCCCCTGGGCAACGGCTCTCTCATCAAGGGCATCGCAACCGTTTTCAAAGAACGCAGCCCGAACACAAAAGTGGTCGCGCTGGTCTCGACGGGCGCCCCAGCGATGGCGCAGGGGCTGATGGGACAGCCCTGGGACGAGATGGCGCCCATCGTCAGCGAGGCGGACGGGTTGGCGGTCCGCATCCCCATCAAGCCGATGGTAAAGGAGTTGCGGGCCCTGGTCAGCGAGACGTGGCTGGTGGAGGAGAAGCTGCTCATCCCTGCCGTGGCGACGCTGATCGAGATGGAGCAGGTGATAGTGGAGCCCTCGGCGGCCATCTGTGCAGCGGCGGTGGCGACGCATACGGGGGAGCTCGCGGGGAAACGGGTCGCCGCCATCCTGACGGGCGCGCATCTGCGGCGGTCTCTGCTGCCGAAGGTGGCTGCATCCAAGGGCCTCACCCTATGAGTGCGAGTTGCCAGTTACGCGCGAGTGAACATGAGAGGGCGTCTTTGTAAGGTTACCGGCCAGTCGCCCTACCCTCACCCCTTTGCGACGCTGGGCGTCGCAAAGACCCTCCCCGAGACTGGGGGAGGGGTCGTCCCCCCCGCCCTGGAGATATGCTGATCTAGCATCATGCATCTGTAGTACATCGAGGTTGTTGTTTTGTCGTTTAGTGTAGGCATGATCGTCAACCCGGCGGCGGGCAAGGACATACGGCGGCTGGTGGCCCAGGGAAGGTTCGTTCCCAACGAGGAGAAGGTCAACATCGTCAAGCGCTTGCTGGCAGGGCTGGAGGCCGCTGGGGTCGAGGATGTAGTGTTGATGCCGGACGCGGACATGATTGCCAGGGCCGCGGCTGAGGCTGTCCACACGAAACTGCGTTTCGACTTCTTGGAGATGCCGGTCTTCCACGACGAGATAGACTCGACGCGGGCCGCGCGGCTCATGGCTGAGCGTGGCGTCGGGTGCATCATCACCCTGGGAGGCGATGGGACGAACCGCGCAGTGGCGAAAGGGTCTGGCGACGTGCCGTTGGTGCCAGTCTCCACGGGCACGAACAACGTCTTCCCACGGTTGATAGAGGGAACCGTGGCCGGCCTGGCCGCCGGGGTTGTGGCCAGAAGCTTGGTGGACAAGGCGAAGGTCACCCGAAGGACGCGGCGGCTGGAAGTGCGCCGCAACGGCGAACTGAAAGACATCGCGTTGGTGGACGTTGCGGTGTCGAAGGAGTCGTTCGTCGGCGCGCGAGCCATCTGGGACATGACGACGGTGCACGAGATCTTCGTCACCAGGCCGCACCATGGGGCCATCGGGCTGGCCGCCATCGGCGCGAAGCTGCCGGAGTTCGCCAAGGACGGCGCGTCGGGGATGTACGTCAGGCTGGGGAGCGGAGGCGTGCGGGTGATGGCGCCGATTGCGCCGGGCGTCATCGCGTCCGTGGACGTGCAGTCTTGGCGGGCGCTGAAGCTCGGCGAGCCGGTGGAAGTGGACTACAGGCCGTGCACCATCGCACTGGACGGCGAGCGGACATTCAGCATCCCTCAAGGTGAGCGCATCACGGTCTGCCTAACGGAGGCTGGGCCGCCGGTGGTGGACATCGAGGCGGCATTGGGACTGGCAGCGCAGGCCGGCATATTCTGTTCAACCGGAGCATAAGGGCAGGAAGCAGATGCAGTTCAATTCCAGGCGTTCAAATGTCAAGGCCCGCAACGGCATGGTAGCAACCTCGCAGCCGCTGGCCGCGATGGCGGGATTGAGGATAATGCTGCAGGGCGGCAACGCGGTGGATGCAGCGGTGGCGGCCGCGGCGACGCTGAATGTGGTCGAGCCGGAGTCCACAGGCATGGGCGGCGACCTGTTCGCGCTGGTGTGGACGGCGAAAGACAAGAAGATGTGGTCGCTGAACGCCAGCGGCCGTGCCCCGGCGGCAGCCTCGCTGGAACAGTTGCGGAAGAGGGGCTGGACGGCCATCCCCGACGACAGTTCGTTCTCCATCACGGTCCCGGGTACAGTCAGCGGGTGGGAAGCGCTAAGCAAGCGGTTCGGGAGTATGCCGCTCAACGAGTTGCTGTCCCCCGCCATCGAGTATGCGCAGAAAGGGTACCCGGCGTCGGAGGTCATCGCGGGCCGCTGGGTAGAGTCGGTGGAGAAGCTGAAGGCGCGCCCGTCGGGGACCGAACTACTAGTCAATGGGCGCGCCCCCAGGCCGGGCCAGGTTGTGAAGCTGGCAGAACTCGGCAAATCACTCAAGGCGGTGGCGGAAGGAGGCTCCGAGGCCTTCTACAAAGGCCCATTAGCAATAAAGATTGCCAAGGCGGTGCAAGAAGCGGGCGGCTGGATGGCAGCTGAGGACTTGGCGAGGCACGAGGCGACCTGGGTGGAGCCCATCTCTACCGACTACAAGGGCGTGAAGTGCTGGGAGTGTCCGCCGAACGACCAGGGCCTCAATGCGCTGATGGCGCTCGGTCTGGCACGGGGGTTCGACTTCAAGGCTATGGGCTTTCAGACGGCTGATACGTACCACCACCTCATCGAGTGCATGCGCCTGGCGTTCGCGGACGGGGCGCGCTACATCGCCGACCCCGCATTCGCAAAGGTGCCCACGAAACAACTCCTGAGCTACGCCTACGCTGATAAGCGACGCAAGCTCATACGCCGCGATGCGGCCATCGAGCACGTCGTCCACGGCGAGGTGCCAGGAAATCCCGACACGGTCTATCTGTCCGCCGTGGATGGGAAGGGCAATGCTTGTTCGCTCATCAACAGCCTCTTCTTCAGCTTCGGCTCGGGCCTGGTGGTGCCTGGCACCGGCATCGCGCTGCATAACCGTGGGTCGCTCTTTTCCCTGGACCCTGACCACCCCAATGCCCTAGCGCCAGGCAAGCGGCCGTTCCACACCATCATCCCCGGGATGGCGACACGGAACGATGAACTGTGGCTGTGCTATGGGGTCATGGGCGGGATGCAACAGGCCCAGGGGCACTTGCAGGTGATGGTCAACATGGTGGACTTCGGCCTGGGCCCGCAGGAGGCCCTGAACGCACCGAGGTTCAAGACCAGCCTCGACCAGGGGACGAACCTGGAAAGCCTGACCCCGCCTGGAGTGGCCGACGAGCTCGTGCGCCGCGGGCACTGGATCGCGGTGCTGCCTCCCGACGGACTCACGTTCGGCAGCGGGCAGGTCATCGAGCGGGACCCCGAGACGGAGGTGTTGACCGGCGCGAGCGAGCCGCGCACGGACGGTGCCGCAGTCGGCTGGTGAGAGCGAGAACGCATGGGGCTGATGACCCGGGAAGCGTGATGGTGCAGCAGGAGGCTTTGGTGGTCCACGCGGGGTCGTTCGAAAGGGCCGTAAGCCGTTGGCGACGCCAGGGAACGATACGCCCGCGTCCAAGCACAACTCCCCCGGTTGCATGACGCATAGGCAGAGCGGACTGTTTGCAACTGGATTAATGCGGACGTATGATTGGGGTCTAGCAAGCACTCGACCGAAGGGACACTACCCTCTTCGGCAAACTTCAGAGGGGGTTCGATGAAGTCGTCGTACATAGCCGAGTATATCTGGATAGACGGCACGGTTCCCACCCAGAAAGTACGCTCGAAGGCAAAGACCGTTCCGATGGGCGAGGAACCACCTCTTTGGGCCTTCGACGGGTCTAGCACCTACCAGGCCACCGGAGACCGCTCCGACTGTGTGCTGAAGCCTGTCTTCAGTTGCGCGGATCCGGTCCGTGGTGGTGATAACAGGCTGGTCCTTTGCGAGGTGCTCCTCGCAGACATGTCACCACACCCCACCAACAAGCGGGCTCCACTCGTGGAGGTTGCCAAGAGATTCGCCAGCCACGAGCCCTGGTTCGGTATCGAGCAGGAGTACACCCTCTTCGATGGGGCCAAGCCCCTTGGCTGGCCTGAGAATGGCTTCCCAGCCCCGCAGGGTGGTTACTACTGCGGCGTGGGTGCCGACGAGGTGTTCGGACGGCCCATCGTGGATAAGCACATGGTCGCATGCATGGATGCCGGCCTCTCCATCGCGGGGATCAACGCCGAGGTCATGCCAGCACAGTGGGAGTTCCAGATCGGCGCCCTCAGCCCATTGGAGGTCGCTGACCAACTCTGGGTTGCCCGATGGCTGCTCTATCGCATCGCTGAAGACTTCGGCATCAACGCAACCCTCTATCCGAAGCCCGTCAAGGGCGACTGGAACGGGGCCGGCGCGCACACGAACTTCTCCACAAAGGAGATGCGCGAGTTCTTCGACTACATCATCAAAGCCTGCGAGGCGCTGGGCGAGCGGCACGAGCTGCACATCGCCAACTACGGCCACGCCATCGAGGAGCGCCTGACGGGACGCCACGAGACCTGCTCATACAAGGAGTTCCGCTACGGGGTGTCTGACCGCGGAGCCTCCGTCAGGATTCCGTGGCAGGTGGCCAGGAACCAGAAGGGCTATATCGAGGACCGGCGGCCCAATGCGAATGCCGATCCCTACGTGACGACGAGGCTCATCCTGGAGACCGTCTGCACCGCGTTCGAGCGTCGGCCGGTCGCCGCCCACGCACAGGCCGCACACGCCCGGTAAGGCTTAGGCTTCAAGCGGTCCAGAGCGCCAACCCAAGGTTCACAATCATGTCGTGAACGGGGAACCCCTCCGGCAGCAGCATCGGCGGCTCGATCTCCTCTACCTGCCTTCCAAGCGTCACAGCCACACGCTGGGCCACGTTCGGGTCCCGGCTCACCGGCGTGCCGGTGACGATGAGTGGCGTGTCCTCGGGCAACGGAGTATTGGGATTCTGTTGGTCGTAGGTGACCACGGCACGTTCGGTCACCTCCGTGATGCGGTTCACCAACACATCGCCCTCCACTGGTGGCTCCGCGCCCCAATAGGCGGCCTGGTGTGACATCGGAAGCCAGTCCCTGACCACGATGGCCTCGCAACCGTCCGTTGCCGCCCACGCGACGACCGCGTCCGCCCTGTTGATGGCCCGTGACAAGGCGAAGGGCCGCAGCTCGATGGCCATGAGCTTCAGGTCCGCCGTAGTAAGCGTGACGTTCAGTGTGGCCACCGCCCGCTTGGTGGCGGTCAACACCAGCCACTGGCTGTTTTCCATGGTGTCTGGCAGGCGGTGCCAGGCGAGGAAGGATGTATCCATGGAAACACCCATCGTCCGTTGCGCCTCCCTGGGTACAACCAGTTTCGGGTCTATGCCTTTCGCCCTCGGAAGGACAAGGTTCTGCATCCTGGTTTGATAGCCAGGCACGACGCCGAACACACCCCGCACGTTCGGGTGCATCTCATCCAGAGCACTCCGAAGGAAGTTCGCCATCCGGCGCGGGTCGCTGACCATACCTTCCCGGAATAGGCGCGGGTTGGCATCCACCATGCGGTAATCCAAGACTTCTTGTTTCTTGGAGAGCATCAGCTTGATATGCCCGTGCTCCAGCGTGACGGTGACCGTCTCCTTGGGAGCACCGATGCCCATGTCCATCAACGCCCCGCGCCCCTTCCCGAATAAGGCTCCGATGCCCGCCTTGCCTCGTGCTTGGCGAGGCTGAGCGCCAGACCTGCCGAACAGACCACGTCGGGGTGGCTTTTTTGATAAGGGCCGTTTTGGCCGAGGAGACCGAGGCTCGGCCACTTCAGTCTGTTCAGCCATGTCATCCATCAGCTCTGGCGCGGCCACCCTTTGTCTGAGTTTGCCGGGTGCTGGTGAACGGCCTCGAGCGCCTGACGGTGCCGTGGCGGCGGGCGTGGTGTCCGCCTCCGCAAATAGCCCACTGACATCCTCCGGCTTCCACCGCTGCTGCAACTGTTCTGGAGCGGGCCTGGTTGGCTTTGCCACACCGGACGTGGGTATGGCGCGAGGCGTGAGGTTGCCTGTTCCGGCATCGGGCGGGACGGGAACCTGAGACCTGGCCGCACTCGCTGATTGGCCTATCGGCGGAGGCGTCGCAGACACCGCTGACGCGGCGGCTTTAGGAGAAGTCGGCTTCTCAGATGCCTGGCCTTGGCCTTTGGCAACGCCCCGTTCCGCAGCAAGCCGTCCGAACGCTGCACTAAAGTCGCGGGTTCCAGTCTCTGTCTGCGCGCCTGTTTCAACCCTGGGTGTCGACGGAGCGACAGGCTTTGAAGGCGGCCCTGGTGTAGCTGGTGGAGCAGCTTGGGGAGTGCTGCCGAGCCGCTCGTTGAGTAGCCGCTCGAACTCGGCCTTGATACGGGCTTTCTCGTCCTCCGTGACCTGGCCACGGGGTGGAGTCTGTTGTGGCCTGGCCACCGGA
>Ga0194128_10005970_pt1 | contig 16669 bp, 16 predicted proteins | sample TA2KigCa65mmetaG_FD_148650 | JGI IMG/M metagenome (GOLD analysis project Ga0194128, IMG submission 148650) | Freshwater microbial communities from Lake Tanganyika, Tanzania - TA2015037 Kigoma Deep Cast 65m | ecosystem: Environmental > Aquatic > Freshwater > Lake | place: Tanzania: Lake...
CGATCTCGCGTTCGTCCGCCGCCTGATCAGCGGCCGGATCGTCCGATTCGCCCCGGCGTGGCTTGCCGCGAACGCCGTCCTGGGCGGGTGGTTCGCGATCGCGCCGTTCCTCGCCTCCGGTCGACCGAACCCGGACCAGTACCTCATGCAGGGATTCCGCGCGGATCAGGTCGGCACGGGCATTCTCGCGTTCGGCGTGACGTTCACCGTCGGGGCCGTGGCGTGGGGGTTCGTGATGCCGCGGATCGGGCGACAGAGGACATTGCTCCTCGGCGTGGCCGGCCTGCTCGCGTCGACGGTGGCGTTCTGGTTCCTGAACCGCCTGCCCTGGGACGCGGACCCCGGCCTGGTGTTCGCGCTGGTCGCTTTCGTGGGCGTGACGATCTTCGTGGAGAGCGGGTTCACGCCCGCGGCGCTGGCCTACCTGGCGGAGATCGCCGAGGAGAGCCCCACCGACCGCGGGGCGATTATGGGTCTGTACAGCGTCCTGCTCAGCGTGGGCCAGTTGACCGGAGGGCTACTCGCCGGTCCATTTGCCCATCGCTGGGGCGTCGACGGCCTGATCGGTCTCACCGTCATCCTCGGTCTGATCGCAACCTACACAGTCCTGCGCCTCGGCGCGACCGAACGTCTCGGCGGGGCGCGGCACGATGCGACGCTGGTACCTGACTAACGAACGGGATTGATGAAGCGATCGAGGCTGATCCAGAGCGACCGGCTATGCCGGAACCCGAGGATCGGCGCGACGACTGAGGCGGCCGCGCCGGCGGCGTAAGCGAGGGCAATGGGCGTCGTACGATCGAGCGCAAGGGGCAGCCAGAACGCCAGCGCGATGATCTCCGTCGCGACGATGTTCAGCGCCAGCGCGCCGGTGTAGTAGCCGTCACCACGATCGAAGGTGAGGCGGCACACCGGGCACTGCCGATGCATTGTGAGGCTGATCGGGCCCACGAACAGCGCACCCCGGCGGCAGGCCGGGCAGCGCAGGAGCAGCGCGCACTTCAGCGCCGCCAGGGCATCGAGGAACGTCGTCGGCCCGCCCTCGCGGCGCGGGGCCGCCACTATGCGGTGGGCGGCGTCTGCAGAGTCGCACCCGGAATCGCCGGACTCGCCCAATCGGCGACGCACCCGCACTCGCATTCGCCATCCAAAGCACACGCCTCGCAGCAGTACGCGATGTCGTCAACGATGAAGGGTTGCGGGGTGCCGCAGCAGTCATCCCACAGGGGGCACATGCAGTTCGCGCATCCATCATCGTCGAACATCCGACAAACCGTACGATGTCGCGGCCGCGCGATGCAGGCAACGACGCGACCACGGCGATCGGTCGATTGCCGGCACCATTCCCGACCATTACAATCGCCTTAGTCGGGTATACGGGAGCGACGGGCCATGGCGGGCGCGGCACCGGAACAGTTCGATCTCACCGCGCGTAGGTTCCATCAGTGGGGGGTCATCCTCCTGACGGCGATCGCCTTCGTACTCGACGGCACGAACGGCGGCGCGCTGATGATCGCCATCGGCCTGATCATGGTTGTCGGACGGTTCCGCGATGAGGCCGATCTGATCCGCAGCTTCTACCAGAACGTCCTTCGCCCGCGGGGGGTCCTGCGGGCGGACTGGGCGGTGGAGGATCGTGCGACGCGACGGGTCGCGCGCGTCCTGGGCGGCGCCGCGCAGATCGCGGGCGGCGCGCTCCTTCTCGTGGGCGGCTACGGCGCGATCGCCTGGGGTCTGATCGGCCTCATCACCGCGATGATTGCCCTCGATGCGCTGTTCAGTTTCTGCGCGCTCTGTTTTGTGGTCCACCAGTTTCAGCGACAGGCGGCCTCGGCGTGACGGGGCTGCCGGCCGAACTCGAACGGGTCGTCATCGTCGCTCTGGTCGCGGCGCTGTTCGTGGCGGCTTCGCTCGGCGTCCGGACGTGGGTTCGCCGTGCAACCGACAGTCGGCTCGGCCGAGTGCTGGCGCACCCGGTGCGACTCGACGATCCAACGCTGCCCACGATCATCTACTTCTTCGGCCAGCGCTGCGGAGCCTGCTCGGCCCAGCGCGCCGAACTCTCCCTCCTGCCAGGAAATGCCCGGGCCAACGTCGTTGCCGTGGACGCGCACGAGAGCGCCGACCTGGCGGGGTGGGCCGGCGTCCTGACCGTACCATCGACCGCGGTCATCGACCCACGGCGGCGGCTGCTCGCCGTCAATCACGGCTTCGTTCCGGCGACGACCCTCGTCAGCCAGATCCGCCTGAGCGCCTGAGCGGCCGGCCCACCCGTGGGTGGGGACCGATCAGCGCACGCCGCTCGAGGCCAACCGCTCCAAGAGCATGCAGTACGCGCGCGGTCCTCGTTCGACGTTGGCGACGCGCATGAACTCGTTCGGGGCGTGGAAGTTCTCATCCTCGAGCGCGAAGCCGAAGGAAACCGTGTCGGCACCGAGAGCGCGGCGGAACATCGTCATCACCGGCACGGTTCCCCCCGTGCGGGTGTAGTGCGGATCCTTGCCGTAGATCTCGCGCAGGACTGCCGCGGCGGCCTGGTTCGCGGGGTGATCGGCCGGGATGAGATAGGGAAAGGCACCGCCGCCGCGCACATCGAACGTCGCGCGCACCCCGGGCGGCAGGCTGCGCCTGAGGTGGTCGATGACCAGTGTGCGGATCTTCGTCGGATCCTGGTCCGGCACGAGGCGGCACGTGATCTTGGCGTGGGCCGAGTTGGGCAGCACCGTCTTGGAGCCAGCACCCTGGAAGCCACCCCAGATGCCGTTGATCTCCAGGGTCGGGCGCGCCCAGGCACGCTCCAGCGGGGAGTAGCCGGCTTCGCCCCAGAGGGCATCCACGTCGAGAGCCCGCCGATACGCCGTGTCGACGAACGGCACTCGGGCGATGGCGGCGCGATCGGCCGCGCTGAGCGACACCACATCGTCGTAAAAGCCGGGCGCCAGGACGCGACCATCCGCGCCGCGGCACGCCGCCAGCGCCATCACCAGGGCGTGGATCGGGTTCGTCACCGCGCCTCCGAAGAGACCGGAGTGGAGGTCGGACTTCGGTCCGACGACGTCGATCTGGAGGCCGCAGGTCCCCCGCGCGCCGATGCCGATGGAGGGGGTCGTCTCGTCGAACTGGCCGGAATCGCCGCTGATGACGAGGTCGCAGGCGTATCGCGCCTTCTCCCGCTCGAGGAATGCCGGGATCTGCGGACTGCCGATCTCCTCCTGACCTTCGAGGAAAAACTTGACATTCAGCGGCAGGCGCCCGGCCGTGGCCAGGAGCGCCTCGACCGCGGCGATGCTCGTGAGGACGCTCGCCTTCATGTCGGAGACGCCCCGGGCGTAGATGCGCCCGTCCCGCTCGGTCGGCTCGAACGGCGGTGTCGTCCAGAGATCCAGGGGATCGACCGGCTGGACGTCGAAGTGCCCGTAGATGAGGACGGTCGGTTTTCCGGCGGCGTGGAGCCAGTCGCCGTACACCACCGGATGTCCGCCCGTTGGCAGGACGGCGACGTTCTCCACCCCGGCACGACGCAGGCGTCGCGCGACCCATTCCGCCGCCGCCGCGACATCGCCGGCGTGCTCGGGAATGGCCGAAATGGAGGGGATGCGGAGCAGTTCATCGAGATCGGCGCGGAACGTCGCGTGCTGGTGATCCAGATGGGTGGCGTAGGCAGTCATCGGCGCAGTTCTCCTGGAGCGAAGTGCGTGGCGATGGTACCAGTCAACCGTCCCGGTGCCCGACGGATCAGAACCAGCGGGCTTTATCCACGATATTCAGGAGCGGTTGACCCGCCGCGAACCGCCGCGCGTTCTCGACGACGACGCCGGTGCGCCGCTCGTCGAGATGCGGACCGTGCCCGGCCACGTGCGGTGTCAGCAGCGTATTCGGCGCCGTCCAGAGCGGGTGATCGGCGGGGAGCGGTTCGATCTCGAACACATCCAGGCCGGCGCCGGCGATCGTCCCCTCACGCAGCGCGCGGTCCAGATCCAGGAGCCGGGTCGTCTTGCCGCGGCCAATGTTGATGAAGTAGGCGCCGCGCTTCATCAGGCCGAAACGGCGCGCATCGAACATCCCCTCGGTCTCGGGCGTATGCGGGATCGTGAGGATCACGAAATCCGCCTCGGGGAGCAGTCGGTCGAGATCGTCGGCGCGATGGAGTTCGGCGATGCCCTCCGGCACCTCGGTCCGTCGGGCGTCGACGCCGACAACGCGCATGCCGAACGTCGCGCACAGGCGCGCGGTCTCGGCGCCGATCTCGCCCACGCCCACGATCAACGCGGTGGACTCGGGCAGGTGGATGACACCCGTCGCCTCGGTCCCGATCCGCCTCCACTCGCCCCGCAACTGCTGGCGTGCATAGATGTGCAGGCCGCGCGCGAAGGCGAGGACAAACGCGAGGATGTGCGCGGGGATCCGGTCGTTGAAGATCCCCCGCGGATTGGTGACGACGACGGGATGAGCGGCTAGTTCCGGGTAGTAGTAACCCGGCGGCGGCGCGATGGCCGGCGCGCTGAGCCAGCGTAACCGCGCGGCGCGCCCCACAAGTGGAGCGGGTAGCGTGCCACAAGCGGCATCGGCCGAGGCGATATGGCCCGCCGCGTCGGCGTCGGACTCGGCAACGATCACCCGCGCGGTCGGCACCGCCTCGGCGACCGCCGCGGCCGTGGCGCGACTGCGCTCGTCCTGCGGCGGGAGAAAGAGCATCGTGAAGGTCACAGCGATCCTCCGCGGGGATTCGTCCTCAGAGGGTAATCCCTGATCGCACATCGATGGCCCGGGCCTACCATCCACGAGCGACGGAGCCACGAGACGGCGTGGGACGCTGATATTCCCGTAGAAATGATCCCTCGTCTTTCGAACGGAGCCTGATAGGCCCCAACTGGGAGCGGACCGCTATTGGTGCCAGTAGTGACGTGGGTGCGGGTCTCTGCCCCCGCGGCCGCGCGCGAGGGTTGAAGGCGCCCGGCACGCAGACGGCGTCCAAACCGCACCCATCTTGATCGTCTCTTCCCGTTCACCTGGCGCAGAACAGCGCTTGCGGACACGAGAGCCAGTCGTCGTCAGCGGCGTTCCAGCACGGGACCTCGCCGAACCGGTCTTCAGGCCGGCGCGGGCACCGCCGCGGCGATTAATCCGGCGGCGCGGAGGTCGCGCCAGAGTGCGGCCGGCCCGGGGTGCGCCATCCGGGCGGCGTTCTGTTCGACTTCGGCTGCGGAGCGGACGCCGGTGAGGACAACGCTCACCGCCGGGTGGGCCAGCGGGAACTGCAGCGCCGCGGCCGGGAGCGGCACGTCGTGGGCGCGGCAGATCGCGTCGATGCGCCGAGCACGCTCCAACCACTCCTCCGCGGCCGGCGCATAGTTGAAAGGAGCGCCTGGCGCGGGACCCAGCAGGATTCCGCTGTTGAAGACGCCGCCGATGATGATGCCGATCCCCTTCTCGACGCAGAGCGGAAGCAGTTCCGGCCAGGCCGTCTCGTGATCGAGGAGCGAGTAGCGTCCGGCGACGAGGAAGCAATCCATATCGGTCTCGCGCGCGAACCGCGCCAGCATCGCGGTCTGGTTCATCCCCGACCCGATCGCGGAGACCACGCCCTCGCCCCGCAGACGTTCGATCGCCGGGTAAGCTCCCGCCAGAGCTTCGTCGGCGTGCTCGTCCGGATCGTGGATCAGGAGCACGTCCACCCGGTCGAGGCCGAGACGGGTCAGGCTCTCCTCGAGCGAGCGGCGGGCACCATCGGCCGAGAAGTCGAAGACCGGACCGGGCCGAAGGAGTCGCCCGACCTTGGTGCACACCACGTACCGCTCGCGCGGTACGCCGCGGAGCGCCGTCCCGAGCCGTCGTTCCGACTCGCCCGACCCGTACAGGGGCGCGGTATCGAAGAACGCGATGCCCCGTTCGAGCGCGCGATGGATCGCCGCCTCGGCGGCGGCGGGACTGACATCCGACGCCGCATAGGGCGCGCCCCCGAGGCCCATGCGCGTGACGTATGGCCCGCGCCGCCCGAGCCGGGCCATCCATGCCGGATTCACCGCGCCGGATAATATGGCGCAAGAGGACGCCATGCCGCCAATTGTCGACGCCCACGCCCACATCGCCCGCGAGATGACCGGCTTCCGACGCCCGACCCGCCACGGCCGGGCCATCGATGAGGGGGGGGAGGCGCAGTTCTTTCCCCCCTCCTTCGATCCGGTCGCCAGCCCACCGGAGACGCTCCTCGCCTACATGGATCAGGCTGGGGTCGACCGCACGTTTCTGGTCCAGCATCATCTCTACGGCGATCAGAACGCGCTTGTCCTGGCGACGCTGAAACAGTGGCCCGATCGGTTCTCCGGCTTCGCGTATCTCGGGCCGATGACCGACCCGGGCGATCCCGATCGCCTCGCCCGCTTGCTCGGCGAGGGGATGATCGGTCTCAAGATCGAGTTGCCCAGCACCCGGCGCTTGAACGCTGCCTTCCGGTGGGATGGCGCGGGGGAGATGCGTCTATGGGAGTGCCTCGCCCGCCTCGGCCGCCCGCTCTGGATCGACATCAACGGGTGCAACGGCGAGGATGTCACGGCGCTCGATCGGGCGCTCACCTCGGTTGGCGGGGTGCGCCTGATGGTCTGCCACGTGGGCGGTGCGCCCCAGGGAATCTGGCGAGAACGCGCGCTCCTTGCGAAGAAGTTCGATGGCTGGACCGACCTGGCGGCGGTTCCTTTACTCAGCGGCCCCGAGGCAGAGTACCCCTATCCCGAGGCGCAGGAGATCGTCCGCTGGGCGGTCGAGCAGTTTGGCGCCGACCGGGTGCTTTGGGGGTCAGACTATCCGCCGACGCTGAACAGCAGCACCTACCGACAGCTGATCGATGTCGTCCGTCGGCACTGCCCGTTCCTGACCCCGGCGCAGAAGGACCAGATTCTCGGCGGCGCGGCGGAGGCGGTGCGCCGCGCCTTCACGTCGTAGGCCGTGCCCGAGGCCGGCTGCCTCGTCACTGACGGGCTGATCTGGCTCCCGCTCTTCGTCGGGACGGCGATCCTGCTCCTGGGGCGCTTCACGCTGTTTCGCCTGCGCCTCGCCGGACGAGGGCCGCCGATCCCGGGCCTACCAAGCATCAAGAGCCTGCTCCACCATGGGCGGTACCGGGGCATACCGGTCCGCTTCGTGGAGGGGCTCGATCACGATGGCGGCGCATTCCGGCGCACGGGGGGACGGGGCGCGATCCTGCTGCGCGCCGATCTGGCCGAACGTGCCGACATCGACGCTCTGGCGATCCTCGAGCATGAACTGGGCCACGCCGAGCGGGATCTGCCCGCGCCGCGAATCCTCCGCCGCGCGATCGGCGCGCTCTTCGTCGCCGGTCTCGGCGTCGCCGCGCTCGAACCTTCGTATGCCCGCGTCGGCGCCCTGGCGATGCAGATCGCGGTCGCGATCGCGGCGCTGCGCCTGCTGCGGGATGAGGGAGCCGCGACGGAGTACGCGTTACGCGCGCTGTGGGCGCGCGACCTGCCGCGCCGGGCCTGGCGGGCCGCGATCAGCCGACTTGCCGCGGCTTTCGGCACCTACTGCGCCGACGTCGCACTCGTCGCCGCAGCGGTCGGCGCGCTGACCGTAGTGTTGGAGTGTCGGGCGGTCTGACTCGGCGCGCTATCGCGTTGTCTCCGCGGACCGCCTGCCTATACTGCGCGCCGTGCCCGACGGCGATCTGACCGCGGCTGTCCGGGCCATCGCCACGGGCGATCTGCGTCCCGAGGTGGGTCTGATCCTCGGTTCTGGTCTGGGCGATCTCGCCGAAAGGATCGAGACGCCGCGGAGAACCTCGTTCGGGGCGGTACCGGGGATGCCGGCGACCACCGTGGTCGGGCACGCCGGGGAGTTCGTCATCGGCCACTTTGGCGGCCGCGTCGTCGCGGCGATGCGCGGACGACTGCACCTCTACGAGGGGCACAGTGCCGCGACCGTGACGCGGCCGGTTCGTCTCCTCCACGCGCTTGGCTGCCGGACGCTGATCGTGAGCAATGCGGCGGGGGGCATCAATCCGGCGTTCGGCGTGGGCGATCTGATGGCGATCGAGGACCACATCGCGCTGCCCGGGTTGATCGGCCATCACCCGCTTGTCGGTCGGTCCGAGGATCGGTTCGTCGATATGGTCGGCGCGTACGATCGGGATCTCATCGAGCGGGCATCACGCGCTGCCTCCGCGGTCGGGATCCGCCTGCATCGCGGGGTGTACGCGATGGTGGTGGGGCCATCTTTCGAGACGCCCGCCGAACTGCGTCTGCTCCGCACGGTGGGTGCGGACGCGGTGGGCATGTCCACCGCGCTCGAAGTGATCGTCGCGCGCCAGGTCGGGATGCGGGTCCTGGGCATCTCCTGCATCACCAATCAGGCCGACCCCGGCGGCGGCGCGCCAGTGGACCACCTGGACGTCCTCGCGGTGGGCCGTTCGGTGGGGGCGCGGTTTGGGGAACTCGTCACGCGGGTGATCGGCACGCTTCCCACGTAGGGCGAGCCGGCGCACCTCACATGCGGATCCGCGATCTCTCGGTGTGCGCCGTCTTCAACAGAACGTGAGTCGCGACATCGACGTTTTTCGAAACCGAGGTTCGTCGGGCTGCACCGCGGGTCGATCCGCAGTTTCTTCCGCTGGTGGAGCAGCCACTGCGAGGCGGGTCGCGCATCGCCGCGACGACGGACACCCTCGCGGCGGGCACATCGCGGCCGGTCGCGACCTGAGGCCTCGACGCCGCTTTAACTGGCGACCGCGCTGGCTCTCGGAGGAGGTGGTCTTCACACCGAGGTCGGCCGCCGCGCCGATCATCCGTTCGTCGTAGGAGACAATGCACGCGAGTTACCACGCCCGCGTAGCGGTGACCGTCGCGGCTGGCGTCGGGGCCACCCTGGCGCCGAACGCGGCCGACGATGCGCTGGATGCAAGCGCGTCAGTGGGGGAGGCAGAATCGTGCGCCGCCGAATCGCCTGGGCATCCGGGGCCCGAGGAGTCCCTGCCCCCACGCGCACCCGCTGTGGCCGCGCGCCCTGCTACGCGATCCTAACGGACGCGGCCGCGGTGAATCGGTACGCTGCAACGCAATGTTCGACACACTCGCTCCCCTGCTACAGCGCTTCGGTGAGTGGTATCGCGCGGGAGAGGTCCTCTATCGCGAAGGAGAGGTCCGGCCCGCTCTCTACTTCGTCGTCTCCGGGCAGGTCGAGATCAGCGTCTACGTGCCCGAGATCTCCAAGCGACGCGTGCTCCGAGGAATCGGCATCGGCGGGATGTTCGGCGAGACCTCTTGCTTCACCGGCACGCCGCATTCGGCGACTGCCACCGCGACGCAGGACACCGCGGTCGTGCGCCTGCCGCGGGAGTCGGCTGTCCAGATCACGGCGCAGCACCCGGACCTCGCCATCCGCGTGATTCAGACACTGGGCGATCGGGTGCGGTCGACGACGGAGAGCATCACCCGGGCGATGCTCGACGGGCACGCTCAGGTGCCGGGCCCTGCGGCCAGCCGCAACGACAGGATGCGCCCCTCCGCCGCGGCGTATGTCGCCGCGAACGTTCCGGGCGGCGCACCGCCCCAGACTGTCTCGCCGGCAAACCGCCCTCGGAGCGACTCGCTCGTGAAGACGTCCACCGTGCGCCCGGGGCTCGGCTGGGTGCTTCGCACCGGGCGCGCATCTTCCGGCATCAGCCCACGGGCGTGGGCGCGCGCGACCTCGAGGGTGGTGCCGGTGGCGGCCTCGAAGTTCCGCTCGATCGAATCGACACTCCCGCCCCGCGTGGAGATGACGTACCAGCCCTGGGTGGAGATGCCCGTGTCGCCAATGTTCCGCCCGGCCGCGGTCTGCCACGCCGCCTGGCTGAGGCCGAGCCCGCCCGATCCGTAGCGGGGCTGCACATCGACCGTCGCGGGAGCCGCGGCGCGCGCCGCGGCAGCCATAGCCGCGCGCATGACATCCGTCGTGACCGCGACCGGGGTCACCACGCGGACTGGCGACTCGGTGATTCGGGCGGCGAGACTAGCCGGATTCAGCGACCACTGCGCGGGAACGGAGCCGGCCGCGAGCGTGCCATCGGTCAGTTCCGGCACCATGGCCACGATGAGCTTGCGCTCCTCGAAGGTGCCGTCGGTCGCGGCGGTCCAGAGCGTACTGGGGATTTCGACCAGTTCCGGCAGCGTCGACGGGGGAATCGCGACGTCGGCGCCGACGAGCTTGCGCGCGCCGTAGAGCCGCTCGATCGCCTGCACCACCTCATGGTCGCTCTTGCCGACCTTCCAGCTCGGCGCGGCCGCCTTCGCCATCGCTCCGAAGTCGCCGGCCAGCCAACTGGTGAGAAAGCCGGCGGCGGCGCGTTCGGGGCTGTTCTGGCGCAGTCGGCTCAGGTCGGGTCTGGGAAAGAGCGATGCCGCCTGCCGGCGGCTCGTAGGAGCAAGGCCGGACGGTCCCATCGTTGCGACGGCCGGCGCGGGTACGGTCGCGATCGCGGGAAGGGGAAGCGTCGCCGCGGTGGGAGGCGGCCGGGTGAGGGCGGCGACGAACCCGACCATCAGGAGGAGGCCGAGCACGGCACCCATGAGCAGCCACGGCGTCTGCCATCGTTGCGAGGCAGTCGCGGGCTGAGGTGAGGCAACCTGCGCCATTGTCTAACAAGGTATCGCCACGTCACGCGCTGTCAAGTAGGCAATGATCGTGTCTGTTTCCCTACTTCTTGCACCACGCCCTTGACCGGGCTGATAGGATGCGCTGCGTGAGGCCCGCCATTCTGGCCGCGATTGGCCTCCTGCTCCTGGCGTGCAGCGGGCAGCGCGCTCGCAGCCAGCGCCCCCGCCTCGCCCACCGGTGCCGGTGATCGTCGTGACGTCGCTCGAGGTGCCGACTTCGGCACCGACGCCGAAACCCGTCCCGACCGCGGCCCGCGGCCAGCCACGTCCGACAAGCGCACCGACTCCACCGCCGGCGGCGCCCGGCAAACCAGCACTCGATCCCAACCTCGTCGCGTTCGCGCTCCAGAGCAGCGGCCTGCCCATCAGCGGCACACAGGTGGTCACCGCCGCGACCGATCCGGACAAACTGCTCGGTCAGCCCGGCCAGTACTCGGGCAAGGTCTCGTGGCAGGACCCCCGTCTCAACAACAACTTCGGGCTCGCCGAACTGTTCGCCGCTGAGAAGACCCTCAAGGATCGCGAAAAAGTGCTCGCTGCCATCGGAAACGAGAAGTTCGTCGCCCAGGCGGCGTGCAAGGCGCTCTTTCGTCTCCCCTGCGGGGTGACGCTCGAGCAGGCCAAGCAGTACGAGGCGGCCTTCAAGAAACTGGGTGGCTGAACCCTCCCCATCGCCCGAGGATTGGCATCGTTGGGACCGGATTCATCGCCCGGATCCATGCCGAAGCGTACCGTCGCCTGCCTGGTCCCGGCGTCGCGCTGCACGCAGTGACGTCAGCCCGGCCCGAGCGAGCGAAGGCGTTCGCAGCCGAGCATCGCGTGGCGACAGTCGCGCAAGATTTCGACTCTCTGCTGGCAGACCCGGCGGTGGACGCCGTCGATCTATGCGTGCCGAATCACCTTCATGCTCCGTTCGCGGTTCGGGCCGCTCGCGCCGGGAAGCACGTCATCGTCGAGAAGCCGCTCACGGGCGCGTTCGAGCGGGTCGGCGATCCCACGGGTCTCCTCCACGAGGCGATCGCGAACTGCGACGCGATCCTCGATAGTTGCGATGCCGCCGGTGTGCGCCTCATGTACGCCGAGAACTGGGTCTACGCACCACCGATCCAGAAGGCTCGCCGTCTGTTCGCCGCCTCGAGAGGTCCGATCCTCCGCATCGAGGGTGAGGAGTCGCACTCGGGCTCCCACGCCGAATATGCGCGACGCTGGGCTACGGCGGGGGGCGGCTCCCTGCTCGGCAAAGGGTGCTATCCCCTCGGCGCGGCGCTCTATCTCAAGCACGTGGAGGGAGAGGCCCGGCTCGGGCGGCCGATCCGTCCCTTGGCAGTGGTGGGCGCCACGGCGCGCCTCACCGCCAGTACGGCTCACGCCGCCACGCCACAGAGCTACCTTCGCTCGGGATGGGTCGACGTCGAGGACTGGGGCACGATGATCGTCACGTTTGATGATGAGACCGTGGCGCAGATCACCGCAGCCGACACGGTTCTTGGCGGCATCAAGAACTACCTGGTCGCCTACGGCGCGAACGCGGTCGTCCAGGCGAACATCAATCCGAACACCGCGGTGGTCGCCTACGCGCCGGCACCGGAAATCTTCGGTAACGAACACATCGCCGAGAAGATCGAGACCAAAGCGGGCTGGACATTCCCGGCGCCGGACGAGGACTTCATGACCGGCTATCCCGCCGAGATCGATGATTTCGCGACCTGTCTCTCGACCGGTCGTGCTCCCCAGTCGGATGGACGCCTGGCCCGCTACGTCGTCGTCACAACCTACGGCGCATACCTCTCCGCCGCGACGGGTCAGCGGGTCGATCTCCGCCCTTACCTCACCGACCGGTAGGCCCGCGTGACCGAGGTCGGTCCGGCCGCAGGGTATGCCGCGCTACGGGTGCGGGTGCGGGCACTGTGCGCCGACTTTCCGGATGCCTACTGGCGCGACCTGGACGCGCGGCGGGCCTACCCGGAGGAGTTTGTGGCGGCGATGACCCGGTCGGGTCTGCTCGCCGCGCTCATCCCTGCGGCCTATGGGGGCGAGGGGATGTCGCTGGCCGAGGCCTCGGTCGTCCTCGAGGAGGTCAACCGCTCGGGCGGCAACGTGGGTCCGGCCCACGCGCAGATGTACGTGATGGGCACGATCCTCCATCACGCCAGCGAAGAACAGCGGCGGCGGTGGCTACCACCCCTCGCGCGCGGCGACCTCCGCCTCCAGGCCTTCGCGGTCACCGAGCCCGAGGCCGGGGTGGACACGACCCGCATTGCGACCTTCGCACGCCGCGACGGGGATGAGTACGTCATCTCCGGGCGGAAGATCTACATCTCCCGCGTCCTTCAATCGGACCTGATGCTGCTCCTGGCTCGGACCGCGCCGCGAGCCGATGAGGCGCGCCGCACCGACGGTATGAGCGTCTTTCTGGTCGATCTCCGCGAGGCGAGGGGTGCGATCGAGGTCCGGCCGCTGCGGATGATGATGAACAACCACGTGAACGAACTCCGGATGCACGACCTGCGAGTACCGGCGGAGAACCTCATTGGCCCGGAGGGGGGTGGCTTTCGCTGCATCGTCGATTCCTGGAATGCCGAGCGGATTCTGATCGCCGCGGAATGCGTCGGCGATGCGCGCTGGTTCGTCGAGCGTGCGGCCCGGTACGCCTCGGGACGGGAGGTGTTCGATCGCAAACTGGGCGCGAATCAGAGCATCCAGTTCCCGATCGCGGCGGCGTACGCGCAGACCGAGGCCGCCGACCTGATGCGCTTCCGGGCGGCCGCGCTCTACGACGCGGGACAGCCAAGTGGCGCCGAGGCGAACATGGCCAAACTGCTGGCCGCGAACGCCTCGTGGGCGGCCGCGAACGCCTGCGTGGACGCGCTCGGCGGCAATGGCTTCAACGCCGAGCACGACGTCGAGCGCAAGTTCCGCGAAACGCGCCTTTACCAGGTGGCGCCGATCTCCAACAACCTCGTCCTCGCCTACCTGGGGCACCGCGTCCTGGGTATGCCCCGGAGCTACTGAACCGGACCGTGGGGTCCGCGCTCAGGTCCGCGCCGGTCCGTAGAGGGCCTGTCCGGGCTTCGCGCCGGTGTGCGTCCCATTCTGGAGCACTCTGGTGCCGTTGACCCACACGTCGCGGATGCCCACCGATACCTGATGCGGCTCGATGAACGTTGCCCGATCGATCACCGTCTCCGGGTCGAAGACGACCACATCGGCCTGGAACCCAATGCGGATCTCACCCCTCCCGTGCAGATAGAGGCGGTCTGCGACCGATGACGTCATCTTGCGGATCGCGTCCTCCCAGGTCATCACGCCCTGCTCGCGCACGTACCGCCCCAGGATCCTCGTGTAGGTTCCATAAGCACGCGGGTGGACGAGGACTCGATCCGGACGACTTGGGTCGATGCCCGGCGCGTCGGTGCTGAACTTGACCCACGGCTGGCGCATCTGAAGCGGCAGGTTCGCCTCGTTCATCAGGAAGTAGATCGCGGCCGCCCATGGTCCCTCGGAAAGGACGATGTTCATCAGCGTGTCGGTCCACGCCTCACCTCGCATCGTCGCGACCACGTCAAGCGTCTTGCCGTTGTATTGCTGGTGCTCGGCGCGACGCAGGCCGACGACGAGGACGCCATCCGGGCCGGCCATCGTCCCCCGCGCGTTCGGGCCGAGCATCTCGGCGGTGATCCGCTGGCGCGTGGCCGGATCGCGAAGATTCTGTTCGAACTTGCCATCGGCCTGCACCCAGTCCGGCATCGCCGCGGCCAGACCTGTGCCGGACGCGACATAGGGGTACATGTTGGCGGCGATGTCGACGCCGTCGGCGCGGGCCTGCGCGATCGCCGCGACGGCTCGCTCCATGAGTGGCCAGTTCGCCGCACCCGTCACCTTGAGGTGGTAGATCTCGACCGGGCAGTTCGCGGTGCGGCTGAGGTGGACGTTATCGGCGATCGATTCGAGGAGACGACTTCCTTCCGAACGCATGTGCACGATGTAGACGCCGCCGGCCCGGCCGACCTCGGCAGCGCCGGCGATGAGTTCCTCGTCGGGCGAGAAGGAGCTGGGCGGATAGATGAGCGCCGGGGCAATGCCGAAGGCGCCATCCGCCATCGCTTCGCTGGTCGCCCGCCGCATGAGCTTCAGTTCGTCGGCGCTCGGCGCGCCGTCCCGCCACCCCATGGCGAACTCGCGCACTGTCGCACCGCCCAGGAACGACCCGACATTCACCGACACGCCGCGGGCAAGCATCGCGTCCATCCAGTGACCGAAGCGGGTCCACTGCCGCGCCTCTCGCTCCAGTTCTGCGGAGACGACTCCGAAGCCGCTCAAGAACGGCGATTGACGGAGGCCGCCGAACGGCCCGGGCGTCCAGAGTTCGCCCATGATCTCGGTGGTGACGCCCTGGGTGACCTTCGAGATGGCCCGGCCATCGGAGAGGAAGGGGATGATCGAGTGGCTCTGGATATCGATGAAACCCGGGCAGACGATGTGCCCGGTGGCGTCGATCACCGTTCTCGCACCCGCCGGATCGAGCAAGCCTGGCGGGGCAATCGCCCTGATCCGCTGGTCTGCGATCGCGATGTCGGCGTAGCGCCACGGGTTCCCCGATCCGTCGATCAGACGCCCGCCACGGATGAGCGTATCCAACGGGCGGCGAGTCTACATGGTCGCGCGCTGAACTGCGGTGGCCTGAGACTACCCCTTCTTGCGCGGCAGCGCCCGGGCGCCGCGAGCGAGGGTGGACCCCACGAATGTCCGGATCTCCGACGGACACGCCTCGTGCCGGCAATCGAAGCGACTGGATCAGCGCGATCGAGGGCGACCGGGCACCGCGCAGCGGTGTGGCGGAGGCGCTGCGTTCGACCGCCGTGATCGAGGCGGCGATGAAGTCGGTAAGCAGCCGGCGGTTCGAAAGCGTGGCCGTTCCGACAGACTGAGCCCCGTCGCGGGCGTCCGCCAACACTTGTGAGTGCGGAGTATTCGGTCGGGACGTTCCGGTCCGAGCCGGCGATCATGGCGGCGATGACCGACTACATCCTGCTCCTCGTCGCGCTGCTCGGCGCGACCGTCCGAGCCCGCGGCGATTTGGTCGCCGAGGATCTCCTGCTGCGCCAGCAACTCGCCGTCCTGACTCGGCCCACGTGCAAGCGCCCGCGCCTGTGCGCCCACGACAGGCTCTTCTGGACGATGGCCCGTATGGTTCGGCGCGATCGGCGCCGACACCCTACCCTGGTCACGCCCGAGACGGTCGTTCGCTGGCACCGCCGAGGCTGGCGGCTCTTCTGGCGGTGGCGGTCTCACGCCCGGGCTGCGCAGCCGCGCCCGAGCGCGGAGGTCCGCGAGCTGATCGCCCACATCGCCCGGAGAACCCGTCCTGGGGCGCCGAGCGCATCCGCGGCGATTTGCTCAAGCTGAGCATCGTGGTCAGCAAGAGCTCCGTCCAGCGGTACCGGCATCGCGGCCCAGCCCGCCCGTCGAGCCAGAGCTGGCGGACGTTCCTCCGCAACCACCGCCGGTGCATCTGAGCCGTGGAGCTACTGACCGTGCAGGCGCTCACGTTCCGGAGGCTGTACGTGCTCGTCTTCATCGAGCACGCCCGGCGCGAGCTCGTCCACCTGAACGTCACGGCGCACCCGACCGCCGCTTGGGTCTGGCGCCAGCTGATCGCGGCCACCCCGTGGGGGTGCGCGCCTCGGTACCTGGTGCGGGACCGGGATGCGGTCTACGGTCGCGACTCCGTCCGGCGGGCGCGAGACCTCGGCATCGAAACGCTCCTCACGCCCATCCGGGCGCCGAAGGCGAGCGCGATTGCCGAGCGGCTCGTGGGGACGCTGCGGCGAGAGTGCCTCGACCGGCTGATCATCGTGGACGAGGCGCACCTGCGCGCGGACCTGACCGAGTTCGAGCGCTACGACAACGACTCCCGCCCGCACCGGACGCTGGCGCTGGAGACCCCGACGCCGGCGTCTCCGGTGACCGATGGACGGATCGCCTGTCTGACGTCTGCGCACCGGCGCGTCGGGGGGGGGGCGGGG
>Ga0194128_10005979_pt1 | contig 16639 bp, 13 predicted proteins | sample TA2KigCa65mmetaG_FD_148650 | JGI IMG/M metagenome (GOLD analysis project Ga0194128, IMG submission 148650) | Freshwater microbial communities from Lake Tanganyika, Tanzania - TA2015037 Kigoma Deep Cast 65m | ecosystem: Environmental > Aquatic > Freshwater > Lake | place: Tanzania: Lake...
ACATGGGTATACAGAACAAGGCAAAAAAACGCGCAACCCACGCTGTCTGAGAACCTTGCGGTGAAAACTACTGCTTATCGGCGGGGGAACTTCGGTCTAGAAATCATGATGAAATTAGAGAAGGGAAGCCGCATGCCCATCAGAATCACGAACCCCGAGACCGAAAAGATCGCCCGTAAGCTCGCTAGCCTCACCGGCGAGTCTCTCGCTTCGGTCATCAATTCGGCATTGGTGGAATACTACGCACGCATTCGTCGCACAGGTCCTGGCATTCCGCTCCGCGAAGAGCTTGCGGCGATCGCGCAGCGATGTGCGAATCGCCCGATCGTCTCCAATCTCACCGGGAACCAAATTCTCGGCTACGACGAATTCGGAGCTCCGACGCGGTAGCCCTTGGCGCTTCGGCCAGCATGCTCGCTCCTGGCGTGGACATGTCGGACCGCTGAATTTAGTCCGCGGTTGGATCGGTAGTCTGAATACGCTTTCCCACGTTGCGAATCGAATTCAGATGTTCCTCAGGTTCTAGTTCGTCCGGACCGACGACTGAGCCAGTTCGTTTCGGGGTGAATAGTCACAGATAGGCGGCGAGAGCAAACTTGCCGGGGATCACGAGCCTCTCCATGAACGAAACACCGCGGACGCCCGAAGAGTCGTTGCCCGATTGCCCGTTCATCGCGTTACTCTGACGGAATGGCGATTGATCTCGAAAGACTGCGGGAAGCATTGCGCGCACTCGTTGATATGATCGTCGCGGAAATCGGACGGTTGCGAACCAGCGGTGGGCTGGAACTACAAAGAGTCGAATACGTCTTGCGTAGGGATTATGATCTTCGCTACTACGCTGACAAAGGCCTGTTGAACATCGCAGATGAAACCTGTGAAGAGATCGAATGGCCCCGAGAGGAGGTTGAGATATTTTTCGATGAAGTTGTTCGTCCTTCTCGGGAATACCTGCTCGCCGCGAGTCTGGTACCCGACCCGGACAGGCTTCTCCTTTCGTTCGTTTGGACTGTCGCGTATGAGGCAGCCGTGTTCGGTTCGCCAAACTGCGACGCCCATATCGATTCATTGGTGTGCGACGTAACCCATGCGCCCCGTGAGTTTCGGATGAAGCTCTGGCTTACGGGGTTGCAACTCAACGACGATGAAATCCTGGTCTCGAAAGCCCTAACCTTGAGGCGCCCGAATAAGCGGGATTTGCAGATTAGGGTACCCGCCGAAAGCCGTGAGCCGGCGTACTCGGGCCTTCCGCCGTTCTCTTTCACCTGCCTTGCAGACCTTCGGATGACCCTCAGCGGCGAACGGACTGCACAAGTTGAAGCCGACCGGCTCATTACTATTTTGCGATTGTTCCGACTCGGAAGTGTTGCTAGCTCACGAATTGACACGATTTCGGAATCGTTCTATTCCCGAGGAAGCCACGCCATGCGGGCCCCGAATGTCATCGGGTGTCATGTGTCTGAGGTCTCAGGTAATGATGCTGAAAGTTTGGCGGCTCTTCTTGAGACATTGGGGCCGCTGACGCCAAGCCGGTACGGAGAAACAGACCGACCTCACGACTATATATCGACTGCATTGGATTGGTACAGTCGATCCCTTCTGGAGTCGGGTCCGTGGGAAGCCAGGATCGCGTGGGCCGTTGCCTGCTTGGAGGCACTATTCGGGGACTCGAAAACTGAGCTGAATTTTCGGTTATCGCTTCGTATAGTCTCCCTGCTCCGATGCCTAGGGTTTAAGCCACTAGAAATCAAGAAAAACATGAGTCGGGCGTACGACGTTCGCAGCAAATATGTCCACGGAGTTCCACGAAAAGAGGGATCGGCTGAAGACGTTCGTGAATTGCTTCTAGCGGTTGCCGACTATGCGCGGGTTGCGTGCGTGGTCATGATGCAATTGAATACCAAGTTCGAGAAGAAAGCAATCTTGTTGGCACTCGACGAGGCTCTCATCGACGATGTCCGCCGCGAAGAGGTTCAGGCTTGGTGCAGTCAGTTGAAAGTGGCAGAGACATAATGCCGCTGGACGTTCTCATGCTCGCCTTCGCTCGCCTACAACACGGAAGGGGCGGAGTAATTATGTGACGCCACGGCGCTCCTATCCGTTGAGTCATTTTGTGATTGTTCGATCACCCGTGTGAACTCTGCCAAGCTTCCGGATGTAGCGCCGGCGTTGTTGAGTTCGCGCGAGTGACTAACCGCTACCGGTAAAACGGTTTCCACGTAACCCATCGCGGGCCGTAGTGCGGTTCGGGCCGGCCTTGTTCGAGCGCGCCGAGATCGGGGGCGCGGCCCGCGTGGTTGTCGTTGACCGTCGGAAGCACGACGCCGGCGTCGACGGCTTTGGAACCGGCCTTGAGGCGGAAGTTTAAGTCCATCGAGTGATACACGTGATAGCGGCGGGCGGGATCGGGCGGCTTCAGGTCTTCGAAGATATCGTAGTCGAGTTCGATGCCGTGCGCTTCCTGATTCGTCGCGGCTTTGAACTCGGCGAAGGTAGCGAAGTCTGTGGTTTTGCCGTCCGCGATCCACGTGTACTGCTTTTTCACGTTCTTATTTGGTCGGAAGCCGTTGTAGTCCGAGCTATAACTTTCGCTGGCGTTGGCCCAGGTCATAATGCCCCGGTTGGGGATATCTTTGCCGAGGAACAAGTTGTTGCGGAAGTGGCCGTTGGAGTAAGTGGACGTCGAATTTTGCTCGCCAATCAGAGTGTTGTGATAGGCGATGATTCCGGCGGGGACGGCGCTGAGCTTGAACGGATTGCCGGCGGGGACGTGATAGTGGATGTTGCGGATGAAGTAAACGGGGCCGCCGAAAAAGGGCTGGGCGCTGTAGCCGTTGTGGGCGGCGTTGACGCCGCGATTATTGAAGACGCGGACGTTGTGGGTGCCGCCATCGGTTTCAATGAAGTCGTCGTTAGAGAGGTGGATATCGTTGTTGTAGATATCGATGGAGGACGCGCGGCGTTCGGGATCGTCCTCGGGCGGGCCGTAGGTGGAAATACAAATGGCGTCGTGGAAATAGGCGACGGCGTTGTGGGCGATGACGTGGCCCGGACCGTAGACCTTGACGGCGAAGAAGCTGCGGAGCTGGTGAGACGGATAGATGCCCGCGCTGCGCTGACCAGCCTGATTCCAGCCGATTAGGCGCATTCGATCTTCGCGGCCGAGGAAGATATTGTCGGCGATGTAGAAGTCGCGCGATCCGGCGTATTCGGTCCAGACGCCCACTCCGATGTCTTCGAAGCGGCAGTTTCGGACGGTCAACGCGACCGCGCCGATGACTTCCTTGTCGCCGGCGAAGATAGCGATTTCCGTGTTGCGGAACGTAAGGCCGTCGATGATATGGTGGGCGCTGCCGATCATGTCGAACAGCTTGGCGTTGCCGCCGCCGTCGAAGATCGCTTCGCCGTCGCCGGCGGCTTTGATGGTGATTGGCTTTTCGGCGGTGCCTTTGAGAGAGAGCGACCAGGAGCCGGTGAAGGGCGCGCTGAGGGGATCGACGTAGTTATAGCGCTCGGGGCGATAGAGGCCGGCGTGGACGAGGATGGTGTCCCCTGGTTGGGCCTTGCGCATACGGACGGCGGTCCAGTCACCGCGTCCTTCGCCATAGTAGGCGGCTTTGATGCCGATGAAATTCGGCTCCAGCTTGGGACCTTCGTGATCGTTGGGATAGACATGAAGGACGCGGCCGCCGCTATAGGACTTGGGCTCGGCACGCGTGGAGACGGTGACGCGCTGCTGGGCCTGACCGTTAACGCCGTCGGGGTCTTTCATGGTGAATTCGCATTCGTAGCTGGTGGCGGGTTCGAGGTTGAGGATGCTGCCGGCGAAGGCGTGAGGCACGGTGTAGGTCATCGACTCGCGGTCGCGGTAGACGCGTTCGCCGCCGATGCGGAGGAGGGGAAGGGCGGCGCGCCAGGCGGTTGTGCCGGTCTTGCGAAAGCGGACTTCGACGGTGGCGTTGCGGTTGGTGTCGCCGGAGATCGACCAGTCAAAGCCGAGGTTGAGCAGCGTGGGATGCTCGACGTTGAACTTGCCGGGCGTAACGGGGTTTTGGGCATGAAGGGCGCCGGTGAGGAAAATCAGGAGAGTCGCATTGCGCATCGTGACGATGGTACATCAGAGATGGAACCGCGTTCGCCGGCGCGTGCCGATGCGGTCGGTGCCGACAAAACGAGGTTCCGTGGAGACCGGTACGCGTCTAGCCGGCTGCACGTTTCCGGCTTCGCCGTCGCGCATCTCTGTTATTGCACGCAGGGTTCGTGCACGGAGGCCGCCAACTACGATATGATGCAAACCACTATGCGCGCAACACTGTTTCTCCTGGCTTGCCTCGCGGCCAGCCTCTCGGCACAGCCGAAAAAGAAGATCGTCTATCTTGGCGAACAAGCCGTGGCCGACGAGTTGAAGACCGCCTCGGACAAAGCCAATCTCGTTGTCGCCACAAACGACACGATCATGACCGAGATCGCGGACGCCGATGCCTTCATCGGCTCGATCAAGCCCGAATGGGTCAGAGCCGGCAAGAAGCTTCAGTGGACGCAAATCATGAGCGCCGGCGTCGAGACGATCCTGCACAAGTCCGGTTCCGACGCTCTCAAGAACTCCAACATCATCGTCACCAACAACCAGATCGTGCAAGGCCCCGAGATCGCCGACCACGCCATGGCCATGTTGCTAACGCTTACCCGCGGCCTGCATACCTTCATCGACCACCGCCAGAAAGAAATCTGGCAGCCCCGCCCCTATCCCGGCATCGAACTCAGCGGGCGCAACGGAGTCATCATCGGCTGCGGTGGTATCGGCAGCCAGATTGCGCTCCGCGCCTGGGCCTTCGGCATGAACATCACGTGCATCGATCCCGAGGATATTCCGTTCTCGCCCTTCATCAAGCGCACCGTGAAGCCCGATCAGATCGACGAAGTGATCCCCACCGCCGATGTCGTTTTCATCAGCGCGCCGCACACCGAAAAGAGCCACAAGATGATGGGCCCGAAACAGTTCGACCTCATGAAGAAAGACAGCTTCTTCATCGCCGTCAGCCGGGGCGGTATCTATGACCTTCCAGCGCTCATCAAAGCCCTCGATTCGAAGAAACTTTCCGGCGCCGGTGTCGATGTCACCGATCCCGAGCCGCTTCCCCCCGGCAATCCGCTGTGGAAGTTCAACAACGCCATCGTCACCCCGCACATCGCAGGCCGCTCCGATAAGGACCGCGCCCGCATGGTGGGAACGATTAAGGAGAACATCCGCCGCTTCGTCGACGGCAAACCGCTCATCAACGTTGTCGATAAGCAGAAGGGTTACTAAACTACCTTCGCGCACAGTTGGAGACTGTTGTTACAGGTAAGCGACGCGGGGCACAAGTTGCTGCGGGCCTCACGGGCGAGCAAGCAGTCGGCCAACGATGCCGACTGCTTGCGCAAGTACCAGTTGCGTTTTGGACTTGATTGGCACGGCATTGCGCTGGGCGGGACCGTGCCAGAATAGGGCGAATGGCGCGATGGGTCTTGCTGGCTGTTTTGCCTGTGTGCTTTTCGCAAGAGCGCAGCATGGTCGAGATCTCGGGTGTGGTGGTTGACGCGCAGAGCAAGCCGATCCCGGATGTCCATGTCATGCACGCGGGCGGCGATTTCAAGACGCCCGCGGATGGTACGTTTCGCTTGTCGACGAGTTCGCCGTTCGTCGTATTTCGGCATTATAGATTTGCTAGTATCGTCCGACGCCCGGGCGAGTTAAAGGATGTCCGAATTCAGATGTCGACGATTTCTTTAAATCGCTTTTCTGCGTGCGTAGGCCATCAATTTGACAAGCCGACATTAGCCACTTTCGCCTTTCGAATTTCCTACGCTCCAGGTGTAGTCGAGTTGGAATCGTTGTTGCAAGGCGGAGACACTTCGTACCGCGTATACGCGCTGGAGTCAAGCCACGCGGCGCGAATGCTACACGAAACTGGGATCAACTTGTCGTTGGGGTTTCCTGAAGATACCGAAAAATGGTCGTCCGTTGAATACCGTGAGGTGTCCTTCGCGGCCGGCCGGGTTCCAATCGTTGACTCACGCGGTGTTACCGCGGATGGAAAGAGATGGCGATTCTTGGGCCGATTAACCGAAACGATTTCGTACGGGCCACTGCCGCCGCATGAAGCCGCCATTTTCGACCGCGCCATCGACGGCGTCTGCGGACTCAACTAACGATCCCACGGAAACGCAGCTGTAGGTGCATTGGCGTAGCGCTTCATCGGGACTGTCAGCGTATCGCCCGCGCCAGGCGCGAGGCGCACGGTGAACTGTGAATCGTCGTACTGCGTCGCTTTGTGTTCGGCGTAGGCGCCAGTCTGGACGATCACATCGCGGGCGTCGACGGGGTTGATGTTGACGAGCGTCACCACCACCGAATCCGCCGTGATCTTGCAGACGAGCGCGGCGACATCGGGCGGTAGTCCGGCGCGGCGCGCGTCGGGATCGAAGTAGCGCAGGCGCGCGTGCAACACGTTGCCGGACGCGCCGGGTTCATTGGCGCCGAGCATGAGGTTCACGAGCGTCTCAGTCGCAACGGGCGAGAAACGTTGGGCGCCGTCGGAGGGGCGTGTGTCGGCGGTGCTGGTATCGGCACGCATAGCGGCGACGCGGCGGCGAAGGCGTTCGAAGTCCGTTTGCAGCGCGCGCATCGGGTAGCCGTCGTCCTTGCCGTCGAGAAAGCGCAGCCAGGGATCGCTGTCGAGATGCGCGCGATCGGCGGCGTTCATCGACCACAGATACAAGTCGCGCTGGACGTCGAAGTATTGATTTGCCGTGTAGCCGTACCAGCCGTTGTCGCCGTGTTTCTGAGGAAAGAGCACGCGTCCGTTTTCTGTCTTCGAAGCTGCATACAGATTGGCGATCTGACGGCGCAGCGGTTCGGCGAATGACATGTCGCCGGTCAGAAGAAGCGCCGTGCCGAGTCCCGTTCGCGCGCCGCGCATGTAGTAGTTGCGGCCGCTGGTGGACGGATCGAAGTTCCATCCAAACGTGCCGCCGTACCACTCGCCGCCCCATTCGCCGCCGATTGTGCCATCGAGTCCGATGTTGGTCGGAATGTTGCCTTTGTTGGCGAGGACGCGGTCGCTCCAGGCGCCGGCGTATTCGAGCACCCAGTCGCGGTACTTCTTTTCGCCGGTGAGCGCGAACGCGTTGAAGCCGAGCGAGCAGGCGCCCATGTTGAGCGGGTGATCGCCGCGGACGTTGGAGGCGAGTCTGTAACGATCGAGGCGTTCGGGGTGGCCTTCGACGGCTTCGCCACCCCAGTCGTGGACCGTGGCGGCCGTGATCAGAGGCCCGCGGCTTCCGTTCAAGATGCTGCGAATGATCTTGTGTTTGGGATCGTAGTTCGGCGCGTCTTTGTCTTCGCCGTTGTAGAACGCCGTGAAGCGGCGAACGCGCTTGACGTACTCGGCGTCGCGCGGACCGGACAACGCGTAAAAGTGAAACGCCGCGAGGCCTTCGCCGGTGTGCTCCCAGTCGAACGACGTGACGAATTCCTTGTGAAACATGCCGTCGCGAGCGGCGCTGGCCGAGGGCGCTTTGGCCGCGGTGAACTGGCGGATGTGGCCTTCCCAGATGTGACGATAGAGATCGAGCACCTTGGCATCGCCGCCGAGGGCGTGCAGAAGGGGCCAGGAATGAAAGGTCCCCATGACATCGTCGGGACCGTCGTTGCCGCCCCAGCGTTCCACGCAGCGGAAGTAGCCGCGGTCGTCGACATAACGTGCGGCGAACTCAGCGGCGGCGTCGCTGTAGGCCTTCAGCAACGCGCGTTGCGCCAGCGCCCAGTCGGGCGGCGGCATGGGTTTGTCGATTCTCACCACGGGCGGCGCGGCGAGAGCTACGGTGGAGAGGAAGACGGCCAGTTTCATTCCTAACCACTCTAGTGCAGGCGAAGCGGCCGGTGGCGGGTGTTCGTCAGCGTGGCGGGCCGACGCGGAGATTGCCGGGGATCGTTTCCATTTGGCCGGTGCGCGATGTGGATTCACCGGAGAGCAGTTTGTCGAAGCCGCCGATCCGCGCCTTGGAGCGATACGTCGTGCGTTTGATGGTCACATAGAGCCGGTCGCTCGACGGTTCCCAGCGGTAGTGCACCGCCTTCGGCGAGCGGTATTCGGTGAATGTGACGGAGAGGTTGTAGGCTTTGGCGTTTGGGTATTGTGCGGTGAGGTTCTGTAACCGGCGCACCAATTCAGCGGTCTTCAATTCGCCATGGTCGAAGAACTCGCAGTTCCGGAGCTCCAGACTTCCGCGTGCGCCTCGTTGCAGCGAGCCCGGACATAGGCCGAGGTCGGCTACGACGCCGTTCAACTTCTCGGTGCTTACGTCGGGATTGTCCCAATGGCTGCGGATGCGGGATTCGACTTCGGCGCGTCCATCGGGGGTGTCTAAATATCGTCCCCAAATGGTGGCCGCCATTGAGGTTGCAAGGTGCTTGGCGTTCGCATCGTTGTGTGGCATGCGGCCAAAGTTGCGTTTTTCGATTTCGTTCTCGATTTGCGTATCGAGGTCGGGAATGGTTGGGGGATTGTAGATCACCCGGCCGAAGACAGCCGGTGTCTCCAAGATGTATTTGCGAAGTTTCGGCAGCGCTTCGGCTTTAGAAAGCTCGGGCTTCCTCGGTCCGCAAGCGAAGAGGGCCAGGCAGGCCGCGATTGTCATCGAGCGAGTCATCACGACTTCAGTGTTCGCTCGATGAAGGACCGAAGTTACGGATGCGCATGCGGGTGATCGTAACACGTTTGGCCATTCTGTAGAAGCGTGTCTAATGACAAAATTCCGATTCCTGGATACCGATTCCGTTTCCTGTAGAACCGGGCGCGAGTGGCTTGGATAAACCGTTCATTTTGCTGGCGTTCGCGGGTAACTAACTGCCCACGCGAGTGGTCTCTAAATTGCTAGGCTACAGGAAGGGATTCGTGTCTCCATGCGGGAAGTGAAGCGGCAACTGTCGGGCGCGCTGATCGTCATCATGACGATCGCGGCCGTTATTGCGGCCGGGATCAACTTCCAGCAGCAACGGAAGTTTCAGCTTCCCGAGGACGGCGTGACGTGGGTGGACCGCGAAGCGGTGGCCGGGACCAACCCGAATGGCGCGCCGATTCGGAAGAACACGGTGGTGGCGCTTCATGTGTCGCCCGATTCACCCGCCGCCAAGGCTGGCATTGTGCAGGGCGATATCCTGCATTCGATCTCGAATCTACCGGTGACGCACGCGGTGGAGGTAGCCGAGATTCTGGTCGGTATCGGAGTTTGGAAAAAGGCGGAGTACATCATCGAGCACCCCTATACGCGGGACGGGGCTGCGTTGGCGCTAGAAGTGAAGTACACGGTGAATATCGCCGAGCGGGCGCCGTCGGACGCGGTCTACTACCAGTACTTCGTCGGCGTTGCGTATCTTTTTGTCGGCCTGTTTGTGTTCTTTCGACGCGGCGACGCGCACAAGGCGCTGCACTTCTATCTGCTTTGCCTGGCGAGCTTCGTTCTCTACACGTTCCACTATACTGGCAAGCTAAATAGCTTCGATCAGGTGATCTACTTCGGCAACGTGTTCGCGGGTTTGCTGATGCCGGTATTGTTCATTCACTTCGCGCTTGTGTTTCCGGATACGCCCATATGGCTGCGGAGGCGTTCGTGGCTGCTCTATGTTCCTTCGCTCGCGATCTGCGCGGCGTGGGCGGGCATCGTTTCCGGGTATATTCGCGTGGCGGTGAGTCCGGTGGAACTGCGGTGGCTGTTCGACCGCGGGTGGCTGGCGTTCGTCGCCGGAGGACAGTTGATCGGCGCGGGAATCCTCGCCTGGCGGCATCGAAACGCGGCCGACGCGGTTGTGCGGCAACAGATTAAGTGGCTGCGCAACGGCGCGGTATTCGGTGTACTTCCATTCGCGGTGATGTATGTGATGCCGTATTTGATGGGCGCGGTGTTGGGGCCGGAGATGGAGATGGCCGTTCTGCCGTTGGCGCTGGTGCCGCTGACGTGGGCGTATGCGATCTTCCGCTACAGGCTGATGGACGTCGACATCATCTTCCAGCAGGGCTATGTTTACACGCTGGCGACGCTTGCGGTGCTGGCTGTCTTCTACGGCCTTGTGTTTTCGATCACCTCGTCGATTCCGCATCCGGAAGGACAGCCGGGCGCGCGCGTGGACGACTTGAATCCGGCGGCGTTGGTAAGCCTGATTCTCATAGCGGCGTTCATCTTTCAGCCGGTGCGCAACTGGCTGCAGGAGGTGCTTGACCGGCACTTCTTCTACAAAGATCGCTACGACTATCGCCGAACGCTGATCGAGTTCGCCCGCGAGTTGGGCAGCGAGACCGATCTGAACCGAACGCTGAACACGGTGGCCGACCGGTTGATTCGCACGTTGTCGATTGACAGGCTCGCATTCTTCCTAAACGATGAGAAGTCGGAACAGGATACCTACCGGCTCTATCTCACCGCGGGGAGGCAGAAGCCAGCGCCGGACCTGATCGACCTTTCGTTCCTGGATGGCAAGGCCGGAGAGTCGCTGTTTTTCGAGCGAACGCGCGGTCCTTATGATGCGCTGCTGCGCGATTGGCCCCAACCGGGGCTTCACACGATCGCCGATCTGGATCTGACCTATTACCTGCCGTGCACGGCGCGCGGGCGTGTGATTGCCTATCTCGGGGTGAGTCGCACGACCGAGGGCGATTTCCTTTCGTCCGACGATGTCGAACTGTTGCAAACGCTTTGCGGCTACGTCGGCATTTCGATCGAGAACGCGCGGCTGTATCGTTCACTGCAACGCAAGGCCGATGAGTACGAACGGCTGAAGGAGTTCAGCGAGAACATCGTCGAGTCGATCAACGTGGGCATCGCGGCGGCCGATTTCGAGGATCGCATCGAGAGCTGGAACTCGCAGATGGAATCGATGACGGGGATTACGCGACAGGATGCGGTTGGGCGGCGGCTGCTCGACCTATTGCCCGCCGAGTTGACCGAGCGGTTGGACACGCTGCGCGGCGAAGCGGGGATTCACACGATTTACAAGTTCCCATTGCCGGGGCCGGCCGACGCCGACCGGGTGATCAACATCGTGCTGGCGCCGCTGGTTTCGCGCGATCAGGAGCAGATCGGGCGGCTGATTCTGTTCGACGATATTACGGAGCGCTCGGTTCTGGAGCAGCGGTTAATGCAGGCCGATAAACTGTCGTCGCTTGGATTGCTGGCGGCGGGCGTGGCGCACGAAGTCAATACGCCACTGGCGGTGATATCGACCTACGCGCAACTTCTGTCCAAGCAGGTCAACGGCGACGATTCGAAGGCGAAACTGCTCGAGAAGATCGCCAAGCAGACGTTCCGCGCGAGCGAGATCGTCAATTCGCTGTTGAATTTTTCGCGCACCTCGTCGACCGCGTATGAGGAGATCGATCTCAACCGCGTGGTGCGTGAGACCCTGCAACTGATTCAGCCGCAGTTGGTGAAGGCGCGCATCGAAGTCGATGAGCATTTGGCGGCCGGTCTCGGCGCCGTTCGGGGCAACGCCGGCAAACTGCAACAGGTGTTCCTGAATCTGTTGCTCAATGCGCGTGACGCGATGGAAGGCGGCGGGCGGCTAACGGTGATTTCGGAATCGAACGACGCACAGGCGACGATCACGATCATCGACACCGGCTGCGGCATTCCGGATGAAAATCTCGCGCGGATCTACGATCCCTTCTTCACAACGAAGGGAGCGAAAAAAGGCACCGGACTCGGCCTTTCCATTACCTACGGTATCGTGAAAGAACACGGAGGCTCGATCGCCGTTCAGTCCCAACCGGGCAGCGGCACGCGTTTCCAGTTGGACTTCCCCGTGGTAAGGAAAACCGTGAATGCCTGACGGCCGAATACTGATCATCGACGACGAAGAAGATATCCGCGAGAGTTTGGAGACGCTGCTTTCGTTGGAGGGCTATCACGTGACGCTGGCCGTCAACGCTATGCAGGGGTTGGAAAAGCTGGCGTCGTCGACCTACGACCTGGTTCTGCTCGATTTGATGATGCCGGATAAGTCGGGCATGGAAGTTCTCGGCGAGGTGCGCGAGCGCGATAAGGAAACGCCGATTTTCTTGATCACCGCATACGGGTCGATCGACGTCGCGGTGAAGGCGCTGAAACGTGGCGCGAACGATTACTTTTCGAAGCCGTGGGACAACGAAAAACTGCTGATCGAGATCGAGCGGCAGATCGCCAAGGGGCGGCTCGAACGCGAGAACGTCGAACTCAAACGTGCGCTGAAACAACGCTACGCGTTTCCGAACATTGTCGGCAAGAGCGAACGGATGCTACGCGTGTTGGACACGGTGGCGCAGGTGGCGCCGTCGCGCGCGACGGTGTTGATTACCGGTGAAACGGGCACGGGCAAGGAGTTGATTGCCAAGGCGATTCACACGAACTCGCCGCGCGCCGATGGGCCGTTCGTGGCGGTGAATAGTGGTTCGCTGCAGCCGGATCTGCTGGAGTCGACGCTGTTTGGGCATGTGAAGGGAGCGTTTACAGGGGCGATCGCGACGCGCAAGGGCGCGTTTGAAACAGCCAATCACGGAACGATTTTTTTCGATGAGATCGGCAACGTGCCGCCCGATATTCAAGCGAAGTTGTTACGCGTGATTCAGGAGCGCGAGTTCACGCCGTTGGGATCGAACGATGTGGTGCAGGTGGACGTGCGCATCGTCGCGGCGACAAATGAAGACCTGCGCAAGCTGGTCGAGGAAAAACGTTTCCGTGAGGATTTGTATTATCGCCTGAACGTGATTCAGGTGAGCCTGCCTCCGTTGCGCGAGCGAAAGGAAGACATCCCGCTGCTGGCCGCGCATTTCTTCGAACGGTACGGGAAAGAGAACGGCAAGGCGGGACTGCACTTCGACGCCGAGGCGCTGGAGCTTGTGCTTGAACACAACTGGCCCGGCAATGTGCGCGAGTTGGAAAACACGGTGGAACGCGCGGTTGTGCTGGCGACGGCGGATTCGGTACCGGCGACGGTGCTGCCCGATACGGCGCTGCATCCAAGCGGCGTCCGCGTGCGGCGCGACGCGGCGGGGCTTCTGACGAGCGACGCGAATCTCTACGAACTCGTCGCGGACTTTGAGCGGCAGACGATCTTGAATGTCCTCGATCAGGTGAGCTATTCGCAGACCGAGGCGGCGCTTCGGCTTTCGATTCCGCTTTCGACGTTGAATCAGAAGATCAAACGGCTGAATATCGAAATCAAGAAACGAGGCGCTTAGCGCGTCGCGAAAGCTTTCCATGCGGCTTCGACAACGTTCTTGTCGAGCGCGCCCGTGTGCACCAAGAAGCCGTAGCGAAGCGTGACCGTCTCGCCGCGCGGGATTGTCACCGCGCCTTTCTCAGTCATCGCGGCGCCCATCCAGCCATCGTCCCGGACGTGCACCGCTTGCGGGTGTTGAATGTTCGATGGGTGATCGAAGAGCGTAATGCCGGCGAGGCTGGATGGCACGGGGCCGCAGTAGTCGACCCAGCACGCGGGTTGTCGGAATACAGCCTTTTCGTTGATGAGGCCTGATGAGTTGACGATCTTGCCGCCGCCGTCTTTCACGCCGATCGATTTCGCCATGCGCACGCCGACAGGGCCAAATCCTTTGGCGTCGAAGACAACCGGGCCGTTCGTAGCTTTCAACGTCATGCTCATTTCGATCATCCAGTCGCCGCCGAGATCGATTACGCTGATGGTTCGCTGTTCCTCGAGTAGCATGCCCCATGCCGATTCCAGTGCGACCGTCGCCTTCGTCGCGCCGTCGTCGATTTTGACGACGCGTTTGGCGCGGATGCGGCCCTTGCCGTCGGCCCAAAAGTCCTCGCCGTTGACAGGCGTGGCGGCGAACCAGATGCTGTAGTGATGCCGGTGGCCGTGGGGATCGTGCGGATGGCCGATGCGTGTCATCTCATCGCCCTTCGCCGAGTAGACCGGGTACAGGAAGGGGCGGTCCATGCGTGCGCCGTAGTGGAGGCGCGTGAGTTCCTTGCCGTCGCGCCGGAAGGAGATCTCTTCGTAGGGCAGGGGCACAGCCTGCATACGCGGAATCTGCGCTTGCGCGGCGGCGGCCAACAGGAGCATCAATCGCATGGTTGTGTCAGTTCCCCCCGCTCGTCATTTTGCATCCGGCGGCGCACTTCCTGCAATGTCATCTCTTGACCCAATAGCCGGGCGAGTTTGGTGAATGCGGCTTCGGGTGTCATGTCGAGTCCGCTAGTGACGCCGATGTCGAGCAGCCGGCGGCCCGATTCGTAGAGCCGCATATCGACCGCGCCGCGTGCGCATTGCGTCACGTTGACGATTACTTTGCCGGAGTCGACCGCTTCGGCGAGCACGTTGTAGATCTCTTCCGATGCCGGTAGATTGCCTCGGCCAAACGTCCGCAAGATGGCCCCGCGCAACGGCGGTTTACAAAGGAGATCGCGGAGCAGCGATGGCTTCAGACCGGGCACGATGGTGATGTCGGAGATGTCTTCGCACAGCGCGCACGCCGCTTGGAACGGGCCTTGCGGGAGCCCGCGTACAAGTAAACGCTCGATGACGATTTCGCTCTCGACGGCGCCGAGCGGGCGGAAGTTGGGGGATTCGAAGGCATCGGTTTCGAGCGTCGACATCTTTCGCGCGCGGTTGCCGCGCAATAAAACGTTTCCGAAGCAGATTGAAACTTCGGGAACCACTGGCCTTCCGCCGGCGACGCGCAGGGCGTTGAGAAAATTCAATCGGCCGTCGGTGCGCTCGTGGAAGAGCGGTGTCTGGGAACCGGTCAACACGATGGGTTTCGAAAGACCTTCGAACAAGAACGACAGCGCCGAAGCGGTGTAGGCCATCGTGTCGGTGCCGTGCAGCACGACGAAGCCGTCCCAAGAGGCGTATTCGCGTTCGATGACGGCAGCGAAAGAGAGCCAGTCCCGGGGGCCGATGTCGGTGGAGTCGACGGGCGTAAGAGCGAGGAGGTCCCAGTCGATGCCGTCGCGCGAAAAGGGCAAATACTTCAAAAGCTCCTGTTTGTTACCAGGCGTGAGGGCGCCGTCTTCGCGCGGCGTCATCCCGATGGTGCCGCCGGTATAGACGACAAGTACGCGAGAACTCATGCGCAGGCCAGCAGGTGGGCGGCGTCGGCGGCCAGCTGGGCCGCATGTTTCGATTCATTGGGCAGGCCGTCGAGAAGCGCTTCCACATTGGCCGCGGTCAGCGCAGTCAACTGCGCGCGCGATTTTCCGACCGCCCATTCGGCGAGCGCGGCGCCGGCGGCCATCGACGCCGTGCAGCCTTTGGCGAGAAAGCCGGCCTGCTCCACGATGCCGTCTTGGAAGCGCGCCGAGAATTGCAGGATGTCGCCGCAGATAGGGTTCATCGCCTCGATTCGTAAGGCGGGTGGGGGTAACAGGCCCACGCATTTGGGTTCGTTAAAGTACTGGAGTAGCCGCGCGGAGTACATGCGATAATGCCCTATTCCCCCAGTATAAAGGACCCGATGCGGCTCGATCCGAAAACGATCCACGCGCCCGAAATTGGGCCCGTGTGGCTCAACTCGCCTCCGCTGACGCTACGACAGTTGCGAGGCAGCGTCGTGCTCGTGGATTTCTGGGATTTCACGTGCGTGAACTGCATTCGCACGTTGCCTTATGTTGTCGAATGGCACAAACGATACGCCGCGCTGGGCTTGAAAGTGATCGGCGTTCACGCGCCCGAGTTCTACTTTGGCCGGGCGCCGGAGATTTTGGAGCGCGGTATCGAAGAGTTTGGCATTCAGTATCCGGTGCTGCTTGATAACGACTACACGGCGTGGAAAGCGTTCGCGAACAAGTATTGGCCGTCGAAGTACTTGATCGATGCCGACGGCTACATGCGTTACTTTCACGCCGGTGAAGGGGCGTATCAGGAAACGGAAGAGGCACTGCAAGACTTGCTGCGCGAGATCGACACATCGGTTGCGCTGCCGCCGTTGATGCCGCTGCGGCGGGCGCTCGATCAACCCGGCGCGCTGGCGATGTGCCCGCGGCCGACGCCGGAGTTGTATCTCGGTCACAAGCGCGGGCAAATCGCGAACGGGTTTGTCGAGGACAAGGAACACACATACACGCTTGGGGCGGGGCCGCAAGAAGAGATGCCGGAGATCGAAGGCAAGTGGCATTCGCTGCCCGATTGTTTGCAGACGGCGGCGGCGGGTACGCGGATCGTTCTGTTCTATTCCGCGGCGGAGGTAAATGTTGTGATGTCCGGTGTGGGACGTGTCGGCGTGCGCGAGAACGGTGTTGAGATCGGCGTGATCGAAGTCAACCGGCCGCGCATGTATCAGGTGATTCAGCGCGAGCGATTCGATTCGGCGCTATTGGAACTCACGTTCGATTCGCCGTCGATGCAGGTGTTCGCGTTCACGTTCGGGAGTTGCCTGTGAAGACGCGAGTGGAGATGCGGGTCGTCGCGGCGCTTATCGAACGCGACGGCAAAATTCTCGTATGCCAGCGCCGAGCGGGAGACCGTTTCGAATTTAAATGGGAATTCCCAGGCGGCAAGGTCGAGCCCGACGAAGAGCCGCGCGCGGCGCTGCGGCGCGAGTTGCGCGAAGAGCTCGCGATCGAGGCGAAAATCGGCGAAGAGATCGCGCGCTACGAGTAT
>Ga0194128_10005998_pt1 | contig 16608 bp, 22 predicted proteins | sample TA2KigCa65mmetaG_FD_148650 | JGI IMG/M metagenome (GOLD analysis project Ga0194128, IMG submission 148650) | Freshwater microbial communities from Lake Tanganyika, Tanzania - TA2015037 Kigoma Deep Cast 65m | ecosystem: Environmental > Aquatic > Freshwater > Lake | place: Tanzania: Lake...
CCGCGCGGCGCGCTTGACGCCCCCGTGCGGCGCGCGCTCATGCTGCGCTTCGCCCTCGTCGAGGGGATCTTCGGCTTCGGAGCCGGCAGCTTCCTCCCGTTCGTGAACCTCTTCTTCGCTGACCGGTTCGGGCTCGCGTTCGGGGCGATCGGGCTCGCGATGGGCGTCATCGCCGTCGGCGGCAGCCTCGGCGCGCTGCTGCACGGCGTGCACGTCGCCCCGCGGCTCGGGCAGCTGCGCGGCGTCGTGCTCGTGCAGCTCCTCTCGATCCCGTTCATGCTCGCGGCCGCCGTCGCGCCGGTCGCGGCGGTCGCGGTCGGGGTGCTCGCGGCGCGCGCCGGCCTCATGTACGGGTCGGCCGCCACGTACCGCGCGTTCGTGCTGTCGTCGTTCTCGCCGGCGGAGCGGGCCGGCGCCTCGGCGCTGCTCACCATCGCTTGGAGCGGACCCGCCGCGCTCGGCTCGTTCCTCTCCGGCGGCGTGCGTGGAGCGCTCGGCGACGCGGGCTGGACCGTCAACCTCGTCACGCTCGCCGTCGCCTACGTCGTCGCGGCCTCCATGAGCCTCGTCTTCTTCGGCCGGCACGAGCCGCGCGGCGACGAAGTGCCGGACACGGCCGTGGCCGCTGGCCCACACTCCCCGGCATGACGACGAGCACGCGCGAGGCCGTCGCGGCCGCCTTCCGCGCGGCGATCGACCGCGCCGCGGCCGACCTCGGGTGGCCCGCCGACGCGGTGGGCGGGCCGCTCACCGTCGAGTACCCGGCGAACCCGGCGCACGGCGACTTCGCCCTCAGCGCACCGCTCCGGCTCTCGAAGCCGCTGCGCAAGCCGCCGCTCGCCATCGCCGAGGACATCCGGGCGCGCTTCCCGGCCTCCGACATGGCCGCGTCGGTCGAGGTCGCGCAGCCCGGGTTCGTGAACGTGCGCCTCGCCGACGCGTGGGTCGCGCGGCAGGCCGACGCGATCGCCGCCGCGGGCGATGCGTACGGCCGCTCGACGCGGCTGGTCGGCAAGCGCATCCAGGTCGAGTTCATCTCGGCCAACCCGACCGGCCCGATGACCGTGGGGAACGCGCGCGGCGGCCCCATCGGCGACGTCATCGCGAACGCGCTCGCCTTCGCCGGCGCCGACGTGCAGCGCGAGTTCTACGTCGAGGACGGCGGCGGCCAGGTGAAGCGGTTCGGCCTCTCCGTCGCGCTCCGCTACCGCGAGCTGCTCGGCGAGACGGTCGAGCTGACGCCCGACCTGTACCAGGGCGACTACGTGAAGGACATCGCCGCGTGGATCCGCGAGCGCCACGGCGACGCGCACCGCGACCTGCCGCTCGAGGAGCAGGCGCGCGCCTTCGCGCCGCTCGCCATCGACTGGTCGGTGGAGCAGGCGCAGCGCGTCACCGGGAAGTTCGGCATCCGCTTCGACACCTGGTTCCGCCAGTCGTCCTTCATCGAGTCCGGCTACCTCGCGGGCACTATCGAGGCGCTCCGGGTGCGCGGCGTCATCGTCGAGCGCGACGGCGTCGTCTTCTTCGAGACGCCGGAGGCGGTCGCGCTGCGCCGCGACGGCGACGAGGGCTGGGTCCTCGTCGACGCCCGGGGCGAGCCCAAGTACCTCGGGACGGACATCGCGTACCACCGGCTGTGCCTCGAGGAGCGCGGCTTCGACCTGAAGCTCGACATCTGGGGCCAGAACACCCAGTACCACCTGCAGCAGATGCGGGTCGCGCTGCCGGTGCTCGGGATCGACCTCTCGCGGTTCGAGGTCGTCATCTACCAGTACGTCCGGTTCGTGCACGAGGGCGTCCTCACGCGCATGGGCAAGCGCACCGGCCTCTACCTGCAGCTCGAGGACGTCATCGACGCGGTCGGCAAGGACGTCGCGCGCTGGTTCTTCCTCCAGAGCAGCACCGACCGTCCCCTCGACTTCGACCTCGAGCTCGCGATCAAGCAGTCGAGCGCGAACCCCGCCTACTACGTCCAATACGCGCACGCGCGCATCTCGAGCATCTTCCGCACGGCCGCCGAGCGCGGCCTCTCGAGCGACGGCGCCGACGTCTCGCTCCTCACGGATCCCGGCGAGGTCGCGCTCGTGAAGATGCTCCTCCGGTTCCCCGACCTCGTCACCGACGTCGTCGAGCGGCGCGCGCCGCACCTCCTCACGGTCTATTGCCTCGAGCTCGCGGGCATGTTCCACACCTTCTACCGCGACCATCGCGTCGTGAGCGACGACGCGGCGCTCTCCCGCGCGCGGCTGCGCCTCGTCCAGGCCGCGCAGGTCACCCTGCGCCAGGCCCTCGGCCTCCTCGGCATCTCCGCCCCCGAGAAGATGTGAGCGTCCTGGCGTTCACCGCGGCGCTGCTCGCGCTCTCGATCCCGCTCATCGATCAGCTGCGGACCCTCGACGCCGACCGCGGCAGCGGCCGTCTCACCGTGGCGACCCGCTTCGGCCCCACGGCCACACGGGTCCTCTACTCGATCCTCGTCGTCGTCGCGTACGCCGTCCTTCCGCTCGCGTGGGCGGTTGGGGCGGTCCCGATCGGCGCGCTCGCCGCGTTCCTCACTGCGCCGCTCGCGATGCGGCTCGGCGACGTCGTCTCGCACCGGAGCGGAGAGAGCTTGAAGGGGGCCGTGAGAGAGGCCGCCGGTCTGCTGGCGCTCTTCACAGCGCTGCTCGGCGCCGGGGTCTACCTGTCCCCGTAAGGGCGTGATGTGTTTCCGTGCCAAGTTGACACGTATCCGTGCCAAGTTGGCACGGAAACACATCCGGGCTCGGAAGACATGGGCGGTGGACCGCCCACGCCCTCCTCGAAGTCGTCCCTAGGGTCGCGGGCTCGCGCTCGCGGGCGGCCCGCGCCAGCCGCCTCCCGGACCGGCGCCGCCCGGCGCGCCCGCCGGCCGCTCGCCGCCACCGAGGATCTGCTGGATCGGGTTCCCGCCGACGATGACGGCGTTCGCGTTCACGGTGCCGGTGGTCGCGTCGGGCGTGCCCGAGATGACCACCTGGTCGCCGGGCTTGATGTCGGTCAGCTTGATCTCGGTCTCGGTCGTCTTCACCAGGCGCGCGGTCCCGCCGACGAGCGCGATCGTCGATCGCGTCGTGTCGCTGCCGGGCTGGCGCGTCTCCACGGTGATCGACCCGTCCTGGACCGAGATGACCCGGCCCGTCACGGTCTGACCGATGATCCCGCCGGCCTGCCCGGCGCCGGCGGGCCCCGCCCCGCGGACCTGCTGCCGCTGGCCCTGCACCGCACCCGGCGCGGGCGACGCGTCCTCGGGCGCCTTCGTGAGTGTGGGACCGACGGTCATCCCGGCGACGAAGCCTCCGCCGCCGAGGACGAGCGCGGCGGTCGCGGCGGCCGCGATCTGGAGCTGCTTGCTGTCCATCACGTCACCTTCCTATTCGTAGCGGAGCGCCTCGATGGGGTGGAGGCGCGCCGCGCGCATCGCCGGGTAGAGCCCGAAGATGATCCCGATCGCCACGGACACGCCGACGGCGACCGCGACCGTTCCGGGCGTGATCGCCACGGGGACGCTCGCGTTGACCCGCTTCACCGCTTCGGTGATGGCCCACCCCAGGAGGATGCCGAGCAGTCCTCCCGTGCCGGTGAGGGTCATCGCCTCGATGAGGAACTGCGAGAGGATGTCGCGCCGCCGTGCGCCGACGGCCTTGCGGATGCCGATCTCGCGCGTCCGCTCGTGGACCGAGACGAGCATGATGTTCATGATCCCGATCCCGCCGACGAGCAGTGAGATGCCGCCGATCGCGCCGAGCAGGAGCGTGAACGTCCCCGTCACGGAGTCGAGCGCCGCGAGGGTGTCGTTCTGGTTCTGCACCAGGAAGTCGACGCTCTCCGGGTCCTCGATCTTGTGGCGCACGAGGAGCGTCTCGCGGACGAGGTCGGTCGTCGCGGCCATCGCCTCGGACGACGCGGCCTTGATGACGATGGCGTTCACCGCGCCGGTCCGGCCGGTGAGCACGCGCTGCGCGGTCGTCGTCGGGACGAGCACCAGATCGTCCCGGCTGAAGCCGAACGTCGTCCCCTTCGGCTCGAGGACGCCGATGACGCGGAACGTGAGGATGCGAGCGCGGTTGCCGCCGGCGACCTGCCGCAGCTGCATCGTCTGGCCGATCGGGTCGTTCTCGCCGAAGAGGTTGCTCGCCGTCGTCGACCCGATGACCGCGACGAGCTGCGCGCCGTCGACGTGGCTCTCGTCGAAGAACGACCCGCTCGCGAGCGCCCACTCGCGCACCATCGGGTACTGCTCGGTGACGCCGATGACCTGGCTGTTCCAGTTCGTCCCGCTCGCGGTGAGCTGCCACCGCCCCGCCTGCTGCTCGGCCTGGATCGCGACGATGCTGTCGCCGAGCTCGCGCTGGAGCGCCCCCATGTCCTCGAGGGTGAGGTTCTGGCTCTGCGGTCCGGCGCCGCGGAGCGTGGCCTGCGTCACCGCCTGGGGCGTGACGGTGATGAGGTTCGACCCGAGCGACAGGATCGTGGACTGCACCTGCTGCGACGCCCCGGTGCCGACCGCGACCATCGCGATCACCGAGGCGACGCCGATGATCACGCCGAGCATCGTCAGCGAGGAGCGGAGCTTGTTCACCGCGATCGAGCGCAGGCCCTCGCGGAACGAGTCGAACAGCCTCAATGGAGCGCTCCGGCCGGCGCCGCGATCTCGTCGGCGGCGCGCCGCGGGCGCAGGACGCGCTCGTCCTGGTGGACGACGCCGTCGCGCATGCGAACGACGCGCCGGCAGTGCTCGGCGACGTCGGGCTCGTGCGTGACCATGATCACGGTCCGGCTCTCTTCGTTCAGCTCCTGGAAGATCGCGAGGATCTCGGCGCTCGAGCGCGAGTCGAGGTTCCCGGTGGGCTCGTCGGCGAGCAGGAGGTCGGGGTCGTTCATGAGCGCGCGAGCGATCGCCACCCGCTGCTGCTGCCCGCCCGACATCTCGCTCGGGCGGTGGCCGGCGCGGTCGCCGAGGCCGACGAGCTCGAGGGCCTCCCGCGCCTTGCGCCGCCGGTCCTGGCCGTTCCCGCCGTACACGAGCGGCAGCTCGACGTTCTCGAGCGCGTTCAGGCGGGGGAGCAGGTTGAACGTCTGGAACACGAAGCCGATCCGCCGGTTGCGGATCTCGGCGAGCTCGTCGTCGCTCAGCGTCCGGACCTCCGTCCCGGCGAGGCGGTAGCTGCCGGCGTCGGGCACGTCGAGGCACCCGAGGACGTTCATGAGCGTCGACTTCCCCGAGCCCGAAGGGCCCATGACCGCGACCATCTCGCCGCGCGCGATCGCGAGATTGACGCCGCGCAGGGCCTGGACCGTCACGTCCCTGCCCATGCGGTACGTCTTCTCGATGCCGCGGATCTCGATGAGCGCCGTGCTCATCGCCCGATCGGCACCGCTTGGCCCGGGACACCGGCCGGGCCGCGGAACACCGCGCCGCCCGGCGGGAGCTGGCCGGCCGTCGTCGTGCGCGGCTGGGGGAGCACGACCGTCTGGCCCTCCTGGAGCCCGCTCACGACCTCGGTGACCGTGTCGTTCGCGATGCCGAAGACGACCTCGCCGCCGTCGACGGGCTGGCCGTTCTGGAGGACCTGCACGGTGCGCCGCCCGCCGACCGTCCGGAGGGCGCTGTTCGGGACGGTGAGGACGCCCTGCTTGCTCTGGATGATCACGGTCGCGGAGCCGGTCATGCCCGGCCGTACGGCCGGGTCGGGCCGGTCGATGGTGATGTCGATCCCGTAGACGGGGACGCCCTGCTGGAGCGTGGCGACGGGGTCGATGCTCGTCACCCTGCCGGTGAGGCGCGTGCCGCTGCCCACCGCGTCGACCGCGAGCGTGGCGACCTGGCCGACCTTCACCTTCGCGACCTCGGCCTCGCCGATCGTGCCGTCCAGCGTCAGCGTGCCGGTGACCGCGATGACCGCGAACGGGTTCGCCGGCGCCTCGCCCACCTGGTTCGTGAGCGTCGAGATGACGCCCGCGGCCGGCGCGCGCAGCGCGGCGTTGTCGAGGTCGGTCTTCGCCTTGTCGAGCGCGATCTGCGCGAGCTGCAGCGACGCGAGGACGAGCGCGATGTCCGTGGACTTCGGCGTCGCCGTGGCCTTCGAGTAGCTCTCGCGCGCGTTGCTGAGCGCGATCTCGCTCGAGGCGAGCGTGGACGAGGCCTTGTCCTGGGCGAGCGCGTGCGCCTGCTCGGCGCTCGCGAGCGTGTCCTCCGCGCTCTGCAGCGTCGCCTGGGCCTTCGACTGCGCCGCCGCGTACGCCTGCTGCGCCTTCTCGATCGAGCCGTTCACGGCGTCCGTCAGCGTGCCCATCGCCGCCGTCGCCTGGGTCACCTTCGTCTTGACCGAAGACGACCGCTGCGACTCGTCGGTGAGGCTGCGCTGAAGCACGGTGACGTCCGCGCGCACGATCGCCAGGTTGGAGTTGTCGCGGTTCAGGTCGGAGTTGAGGGACGACCACGCCGACGACACGGAGGTCGATGCCGCGCTCACGGACGCGGCGACGACGTCGATCGCGCTCGTCAGGCGCGAGGACGCGAGGGTGTACGAGGTCTGCGCGGTCTGGTAGCGCGCGGCGATCGACGAGGTGTCGGTGCTCGCCGCGACGGCGCTGTCGAACGCGTTCGCCGCGGACACGACGGCCGCGACTGCGGCCGTCCACTCGGCGACGGCGCTGTCGAGCATGGAGACGTTCGTCTGCGCCGTGGAGAGCGAGAGGTCCGCGCCGTACAGCGACGTCTTCGCGCTCGTGATGCCGGCCGCGCCGCCCGACGCCGCGACGACGTTGATGTTCGAGATGGCGGTCGCGATCTGCGCGCGCATCGTGGCGAGCGCCGCGGTGTACGAGCGGAGGTCGCCGCCGACGCCGCTCGTGAGCGAGCTGAAGGTCGTGCGCGCCGTCGCGTAGCCCGTCTTCGTCTTGTTCAGGTTCGCGAGCGCGGTCGCGACGTCGGTGGCCGTCGTCGTCTTCGCGTCGGCGAGCGAGCGCCTGGCCTTGTCGAGCGCGGTCTGCGCGTTCGTCTGGTCGGTCTGCGCGTTCTTCTTCGACTGCTCGTACGTCAGCGTCGAGGACTGGAGCGAGTTCCTCGCGAGCGCGAGGTCCTCGGCGCTCGCGCCCTGCACCGTCGCGTCGTGCTTCGCCTGCGCGGAGAGGAGGTTCGCCTCCGCCTGCTTCACCGCCGTGACGAGGTCGGTCGTCTCGAGCCGCGCGAGCGGCGTGCCGGCGGCGACGCTGTCGCCGACCTTCACGAGGATCTCCGCGAGCCGGCCGGAGGGGCGGAACGCCGCCTTCACGAGCGCCGACGCGCTGATCGAGCCGGAGACCCTCACCGTCTGCGTCACGTTCCCCTTCGCGACGGTCGCGGTGCGCAGCGCGGGCGGCGCCGCCTGGGTGAGTCGCGGAGCGACGATGGTCGCGCCGACCACCCCGATGACGACGAGGCCGGCCGTCACCCGTCCGATCCACGTGAACGCGATGAGCTTCAGTAGCGGCACGTCTGGCCCTCCCTTTCGCGGCCGCTCATGATGGCCGCGCGCTCCGCAGGTGTGCTAAGAGACAGGTAAGGCCGCGGCAGGACGGCCGTTCCGGCCGTATCGTCGCGGTACCCGATGGACATGACCTGGCTCGGCCACGCCTGCTTCCGCATCCGCGGCAAGGAAGGGATCGTGCTCACCGACCCCCCGGACCCCAAGTCCGGCCATGCGATCCCCAAGACGGAGGCCCACCTCGTCACCATATCGCACGCCCACCCCGGCCACTCGAGCCTCCGCTCGGTCGGCGGCGAGCCGGTCGTCCTCGACGCCCCCGGCGAATACGAGGTGCAGGAGATCCTCGTCACCGGGATCGCGACGTCCCACGACGAGGAGAAGGGCGCGCTGCGCGGGAAGAACACCGTCTTCGCCATCCGCGTCGACGACCTCGTCATCTGCCATCTCGGCGACCTCGGCCACGCCCTCGCGGCGTCGGACCTCGAGCGGCTCGGCGAGATCGACATCTGCCTCCTCCCGATCGGCGGCGCCGAGACGAACCTCTCCGCGGCCACGGCCGCCGAGGTCGTCCACCAGCTCGAGCCCAAGGTGGTCGTGCCGATGGGCTACGACCCCGACGAGAAGAAGAGGGACAGGCCGTACGACCGCCTGCTCCACGAGCTCGGGGTGAAGGACCTCACGCCCGTCCCGAAGCTCTCCGTGACGCGCAGCAGCCTGCCCGGGGAGCTCCAGGTGGTCGCGCTGGATAGCCGCGCCCGCGCCTAGGGCGGTATACTCGGGAACACGTCGCGCGCTCGCGCGGCGGCTTTTCTTGTCTAAGGGAGACCGCATGCAGGCCGTCGTTCGCGTCGCCGGGAAGCAGTACCGCGTCGAAGAGGGTCAGACCGTGAGCGCACCACGGCTCGAGGGCGAGCCGGGCAGCACCATCACGCTCGACGACGTCCTCCTCGTCGCCGACGGGGATACGCTCGGAGTGAAGGGCACCGTGACGGCCGAGATCGTGGGCCACGAGAAGGGCGACAAGATCACGGTCTTCAAGTACAAGAACAAGACGCGCTACCGCAAGACGAGCGGCCAGCGCCAGCTGAGCACGCGCATCAAGATCACGAAGATCGAGGCATAGGGGACATGGCACACAAGAAGGGCGCGGGCTCCACCCGCAACGGGCGCGACTCCGCCGGGCAGCGCCTCGGCGTGAAGGAGTACGCGGGCGCCATCGTCGACGCGGGGACGGTCCTCGTCCGCCAGCGCGGCACGCGGCTGCTCGCGGGCCCGAACGTCGGCGTCGGCAAGGACCACACCCTGTTCGCTCTCGTCGCCGGCACGGTCCAGTACAAGGCCGCCCGTGACGCCCGCCGTCGCGTGACGGTCGTCCCGCTGGGCTAGGGGAGGCGCTCCGATGAAGGAGAAGATCCACCCCAAGTACGTGGCCGCGAAGGTCGTGTGCGCCTGCGGCAACGCGTTCCAGACCATGTCCATCAAACCCGAGCTGCACGTCGAGGTCTGCTCGAACTGCCACCCGTTCTTCACGGGCAAGCAGCACCTCATCGACACGCAGGGTCGCGTCGAGCGCTTCAACAAGCGCTTCGGCAAGGGCGAGAAGGCGGAGCAGCCGGCCCCAGCGCGCGGCTAGCGCTCTCCATGAGCGCGCCCAAGCCGGCGTACGGCGGGCAGGCGGTCATCGAAGGCGTCCTCATCCGCGGGAAGCGCACGCTCGCGCTCGCGTGCCGCAGGCCCGACGGCGGCATCTACCGCTACCGCGAGACCATCGACTCGCCGCTGCAGCGCTCGCGCTTCGCGCGCCTGCCGTTCGTCCGCGGCGTCATCGTTCTCTGGGAGTCCCTCGTCCACGGCGGGCGCATGCTCATGAGGTCCGCCGACGTCCAGGCCGAGGGGCTCGGCGAGGCGAAGCCGAGCGCCCTGAGCACCGCGGCCACGCTCGCCGCGTCGATCGCCTTCGCGCTCGTCGTCTTCGTCGGCATCCCGTATGGCTCCACGCAGCTCCTCCGCGATCACGCGAGCACGCCGGTGCTCAACCTCATCGAGGGCGTCGTCCAGTTCCTGCTCATGGTCCTGTACATCTGGGCGATCTCGTTCATGCCCGAGATCCGGCGGGTCTTCGCCTACCACGGCGCCGAGCACATGACCATCCACGCCTTCGAGCACGGCGACCCGCTCGACGCCGAGCACGTCGTGCGCTATCCGACCGCCCACCCGCGGTGCGGGACCGCGTTCCTGCTCCTCGTCGCGAGCATCGGCGTGTTCACCGCCATCTTCATGCCGCGGATCCTCATCCTCGTCGACCTCGCGGCGCGGCTCGCGACCGTCTTCGTCGTCGCCGCGGTGTCCTACGAGGTCCTCCGGCTCGGCGCGGCGCACGAGCGCAACCCCGTGATGCGCGCCGTCGTCTGGCCCGGGATGCTCCTGCAGCGCATCACGACGCGCCAGCCCGACGCGGGCATGATCGAGGTCGCGATCGCCTCGCTCGAGGAGGCGCTCGCCGGCGACGCAGAGACCGGGACGGTGGCGGCATGACCCTGGTGCTGTCGCGCGGCCTGCGGGACCGCCTGGCCCAGATCGAGCAGCGCTACGAGGAGATCGGACGCCTCATGAGCGACCCCGCCGTCGTCGGCGACCGCGACAAGATGCGCGAGCTCGGCCGGGAGCACGCCTCGCTCGGCCCCGCGATCGGGAAGATCGCGGAGCTCCGCGCGGCGGAGACCGCGCGCGACCAGGCGCGCGAGCTCGTCGAGGACCCGGAGATGCGCGACCTCGCCCGCGAGGAGCTCGCGCAGGCCGAGGGCGACGTCGAGCGGCTCGGCGGCGAGCTGCGCCTGCTCCTCATCCCGCGCGACCCGCTCGATGAGAAGAACGTGATCATGGAGATCCGCGCGGGCGAGGGCGGGGAAGAGGCCGCGCTCTTCGCGCTGGACCTCTACCGCATGTACGCCCGCTACGCCGAGCGCAAGCGCTGGAAGGCGGAGATCCTCTCGCAGAGCCAGTCCGAGAAGGGCGGCTTCAAGGAGGTCGTCTTCCGCATCGGCGGGAAGGGCGCGTACAGCCGCCTCAAGTTCGAGTCCGGCGTGCACCGCGTCCAGCGCGTGCCGTCGACCGAGGCGCAGGGGCGGATCCACACCTCCACCGCGTCGGTCGCGGTGCTGCCCGAGGCGGAGGAGGTCGATCTCGAGATCGGCGAGAACGACCTGCGCATCGACATCTACCGCGCCGGCGGCCACGGCGGCCAGGGCGTGAACACGACCGACTCGGCCGTGCGCATCACGCACATCCCCACCGGGATCGTCGCGACGTGCCAGGACGAGCGATCGCAGCTGAAGAACAAGGCGAAGGCCATGTCGGTCCTGCGCGCGCGCATCCTCGCCGCGGACCAGGAGCGCCGCGACGCCGAGATGGGCGACGCGCGCCGCGCGCAGATCGGCCGCGCCGAGCGTGCCGAGAAGATGCGCACGTACAACTTCCCGCAGGACCGCATCACCGACAAGCGCCTCGGCTACAACCTCTCGAACATCGCGAAGATCCTCGACGGCGACCTCGACGAGATGACGGGCGCGCTCATGGAGCGCGACATCGCGGAGCGGCTCGCGGAGATCGAAGGGCAGGAGGGCTAGCCGAGCTCCTTTGCCGGATCTCGGGGAGCGTGAGCGCCGGCCGCTCCAGTGGACGACGAGCCGTCCGTTCCGCGGCTAAAGTAGGACCTCCGCCAGACGCTCGGTACGTTCGGGGATCTGGGCCGGGATCGTCCGGTCGAGGTGCTCATCGGGGATGAGGCCCCGGTACGCGGCCTGCCACGAGCGGATGTGGCACCGCACGATCGCCTCCGCGTCCTCCGGGCGGGCCTCTCTGATCACGCGGTCCATGACGCGATCATGGTCCATCCGCCTACGATCCTGCCGTGGCGCTGACGCTCTTCGGCGCCGTGCTCACGGACGGCCGGGAGATCGAACACTGCCGGGCGACGACGGATGAGGTGCGGCGGTGGATCGAGGCCGGCCCGCCGGCGATCGTCACGCTCGCGCCCGAGGTCGCCGGCGGCATGGACGCGACGCGCGCGCTCGTCGACGCGGGGACCGTCGTGAGCATCGGCCGCTCGGGCGCCGCAGCCGAGCAGGTCCGTGCCGCCCTCGCCGCGGGGCGCGCCACGCGACGAACCTCTTCAACGCCACGCCGCCGCTCCACCACCGCGAGCCCGGCCCCGCCGGGGCGCTGCTCACGAGCGACGCGACGGTGGACGTGATCGCCGGTGGGATCCACCTCGACCCGTCCGTCGTCGACCTCGTCGTCCGCGCGGCCGGCCCGGACCGCGTCTGCCTCGTCACCGACGCGCTCGCGGCGGCGGGCGAGCCGCCGGGAAGGACGCGCCTCGGCGACCGCGAGGTCATCTCGGATGGCCGCGCTGTGCGCCACGCCGACGGCACCCTCGCGGGCACCGCGGTGAGCCTCGACGCGTGCCCGCGCAACGCGCGGCGCTGGCTCCCGTGGCTCGCGCCGCCGCAGGTCCTGAAGGTGGCGACCTCGACGCCGGCGTCCGTCCTCGGTCCGAGCGTGGCGGCACGCAAGGGGAGGATCGCGCCGGGCTTCGATGCCGACGCGATCCTCCTCGACCGCGAGTGGAACGTGGTGCGGACCTACGTCCGGGGGGTCGCCGTCCCCTGACCCGCGTGCGCGCGCTTGAGCGCGGCGATGTCGATCCTCTGCATCTGCAGCATCGCGTCGAGGTCCGTCAGCCAGCCGCACGGACCCTGCCGCCCGCCGCCGGCGAGGAAGTCGGATCCGCCGTCCATCGCTGAGTACGGGACGCCGTCGAGCTCGAGGTCGAGCAGCACCATCCGCCGCCCCGGTCCCTGCCCGAAGTCCGGTCCCGGACCGAGGTCGGCGATGCCGGTGATCCGAGAATCCGGGATGACGGACGCGTGGAGACGCACCGCCTCCTCCGCCCCGGGGACACGTCGCCTCCCTATGCCGCGCGCTTCCGCCGCTCGAGGAGCTCCTCGAGGCGGTCGTACGCCTCGCGCGCGCCTTCCTCCATGCCGCCGTCCGCCAGCATCGCGTCCGCCGCCCAGGCGCACGTCCATCAGCTCGTGCTCAGTCGCGGTCATCCTGTTGCTCCCTCTGTGCTCTCCTCCGCTCGATGGCCGCGTCCAGCCGGTCGAAGCGCCCCTCCCACAGCTCGCGGTACCGCTCGACCCACGCGCTCGCCTCCTTCAGCGGGCGCGCGTTCAGGCGTGCCGGGCGGTACTGCGCGTCGCGACCGCGCTCGACGAGCCCGGCACGCTCGAGCGCCTTCAGGTGCTTCGAGACCGCGGGGAGGCTGATGTCGAACGGGCTCGCGAGCTCGCTGACGGAGGCCTGGCCCTTCGCGAGGCGCGCGATGATCGCGCGCCGCGTGGGGTCCGCGAGCGCTCCGAAGGTGAGGCTGAGCCGGTCCGTCCGGGCGTCCATGTATTTAACCTATCGGTTCAATACAGCGGCCGCCCGATCGTGTCAAGGGCCGCGTTGTAGCGTCCTGCTGTGGACCTGCGGCGCTACGACGAGGACAAGGCCTTCGCCCTGATGGACGGGGCGGCCACGGTCGCACGCATCGTGCGCACGGCCGGGCCCGAGAAGCTGCGCTCGACGAAGCTCGGGGACCGGAGCGCGCTCGATGTCATCGGCCACCTCACCGACATCGCCGAGGTGTTCGCCGAGCGCGCGCGCCGCGCGCTCGAGGAGGACACGCCCGCGCTGCAGGCGGTCCGCGGCGGTGCCCCGGCGGAGGAGCGCGATCCCATGGAGCTCTCGCGCCGCCTGCTCCAGGCGCACCAGCGCATCGTCGCGCTCATGCAGCGGCCCGGCGCCGCCGACCGCCCGGCGATCCACAGCGACTGGGGCCGCGTGAACGCCGGGCACATCGCCGCGTACCAGGCGGAGCACACCGACGAGCACGTGCGCGACCTCGCCGCCGCGTTCCCGCCCGTATGCTGAGCCCGTGTTCGGTCCCGTCCTGAAGGGCGAGAAGGTAACGCTGCGCCCGCCGGTCGACGGCGACGCGGCGAAGTTCGTGGAGTGGTTCGCCGACCGCGAGGTCACGCGCTTCCTCGCCACATCGTTCCCCATGTCGCTCCAGCAGGAAGAGGACTTCCTCAAGCGCATCGGCGAGTCGAAGACCGACGTCTGGTGGGCGCTCGAGGCGGAGGGCCGGACGATCGGCGCGACCGGGATCCACCGCATCGACTGGATCAGCGGGAACGCCGTCACGGGGACCGTCATCGGCGACAAGTCGTGCTGGCGCAAGGGCTACGGCTCGGAGGCCATGGCCCTGCGCACCGAATACGCGTTCCGGCAGCTGAACCTGCACAAGCTGAAGAGCGGGGCGTTCGACGAGAACGAGCCGAGCAAGCGCGCCCTGCAGAAGGCCGGATACCGCCAGGTCGGCGTCTGGCGCGAGGACTTCTGGCGCGACGGGAAGTGGCACGACCACTGGGAGGCGGAGGTCCTCCGCTCGGACTGGGAGAAGCAGCACCCGCGCTGACACTTCCGTCACCCGGCGATCACCAGCCTGTCCGCTCAGCGATGAAGAAGGTCCTCGTGGGGTGCCTCGTCCTCATCGTCGCGGCCGGCGCTCGACGGTGGCGTGTTCGCGACAGGAGACGTCGTGCGCGCCAACGACAGCGGCCGCGCCGCCTCACCTTCTTCGACGGCTCGACCATCTCGGCCGATCCAAAGAGCCGCGTCGTCGCGAGGTCGCTCACGAAGACCGGCTCGGGCGGGCTCCAGCCCGAGATCGAGCAGACCGCGGGGCGCACGCGGGCGTCCGCGTCGAAGCTCGCGACCGCCGACTCGAAGTTCACGATCCGGACGCCTTCGATGACCGCCCTCGTGCGCGGTACGACGTTCGAGACGATCGTCGAGACTCGCCCGGACGGGACGGTCGCCACGACCATCAAGACGACCGAGGGCGAGGTGCTCGTGCAGGCCGCGGCGGGCGGCCAGGTGAGCGTGCCGGCGGGCCAGGAGGTCCTCGTGGGCGAGGTCGTCGAAGGCACGCATTCGCTCGTCGCGACCGCGGCGCAGCCGGCGGCGAACGCGGCGATCGTCGCGGAGGGGCTCGGCACGGGCGGCACCGCGGACTTCAGCGCGCGGATCGAGCGCACCATCAACGTGGGCGACCTGCTGCGGAGCACGCTCCCGGTGGCGGTCGGCGCGAGGCTCGGGTCCACAGGGTTCACCGCGCCGGAGCTCGTCACGAGCGTGTGCGGCGCGGAGTCCACCGGCCGCGTCCTCTCCGGCGGCGGGCTCACGGAGCGCGCCGACGCGCTCGTCGCCTTCGCGTCACAGCACGGGAGGACGCCCCGCTAAACGGCCATCTCCGCGGCGATGGGGGGATGGTGCTGGTAGTCGAGCAGCTTCGCGACGCCGTCGAGGAGCGGCCCGGGCCTCTCGCCCTTCTTCGCGCGGTCGACGATCTCGCGGTACCGGCCGGCGACGTCGTCGAGCGAGCGCAGCGCGGGGTCGAGCCACAGGCGCGGCGATGGATACGGCTCGCGCGAGAGCTGCTCCTCCACCGCGTCGAAGTGGCTGCGGTACACGTGCGCGTCACCGAGCACGTGCGTGAACGTGTCGGGGACGAGGTCCACGATCCGACCGAGCAGATGGAGCAGGAGCGCGTACTGCGCCATGTTGAACGGGACGCCGAGGAACAGGTCGGCGGACCGCTGGTACATGACCAGCGAGACCTTCCCGTCCGCCACGAAGCACTGGAACAGCGCGTGGCAGGCGGGCAGCGAGGTGAGGTCGAGCTCGCCGGGGTTCCACGCCGTCACGAGATGGCGCCGCGACGAGGGGTTCGCGCGCAGGGCGGCGATGAGGTCGGCCACCTGGTCCACGCGGCGGCCGTCCGGCGCGTGCCAGTCGCGCCACTGCTGGCCGTAGTTGCGTCCCGCGTCGCCCTCGAAGCGCGCCTTGGGCTTCCAGTAGTCGGCGTACGCGTTGCCGTCCCAGATGCGCACGCCGAGCGCGTGCAGCTCGTTCACGTCGGATGACCCGCTGAGGAACCACAGCAGCTCGGCGATGACGGAGCGGAACGCGAGCCGCTTCGTCGTGACGGCGGGGAACCCGTCGGCCATGCGGAGGCGCATGACCTCGCCGAAGATCGCGCGCGTCCCCACGCCGGTGCGGTCCTCGCGGTCGCTGCCCGTCTCCATGGCCCTCCGCAGGACGTCGAGGTACTGCCGCACGGCCGTAGTCTCGCGCGAATGGAGCGTGCCGGCTTCGTCTACGACGACCGTCTGACCCGGCACGTGTACCGCGCGGACCATCCGCTGCGGCCGGAGCGGCTGCGCGGCGTGCACGCGACCCTCACGGAGCTCGCGGCCTTCGACCAGCCGAACGCCCTGCTCCTCGCGCCGCGCGACGCGACCCGCGGCGAGATCGAGCGCATCCATACGCCGGACTACGTCGAGGCCATCATGCAGGCCTCGCGCGAGCCCGGCCTCGACTTCTCGCGCTGGGGCCTCTCGGCCTGGGGCGACACGCCGCCGTTCGAGGGCATGCACGAGGCGTCGCTCCTCACGACCGGGGCGTCGCTCGTGGCCATGGAGGAGGTCACCTCCGGCCGCGCGCGCGTGGCCGTGAACTACGCCGGCGGGCTGCACCACGCGATGCCCGCGCGGGCCTCGGGGTTCTGCATCTACGACGACCCGGCCATCGTCTGCGCGCTCCTCGCCGACCGCGGGATGAAGGTCGCGTACGTGGACATCGACGCGCACCACGGCGACGGCGTGCAGGCCGCGTTCTACGACACGGACCGGGTGCTCACCATCTCGCTCCACCAGGACGGTCGGACGCTGTTCCCCGGCACCGGCTCCGCCGACGAGCGCGGGACCGGGAGCGGAGCGGGCTACAGCATCAACGTCGCGCTGCCGCCGTACACGGACGACGCCGCGTACATCCGCGCGTTCGACGCCGTCGTGCCTCCGCTCCTCGAGCGTTACCGTCCCGACGTCCTGGTCACCCAGCAGGGCATCGACCCGCACTTCAGCGACCCGCTGACGCACCTCATGGTCTCCACGCACGCGCGCGAGCACTGCGTGCGCGCCTTCCGCGCGGTGCCGTACCCGTG
>Ga0194128_10006002_pt1 | contig 16605 bp, 12 predicted proteins | sample TA2KigCa65mmetaG_FD_148650 | JGI IMG/M metagenome (GOLD analysis project Ga0194128, IMG submission 148650) | Freshwater microbial communities from Lake Tanganyika, Tanzania - TA2015037 Kigoma Deep Cast 65m | ecosystem: Environmental > Aquatic > Freshwater > Lake | place: Tanzania: Lake...
AGCCGCTCGTCCGTGTCGAAGAAACCAGCCTGTCCCGCCATCCCCGCCTCCGGCCATCGCCAGAGGTCAGAGAATCAACCCGCGACCCTCAACGCCAGAGGTTTTCGAGGTGTCCGAGTGCCCAGGATTTTTGCTGGTCGGCAGCGTTTTTCGTTTGACGCTTTAAGGCCACATACATAGTATCCGCGCCTCACGGACGCGCCCGTCGACTTGACCGGTCGAGGGTGCGCGCCCTCGGTGTATTGCGAACATAGCCGATGTCGTGCGGGTGGCGACCATGGCGGCGACGCTGGCAAGCGAGCCGCGGGGGGGCGAAGCCTGTGGGTGTCATCGTCGGTTGACCGGCGCCGTGCAGATGGTTCGGGCGGGCGCTAATCGGTCGGGTATGTGGCTGACATGGATGCAACTGAGGCGGCGGGGCGAAGAGCAGCATGCCAACGATCAACCAACTGATCCGCATCGGGCGGGAAACCCCGGTCAGCCGGAACAAGGTGCCCGCCTTAAAGAGCTGCCCGCAGAAGCGCGGGGTCTGCACGCGGGTCTATACGACGACGCCCAAGAAGCCGAACTCGGCGCTGCGCAAGGTGGCGCGCGTGCGCCTGACGAACGGCTTCGAGGTGACCAGCTACATTCCGGGCGAAGGGCACAACCTGCAGGAGCACTCGGTGGTGCTGATCCGCGGCGGCCGGGTGAAGGACCTGCCGGGCGTGCGCTATCACATCATCCGCGGCGTGCTCGATACGCAAGGCGTGAACGACCGTCGCCAACGGCGCTCGAAATACGGCGCGAAGCGCCCGAAGTAGGAGGCTTCCCGGATGTCCCGCCGCCGTGCCGCCGAACGCCGCGAAATCCTGCCGGATCCGAAATTCGGCGACCTGATCGTCGCTAAGTTCATGAACTGCCTGATGCGCGAAGGTAAGAAGTCGGTTGCCGAGGGCATCGTCTATCACGCCTTCAACAAGATCCAGGGCAAGACCGGCCAGGACCCGCTGAAGGTCTTCCACGAGGCGCTGGATCGCGTGCGCCCCGCCATCGAGGTGCGCTCGCGCCGCGTCGGCGGCGCCACCTATCAGGTGCCGGTGGAGGTGCGTCAGGAGCGCAGCCAGGCGCTGGCAATCCGCTGGCTGATCGGCAGCGCCCGGGCGCGCAACGAGAACACCATGGTCGACCGGCTGTCCGGCGAATTGCTGGATGCCTCGAACAGCCGCGGCACCGCGGTCAAGAAGCGGGAAGACACCCATCGCATGGCGGAGGCGAACCGCGCCTTCTCCCACTATCGCTGGTAATCGGCCGGAGTCCGTTCCATGCCCCGTTCCACCCCGCTCGCCCGCTACCGAAACATCGGCATCATGGCGCATATCGATGCCGGCAAGACCACCACGACGGAGCGCGTGCTCTATTACACCGGCCGCTCGCACAAGATCGGCGAGGTGCACGAGGGCGCCGCGACGATGGACTGGATGGAGCAGGAGCAGGAGCGCGGCATCACCATAACCTCGGCCGCCACCACCTGTTTCTGGAACGATTACCGCGTCAACATCATCGACACGCCGGGCCATGTCGATTTCACCATCGAGGTCGAACGCTCGCTGCGCGTACTGGATGGTGCGGTGACCGTGTTCGACGCGGTGGCGGGCGTCGAGCCGCAGTCGGAGACGGTCTGGCGCCAGGCCGACAAATACGGCGTGCCGCGCATCTGTTTCGTCAACAAGATGGACCGCACCGGCGCCGATTTCGCCCGCTGCGTGCAGATGATCCGCGACCGTCTGGGCGCCACGCCGCTGGTATTGCAGCTGCCGCTGGGGGTTGAGCAGGGTTACAAGGGCATCGTCTGCCTGCAGACCATGAAGGCCTTCGTCTGGAACGAGGAAACGCTGGGTGCCAAATACGAGGTGCTCGAGATTCCAGCCGAGCTCAAGGACGAGGCCGAACTCGCCCGCGCGCAGATGCTGGAGATGGCGGTCGAGGCAGACGACAAGATACTGGAAGCCTATCTGGAAGGGCAGGAACCCGACCTCGCCTCGCTCAAGGCCTGCATTCGCAAGGGCACCATTTCCGGCCTGTTCGTGCCGGTGTTCAATGGCGCCGCCTTCAAGAACAAGGGCGTGCAGCCGCTGCTCGACGCGGTGGTCGACTTCCTGCCGGCGCCAACCGATATCGAGGCCGTCAAAGGCACCCATCCCGACCGCAAGGACGAGGTCATTCAACGCAAGCCGGCCGACGATGAACCGTTCGCCGGCTTGGCCTTTAAGGTGATGTCCGATCCGTTCGTCGGCAGCCTGACCTTCGTGCGCATCTATTCCGGGACGCTGAACAGCGGTGCCACGGTCACCAATTCGGTCAAGGGCAAGCGCGAGCGGGTCGGCCGCATGCTGCTGATGCATGCCAACCACCGCGAGGACATCAAGGAGGCGCATGCCGGCGACATCATCGCGCTGGCCGGCCTGAAGGGCACCACGACCGGCGACACGATCTGCGATCCGGCCAAGCCGGTGGTGCTGGAGCGCATGGAGTTTCCCGATCCGGTGATCGAGATCGCGGTCGAGCCGAAGACCAAGAACGACCAGGAGAAAATGGGCTTCGCGCTGTCCCGGCTGGCGGAGGAGGACCCCTCGTTCCGCGTCTCGACCGATCACGAAAGCGGCCAGACCATCATCAAGGGCATGGGCGAGCTGCACCTTGAGATCATCGTCGACCGCATGAAGCGGGAGTTCAAGGTCGAGGCCAATATCGGCGCGCCGCAGGTGGCCTATCGCGAGACCATCACCCGGCGCACCGAGATCGACTACACGCACAAGAAGCAGACCGGCGGCGCCGGGCAGTTCGCGCGCATCACGCTGGTCCTGGAGCCGGGCGAGCCGGGCTCGGGTCAGGTCTTCGAGAACGAGGTGGTGGGCGGTGCGGTGCCCCGCGAATACGTGCCGGGCGTGCAGAAGGGGGTGCTGAGCGTGGCGGATTCCGGGGTGCTGGCGGGATTCCCGGTGATCGACTTCAAGGTCAGCCTGACCGACGGCGCCTACCACGACGTGGATTCGAGCGTGCTCGCCTTCGAGATCGCCGGTCGCGCCGCCTTCCGCGAAGGTTGCATGAAGGCCGGGCCGGCGCTGCTTGAGCCGCTGATGCGGGTCGAGGTGGTGACGCCGGAGGAGTTCGTCGGCGACGTGATGGGCGACCTGAATGCCCGTCGCGGCCAGATCACCGGCACCGAGCGGCGCGGCAACGCGCAGGTGGTGCAGGCGATGGTGCCGCTGGCCAACATGTTCGGCTATGTCAACACGCTGCGCTCCATGACGCAGGGGCGCGCGCAGTACACCATGCATTTCGATCACTACGAACGCGTACCGGAATCCGTGTCGCAGCAGGTGCGCGCCAAGTTGGCGTAGGCGGCGGCACAGCGGACATATTCGGCCCTGGACGGACAGCAAGGCGGAACGAGAGCGATGGCGAAGGAGAAGTTTGCGCGGACGAAGCCGCATTGCAACGTTGGCACGATTGGGCATGTTGATCATGGCAAGACGACGCTGACGGCGGCGATCACGAAGGTGATGGCGGAGTTTGGTCGGGCGCAGTTTACGGCGTATGACCAGATTGACAAGGCGCCTGAGGAGCGGGCGCGTGGGATTACGATTTCGACGGCGCATGTTGAGTATGAGACGGAGAAGCGGCATTACGCGCATGTGGATTGTCCTGGGCACGCGGATTACGTGAAGAACATGATCACGGGCGCGGCGCAGATGGACGGGGCGATTTTGGTTGTATCGGCGGCGGACGGTCCGATGCCGCAGACGCGGGAGCATATATTGCTGGCGCGGCAGGTTGGGGTTCCGGCGCTGGTTGTGTACATGAACAAGGTTGACATGGTTGACGACGCGGAGCTGCTGGACCTGGTTGAGTTGGAGGTTCGGGAGCTGTTGTCGTCCTACGAGTTTCCGGGGGACGACATTCCGGTGATCCGGGGCAGTGCGCTGGCGGCGATGGAGGGCCGGGACGAGGCGGTTGGCAAGCAGTCGATCATGGCGTTGATGGAGGCGGTTGACGGTTACATTCCGCAGCCTGTGCGGGCGAAGGACAAGCCGTTTTTGATGCCGATTGAGGATGTGTTTTCAATTTCGGGCCGCGGCACGGTGGTGACGGGGCGGATTGAGCGGGGCATTGTGAAGGTTGGCGACGAGGTTGAGATTGTCGGCTTGAAGGAGACGCGCAAGACGACGGTGACCGGGGTTGAGATGTTCCGCAAGCTGCTGGATGCGGGCGAGGCGGGGGACAATGTGGGCTGTTTGCTGCGCGGCGTGGGGCGGGAGGATGTTGAGCGGGGCCAGGTATTGGCGCATCCGGGGTCGATCACGCCGCACACCAAGTTCAAGGCGGAGGCATACATCCTGACCAAGGAGGAGGGCGGCCGGCACACGCCGTTTTTTGGCAATTACCGGCCGCAGTTTTACTTCCGCACGACGGACGTGACGGGGGTGATCGAGCTGCCGGCGGGGACGGAGATGGTGATGCCGGGGGACAACGTGACGATGGCGGTTGAGCTGATCGCGCCGATCGCGATGGACGAGGGGCTGCGCTTCGCCATCCGCGAGGGCGGCCGCACCGTCGGCGCCGGCGTCGTCGCCCAGGTCCTCGAATAACCGGCGGCAGGCGGAACCGCGGAGCGCGGGTGCACAGGAGTGTAGCTCAATTGGTAGAGCACCGGTCTCCAAAACCGGGGGTTGGGGGTTCGAGCCCCTCCACTCCTGCCAGGCGCCGGTGGCGGCCGGCGCGGGCGGCGTGACGCCATGGCGAAGGTAAGCCCGCCGGAGTTCCTGCGCCAGGTGCGCCAGGAAGTGTCGAAAGTGACGTGGCCCACCCGCAAGGAAACGCTGGTGACCACGGCCATGGTGTTCGTGATGGTGGTGATCGCGGCGTTGTTTTTCATGGGAGTGGATTTCTTGATCGCGTCGGCGGTGCGTTGGGTCTTGCGGGTCGGGGGCTAGGAATGGCGGCGCGCTGGTACATCGTGCACGTCTATTCGGGCTTCGAGAAGAAAGTCGCCGCCTCGATCCACGAACAGGCCAGGCTGCATGACTTGGCCGATCGGATCGAGGATGTGCTGGTGCCAACCGAGGAAGTCGTGCAATTGCGCCGCGGCCAGAAGATCAACGCCGAGCGCAAGTTCTTCCCCGGCTATGTGCTCGTACGCATGGATCTGTCGGACGAGTGCTATCATCTGATCAAGAACACGCCCAAGGTGACCGGCTTCCTGGGCACTGGCGGGCGGCCCTCGCCGATCAGCGATGCCGAGGCCGAGCGCATCCTGCGCCAGGTCAAGGAGGGCGTGGAGCGGCCCCGGCCCTCGATCACCTTCGAGATCGGCGAACAGGTTCGGGTCAGCGACGGCCCGTTCATGTCGTTCAACGGGTTTGTCGAGGAAGTGGACGAGGAACGCGCCCGGCTCAAGGTCGCGGTCTCGATCTTCGGTCGGGCAACGCCGGTGGAACTGGAATACGGCCAGGTGGAAAAGCTCTAGGCGCGGACGGGATCGGTTAGCGATGGCGAAGAAGATCGACGGCTATATCAAGCTGCAGGTTCCGGCGGGACAGGCCAATCCCTCGCCGCCGATCGGCCCGGCGCTCGGCCAGCGGGGCGTCAACATCATGGCGTTCTGCAAGGAGTTCAACGCGGTGACGCAAGGGCTTGAAGCCGGCATGCCGATCCCGGTCACCATCACCGTGTTCAGCGACCGCAGCTTCAACTTCATCACCCGCACCCCGCCCGCCAGCTATTTCATCAAGAAGGCGGCCAAGGTGCAGAAGGGGGCCAAGACCAGCGGCCGCGAAACCGCCGGCGCCATTACCATGGCGCAAGTCAAGGAGATCGCGGAAGCCAAGATGAAGGATCTGAATGCCAACGATCTCGACGCCGCCTGCCGCATGATCGTCGGGTCGGCGCGCTCCATGGGCATCGAAGTCAGGGATTGAGTGCCATGACGCAATTGGGCAAGCGCTTGCAGGCCGCGCGCGCGGACATCGACCGCAACCGGAGCTACCCGCTGCCGGAGGCGGTCAAGCTGTTGAAATCGGGCGCCAAGTCGAAATTCGACGAGACCGTCGAACTGGCCATGAACCTTAACGTCGATCCGCGGCACGCCGACCAGATGGTGCGCGGCACGGTGCAGCTGCCGAACGGCACCGGCCGGACGGTCCGGGTGGCGGTGTTCGCCAAGGCCGACAAGGCCAAGGAGGCCGCCGACGCCGGCGCCGACCTGGTGGGGGCGGAGGATCTGGTGGCCAAGGTGCAGGCCGGCGAGATCGCCTTCGACCGCTGCATCGCTACGCCCGACATGATGGGCCTGGTCGGCCGGCTGGGCAAGGTGCTGGGGCCGCGCGGGCTGATGCCCAACCCCAAGCTCGGCACGGTGACGCCGGACGTGGGCAGCGCGGTCAAGGCGGCCAAGGGCGGTCAGGTCAACTTCCGGGTGGAGAAGGCCGGCATCGTGCATGCGGGGGTCGGCAAGGCCAGTTTCAGCGAACAGCAGTTGCAGGAAAACGTGAAGGCCTTCGTGGATGCGGTGATGCGGGCAAAACCCAGTGGCGCCAAGGGCACCTATGTGTCGAAGGTGTCGCTGTCCTCGACCATGGGGCCCGGCATCAAGCTCGATCTCCCGAGTCTGCTGGCAGGGGGCTGAGGCAAGAGGAACGATGGCTTTCCGGCGACCCTTGCGTCGCCGGCGTCGGCGGGGCGGACGTAGGCGCCCCACCTGTCCAAGACGCCAGGTGCCGCTTGCGGCTTAAGGGCGAAGGCGTAACGGCCGAGCCACCTGACCAGACGGGCCGGGGAACGACGGCGGGCGATGGCCCGGCGTTCCTCCTCTGACCGGGGCAGGCACTGCATTGGGCCTGGTGAATGCCGGGCCCGTTCGTGCAACGGGCTGCCCCGGGATGGCTGGGCGGCCAACGGATGGAGGCAAAGCGTGGACCGAGCGCAAAAGCGCCAAGCGGTCGAAGACATGGGGGCGGCCTTCAAGACGGCCGCCTGTATCGTCGTCTCGCGCTATAGCGGCCTGAACGTCGCCCAGATGGGCGACGTGCGGAAGCGCATGCGCGGCGCCGGCGCCACCTTTAAGGTGACGAAGAACCGGCTGACCAAGTTGGCCTTGAAGGATACCGGCTTTGAGTCGCTGGGCGACTTCCTGACCGGGCCGACGGCGATCGCCTATGGCAAGGACCCGGTGGCCGTGGCCAAGACCGCGGTGGATTACGCCCGCAGCAACGAGAAGTTCGTGGTGGTGGGTGGCGCGATGGCCGGGCGCCGGCTGGATGCCGATGGCGTCAAGGCCTTGGCCAGCCTGCCCTCGCTCGACCAGTTGCGGGGCAAGCTGATCGGCCTCGTTCAGGCGCCGGCGACCAAGCTGGCGGGGCTGCTGCAGGCCCCCGCCGGGCAACTCGCGCGGCTGCTGGCGGCCCGGGCAAAGCAAGACGAGGCGGCCTGAATCCGGCCGGAACGAACGACAACGGACAACACGAATTCGACGGAGAGTGCGATATGACCGATCTCAACAAGCTGGTGGACGACCTGTCCAAATTGACCGTTCTGGAGGCGGCCGAACTGGCCAAGCTTCTGGAGGAGAAGTGGGGTGTCAGCGCCGCGGCGCCGGTGGCGATCGCCGCCATGCCGGGCGCGGGGGCCGCGGCCGAGGCCGAGGCGGCGAAGGAGGAGCAGACCGAATTCACCGTCGTCCTGGCCACGATCGGCGAGAAGAAGATCAACGTGATCAAGGAGGTGCGTGCCATCACCGGGCTTGGCTTGAAAGAGGCGAAGGACCTGGTCGAGGCGGCGCCGAAGCCGGTCAAGGAGGGCGTCAGCAAGGACGACGCCGCCAAGTTCAAGGCCCAGCTGGAGAGTGCTGGCGCCACCGTGGAAGTGAAGTAGACGGGGTTTGAGGGCGTTACGTACGCGAACGCAGGCGGGGGGTCGGGCGGTCGGCCGACCCGCCGGTTCACGGCGTGCAGAGGATTAGTTGGCGCTAACAGCAGGCGAAGCCAGCAGCATGCGGAGCGGACCGGCAGCCGGATGGCAGCCGGAACGGCCGCGTGTGCGCGTGGTTGAGCGCTGCCGGGCATAAGGAAGCCACGCATGGCATTGTCGTTCACCGGTCGCAAGCGCATCCGCAAGACGTTCGGGCGCATTCCCGAGATCGCGCCCATGCCCAACCTGATCGAGGTGCAGAAGAGCTCGTACGAGCAGTTCCTTCAAATGCACACCAAATCGGCCGAACGCACCGAGATCGGGATCGAGGGCGTGTTCCGCTCGGTCTTTCCGATCAAGGATTTCTCGGAAAGCGCCGAGCTGCACTATGTGCGCTGCGAATTCGAGGCGCCGAAATACGACGTCGACGAATGCCGCCAGCGTGGCATGACCTTCGCCGCTCCGCTCAAGGTGACGCTGCGCCTGATCGTATTCGATGTCGACCAAGAGACCGGCGCCAAGTCGGTGCTCGACATCAAGGAGCAGGACGTTTACATGGGCGACATGCCGTTGATGACCGACAACGGAACCTTCATCATCAATGGCACCGAACGGGTGATCGTCAGCCAGATGCACCGTTCGCCGGGCGTGTTCTTCGATCACGACCGCGGCAAGACCCATTCCTCCGGCAAGTTCCTGTTCGCCGCCCGGGTCATTCCCTATCGCGGCTCGTGGCTCGATTTCGAGTTCGACGCCAAGGACATCGTGTTCGTGCGCATCGACCGCCGGCGCAAGCTGCCGGTGACGACGCTGTTCTTCGCGCTCGGCCTGACCGGCGAGGGCATCCTCGACCACTTCTATCGGCGCGTGTCCTACCGCTACGACGCCAAGCGCGAGGCGTGGCGCACGCCGTTCGATCCGGCCCGGCTGCGCGCCTTGCCGCCCAATTTCGAACTCGTTGACGCGCGCACCGGCAAGCCGGCGGTGGCGGCCGGCACCAAGGTGACGCCGCGGCTTGCGCGTCAGTTGCAGGCAGATGGACTGAAGGAGCTGCTGGTCGGCGACGACATGGTGGTCGGCCGCTACATCGCCGAGGACCATATCGACCCGACGAACGGCCTGGTGCTGTGCGAGGCGGGCGACGAGATCACGCCGAAATTGTTGCAGGGCCTGAAGCAGCAGGGCATGGCCGAGCTTGCGACGCTCGACATCGACCATATCATCGTCGGTCCCTATATTCGCAACACGCTGGCGGTCGACAAGAACGCCACCCGTGAACAGGCCTTGATCGACATTTACCGGGTGATGCGGCCGGGCGAGCCGCCGACGCTCGATACCGCCGAGACGCTGTTCCAGGGCTTGTTCTTCGATGCCGAGCGCTACGACCTGTCGGCGGTCGGCCGGGTCAAGCTGAACGCCCGGCTGGGCTTCGAGACCGACGACGACCTGCGCACGCTGCGCACCGAGGACATCCTGGGTGTGGTCAAGACGCTGGTCGAACTGAAGGACGGCCGCGGCGAGATCGACGACATCGACCATCTGGGCAACCGGCGCGTGCGCTCGGTCGGCGAGCTGATGGAGAACCAGTATCGCATCGGCCTGTTGCGCATGGAGCGAGCGATCCGCGAGCGCATGAGCTCGGTCGATATCGACACGGTGATGCCGCAGGATCTGATCAACGCCAAACCGGCGGCCGCGGCGGTGCGCGAGTTCTTCGGCTCCTCGCAGCTCTCGCAGTTCATGGATCAGACCAACCCGCTGTCCGAGATCACGCACAAGCGGCGACTGTCGGCGCTGGGACCGGGCGGCCTGACGCGCGAGCGCGCCGGCTTCGAGGTGCGCGACGTGCATCCGACGCATTATGGCCGCATTTGCCCGATCGAGACGCCCGAAGGGCCCAATATCGGTCTGATCAATTCGCTCGCCACCTTTGCGCGGATCAACCGGTACGGCTTCATCGAGACGCCCTACCGCCGCGTGGTGCAGGGCCGGGTGACCGAGGACGTGGCCTATCTGTCGGCCATGGAGGAGGGCAAGTACACCATCGCCCAGGCCAACGCCGAGCTCGACAAGCGCAGCAAGTTCGTGGCCGATCTGGTGAGCTGCCGACGGGGCAACGACTTCATCATGGCCCGGCCGGAGCAGATCGAGATGATGGACGTCTCGCCCAAGCAGCTCGTGTCGGTGGCGGCGGCGCTGATCCCGTTTCTGGAGAACGACGACGCCAACCGGGCGCTCATGGGCTCGAACATGCAGCGCCAGGCGGTACCGCTGTTGCAGGCCGAGGCGCCGTTGGTCGGCACCGGCATCGAGGGGGTGGTGGCGCGCGACTCGGGCGTGGTGATCGCCGCCCGGCGGAGCGGCATTGTCGATCAGGTCGATGCCAGGCGCATCGTGGTGCGCGCTACCGACGACGTGGATGCCTCGCAGTCAGGCGTCGACATCTATAATTTGCAGAAGTTCCAGCGCTCCAACCAGAGCACCTGCATCAACCAGCGGCCGCTCGTCAAGGTGGGCGACACGGTGCTGGCCGGCGACATCATTGCCGATGGCCCCTCGACCGAACTAGGCGAACTGGCCTTGGGCCGCAACGCGCTCGTCGCCTTCATGCCCTGGATGGGCTACAATTTTGAAGATTCGATCCTGATCTCCGAGCGGATCGTGCGCGACGACATCTTCACCTCGATCCATATCGAGGAGTTCGAGGTGATGGCGCGCGACACCAAGCTGGGGCCGGAGGAGATCACCCGCGACATCCCCAACGTGGGCGAGGACGCGCTGAAGAACCTGGACGAGGCCGGCATCGTCTATATTGGCGCCGAAGTGCAGGCGGGCGACATCCTGGTCGGCAAGATCACGCCCAAGGGCGAAAGCCCGATGACGCCGGAAGAGAAGCTGTTGCGCGCGATCTTCGGCGAGAAGGCCTCGGACGTGCGCGATACCTCGCTGAAGCTGCCGCCGGGCGTCTCCGGCACGGTGGTCGAGGTGCGCGTGTTTTCGCGCCACGGCGTGGAGAAGGACGAGCGCGCCCTGGCCATCGAGCGCGAGGAGATCGAGCGGCTGGCCAAGGACCGCGACGACGAGTTGGCGATCCTGGAACGCAGCATCTACGAACGGCTGAAGACCTTGCTGCTGCACAAGACCGCGGCCAGCGGGCCCAAGGGCATGAAGCCGGACACCCGGTTGAGCGAACAGGTGCTGGCCGAATACGGCCGCGGCCTGTGGTGGCAGATCGCGCTCAAGAACGACAAGGCCTCGGGCGATATCGAGTTGTTGAAGAAGCAGTTCAACCAGGCGCGCGACAGCTTGCAGAAGCGGTTCGACGCCAAGGTCGAGAAACTGCAACGCGGCGACGAACTGCCGCCCGGCGTGATGAAGATGGTCAAGGTGTTCGTCGCGGTGAAGCGCAAGTTGCAACCGGGCGACAAGATGGCCGGCCGGCACGGCAACAAGGGCGTGATCAGTCGCATTCTGCCGATCGAGGACATGCCCTATCTCGAGGATGGCACGGCGGTCGATGTGGTGTTGAACCCGCTGGGCGTGCCCAGTCGCATGAATGTCGGCCAGATCCTCGAAACCCATCTTGGCTGGGCGGCCGCCGGTTTGGGCAAGCAGGTGGGCGATATGGTGGCCCGCGTGCGCCGCGGCACCAAGGCGGAGGACCTGCGCCGGCAGTTGCGCAACGTCTATGGCGAGAAACAATACAAGGAGATGATCGTCGACCTTTCGGACGACGAGGTGCTGGAACTGGGCGCCAATCTGGCGGCCGGGATTCCGCTGGCCAGCCCGGTGTTCGACGGCGCGAGCGAGCGGGAGATCGTCGAACTCCTGGACAAGGCCGGGCTCGACAGTTCCGGCCAGGTGACGCTCTTCGACGGCCGCAGCGGCGAAGCGTTCGAGCGCAAGGTGACGGTCGGCTACATCTACATGCTGAAGCTGCACCATCTGGTGGACGACAAGATCCACGCCCGCTCGATCGGCCCCTACAGCCTGGTCACCCAGCAGCCGCTGGGCGGCAAGGCGCAATTCGGCGGGCAGCGGTTCGGTGAGATGGAGGTCTGGGCGCTGCAGGCCTATGGCGCCGCCTACACGCTGCAGGAAATGCTGACCGTGAAGTCGGACGACGTGGCCGGCCGCACCAAGGTCTACGAAGCCGTGGTTCGCGGCGACGACAACTTCGAGGCCGGCGTCCCCGAATCTTTCAACGTCTTGGTCAAGGAGATGCGCTCGCTCGGCCTCAACGTCGAACTGATGTCGGCGCGGAGCTGAGCGCGAGGGCGCGCCAGGGTCGCGATCACGCCAAACGTGCAAGCCAGGAAAGGCTAGCCATGAACGAGCTGATGAACCTGTTCGGCCCGGTGCAGGGTGCGCAGGAGACGTTCAATCAGATCCGTATTTCCATCGCCAGTCCGGAGCGCATCCGCTCCTGGTCGTTCGGCGAGATCAAGAAGCCGGAGACCATCAACTACCGCACCTTCAAGCCGGAGCGCGACGGCTTGTTCTGTACCCGCATCTTCGGCCCGATCAAGGACTACGAGTGCCTGTGCGGCAAGTACAAGCGGATGAAGTACAAGGGCATCGTCTGCGAGAAATGCGGCGTGGAGGTGACCCTTTCCAAGGTGCGCCGCGAACGGATGGGCCACATCCAGCTTGCCTCGCCGGTGGCGCATATCTGGTTCCTGAAGTCGCTGCCAAGCCGCATCGGCCTGATGTTCGACATGACGCTGCGCGACCTCGAACGGGTGCTCTATTTCGAGAACTACGTGGTCGTCGAGCCCGGCCTGTCGCCGTTGAAGAAGTTCCAGCTGCTAACCGAGGACGATTATCTCAGGGCGCAGGACGAGTATGGCGAGGATGCGTTCAGCGCCGGCATCGGCGCCGAGGCGATCCGCGACATGCTGAAGCAGATCGACCTGGAGAAAGAGCGCGACCGATTGCGGGTGGAACTGGCGGAATCCACCGGGATCGAGCGTCCCAAGAAGCTGGTCAAGCGATTGAAGCTGGTCGAGGCGTTTATCGACAGCAAGAACCGGCCGGAATGGATGATTTTGGAGGTGGTTCCGGTGATCCCGCCGGAATTGCGTCCGTTGGTGCCGCTGGACGGCGGCCGTTTCGCCACCTCGGACCTGAACGATCTCTACCGCCGGGTGATCAACCGCAACAATCGGTTGAAGCGGCTGATCGAGCTGAGGGCGCCGGACATCATCGTGCGCAACGAGAAGCGGATGCTGCAGGAGGCGGTCGACGCGCTGTTCGACAACGGCCGCCGCGGCCGGGTGATCACGGGCGCCAACAAGCGGCCGTTGAAGTCGCTGTCCGACATGCTGAAGGGCAAGCAAGGCCGCTTCCGGCAGAACCTGCTCGGCAAGCGCGTGGACTATTCCGGCCGGTCGGTGATCGTGGTGGGGCCGGAACTGAAGCTGCACCAGTGCGGCCTGCCGAAGAAAATGGCCTTGGAGCTGTTCAAGCCCTTCATCTACTCGCGGCTCGAGTTGGACGGCACCGCCGCCACCCTGAAGATGGCCAAGAAGATGGTGGAGAAGGACCGACCTGAGGTTTGGGACATCCTGGAGCAGGTGATCCGCGAGCATCCGGTGCTGCTGAACCGCGCGCCGACGCTGCACCGGCTGGGCATCCAGGCGTTCGAGCCGGTGTTGATCGAGGGCAAGGCGATCCAGCTGCATCCGTTGGTCTGCGCCGCTTTCAACGCCGATTTCGACGGCGACCAGATGGCGGTGCATGTGCCGCTCAGCCTCGAGGCACAGCTCGAGGCGCGCGTGTTGATGATGTCGACCAACAACATCCTGTCGCCCGCCAACGGCAAGCCGATCATCGTGCCCAGCCAGGACATTGTACTCGGGCTCTACTACCTCAGCTACGAACGGCCGGGCCAGGCCGAGCCGAAGCGTTTCTTTCGCGACCAGGCCGAACTGGAACTGGCGCTGGACGCCCGCGCCATCGATCTGCACGAGCGGATCGGCGCCCGCTGGCAGGGGGTTGACGGCGACGGCAACGCGGTGGCGTTGCGCGTCACCACCACGCCCGGCCGCATGCTGATCGCCGAGATCGTGCCGCGCCATCCGGCGATCTCGTTCGAGACGATCAACCGCCTGCTGACCAAGAAGGAGATCAGCCAGGTCATCGATTTGGTCTACCGCCATTGCGGACAGAAAGAGACGGTGATCTTCGCCGACCGCATGATGGAGCTGGGGTTCCGCCATGCCTGCCGCGCCGGCATCTCGTTCGGCAAGGACGACATGGTGGTGCCGCAGACCAAGGGCCGGCTGGTCGGCGAGACGCAGGACCGGGTGAAGGAATACGAGCAGCAATACCAGGACGGACTGATCACCCAGGGCGAGAAGTACAACAAGGTGGTCGATGCCTGGGCGCAGTGCACCGACAAGGTGGCCGACGAGATGATGAAGCAGATCTCGGCGACCGGCGAGAAGCAAGGCAGCCAGATCAACTCGATCTGGATGATGGCGCATTCCGGCGCCCGCGGTTCGGCGGCGCAGATGAAGCAGCTGGCAGGCATGCGCGGCCTGATGGCCAAGCCGTCCGGCGAGATCATCGAGACGCCGATCATCTCGAACTTCAAGGAAGGCCTGACGGTGCTGGAATACTTCAATTCCACGCACGGGGCACGCAAGGGCTTGGCGGACACCGCGCTGAAAACGGCGAATTCCGGCTACCTGACGCGTCGGCTGGTCGACGTGGCGCAGGATTGCGTCATCGTGCAGGAGGATTGCGGCACCACCGCCGGCATCACCGTCAAGGAGGTGGTGGAAGGCGGCGACGTGGTCTCCTCGCTCGGCGAACGGATCCTGGGTCGCACGGCGGCGGTCGACGTGCTTTCGCCGACCGGCGAGATGCTGGTGCGGGGCGGCGAGCTGATCGACGAGGAGGTGGCGCAGCGGATCGAGACCTCGGGCGTGGCCACGGTCGTCATTCGCTCGGTGCTGACTTGCGATGTGCGCGGCGGCGTCTGCGGCAAGTGCTATGGCCGTGATCTGGCACGCGGCACCACGGTCAACCCCGGCGAAGCGGTCGGCGTGATCGCGGCGCAGTCGATCGGCGAACCCGGTACGCAACTCACCATGCGCACCTTCCATATCGGCGGCACGGCGCAGGTGGCCGAGCAGTCGAGCATCGCCGCGGCCTACGACGCGACGGCCAGGATCGAGAACCGCAACGTGGTGGCGGATTCCAGCGGCAAGCTGGTGGTGATGGGCCGCAACAGCGAACTGGTACTGATTGACGAACACGGCCGCGAACGGGCGCGCCATCGCCTGGTCTATGGCACGCGGCTGCTGATGGATCACGGACAGCAGGTGAAGAAGGGCGCCAAGCTGGCCGAATGGGACCCCTACACCCGACCGATCATCACCGAGCGCGACGGCATCGTGAACTATCGCGACCTGGTGGACGGCGTGTCGATCCGCGAGCACATGGACGAGGCGACCGGCATCTCCAACAAGGTGGTGGTGGACTGGCGCCAGCAGAGCCGAACGCAGGATTTGCGGCCGCGCGTCACCTTGCGCGACGAGAAAGGCGAGGTGCTGACGCTGGCCAATGGCCTGGAGGCGCGCTACTTCCTGCCGCCCGATGCCATTCTCTCGGTGGAGGATGGCACCACCGTGCATGCCGGCGACGTGCTGGCCCGCATACCGGTCGAGAGCGCCAAGACGCGCGACATCACGGGCGGCCTGCCGCGCGTGGCCGAGCTGTTCGAGGCGCGTCGGCCGAAGGATCACGCCATCATCGCCGAGATCGACGGCACGGTGGAGTTCGGCAAGGACTACAAGAGCAAGCGCCGTATCCTGCTGCGTCCGACCGACGCCTCGCACGAGGTGGTCGAATATCTGGTGCCCAAGGGCCGGCATGTCACCGTGCAGGAGGGCGATCAGGTCAAGCGCGGCGAGTTGCTGCTGGACGGCAACCCGGCGCCGCACGACATCCTGCGCGTGCAGGGCGTCGAGGCGCTGGCCGCCTATCTGGTCAACGAGATCCAGGAGGTCTACCGGCTGCAGGGGGTCAAGATCAACGACAAGCACATCGAGGTCATCGTTCGCCAGATGCTGCAGAAGATCGAGATCGTGGACCCGGGCGAAAGCACCTTCCTGGCGGGCGAGCAGGTCGATCGCCTGGAGTTCGAGGAAGTGAACACCCGTGTCGCGGCGGAGGGCCGCAAGCAGGCGCATGGCGAACCGGTCCTGCTGGGCATCACCAAGGCCTCGTTGCAGACCCGCTCGTTCATCTCCGCGGCTTCGTTCCAGGAGACCACCCGCGTGCTGACCGAGGCGGCGGTGCAGGGCAGGGTCGATACGCTGCTGGGCTTGAAGGAGAATGTCATCGTCGGCCGGCTGATCCCGGCCGGCACCGGCGCGATGATGAACCGCATGCGCGAGATCGCGCGCGAGCGCGACAAGGCGCTGCAGCCGGAAGGCGAGCCCGCGGCATTGCCGACGGCTGAACCGCAGCAGGCCGCGGGCGCCGGCCGGTAGGCGGCCGGAAGGTTAATGCACCCGCTTGGGCACCCGCCCGGCCGGACGGGTGCCGGCGTGCGCGGTGGTGGTGCGGGCATGGCCGAGTGGACACCTCGAAGAACCCCATCATTGACGACGAAGCATCGCCGATGAGGGCATGGCCTGCGGCCCA
>Ga0194128_10006008_pt1 | contig 16599 bp, 12 predicted proteins | sample TA2KigCa65mmetaG_FD_148650 | JGI IMG/M metagenome (GOLD analysis project Ga0194128, IMG submission 148650) | Freshwater microbial communities from Lake Tanganyika, Tanzania - TA2015037 Kigoma Deep Cast 65m | ecosystem: Environmental > Aquatic > Freshwater > Lake | place: Tanzania: Lake...
CAGGATTTTGCCGTCTTCGATGCCCACGCACAGACCGACGTGGCCGATGCTGCCGGCTCCGCGCCCTTCAAAAAGCAAAAAATCGCCGACGCGAATGCTGTCGCGCTTCACGGGATTGCCCCAGGTGGCGTAGGATGAACTGCTCGCGGGCATCGTGTAGCCGTAGGCGCGGAACAGGTGCTTTTGGAGCCCGGAGCAGTCGAAGCCCCCGGGGTTTTGTCCTCCGGCCCGGTAGGTGTGCCCCAAAACCTCTTCGTATCGGTCGACCAGCGCCGTCCACGAAACGGTGTCGCGCGGCAGCGCGTCGTTCCGCCCCCACGCAAGGGAGGGGAGGGCCGCAAACGCGATGAGGAGCACGAGGTTTTTCATAAGGGGTGGTGAATTTAGCACCGGGCCGCTTTTCACGCAAAGCATGTGCCGTAAATTCGCCGGACTATGAAAAAAGTGCTTTTGACCCTCGCCGTGGCTTCGGCCGCACTGGGCGCGGCCGCCCAAGATTTGTTCCGCGTCGGTACCAAAACGGTAACGCGCCCCGAGTTCAATTACGTGTACGGCAAAAACAAAGACGTTGGGGCCAACATCGACCCCAAAACCGAGGCCGAGTACCTGCAGCTTTATGTGCAGTTTAAGCGCAAGGTCGCCTTTGCCGAGTCGTTGGGGCGCGACACCATGCCCTCGTTTAAGGCGGAATACGACGGCTACTACAAGCAGCTGCTGAAGCCCTACTTGACCGACAAAAGCGTCGACGCGCGCCTGGTCGATGAGGCCTATGAGCGCATGCAGTTTGACGTGCGCGCCAGCCACATCATGGTTGATTGCGCCGAAGACGCCAGCCCCAGCGACACGGCCAAGGCCTACAAGCAGATCCTGGCGATCAAGGAGCGACTCAACCGCGGTGAAACGTTTGAGAATTTGGCCGCATTGAGCACCGACACCTACTCGGCTTCGCGCGGCGGAGACCTCGGGTGGTTTACCGTGTTTGGCATGGTGTATCCGTTTGAAACGGCGGTGTATTCCGCCCCTGAAGGTCAGGTTGTCGGACCCATACGCACCCAGTTCGGTTACCACTTAATTAAGAAGACCGCGCAGCGCGCGGCCCGCAACACGATGACGGCCGCCCACATTTTGGTGCTCGACACCGAGTCTGACCCCAATCCCAACGCTGAGAAGCAGATTCGCGACGTGTACGCCAAGCTTCAAGCCGGCGAGCCCTTTGCAGCCGCGGCCCTGAAGTACAGCGAAGACCCCACGACCGCCAAGCAGGCCGGCCGTTTGGCGCCGTTTGGCATCAACCAAATGCTGCCCGAATTTGAAGATGCCGCGTTTGGCCTGAGCGACGACGGTACCTACAGCCAGCCGATCAAGACCAAGTTGGGGTGGCACATCGTGCAGCGCATCAACCGCACTCCGCTGCCGTCGCGCAGCGAGGCTGAGCGCCAGCTGAGCCAGAAGATTCGCCGCGACGAGCGGTCCAACGCCTCAGAGCGAGCTTACCTCGAGCGCCTTAAGCGCGACTACCAGTTTGCGGCCGACGCGCGCAGCTGGGAGCGCCTGCAGTCCGCCCTTGAGAAGGGCAAAGGTGTGGAGAAGGCCGCCAAGGCGACGCTGTACACCTACCGCACGGCCGTGCACCCCAACGGCCGCGAGCTGCGCGGAACCGACGCGCTGGCGACGCTCCGCAAGCCGCTCGAGACCAAGGTCGATCGCGCGACCTCGGCCAAGCGCCTCAACGAATGGGTTAAGGGCATCGTGCTTGAGGAGGCCGAGAAGCTGCTCCCCATCGAAAACGCGGAGTTTCGCTACCTGGCCCAGGAGTACCGCGAGGGAATTCTCGTGTTTGAGCTCACCCGCGAGTACGTTTGGGACAAGGCCGCGACCGACACCGTGGGACTAAAAGCCTTTTATGAGGCGAATTTGGCCAACTACCAGTGGCCCGAGCGGGTCACGGGCAGCGTGCTGAGCAGCAGCAACCTTACGGCCCTCAAGAAGGCCGCCGACCTCGGACGCCAAAACGTGCCCATTTCGAAGATTGACAAGGTCATCAACGCCAAAGACGAGGTGGTCAACTTTACCGACGTCGAAAAAGTGGTATTGGGTAGCGAGGGCAAAAACGCCCTGCAGCGCATGATGGCCCAGTTCACCGGTAAAGACCGCGTCAAGGGTCCGTTTGAATCGGGCGGAACCCACTACGTGCTCATCGCTGCAGAGCGCATTCCGGCGGGCCCCAAGGCCCTGAACGAGTGCCGCGGCCAGGTGATCGCTGACTACCAAAAGCACCTCGAGGCGCTGTGGATGAAGGAGTTGGAGGTAAAGTTCCCGCTTCAGATGCTGGGCGCGAACTAAGGCGTCGGCGCCGTCCCTGAACGCAAGAGGCCCCCGAGGCCTCTTTTTTATTGCGCACTTGCGCGAAGTGCGGTAGATTTAGGCAAACCTTAACCTGCACATTTTATGCGCTTAACCCTACGCACCCTGGCCCTTTGCGCCTTAGTACTGGCCGCTGCTCCGCTCTCCGCTCAGTACTACTACCTGCCCAGCACGGCAAACGGTAATCCCGGCGGAATCAACACCGACAGCGAATACCCCGTTGGTGGCGGTCTGGCCACCTCGTGGACGACTATTTCTACGGCCCCGGCGGCGACGCCAGCCTGGTCGTCGACCCAGACGCTGCCGTTTAGCTTCAGCTTCAACGGCACCGCCGTTACCCAGTACAAAGTGTCAACTTCGGGCGTGCTGACGTTTGACGTCAGCGCCACCACGGCACCCGGCTACACCAAGGCGGCCTTGCCTGACGCGAGCATTCCCAACAACTCCGTGTGCATTTGGGGCTTGGCTTCGGTCGGAACCAACGACCTCATCGTCAACAAGACCTTTGGCACCGCCCCCAACCGCCAGCACTGGATCATGTTTTCGTCGTTTGGCCAAGTCGGCAGCACCTGCTGGACCTACTGGTCGATCGTGCTCGAGGAGTCGACCAACAAAATCTACCTTGTTGACCAGCGCAACTCGTGCACGGGCTCTACGCTCTCGCTGGGCATTCAAGTGAACAGCACGACCGCCTACTCGGTGGCTGGCTCGCCCAGCGTGGCCATTCAGGCCGGAACCGACGCCACGGCGGCCGACAACAAGTACTACGAGTTTATTCCGGGCGTACAGCTTGCCAACAACTTCATTGGCAACTCCGTAGACGTCGACGACTTCTTGGTGCTGGGCCAGGCTCCCTTCACGATTAAGGCCGAGTACCTCAACGGCGGCAGCAACGCCATTACCAGCGCCGGCCTGAACTACCGCGTGAATGGCGGAACCCCGGTTAGCGCCACGGTAAGCACTCTCAACGTGGCCTCGGCAGCCACGGCTACGCTCACGCACCCCCAGGCTTGGACCCCCACGGCCGTAGGCACCTACACGCTCGACTTCTGGACCTCGAACCCCAACGGCCAGCCCGACAGCGACGCCAGCAACGACACGGTGACCAAGCAAATTGTGGTGGTCAACAGCATCGCCGTGCGCCGTCCGTTGATTGAGGTCTTCAGTTCGTCGACCTGCGCGCCCTGCGCGCCGGCTAACGCCACGTTCAAGACCCTGATGGACCAGCAGACCTCCGGTGACTACAACTACCTGAAGTACCAGATGAGCTGGCCGGGAACGGGCGACCCCTACTACACGACCGAGGGCGGTGCGAAGCGCCAGCTTTACGGCGTGAATTCGGTGCCCAACGCCCAAATCGACGGCGGATGGAACGGCCACGCCGGCCAAATCACGCAGCCGATCTTGAGCCAGTTCAAGGCGGTGCCTTCGTTCATCAACCTCGCCGGCTACTACACCATCGACGCCACGGCCCAAAAGGTCGACATGGTGATCAATACGACGCCCTTGGTGAGCACCTCAAAGGCCCTGTCGCTTCAGGTGGCCATCTACGAGAAGTCGACGAGCCAAAACGCCAAGTCCAACGGCGAGACCACGTTCTACCACGTTATGAAGAAAATGGTTCCGAGCGAAGCAGGTACGACCCTCACTAACCTCACCGACGGCGTGATGCAGACGGCGAATCTGTCGTACACCTTTAACGGCTCCTACACGCTTCCGGCGAACGCTACGGCTCCCGTGAACCATGCTTCGGCCCACACCGTCGAAGACTTCAGCGATCTGGGCGTCATGGTCTGGATTCAGGACATGGCGACTAAAGAGGTATATCAGTCTGTGGACTTGACTCAGAGCGGAATCGGTACCGGCGAGCAAGGCCTCGGTTCGGTTCGCGTGTTCCCCAACCCGACGAGCGATTTGGTTCGCGTGGATCTGAGTGGCGTGACGGGTGCCTGCACCTACCGCTTGGTCAACGCTCTGGGCCAAGTGGTTGCGGCGGGTACCGCTCAAGGCGGAGCCGAGCTCACCCTCAGCGTCGCTCAGTGGACCAGCGGTCTGTACTTTGTTCAGGTGGAGGCCGAAGGCCGCACCCAGACCTTGCCGCTGCAGGTGCTGCGTTAAGTGATTAACACGCATTAAAAAGGAACCGGCCCCGCGAGGGGTCGGTTTTTTTTATCACCTTCTGAAACATTCAATGGGGACTTTTGCCCCGGTGAGGGCGGGATTCGAACCCGCGGTTCCGTTATATATGGGAGTAAATTCGGTTAAATCATACAAAAGAACAACGCGGAAATTCAGCATTTTGGAATTTCGGGCGTTTCCAGCAGCCATCTACCGTAGGTCGTAATTTGCTGTTTGAAAAGTTTAGAGTTTCACTGTGCTGCTTTTTAGGGCTAGTGATTCCTTACATTTGATTCATGCTCAACTATGAATTCCAGGTTCGAGAGTTCGAATCGCACTTGTTCTGGGTCACACGGCCTTAGGATATATATACATATATATATCTAAAAATAAAGTCGGTCTTGGATCCAAAAATGTGACACCGGTAGAAACAAATCAGTAGATGATGGTACGAATTATCTTATGGTTTTACACAATTGCATGTTTGTATTTTATTTATTCGGCATCACTACTTTTGCTAAATGTTCTAGTGTCCGTGAAATACAACGCTTTTAGTGAGTCAGATGTTCAACTTATAAAGAGCGTGATAATCTACGCTTTGTTACTGGTTTTTTGTTCATTTTTTATAGTGTTAATTAAAGTTAAACGTAAGTAATATAATCTTTGCTATAATCGAAGCGGTATCGAATTGAACAACGGTAGCACTACTATTCGATCTGCCGTATTTGCTTAAAAACACAATGACTTCCTCACGCACAACTGAAGGATCAGGTAGCATAGAGAACACACTTGCGATTAACATAATGAATATTATAGGCCGCCCCACCTCAGACACGCTTAAGTCACTGCAATACAGCACAATGACTCTTGAGCAGGCGTATCCAGTTGGTGGCGGTGCTTTAGGTGAAGAAATGCCCCAAATAGGCGAAGATCCAGGCGGCTACCCTAGTCAAGCACGCATCCTTTACTGGTACCACCCCGACTACATTCAGAACGTGGACTTGGTCACCGACCTCGACGGCGAAGCCTACGAACTCTTCCTCTACAACCCCTGGGGAGAACAACTGCACCACTGGTCCAGCAACAGCAGCTCGTGGACCTCACCCTACCGGTTTAACGCCAAAGAAGTTGACCCCGAAACCGGACTGGCCTACTACGGTGCGCGGTATTACCAGAGTAAACTTGGGGTGTGGTTGAGTGTGGATCCACAAAATAACATATTGCCAACCTGGTCACCTTATGCTTCTTTTGCTGATAATCCTGTCTATTTTGTAGATCCTGATGGTCAATTACCAATAGCTCCATTACTCATTGCTGCATGGGCCGTAGTTGAAATTGGAATTTCAGCCTACGACGCTTATGAAACAGGAAGGACATTATTAGATCCAAATTCAACAACGACTGAAAAATTTGTTCAAACTGGATTTTTTGCACTAGGTCTACTTGCCCCAGGTGGCGGTTATGGTACAATGGGAAAGGCAGCATTGTCCAAGATTGACAATGCACTCAGTTTAACAAAATCTTCAAAATCATTCAGGGGACTAAATCCATCTGCTTCTAAACTTTCGAATACTTTTGAAAATACCACCGCATCAAAAATTGCAGAGCGTGGTGACTTCTTTATTGGCTTTGGTGATAACGGTGTAAGAAAAGCTTTGGGAATTAAGGGGTCTGATAAAGCTGCTGATTTTGTCTCTGTTTCGCAATCTGGGAAGTTCAACATTGCAGAAAGTAAGGCCGCATTTGGAAGTTCCGGTGCGGAAATTGGAGATGCGCTCAGCCAACTTCAGAGTACTGTCGCTGCCTTAAAGAAGAACTTACCAAACGCAGAGATTGGAAGCGTTCAAATATTTTTACCCAAAGGTGGTAGTCTAAAAGGTGGATATTCTGTTTCTGGCAATCAACTGGTTAAAGTTGTAGACGGGAAAACAGAACTTCAAAAGGTTGGCGGACAAGTTGTTAATATTGTGTTCCAATAGAATTTATGAGTGTAACAATTTCTATATCAACCTGTACTAAGCAAAAAGAAGCACCGGATACTTTTAAGTCGGTATATCAATTTTTTTTAAACAATTTAAAGAAGATTGTGATTAAAAGAGAGAAGTGGCTAACGCAAAAAGAGATTAAATTATTCAAAGAAAATGAGATTATTGTGACGAATTTGTCGTCAGGTAAAAAAGGACAAGTATTTCAGATAATTGATGAAAGTAATTTAAGTTTTCAACTGAATAGCATTATTAATAGTAAAGAGAAAATAATTGCTTCAATTCCTTATCAAATTAGTGAAAAATATGAAGTAGGTATTGATCTAGAAATATATGGAGAAAATTATGAAAATGGACACGCAGTCAAAAATGAAGGATATTCAAGAGTTATTTTTAGTCTAAACGACTTACAAAGACCAATAAATGATGTCGTCGAATTGAAAGACTTAATCCATAATCAAGATTTGTTATGTGATACTGACTATAAAATCGCTGTTAAAACGGTGAACAATGCCTACGAGAATATCTTTCAAAATATAGCCTTATCCACACCTGCGATAAATCATTGTGTGGGTTATTTAGAGTCTGGAGTACCACTGCCACTTTTTAGTTCTTCAATTTATCATGCAAACCAACGTGATTACATTTTAGATTTATGGCGAATATATATTGGTTATTATTTTGATATCGAACCAGTAGTATTGTATAATGTTTATGATGAAAAAATCTTTCTTAGTATGTTAGATTTTTTAAGTCCAAGGATCAGAGGAGATCAGTACTTTCAAGTGCTTCATTGTAAATTTCCAGAGGCATTCAAGTTTATTTCAGATATTAAATTAGAAAATTTGAAGTACACAACAGAGCTTTCAAGTATAGAAACAAGTGATTTACTTGCTAGCACTAAATATTTCTTAGAATTTCATATTCCTAGTGCTAATGTTCATGTAAACATATCTAAAGACTCGGCATGCATGGTATTTGGCAACCCTGAATATAATATTTGGAAGTTTTATGAAACTTTCTATAATTTAATTCAAGAAAAAGAAATTAGAGATAAGTTTTGCGGTATCAATCCATCCGCTGGATAGAATCAAACAAAATCAAACATTTTACCTGCACACAGTCCAAAACCCACAGGGGATTCATGTGTATATATATGACCATAATGGTGAGCGGATCATGAAATCAAGCCTCACTACCACTCAGGTTCAGATTAATGATGAAGTAGTGCAAGACCTCGCATTCTACGATCCCTTTACCGTCTATGTGAACCATACTTCGTAATTACATCATTCACTAATGGCGACAAGGTCAGTAAGCACTACTACATGGGTACGCAGCGCGTCGCGACAGATTTAGGTGTAACTTATACTACTCAATCCTCAAGCAGTGAATCAACCGCGAGTAACTCACCTGAAAACACGATGACCTCTTCACGTACATCTGAAGGATCAGGTAGCATAGAGAACACGCTTGCGATTAACATAATGAATATTATAGGCCGGTCCACTTCAGATACGCTTAAGTCACTGCATTTCAACACAATGACTCTTGAGCAGGCGTATCCAGATGGTGGCGGTGCTTTAGGTGAAGAAATGCCCCAAATAGGCGAAGATCCAGGCGGCTACCCTGGTCAAGCACGCATCCTTTACTGGTACCACCCCGACTATATTCAGAATGTGGACTTGGTCACCGACCTCGATGGCGAAGCCTACGAACTCTTCCTCTACAACCCCTGGGGAGAACAACTGCACCACTGGTCCAGCAACAGCAGCGCGTGGACCTCACCCTACCGGTTTAACGCCAAAGAAGTAGACCCCGAATCCGGACTGGCCTACTACGGTGCGCGGTACTACCAGAGTAAACTTGGGGTGTGGTTGAGTGTGGATCCTATGGCGATGAGTGGTTCAAACATGTCAAGGACTTCCTATTCCTTCACTAATAACAATCCAATCATGATGGTCGATCCTGATGGGAGGAACTCAAGCCCTATTTATGACTTGAATGGAGAATTCTTAGGCACGGATGGCCAAGGTTTAAAAGGAAAAGCTATAATTATGCAAAAGAGTGATTTTACTCAAGGAATGGCACATTCAGATGCGTTGTCCAAGGATATAGGTACAGGCGGTTTATTGTATAATAATGACGGTGTCTTTGAATCAGGGGCAAAAGGTATAGCAGATGCACAAAGGTTCAACGAACATTATGCAGGACTATCATCTAGACCAGATTACGATGGATTTGTAACAATAGATGAAGGAGTCCAATGGGCAAAAGATCATCCTAAAACATTACCTGATAATGTAACCGCCGACAATTCTCTGTATATGGATGCTTCACAATTAGATTTTGGTAATTTGAGTACAAATAACATGCCTCTCAAGGAAGGAGAGAAGGGTAATGTGAACCTTTTAAATTATACTAGCTATAGTCGCAGTAGATCGCGTGCTACAACATATGCATTGGGAAATACAATGGTAGAGTACTTAAATGCCGATAATGGAACAGTCAGGTTATTTTGGGATAATTATGATTGGGATTACCATAACAATCCCCCTTCTGGTTCCCGTGATAGGGCAGTCCAGGCGGATAGATTGCTTAAAGGATTAAATGACAGTCATGGATTTAAAGTGTATATATATGGTAAAGGAACTATCGCTCATTGAATGGACACTTGTAACATTCCTGATTGTTTGTATTTCTTCGTGTGCATACTCTTCTGGAGAAATACAGGATTGTGTTGATTTAGGTGATAATTATCGATATGTCTCCGAAAGTCCACAAGCAATAATTTACAATCGTAGTGATAGATCGAAGTGTAGTGGATTCTACGTTGTTCCACCTTCAGTGATTGCATACGCTTTTAATGATGAATATATCATTGCTAAATCGCTTATAATCGATGAAAATACAGGGCGAAATGTATCAAATCATTATTACTATTGGATTGTAGCCAAAACTGATTCTGGGCTTGTAGAAGGACCGATGGATTTAGCAACTTTTCTAACAGAAAAAACAGCGAGGGATATTAATTTAACTATGCATGATGTAAATTAACGAAGGTTGAGGGGAAACGAAAGGTCAGCAACGCCTTTGACATTAATACTCCAGGTGAGCAATCCTTAGGAAGGCCCATTACAATGTATTCCCACTGTATGTATTCCTTGACCTCTTCCCTTGATTTAGTACGTTTCTAAACTAGAATTTTTGGGCCCAAGTCCCCGGGCAGTGGGAAGTGAAAAATCACGAAATTGGACCCATCATGAAGAAGTCAAAATTCTCTGAAGATCAGATCGTTTATGCCATTCGCGAGAACGAATCAGGCACCAAGGTCGCTGAGATTACCCGGCGCCTGGGCATAAGTCAGGCCACCTTCTTTACTTGGAAGAAGAAGTACGGTGATATGGGCGTTACGGAGTTAAAGCGCTTACGTGCACTTGAAGATGAAAATGCACAGTTGAAGAAGTTGGTTGCCGATCTGAGCCTAGACAAGCAAATGCTTCAGGACATTTTAAAAAAAAGTTCTAGCAGTTGCTATTCGAAAAGCCATGGCTCACTACTTACAAGAAGCCTATTCGGTGTCATTGCGTCGTAGTCTTCGTATTTCCAATGTGTCGCCTTGTATGTGGTACTACAAGAAAAGAGATCGAGGTGATCAATTGCTTCGAATGCGAATGAAGGAAATCGCTGCAATCAGGGTACGATATGGTTTTGAGCGAATCTTAATCATGCTACGACGGGAAGGTTTCAGGGACAATCACAAACGGGTTTACCGCGTCTACCGTGAAGAAGGGCTGAATCTTCGAAGCAAACGACCGCGACGCTCGCGCAGTGGCGCACACCCCTTGGAGCGGTGGATACTCCAGCAATCAATCGGGTGTGGAGCATGGACTTTCAGCAAGATGCCCTATTCAACGGACAGCGATTTCGCATCTTAGCCATAGTGGATAACTACAGTAAAAAATGCCTGTAACTGATCGTTGGCAAATCTCTTCGAGGGGAAGATGTTCGCAACACCTTAAGCCACGTCTGCAAGGAGGAAAGTTGTTTCCCTGAGCGGATTCAATGCGACAATGGAAGTGAGTTTATTTCAAAGGAAGTAGACCGCTGGGCTTATGAGAACAAGGTCACTCTAGATTTTTCAAGGCCAGGGACACCAACAGATAATCCGTATGTTGAGTCCTTTAATGGGAAATTTAGAGACGAATGCCTATCGATGAATTGGTTTATGGATTTGGAAGACGCAAGGGAGAAGATTGAAGAATATCGGATTGATTACAACACCATGAGGCCGCATTCATCTATCTTCGATTTACCACCTGAAGAATTCATATATTCACATCAAATCAACCCTGAATTCTCTAGTTAAAAGGGTTACTAACAAGGGGAGGACCTCAAAAAATCAAAAATTATCCTTTTTATTGTTTTCGAATTACGGGGGAAATACACCCAAATAGTAGTGCTTACTGACCTTGTCGCCATTGGTGAATGATGTGATTACTTAGTATGGATTCACGTAGACGGTGAATTGATCGTAGAATTCGAGGTTTTGTTATGTGGGTTTAAATTCCGCACTCACTCAGGCAGTAAAGTAAACTAATTTTCAAAGTATTATATAACAATAAAGGTCAACTAATAGTCTAATTTTATATACTATGAACAGTCTTCTATTTTATCTTTTTATTTGCTCTATCCGTAGCATAATTTTCCTTCACATATAGTCGAATATAATTGACTTGTTCATTGTACCTACTGTATTTACCGTCAAAATAGGTATAGCGACTATCATTTAACACTTTAGCTTTACTGTATCGTTCAATAACATAATTTTTATCTGAATGCGGTTGCACAATTTCTACATTATCCTCAGTATCTATAAGTAACCTGTTATCCTCAGTCCAAATAACATCTACAATAGCCGCCATGTTACTCGTTTTTATATAGTTATCAGAAGGTTTGAATATTCCATTATACTTGTCGAGAACGATATAACATTTGTCACCATAGCGTTTCCATACAGTAACACATTTCCCTTCCGATAGACAATAGAATGAACGGGTTTGTTCAGAACAAATGGAGCACACCACTATCAAAATCAACAAAACACCTATGATCGACAATAACATTCTCATCATTTTGCCCCTGTTGGATAAGGGTTTGTTGCTTTCCTCCATTCTCTTTCAAATTGTCGTTGATTAAAAATTGAATAACCCTCGTTATGTCCAGCTCGTTGTGCTTGCTGCGATGGTTGCCCTTCACTAACCCTATTAAAAGGATAATATAAAACTGTATTCCAAGTTCCTTTTGCTTGTTTTGTTTCTAAAGCGTCAAATGCAAAGCGAGATGAATTCCAATTAAAGCCGTTAACGCCTGTCACATAGCCCCGGTGAGGGCGGGATTCGAACCCGCGGTCCGACAAACCTATGATTGAAGTTAAGAATTCTAGGGAAATAAACCAAGCTATAATTCAACAGTATAGAATTTCGGGCGTTTCCAGCAGCCATCTACAATGTAATTGTAGATGAAAGCACAAGTTAGCGGTTCTATCCTGTTCTTAACCGAACGACTTCGAAGCATGCGATGGTTTCGTTTCTTCCGTTGAGCAATAAGTTGAGATCTAACCAGTGCTTGGAGCCTGCGAAATAATCTCAATGGCGCAAATCGTTAAATGGCTCTATCCCATTGAATATCAAAATACAGCAACTGAATTAAAGAGCAATCAAAGAATAGGTAACCATCGAACGTACGTAGCCTTTAGTTGATCATTAGGGTCGTTAGGATTGACCCCAGGCTACATTTTGACAAACTTTTGAATCGTTCGATCAAACTTTGACCGCACCTCGAGGTAGTATATTCCTACAGGTAATTCAGAAACGTCAAGCCGTTTAATGGACTCACCGTGCATAAGTTCTGCCGTTAATAATGTTTGTCCGTGTTGATTATTGATGGTGATTTGTCCGCCAGCGACGTGCTGATGGTCAAGCTCAACATTTAGGTAGTCAATAACGGGGTTAGGGAAAACGTGTGGCTGGTGCACGTCGTGGTCAGAATCTCCTAAAAATTGAGCAATGGTGCAATTTATTGCCCCAGCTGAATCATATTCTGCCCTGATTTCGTCGCAGTATAGACGTAGGTATTCAAGACTTTGCTTATGATCTTGTCCTTGGGCAAATACATAGGCGAAATCAAAACACGTTGTCGCATTTGGGGCCAAATCCTGAACAGGAAGTGCCATAATCATGGCCCGATCAATAAAGTTGGCCACTAAGGTGTCATCCAGTGCGCCATTTTTTAACAGTGGATCACCCGCGGCATAATACTGAGGAAGAATAGAGCCATCTGGGGCAATGCCTTTGAGGTAGTTGAATTCTTGATGGATGTTTGTCGGCATCGATTGTGCCGACAATTGAGTAACTCCTGGATTGTAGCGTAAGGATCTCTGGATATTGTTTCCCAAAGCCAATACTCCCATAGCGGGGGTTAGCGGACCGTAACCACTGATGGGTTCGGCAGAAACGTAATTCATCCCATAAATAAAATTACGGGCAACATCGGTACCAACATAGTCGTTTTCTGCGATCCCAATATCGAAGTCAGCTACTAACCCCACCAGCAAAGAATCGATAGTTTCTGAACCAATATTGGTAACTCTAAACCTCGCAAAAATGGAATTGGCATGGGCATCAGAAGACGCTGCAAGGGGACTTTGATACAATTCTACAGATACATTTAGTGACGTTTCTTGATTACTCAATCCTTTGGCTAAATTCCGATCTGAATAGAGGGCAAATAACGATTTATTGCCTGATAAGACTGGCATATCTCCCCGTTGCCAAGAATAGTTGTAATCCGCCACAGCGGCTTTGAAAGGCAATAAATAAGGATGTACGCCTTTTGCTGTGTCCCCAACGGCGAGGTAGGAGCTCACGCACGTCGGAGGGGTATACGATGGCATTTGGTAGCTCGCCTCATGAAAATTGACACTGTCTTGGTAGACCGTCCATGTCCTATTGAATTTTTGGCTTAACTCATTTGGTTGATAGGCCCAGTCGTCACAGTGAGGTCCAAAGGTGCTCTGATTCGAGATTCCCGGTGAGGAGATCAACGGCATAATACCATGTTTTTGTCCGTTTCGCATGTATCCAACCCAAAACTGGGATTCAAAAATCGTGGTCAATCCTGACCACATTGGGGCCTCCAATAACGCTTGACCTGTCGGAGATCTAAAGAGTGAGCCATTGCTGCTCACTCCCACGAAATGATTTCCTATTTGCGTAGTTTGAGCACTGGTAGTTAGATAAACTACCGACAAGAAGATTAGCGCAATTTTTTTCATCTAGTACGTCGTTACAGTTAGCAATTAACTAATTTGAAGGTACCATTTTTATTTTGAAAATATTAACGTGGAGAAATGCTCAACCTCGAAGTGTATTTCCCTTTAAATGCTGAAACAATAGGATGTGAAATTGTCAGGTTCAGTAAGGCGAAGTTGAGAGCCAACGTGCTAAATTCACTTCAACCTAGTAGCCGTGTCATCAGTAGCAGTGACAAAATGTTGGTACGGGCATTTCCAGCAGCCACCTACAGTAGTTCTGTAGGTTCGGTTCATGTTCAGCAATTCTCCTGAAACAAAAAAAGCACCCCGAAGGGTGCTTCTTTGGTCACTCGGATCATCGTGTGGAGCTGGTGGGATTTGAACCCACGTCCAAACAAGGAAACCATGCGCTTTCTACATGCTTAGTGGATCATTGCTTTTCGACCGAAGGCCGGGGAGCCACACCCTACCTTAAGCTTAGCCACTAAAATTTAAGAAGCCCTCAGTGGCCGGTGGCTTCCGGTTCCCGCATTTACGGCACCCCTTGATCGAACTCCGCAGGACCGGGATTTCGAGGGATGTCCTGCTTTCGCACCTTGTGCGAAACAAGCCAAATCTCCTATCGGATGATTAGGCGGCAAGAGCGTAGTTGTACTCGCCTGTTGTTGTTCCCTGCATCGATTAACGAGCGACATCAGGATAGCTCGGCATGCTTACACACCGCCTCGGCTTGCTGTCAAAACCGGTCAGCCCCGATAAACTGCGTGCGCAGGCTGCAAAGGTACGTCGCGCCGCAGGTGCCACCGCACGAAGTTTTCAAACCTCCGCATTCCGCGCTCGGGGCAGGTCAAGCGCTGCGGACGGCTGTAGCGAAGCGAAACGTCAATCTGGGGCTCGCACAGCAGCGACCACAGATGCCTCAAAAGGTGCGGAACGAATCCGCCCTTGAGGTCGTGAAAGTAGGCGGCTTTGCGGTTGCCGTAACGGATTCCGACATAGGTCACCGGAACACCCGCTTCAGCGGCAGCTTTGAACATGCCAAGGCGAACCGTGTTGGGAAGCACTCCGTCGGTCGTGCGCCCCTCGGGAAAAACAAATGCACTTCGCTGGGCCCGCAGCGCGTCGAGAATGCACGGAACGATGCGCTTGCGCGACTCAGGGCATTTGCGCTGCACCCAAACAGTGCCGATAGCTTGGGCGGCCCAACCGATGAACGGAAACCACTTAAATTCTCGTGCCGCGACGATCGCGGTGGGACGGCGGTCGTAGCACAGAAAGATATCGAGGTACGAGGGGTGATTGCCCATTAAGATGCTGGGCTCATCAGGAAGGGCTCCGATGCGCTCAACTTTGAGGTTGAGGAGGCGGTGCATGGCCCCGATCCAGCCCAAAAAGAAGCGATGGGCCCGAAGTGGTCCGCCCGCCAGGCGCACCAAGGGCAAGCTCAGCGCCAACGCCGCAAAAAGCCAGCAGGCTGCGGTCAAGCGCCAAATCGCGCGAAGTGAAGACATTAAGATGCGTTTAGGTTGGCCTAAGCTAACGAAAACAAATGGGCTAACCGTGCAACCTTAGTGTCCTTTTTACGCAAAATATGCAAGAGTGTTCTGTCGCGCCTTCGGCGCTTCAGCAAGTTACCAGTTGCTAGCTGCGGGTTAAGGCATGAAGCTCGGGTCGGCGATCGCGGCCCGAAGCTCGCGGGCAGCCTTCGCGGCGAGGGCAGCGCGCACCTGGTCGCGCATCGTCGGAACCACCGACGGGTCAAAGCGTGTGCGAAAGCGTCCGTCGAGCGACGACTTCGAGCCGCGGTTGACGCGGTCGCCCGGCTTGTCTTCTTGAATGCTCGACCACTGGCCTGGGTAGAGGTTGCTGGCGTCGCCGCTGTATTCCGCGCTGGCGATGATGCGCTCCATCTGCTCCGAGACCTCGCGCTGGCTCAAAATACGGCTGCCCTGCACGAGCTTGGCGTTGAGGGCTCCGCGCACAAATACCCGGTAGTCAACGTCGTAGTAGAGCACTTTGATAAAGCGCTCCTCTTTTTTGGTCGTGCCGTCGGGCTGCTTCACGTCGTACATCTCGCGGCGGTAGCCCTGGCGCTCGTAGCGGGTCATGGTGCCCGGAACCTCAGTCCAGTCGGTCATCTCGAGCTCGATCACGTAGTCGGGCTGGGAGGTGGCGGCAAACCGCGCTTTTTCAGACCAGTCGACCCACTCGATGAACGGATCGTTGAGCGCGCGCACCTGGCTGAACAGCTCGCCCCTCAGGCCCACGGCGAGGTCCATTTCTTGGCGGGTGGGGGCGATGACGTCGCGCAGCCCCACGGTCACCCGGCCGGCGGCCACGGCCGAATCCATAAGGGCGCGGCTGTCGCGGTACGGAACCCCAATTTTGGCCTCCAACGCGCTGAACTGGTCGTGGGCCCCACGCCACATGCGGTTTTGAAGGCGGCGCAGGCCCTCCTGGTACATGGGGGTGGCCACGGCTTCGCGCCACTCGCCGCGCAGCACTTCGTTGTCGGGATCGTACTTCAGCGCTTGGGCGAGCAGGCGCTCGGCTCCGGCGTAATCGAGGGCGGCTAGGGCCGATGCCCCTTCGCGGCGCAGCTTGGCCACGTGGCCGGCGCGGGCTGCCGCATACTCGCTGGCAGCTTCGGCCGTGCCGGTGATGAGCACCCCGGCGCGGTTGGCGCGGTCCTCGAGGTCTTTGGCGCGCACGTAGGCGTCAAGGGCACCCACCGTTTCGCCGGCGGCGTTGAGGGCGCGGAACTCAGCCACTTGGCGGGCCACCTCACGGGTACCCAGCCGCTTGACCTCGGCGGCG
>Ga0194128_10006012_pt1 | contig 16583 bp, 18 predicted proteins | sample TA2KigCa65mmetaG_FD_148650 | JGI IMG/M metagenome (GOLD analysis project Ga0194128, IMG submission 148650) | Freshwater microbial communities from Lake Tanganyika, Tanzania - TA2015037 Kigoma Deep Cast 65m | ecosystem: Environmental > Aquatic > Freshwater > Lake | place: Tanzania: Lake...
GCCCCAAAGCAAGCGCCGTGATCAGACGCGGCGCTCACTTCGAGCGTCCCGATCGGTGCTGCTGGAGCCCCAGCAGAACGCGACAGAGGAGCCCGAGGGTGAACCCGGGCCCCTCCGCGCTCGTCCGGAGGTCACCGGCCAACCCGGAGTGCGCGCAGCGATCAGACGCGCGGCCGGGGAACCACCTACAAACGGAGCATCCGCGCCGCGTTCGCGTTAGTGATCCGGGCGCCGACTCGCCGGTAGGCGAAGAAGTCAGCGGTGCCGATCGGACGGCGGTTGGCACCCTTGACGAGCGGCTCGCCGAGCACGGTCACGCCGACCCGGTCGACAACTCTGAAGCCATGCCTGAAGTCGCCGAGCACGGCAAGGTGGTCATTCGACCCTGACACCTGCGAGCCCAGGGTTCGTGAACGTCGTCAGGGAACGCGGAACGCGAAGCTGACGGCCGTCCCGCCGTAGTCCGAAACGTCGCCAGTGAATGCGGGCCCACCCCGACAGGGTCGCAGGTCCCCATGTGGGACACGCGTCGCAGTCGCGTGTTAGGCGCCGATGGCGTGGTAGCCCCCGTCGACGTGGAGCATCTCTCCGGTGGTGGCGGGAAACCAGTCAGAGAGCAGCGCGACGACGGCCCGCGCCGCGGGCTCGGTGTCGCGGATGTCCCAGCCGAGTGGCGCCCGATCGGCCCACACGGTCTCGAAGTGCTCGAAGCCGGGGATGCTGCGCGCCGCGAGCGTGCGTAGCGGGCCGGCCGACACCAGGTTGACGCGGATGCTGTGGGGGCCGAGCTCGCGCGCCAGGTAGCGCGCGGTTGACTCGAACGCGGCCTTCGCCACGCCCATCCAGTCGTACACCGGCCACGCGTGGTGCTGATTGTCGAAGTCGAGGCCGACAACGGCTCCGCCTTCAACCATCAGCGGCAGCGCGGCGACCGCGAGGGCCTTCAGCGAGTACGCCGAGACCTGCATCGCGATCGCAACGTCCTCCCACGGTGCGTCGAGAAAGCCACCGCCCAGGCACGACTCGGGAGCGAAGCCGATCGCGTGGACCACGCCGTCGAGGCGGCCCCCGACGCGCTCGGCCAGCGCGTCGAGGTCCTCGGCCGAGCTCGCGTCGAGCTGCACGATCGTCGGCTCGGTCGGGAGCTTTCGTACGGTGCGCTGGGTGAGGCTCATCACCCGGCCGAACGACGACAGCACTACCTCGGCGCCCTGCTCCTGGGCGATGCGGGCGACACTGAAGGCGATCGACGCGTCGTTCAGGACGCCGGTCACCAGCACACGCTTGCCTTCGAGCAGCATCGGGCCTCCGGTGAGGGTGAGGGAGTGCTCAGTCTGCGGGGACGACCACGAGTGTCGCGTTGTGACCACCGAACCCGAACGAGTTCGAGAGGGTCGCACCACACTCGATCGTGCGGGGGTTCCCGTGCACCACGTCGAGCGGCGCGACGTCGTCGGCGATGCCCTCGTGGTTCGCGGTGGGCGGCACGACGCCGTCGCGCGCGCTCAGCAGCGAGACGATCGCCTCGAACGCGCCCGCGGCGCCGACGAGGTGACCGGTGACGCCCTTCACGGAGGTGACCGGCGGTGCGGCGTCGCCGAAGACTTTGCGAATGGCGGCCGCTTCGGCTGCGTCGTTGAGCTGCGTCGCGGTGCCATGGGCGTTGATGTGGCTGATGTCGGCGGCCCCGAGACCTGCGTCGTCGAGCGCGGCCTGCATGCACGCGGCCGCGCCGGCGCCGCCCTCGGCCGGTGCGGTGATGTGGAACGCATCGGAGTTGGTGCCATAGCCCGCGAGCTCGCCGTAGGCGCGCGCGCCGCGGGCTCGAGCGCGGTCGGCCCGCTCGAGCACGACGAACGCTGCGCCTTCGCCCATGACGAACCCGTCGCGGTCGGCATCGAACGGACGTGAGGCGCGAGCGGGGTCGTCGTTGCGCTTACTGAGGGCGCCCATGCGGGCGAACGCGGCGAACGCCGGTGGGGTGAGCGCACACTCGGTACCGCCGGCAATAGCCACGTCAGCGGAACCGTCACGGATGAGGCGGGTCGCCTCGCCGATCGCGTTGGCGCCGGCCGCGCACGCCGTGGCGATGCAGAGGTTGGGGCCGGTGTAGCCGAAGTGGATCGCGATGATCCCGGCAGTGGCGTTGGGCATCATCATCGGAACGAAGAAGGGGCTGACGCGCTCGGGCCCACGGTCGAGGAACAGGCGCACCTGCTCCTCGAGGGTGACGAGCCCGCCGATGCCGGTGCCGGCAATCACCGCGCAGCGCGCCGGATCGGCGCCGATCTCACCCGCGTCGGCGATGGCATCCGCGGCCGCGGCGAAGCCGAGCTGCGCGCTGCGGTCGACCCTCCGACTCTCCTTTGGGCCGAGGTAGGGCACCGGGTCCCAGTCGCACACCTCGCAGCCGAAGCGGATCGGCAGCTCGGACGGGTCGAAGCGCGTAATCGGACCGGCCACGGAACGCCCCGCGAGCAGCACCGCCCAGGCCTCGGCCACCGTCGAGCCAGCCGGGACCTTCACGCCTAGCCCCGTGACGACGACCCTGGGCCGCCCGCGCTCGTCGACCGCGTCGCTCATCGATCAGCTCTTCGCGACGGCGGCCTTCGCGAGCACGAGGTCGACCGCATCGCCGACGGTCGCGACGCCCTCGAGGTCCTCCTCTGGGATCGACACGTCGAAACGTTCCTCGAGCCCCATCACGAGCTCGACCAAATCGAGCGAGTCGGCCTCGAGGTCCTCGGCGAAACGGGCGCCCTCGATGATTGCGTCGGGCTCCTTGGCGAGCACCTCTGCGGCGACCTCGCGGATGGCGGCGAGTGCCTCGTCACGCTCCATGCTGTGGGTTCTCCTTGTCGGCCTTGTGGAACAACGCTCGGGTGATCGCGTCGGGGCTCAGGCGCCCATGCCTAGACCGCCGTCCACCGGGATCATCGCACCCGTGACGTACCCGGCGCGATCCGAGCACAGGAAGGCGATCAAGGCGCCGCACTCCTCGGGAGTGCCCGGACGCCCGACGGGCACCAGGGCCGAAACGCCGTGCAGCCACTCCTCGCCCATCGCCTCGGTCATCGAGGTCACGATAGGCCCGGGGGCCACCACGTTGCAGGTGATCCCCCGGCCTCCGTACTCGCGGGCGACGGAGCGGCTGAGGCCGAGCAGGCCGGCCTTGGCGGCTGCGTAGTTGGCCTGGCCGGCCTGGCCCAGGTGCCCGGCGACCGACGCGACGTTGACGACGCGCCCGTATCGAGCCCGCATCATCTTGGGGAGGGCGCGCCGGATGGTGTGAAACGCGCCCGTGAGGTCGACGCGCAGCACCGTCTCCCAGTCGTCGTCGGACATGCGCACGACCAGGCCGTCGCGGGTCACGCCGGCGTTGTTCACGAGGAGCTCGACGGGGCCGAGCTCGGCTTCGATCACGTCGAACGCGGCGTCGACCGACGTCGCGTCGGCGACATCCGCGCGCACCGACAAGGGCATCCCGCCGACGGCGGCGATCGCGGCAACGGTCTCGTGCGCGCCGTCGGCGTCGCCCGACCAGCAGAAGCCGACGCGGTGGCCGGCCGCGGCGAGCGCGACCGCCGAGGCACGACCGATGCCGCGGGAGGCGCCCGTGACGAACGCCACGCGGGCCGAGCCGCTCTCGCCGCTCACGGATGGCCCCAGCGCAGCAGCGCGCTGGCCCAGGTCATCCCCGCGCCGAAGCCCGAGCAGAGCACCAGATCACCGTCGCGGATCCGGCCGTCGTCGGCCGCCTCGGCGAGCGCGAGCGGGATGGAGGCCGCCGAGGTGTTGCCGTATCGCTCGATGTTCACCACGGTGCGCTCCTCGGGGATCCCCAGCCGGTGCCGGGCCGCATCGATGATGCGCAGGTTGGCCTGGTGCGGCACGAACCAGTCGACCTCGGCCGCGGTGACGCCGGCGCCTTCGAGGGTCGCGGCCCCGGAGTCGACCACCGCGCGCACGGCCCGCCGGAACACCTCCTGGCCCTGCATGCGCAGCCAGTGCTCGCCGGCGGCGACCGTTTCGGGTGTCGTTGGCATGCGGCTGCCTCCCCCGCGGATCTCGAGCAGGCCCGTCGCGGAGCCGTCGCAGCCAAGGTCCCAGGCGAGCAGCCCGGGTGCGTCGGGTCGGTCGCTGCGGCCGAGCACCATCGCCGCGGCCGCGTCGCCGAAGAGAATGCAGGTGCCCCGGTCGGCGGGGTTCACGATCCGCGACAGCGTCTCGGCGCCGATGACGAGTACGTGCTCGAGGCCGCCGCCGGTGAGCATCGACGCCCCCGCGACAAGCGCGTAGACGAAGCCAGCGCAACCGGCGCCGAGGTCGAACGAGCCGCAGCGCACGCCGATGCCCTCGCCGACGAACGCGCCGGTGTGCGGGATCGGCTGTTCGGGCGTCGCGGTGGCCAGCACGAGAAGGTCGATGGCCTCGGGTGCGAGGCCGGCATACTTCACGGCCGTGGCACCGGCCTCGATCGCCAGTGAGGCGGTGGTCTGGTCGCGCGAGGCGACGCGCCGTTCGCGGATCCCGGTGCGCTCGACGATCCACGCATCGGTGGTGTCGACGCGCTGCTCCAGGTCGGCGTTGGTGAGCCGTCCGTCGGGCACGGCGCTCGCCCAGCCGGCGACGAATGCCCGAGTGTTCACGCGATCCCCTCCACGGCTTCGGGGGTGGCGACGCCGTGCACGTTCACCTCGGGCACCGTTCGCTTGGCGAGCGTCGCGAGCATCGAGCCGTGGCCGACCTCGAGGAACGTGTCGGTGCCGAGGCCGGTAAGCGTCGACTGCACGAGGCGCCAGCGCACCGGGACGGCGACGTGGTCGGCGCTGCGCGCGCGCCATCCCTCGGCATCTGCATACGCGGCGCCATCGTCGTTGGACACCACCGGAGCCCTCGGGGTTACGAGCTCGACGACAGACAGGCAGGCGCGCAGCTCGTCGACGGCGTCGCGCATGAGCGGGGTGTGGAACGCACCGCCGACGTTAAGCATCGTGGCACGGGGTACGCCGACCACCTTCGCGCGCGCCAGCGCCACGTCGAGGCCTTTCGGTGTTCCGGCAAGCACCACCTGTCCGGGGGCGTTGTCGTTCGCGACCCAGCATGCGTCCGGTGCCGCCGCGCAGGCTTCCTGCGCCTGGTCGAGAGTGGCGCCGAGCAGCGCGGCCATCCGACCGGGGTGCGCGTCGGCGGCGGCCTGGGTGCAGGCGGCCCGACGCGACGCGAAGCGCAGGCCGTCGTCGAACGAGAGCGTGCCCGAGGCGATGAGCGCGGTGACCTGGCCCAGTGAGTGACCGGCAAAGCCGACCGGCTCGATGCGGTTGCGTAGCGCCTCCCACGTGACGAGAGAAGTGCACAGCACCGCGAGCTGCGCGGCGCGGGTGGAGGCGAGCGCCGCCGTCGGCGCGTCGAGCAGGAGGGGCGCGAGTGGCTCGCCGAGCAGCGCCTCGGCCCGCTCGACGACCGACCAGGCGGGGTGGTCCCGCCAGGGGAGGCCCATGCCGGGTTGTTGGGTCCCCTGACCGGGGAAGACGATCGCGGCTCGCACGGTCGGGTCAGCCGGCCCGGGGCGGTACGGCTTTGCCGCCGGGTGGGTCGAGGCGAGGGTAAGAGCCCGTCGCGGCGCGCGGCGTCCGGGGGTGGTCGGGCCGGCTGTCGAGCTCAACGGCGACGTCCGAGGGGGCGTCACCGCCGAGGAGCCGCGCCTGGATCGCGGGCGGCAGCGCGGGCTCGTCGCGGACTCCTCGCCATGGCGCGACGACGATGCACGCGAGGGCTGCGATCGCGACGGCGACGATGATGATGACGGCCATCGGCATCTGCTGCCCGCCCGCTCCGCTCGGTGGGTGCCAGGGACTCGGTCCGGCAATCCGGCCCGCGCCGGAAACCTCCGCGGAGCCTACCCGCAGGTGACAACATTCCCGAAGCAGGCCCGGATGGCGGAATGGCAGACGCGGCGGACTCAAAATCCGCTGCCCGAAAGGGTGTGAGGGTTCAAATCCCTCTCCGGGCACCGAGCGGCAGGGTAGGAGCCCCGGCGCGTGGCGCATCGTCGCGTTGGTGTCGAGGTGGCGGACTTTCCGGAGACGGAACTCTGTATAAGATGGGCTTGCTTCTGATTTGGAGGTCCGGAAAGTGGCCAACCCCGTGCTTACCGGCAAGCGCTTCGGTGCCAGCGCCGAGGAGCTGCAGCCCGGCTGGGCCGCGCCCAGCCCGACCGGCGGCGCCGCCCCTCCCGAGGCGAGGCCAACCGTCCGGCTCATGAGTGCGAACGGGACCTTCGCCAAGGCATTCCTGCTCTGGGGCCTCCTGCTCGTCGGCGGTGCATACGGCTGGACGCAGACCAAGGTCCCCGCGGCGGGGGAGATCACCGTCCCGGGATGGACGTGGATAGCGCTCCTTGGCGCCCTCGGCCTCGCGATGCTCTGCGCGTTCGTCCCCCGAACGGCACCGGTCACGGCACCGCTCTACGCGCTGGCCGAGGGCGTGTTCATCGGCGTCATCTCACGCCTCTACGACGCGCAGTGGAACGGCATCGTGCTGCAGGCCGTTCTCGCGACCGTGGCCGTGTTTTTCGCGTGCCTGGTGCTCTATGTGAGCGGCGCGGTGAAGGTGTCGAACAAGTTCATCTTCGTGGTGTTCGCGGCAACCGCCGGGATTTTTCTCATGTACTTCGCGACGATGCTGCTGTCCGTGTTCGGTGTCGAGATGGCGTTCTGGCGGGAGCCGTCGGCGCTCGGGATCGCGATCAGCGTCGGCATTTGCATCGTGGCCTCGCTCAACCTCTTCGTTGACTTCGAGTTCATCCGCCGGATGGCGGTCGCTCGCCAGCCCAAGCAGATGGAGTGGTACGGCGCGTTCGGGCTCACGGTCACCCTGGTCTGGCTGTACCTCGAGATCCTGCGCCTTATCGGGCTCCTGCGCGACTGACCCGGACGCGACTTCCGGGCAGCAGTAGTTCGCCGGGGGCAAGTACGACTGCCGGGCAGTCGGGTGGGTTGACGGGTCGCGCGATCGTCAGATCTTGGCATCTGTCTGTGTCCGGGCCGCGTGCACGAAGCCGGCGATTCCGAAGCCGAGCAGCACCGCGGCGATGAAGCAGACCCACATCGCGAGCTGCGCCTCCTGACCGAGCTGCCAGAGACCACAGGTGGTGAGCAGGATGGAGCGCAGCGTTTCGCCGCGGAACGGCGTGTCGACTTGTCCCCTGAGCTTCGCATTCTCCAGATCGGCGCGAGACTCCGCGCTCATCTGGCTGTAGGTCTTGCCGCCCGCGATGCCGTCGAGGTGGAGCGCGATGAACTTGTTCGACTGGGTTCGCTATCGGATCCGCACTGAGAGCGCCTCTCGCATCAAACCCAGGAGGTGTAGAGGGTAGGCGGTTCCGCCGAACCGCACGCGACCCGTGGGGCTCCGGGTCAGCCGCGAATGCCGAGGCGCTTGGCGATGACCTCGTTCATGGGAGGCGCATGAGCGCTGTGCGGGAACGCGGAGCACGTGGGAACACTGGCGACCCAGACAAGCGAAAAGGGCAAGGTGTTCTCTCCAGCGCCCGGCTACCGGGGCAGGTCGGGGCGCGGGCGCCGGCGACTCCCACACCGGGGAGGGCGAGGGGGGTGTTCGGTGTCTCGGACTACCGGCCTGAGACTTCCTGGCGAGTGACGGCCACCTCGGGCGGCGCCGTCACCGCGAGCCGAACCTGTCGGCCGCGCACGTCGGCGACCTCCACAACGATCCTGGTGCCGTCGGGACAGCCCAGGGCACCCATGCGGCGGGGAGCCTGTGCTCGCCTAGCTGTACCACGCTTGGCGCAAGGTGCCGACGCTCAAGTCGTAGTACCAGACGTGGGGGACGCCCTCGTAGAGCGTGACCGCGTTGTCGAGCCCGACGTCGTTGGTGGTGCGTCCGTTGGTGCCGCCGTCGCCGTCGAGGGTCTCGAAGTACCAGTCGGCTGCTCCGGCGGGCGCGCCTGTCAGCGCGATGAGTGACGGGGCCCCGTTGAGTGGTCCAGTTGTCACGGGAGTGCTGGCTGGTTCTCGGTGGTCCAGTGCTCGGCGTACTCGGTGGGGGTGAGTCCGCCGAGGGACGAGTGGGGCCGGTAGGTGTTGTACTCGACGCGCCAGGCTTCGACCAGGACCTGGGCTTCGAGGAGCGTGCCGAACTCTTCGATGTTGAGCAGTTCGTCGCGGACGCGGCCGTTGGAGCTCTCGACGAAGGGGTTCTCCCACGGCGAGCCCGGCTCGATGTAGCTCGTGGCGGTCCCGGCGAGGCGGCACCAGTCGCGCAGGGTCCAGGCGATGAGCTCGGGACCGTTGTCCATCCTCAGGTGTTCGGGCGCGCCGCGTTCGGCGACGAGACCCTCGATGACCGCGACTACGTCGTCGGCGGTGCAGGTGCACCCGACCCGCATCGCGAGCGCTTCGCGGGTGTGCTCATCGACGATGTTCAACAGCTTCAACCTCCGACGATCGGCGGTCTCGTCGAACTGGAAATCCAGCGCCCAGACGTGGTTCGGCCGCTCGGCCCGGAACAGCTCCCCGCCGCCGGGCGGTCGGGTCCGCTTGCGGCGACAGGGTGCCGGCCGGCGCAGGCCCTCGTCCCGCCACAGCCGGCGGGTGCGCTTGCGGTTCACCGTCCAGCCCTCCAAACGCAGGATCGTGTGCGCGGTCTTCCAACCCCACCGCGGGTGACGCCGCGCGATCTCCCGCAACCGGCGGCGCAGCTTCTCCTCGGCGACCGGTGGTGGCCGAGGTTCGAGCCGCTGGGTGGAGCGATGCTGGCCGCACACTCGACAGGCGCGGCGTTCCGAAACCCCGAAGTGCTCCGTCAACCGGCGCACCGCGCGCCGACGACGGTCCGGGGTCAGAAGTTTCCCTCCGCCAGCTCCTTGAGCATGTCGATGTCGAGCGCCTGCTCCGCGACCAGCTTCTTGAGCCGCGAGTTCTCACGCTCGAGCTCGCGGAGCCGCTTCGCCTCGTTGGCCTTCATCCCGCCGTACTGGGCCCGCCACCGGTTCCAGGACGACTCGGAGACCTCCAGCTGGCGCAGCACCTCGGTCAGGTCCGTGCCCTCGTTCAGCATGCGGTCGCCCTCACGCAGCTTCCGCACGATCTGCTCGGGAGTGTGTCGACGTCGCTTCATCGCGGCGTCCTCCATCCCAGCATGCTGGGCGTTGGACTCCCACAACAGGTGGACCACTATCCGGGGGCCGGGTCAGGAGCATGACCAGGGTTCCCACGACGACCGAGGTTCTCCGCTTCCCGGGTCCCTTCGCGCTCGCCCGGGCTCAGGCGAATGGCGCCGCCCGGTGCGGGAATCACAGGAAACCGGCAGCCCCGAGCACGCGCCGTGATCAGACGCGGCGCTCACTTCGAGCGTCCCGATCGGTGCTGCTGGAGCCCCAGCCGAACGCGACAGAGGGGCCCGAGGGTGAACCCGGGACCGGGTGACGTTGACCTTCGGCCTTGTTGATTGCCCGACCTGCCCTCTAACGTCTCTTCCCCGAACCCGGGGGCTACGGGCCGCTGGGATGTGCAAGGGAGTGCCACCACGCGCCGTTCTGCAACACTCCTCCTTTGCGCAGCGAGTGTCCTGCTCGCGGCATGGGTTGCGTACGTAGTCCTTGTAGACACTGACGTAGCCAACTGCGCGCGCCCACAGCGCGGCGTGAACTGGAGCGGCTGCGCTCTCTCTGGCGCGGACCTCCGCAACGTGGACCTCTCCAACGCGGACCTCTACAACGCGGACCTCTCCGGCGCGGACCTCTCCGGCGCGGACCTCTCCGGCGCGGACCTCTCTGGCGCGAACCTCTTGCAAGCGAACCTCTTGCAAGCGGACCTCTCCGGCGCGGACCTCTCCGGCGCGGACCTCGTCGTTGCGGATCTCTCCGACGCGGTCCTCTCCGACGCGTGGCTCCTCGACGCGGACCTCTCCGGCGCGCAGCTTTCCGGCGCGGATCTCAACGACGCGTGGCTTCTTGAAGCGAACCTCTCCGGCGCGTCCCTCTCCGGCGCGAACCTCTTCTCTTCGGACCTCGCTGGCGCGTACCTCGCTGGCGCGAACCTCGCTGGCGCGAACCTCGCTGGCGCGAACCTCGCTGGCGCGTACCTCGCCCGCGCGAACCTCGCTGGCGCCTCCCTCTACGAGGCCGACCTCTCCGGCGCGATCTTCAATCAGACGGTTTGCCCTGACGAGGTAACGGTTTCAGCACCAGACACCTGCGACGGGCACAGGAGCGCCTGACTCGTACTTCTGGGCGCGCCAGCGCCCCGCTTCGGGGGCAGGCTCAAGGGCAAAGGGCAACCGGGCGAACGCTTGGGGAAATCGTGCCCGAAGCGTCGGAGCGTGGGCCGAAGGCGACCGAGCAGGCCCAGCCGGACGCGAGAGGGGGGCGAGCCCGAGGAGAGCCCCGGGCTCGCCCCCACCCAATCGGGCCGGAATCTGACACCGGCCAACCCGGAGCACGCGCAATGATCAGACGTGCGCCCGGGGGACTCAGAGATGCAAGAGCCGCGCCGCGTTCGTGGTCCGGGCGCCGACGCGCCAGTAGGCGAAGAAGCGAGCGGTGCCGATCGGGCGGCGGTCCCTAGTCGTATCCGGTGAGGATGGGTTCGAGGTCTTGCACGTCCTGGCTGTTATCGCGTGAGAGCGCTGTGCTGGTGGACCGAACTCGAAAGGGGTAGGAATATCAGCCGCGAATGCCGAGGCGCTTGGCGATGATTTCGTTCATGATCTCGTCGGTGCCGGCGCCGATGCGCTGGAGCCTTGCGTCGCGCCAGGCCCTGCTCACCGGCTCCTCGTTCAGGTAGCCGTACCCGCCGAACACCTGCAGGCAGGCGTCGGCCAGGCGGTTCTGCATCTGCGCGGCGTACTTCTTGGCCATCGAGATCTCGGCCACGGGGTACTCGCCGTGCTGCACGCGCCAGATCGTGTCGTAGGTGAGCGCCCGCGCCGCGGCGAGCTCGGTGGCGGCGTCGGCCAGGTTGTGCGCGATCACCTGGTTGTCGGCCAGTGCACGGCCGAACGCGCGCCGCCGCTTCGCGTACTCGATGGTGCGGGCGAGCACCTCGTCGGCCTGGCCGAGCGACTGCGCGGCGCCGGAGAGCCGTTCGTACTGCAGCTGCCACGAGAGCTGTGCGAACCCCTGACCCGGCTCGGGACCGATCAGGTTCGCCGCGGGCACCCGCACGTCGTCGAGCGCGATCTCCGCGGTGTCGGACGCGCGCATCCCGAGCTTGTCGAGCTTCCGAGACACGGAGACCCCCAGGAGGCCGGTGTCGACCACGAACAGCGTGACGCCTCGGTGGCACGCCCCCGGCTCGGTCTGGGCGGCGAGAGTGAGGAAGTGCGCGCGGGTGCCGTTGGTGATGAACATCTTCCGGCCGTTGAGTACCCACGTGTCGCCGTCGCGCACAGCACGGGTGGTGATCCGAGCCACGTCGGAACCGGCGTCGGGCTCGGTGAGCGCGATCGCCCCGATCTTCGCGCCCGCGATCGCCGGGCGCAGGTAGCGCTCCCGCAGGTCATCGCTGCCGAACTCCGCCAGTGCGGGCGTGCACATGTGCGTCTGGACCGCGACCGCCATCGAGATCGCGCCGCACCCGCACCGACCGAGCTCCTCGACGAACACGAGCGACGCCGCGAGGTCGCCGCCGGATCCCCCCCAACGCTCGTCGTAGTGCAACCCGAGAAAGCCGAGCTCGCCGCAGCGGCGGAACACCTCGTCGGGGAACATGCCGGCGTCCTCCCACTCGTCGACGTGGGGGCGCAGCTCGGCGTCCACGAAGCGGCGGACGCTCCCGCGCAGGGCCTCGTGCTCGTCGGTGAGGATCGCATGGCTGGTCACGGCGCCATTCTGGCCCGGTCGCGTCCCGGGTCCGCCACTACCACTGCGCAGGTCGGGACGCCGCCCACCCCGTAGACTGCCGGGCCGTGAGCCCATCGATCCTGCGTCGTCGCCTGGTGGACGTGAGCGAGCGCATCAAGCGGATGCGCGCCGAGCTCGGCGTCACCGAGGAGCAGCTCGGGTTCCTCGAGGAGGAGGCCGAGTCGTCGCGCCTGCGGGTCCTCGTCGCCGAGACGCCGCTCGCGGAGGCGGAGGCCCGCGAGACGCGCCGGCACGCCGACGCGATGGCCCGCCAGCGTGACGTTCTGGTCCGTTCGATCTCCGAGCTGCAGCGCGAGCAGGATGACCTGCTCGATCGCATGGCCGCCGAGCTCGCTCCCCGATAGGACCCCCACGTGCCCGCTGACCAGCCCACCCGCGTCCTGATCGCCGAGGACGAGGCGATCATCCGTCTCGACCTGAAGGAGCTGCTCGAGGAAGAGGGCTTCGAGGTCGTCGGCGAGACCGGCCGCGGCGACGAGGCGGTCGAGCTGGTGCGCGCCCTGCAGCCCGACCTCGCCATCCTCGACATCAAGATGCCCGGCCTCGACGGCCTCTCGGCCGCGCGGCAGATCACCGCCGACCGTTTGGCCGCGGTGCTCATCCTCACCGCGTTCTCCCAGCGCGACCTCGTGGAGCAGGCCCGCGACGCCGGAGCAATGAGCTACATCGTGAAGCCGTTCCAGAAGAGCGACCTCGTACCGGCGATCGAGCTCGCAGTGGGGCGCTACGCAGAGCTGCAGAGCCTCGAGCGCGAGGTCGACGACCTCGCAGAGCGGCTCGAGGCCCGCAAGGCTATCGACCGGGCCAAGGGCGTTCTTATGGACAAGTACGGCTTGACCGAGCAGGCCGCGTGGCGGTTCCTCCAGACCCAGGCGATGAACCGAAGGGTCAAGGTGCACGAGGTCGCCGCGCTGGTCGTCGACGGCGCGTTCGGCCCCGAAGCTTCGTAGGTGGAGGCACCGCCCAGCCGCTACGGGTACGAGCCGGCCCTCGACGGGGTGCGGGCGCTCGCGGTTCTCGCGGTCATCTGCTACCACGACGCGTACATCTGGGCGAAGGGCGGCTTTCTCGGCGTCGACGCCTTCTTCGTGCTCTCCGGCTTCCTCATCACCACCCTGCTCGTCCTCGAGTACTGGCGCGCACAGGGCATCGAGGTGGTGGCGTTCTGGGGCCGCCGCATCCGGCGCCTGCTCCCGGCGCTGCTCCTGGTCCTGGTCTTCGTGGCGATCTACGGCTGGATCTTCCTGCCCGCCTACGAGCTCGATCGGTTGCGTTGGGACGGGATCGCAGGGCTCTTCTACTTCGCGAACTGGCGGTTCATCGCGACGGGAGCCTCGTACTTCGACCTGATCGCCTCGCCGTCGCCGGTGCGCCCCCTCTGGTCGCTCGCGATCGAAGAGCAGTTCTACCTGGTGTGGCCGCTCGTGACCTTCGCGTGCTTGCGTCTCGCACGGGGAAGGCTTCGCGTCCTCGCGGGGGTATGCGTCGTCGGCACCGCGGCCTCGGTCTGGCTCATGCAGGCGCTGTGGACCGAGGGCGATCCCTCCCGCGCGTACTTCGGCACCGACGCGCGCGCCCACACCATCCTGGTGGGGTGCCTGCTCGCGCTGCTCCTGCTCGTCTGGCGTCCGCGCGCGCGGTTCTCGCGCCTCACGGTGCAGATCGCCGGCGTGCTCGGCGCGCTCGGAGTCCTCTGGGCGTGGAACCGCATCTGGGACGTGAGCCACGGCTACTACGGATTGGGATCGCTGTTGTACGCGGTCGCCGTCGCCGCGGTGATCGCGGCCGCCGTGCAGCCCGAGCGCGGACCACTCCGTGTCTTCCTCGGATGGCGCCCCCTCGTATGGGTGGGCACGATCTCCTACGGGCTGTACCTGTGGCACTGGCCGATCAACCTGTGGCTGGTGGAGGCACGCGCCGGCTTCGGGGGGAGCGCACTCAACGGGCTGCGCCTCGTGGTGACGTTCGCAGCCGCCACCGCGAGCTACTACCTCGTAGAGCGACCGATTCGCCTGCGGCGCTGGCCGGCCCCGAACCAGCGGTGGCTCGTGGCTCCGGCCGGCATCCTCCTGGTGGGCCTCACGCTCTTCGTCTCGACGGCCGGCGCCAAACCGCCGCCAACCTTCCTGGGGGTGCCCGCGACGGCCTGTCTGCCTCCCAGCCGCAGCGAGCTGGCAGCGGCGCGCCGCGCCTACCGCCGAGACCCCATGCAGCCACGCAGCGGCCCCCGGTTCGAGCTCGCCGTGATCGGTGACTCGACGGCGTGCAGCCTCCAGCCCGGGCTCCAGGCCGTCGGTCCCTCGCAACGGATGCGCGTGCGCGATGCCACGGTCATCGGGTGCGGCGTGGTGAGCGGGGAGCTGTCCGGCGACCCGGGCGTCATCCCGGTGGGAACCGACCAGTGCCCGGCGATCGTCGCGGACGAGCTCCGGAGGGTGCGGGCCAGCGATCCGGACGTGGTGCTCTGGATCAGCGGCTGGGAGAAGGACGACCTGAAGGTCGGTGACCGTGTGGTCGAGGCGGGGACGCGGGAGCACGACCGCCTGGTACTCCGCCGGATGGGCAGGGAGCTCCGCCGCCTCACACGCGACGGGGCGAAGGTGGTGCTCGTCACCGTCCCGCCGCACACGGTGGCCGACGTGTTTGGCAACCTCGTCGAGACGCCGGAGCGCGAGAACCGCCGGTTCGAGGACTTCAACGCCCTGCTGCTCCGCTTCGTCGCCGCGCACCCCGAGGTGACGCTCGTCGATCTCTCCGCGAAGGTCTGTCCCGGTGGCATCCCGTGCCCCAGGGAGCTCGACGGCTTCGCCCCCCGGGGGATGGACGGAAGCCACTTCACGCCGCGCGGCGCGGTCTGGGCCACCGAGTTCCTCGCGCCGACCCTGGCTGCAGCGGGTGAGGCCGCGGTCGCCGAGCGGCAGGGCACCTAGCATCGGGCGTCGATGAGCAAGCTGCTCCTGCTCGACGGACATTCGCTGGCATACCGCGCGTTCTACGCGCTCCCGACCGACCTCGCGACCTCGTCGGGGACGGTGACCAATGCGGTGTACGGGTTCACCTCGATGCTGATCAAGGTGGTCGGCGACGAGCACCCCGACCATCTCGCCGTTGCGTTCGACACGGCGGCGCCCACGTTCCGCAAGGAGAAGGACGCCACGTACAAGGCGGGCCGCAAGGAGACGCCCGACCTGTTCCGGGCCCAGCTCCCGCTGATCCACCAGGTGCTCGAGACCCTCGCGGTACCGATCCTCGAGGTGCCGGGCGTAGAGGCCGACGACGTGATCGGCACGCTCGCGGTGCGCGGCGCGAAGGCCGGGATGGACGTGATCGTCGTCACCGGCGACCGCGACTCGTACCAGCTCGTGCACGACCCGCACGTGCGAGTCCTCTACAACAAGCGGGGCGTCTCCGACTACGCCCTCTACGACGAAGCGGGCATCTTCGAGCGCTGCGGCGTGACCCCGGCGCAGTATCCCGACTACGCGGCGCTGCGCGGCGACACGAGCGACAACCTGCCCGGGGTCCCCGGGATCGGCGAGAAGACCGCGGCGAAGCTGATCTCCACCTACGGGGCGCTCGAGGGCATCTTCGAACACCTCGACGACCTGCCCCCGAAGCAGCGCCAGAACCTCGGCGAGTGGCGCGACCAGGTCTTCCACAACCGCGAGATGTCGGTGCTGCGCACCGACCTCGACCTCGACGTCGACCCCGATGCCCTGCGCATGGGTGGCTGGGACCCGGAGGTCGTCCGCGAGCTGTTCCAGCAGCTCGAGTTCCGAACCCTCTACCCTCGCCTGCTCGAGGCCCTGGGCGCCGAGGCGGCCGCGGCCCCCGAGGGCGAGACGCTCGACGTCGAGGTCAGCGTGGCGCGCGACGCCGGTGCCGCCGTGAAGGTCCTTGCCGCGATCGGGAAGGGCTCCGAACGGGTCGCGCTCGAGCCCGTCTGGTCGGGGACACCCGGCCGCAGCCCCCTGCTGGGGCTCGGCATCGCATCCGGAGACGACGCGGCGTTCCTTCCGGCCGATCTCCTCGGCGACGCGAAGGCGGCGACCGCGCTCGGGGGGCTGGTGGGTGAGGACGGCCCGCCGCTCGTCGCCCACGGCGCGAAGGAGCTGATGCACGGGATCTCGCGAGCCGTGGGCGCGGAGATCGCTTCGCTGTCGGTCGACACCGCGGTGATGGCCTACCTCCTCGACCCGGGCGCGGCGCCTTACGACCTCGAAGACCTGGCGGCGCGGTTCCTGTCGCTCGAGCTCCGCTCGCCGGATCGAGAGGAGGGGACGCTCGACCTCGACGGCGACGCGACGGCCGACGGCGCCGGACGCCGAGCGGTCGCGATTCTGCGGCTGGCCGTGGCTCTGGAGGAGGCGCTCTCGGCGCGTGAGCTGGCGGAGCTCTACGAGCGGGTCGAGCGCCCGCTCGTGCGGGTGCTGGCGCGCATGGAGGACGCAGGGGTCAAGGTCGACCGGGAGTTCCTCGACGGCCTGCGGGCTGACCTCCAGGCCGAGTGCGACCGGCTCGTCGCGCAGATCCATGCCCACGCGGGCGAGCCGTTCGTCGTCAACTCGGTTCCCCAGCTGCGCGCGGTGCTCTTCGACAAGCTCGGGCTCACGCCGGTCAAGCGCACCAAGACGGGCCCGTCCACCGACGCCGACTCGCTGCAGAAGATGGCGGCGCAAACACCGCACCCGATCCA
>Ga0194128_10006015_pt1 | contig 16578 bp, 13 predicted proteins | sample TA2KigCa65mmetaG_FD_148650 | JGI IMG/M metagenome (GOLD analysis project Ga0194128, IMG submission 148650) | Freshwater microbial communities from Lake Tanganyika, Tanzania - TA2015037 Kigoma Deep Cast 65m | ecosystem: Environmental > Aquatic > Freshwater > Lake | place: Tanzania: Lake...
TTTTGCCTGGGGCTGCGTTGCTCCTCGGTCACAGCCCCACTGGCGGGGGATGCTCGCTCGTCGCGCCTTGCCCCAGGCCAAATTGGGCGCAACGAACGTGAGCGTATTTACGAAACGGACCACTTAGTGCGCGTTTTGAAAATGCCTTTTGGGTCTTTGGGGTGGAACAGGCCACTGGCCTGTTGCGGCAGGCTACCAGCCTGCTACCAGCCTGCCGCAATGTTCGGCGGCAAGTTGCCGCCGAAAACGGGCTGGTAGCCCGTTCCACTCATTTTCAAAACACGCTCTTAGCGCATTTGAGCGAAAGTCGCTTTGACCAATATCAAGGCGGGTTTTACCAAGGGGATCAGATTCGGTCTTGGTGGGGCGAGGACTCCTGCCGAGCCGGTCCATCGCGCTGTTCGATTGAATCTGGCTCGCGAGCACGCTCGCCCCCACCGCGGTTTCACTGAGGCATTACTGCGACCGAGGATTCGCCTTGGCGAAGCGAGCTGCCGCACGCAAAATGAAAATCCCTGAATAACCAACACCGACCGAGACGGATCTATGAAGACTCGAACCGTTGCCTGCTCCCATCCGACCCGACGTGAATTCCTCAAGACCAGCGCCGCCGCCGCCGCAACCACTCTGGCGCCTTCGCTGTTCACGGAAACCGCCCTTGGCGCCGAGCGGCCCGCCACGCAAAAAACCATTGGCATTCAAGTCGGGTCGATCTCGTTCGTGGACGAAGGCGCCGACCGCGTGCTGGACATTCTCCAAGAACGCGGCGCGGTGGACACGGTTTATCTGACCACCTTCACGTATGGCCGAGGCCTGGCCGGGCGCCAGATTCCAGGACAACCCTTTCCCGACCACGGCGTCCAGGAATCGGATGAAAAATTCTTTCGCGGCGGCAACTTCGCCTCGCCGCACCCGGAATTCTACAAAAACACCGTCTTGAAGCAGACGCGGGCGCCGGATCATGGCGATCTCGATATCGTGGCGACCGTCCTCCCGGCGGCGAAGAAACGCGGCTTGAAACTGTTTTGCTCGATTGAAGACGTGTTCCGCTCGGACGTGCCCGGCGCGAAGGACGTCGCGGAGGTGGACTTGCAAGGGCGCAAGGCCGGGACGCTGTGCCTTTTTCATCCGGACGTCCGCGCGTTCTGGACCGGGTTGGCGGAAGATCTCTGCCGCTCCTACGACATCGATGGCATTCTGTTTTTCAACGAGCGCAACGGCCCGCTTTTGAATGCGCTCGGCGCGAGCCATTCTCAGAGCATCGCGTCGTCGCGCACGACCTGCTTTTGCGAGCACCATCAAAAGGCGGCGCGGGAGCGAGGGATCGATTTCCAGCGGGCTTACGAAGGTTTCCGCAAGCTGGATCGGTTCGTGCAAGCGGCCTTGAAGGGCGAAAGGCCCGGCGACGGCTACTTCGTCGAGTTCTGGCGGTTGCTCGTGGAGAATCCGGAAATCATTCTGTGGGACCGCCTGTTCGACGAAGGCAAACACCAAGTGCTGGCGGAAGTGAACCGCACGGTCAAAGGGGTTCGCCCGAATCTCCGCGTCGGGTTCCATATCGAACACGTCAACTCGTTCAATCCGATTTTCCGGGCCACGCGGAGTTATGAGGATCTGGCGGCGAAGGCGGACTTCCTGAAAGTTGTCGTGTACAACAATTGCGGCCGCGAACGCTATGCGAACTTCATCCGCAACGTCGGCTCCACCGTTTTCCGCGACGTGCCCAGAGAACTGTTGCTGCAATTCAACAATCATTTGTTGAATTACGGCAGTGAAGCCGGCCTGAGCGAATTGGCCACCGCAGGCTTGTCTCCGGACTACGTGGCGCGGGAAACCAAACGCGCGATCGAGGGCGTGCAAGGCAAATGCAGGATTCTTCCCGGGATCGACATTGGCATCCCGACCGGCAAGAGCAGCCGCAAAGCTTCGCCGGAGGATACTTACGCCGCCGTCGCCGCGGCGTTGAAAGCCGGCGCGGACGGACTCATCCTCTCGCGGAAATACTCGGAGATGCGCCTGGCAAATCTGGCGGCAGCCGGCAAAGCGGTCAGAGAATTCAAAGCGTAGGTTCTGATCGCCGCTGATCAATCTCCAGAATCAGGCGCTGAAACGCAAAGTTGCTGCGGTGGCGTTGATCGCTTGGATCCTTTTCCCGATCCAGGGCGCCGCCGCAGAAATTCAGGTCATGCTGCCCGGAGAACTGGCGGGGCCGCTGCTGGCATCGAAACGGGAAATCAAACCGGCGTTGATATCGTTTGAGCCAGGCGTTTATGAGGTTCGACACGAGGCGACCCATTTCCAAGTGGAAGTCCGGATTCCCTTTCAAGTTGTTCGTTCAGGCGAAGCCGCAGTTCCGCTCTTCGGCGCGGCCGTGTATTTGCAGGAGTCCCGGGTCGAGTCGGCCGAACCGGAGCTGGCCCGATTGGTGAACGTGACGAACCGGCTGGGGCTTTTCGTTCAACGTCCGGGAGCAGCATCGCTCCAGCTTAGTGGTCCATTTCGTAAATACGCTCACGTTCGCGGCAAGGGATTTTTCGGCCAGACGAGGCGCGAGCGACGAGCATATCCCGAAGTGGATCTGTAAGGAGCAAGCAACGAAGTCTGGCGAAAAAGAACTGCCGCCCTTCGGGTTGCGCCGAATTTTGCCTGGGGCTGCGTTGCTCCTCGGTCACAGCCCCACTGGCGGGGGATGCTCGCTCGTCGCGCCTTGCCCCAGGCCAAATTGGGCGCAACGAACGTGAGCGTATTTACGAAACGGACCACTTAGGTATCGCGTTCCGATCGCCAGACATGACGGAAAGAAACGAGCGCAGACTCCCGTTGTGCTCGGAGCTTCAGGCCAGATTCGTTTAGAGTCCGCGCGCCCTGATTTGGAAGTACAAACGGGCAGCCTCTGGTCCAGGAGTGCTGAAGGCAATCGGACCACTTACGAAATCGGAACGTCCGGGGAAGAACTCGTGACGATCGAATGGCGGGAGGATGTGGCCGGTGTGGCAGGCGGGACCACGAACGGATTGAAGGAATTCTACGGTATCGGTTTGAGGCAGGCTCAAAACCTAAGTTGCCGCTGCCAGAACGCCACCCCTGGCCCGAAACCCGGCTGTGATGAATGCCATCTTGACTTGCCAGCCCTTAATTCCGCGCCGCTTTCCCTTGAAAACAATACAGCGCCTTCTCCGTGCGGATAAAGATCCGGTCGCGGTCGATCACGGGCGTGGCGTAAATCTTTTCCTTGAAATCGTGCGAGGAGATCACGCGCCAGTCGGGTTGGTTGGCGACGACGCTGGCGACGCCCAGTTCGCTGGCGAAATACACCTTCCCATCTCCCGTCACAGGGGACGCATAATAACTGCCGATCCCCGGCACGCGCTCTTCCTGCATCATGCGGCCGCTCGCGGCGTCCAGTTTGGTCACGATGCCACCGTCCTTGACCATCCAGAGAATGCCATTGTCCAGGAGCGGCGTTGCGACATACGGCACGCCTCGCGAATGTTTCCATTGCAGCGCCTTTTCCGTGAGATCGCCGCGGCCCGACGGCTTCAACGCGAGCACGGCATTTTGCGCCTGGCGGAAAACCTCCGCGTGGCGGTCCCATTCCTTTTGGATTAGATCGCCGCTCTGGTCGAGGTCCATCCGGAAAAACCGGTCCAGCACCTGGGCGTCTTCCACCTCGGCCTTGGCCAGTTTTCCGTCTTTGTTTTTGTCAAACTTGGCCAAAGCGCTGGCCCACGATTCCAACGCGATGCGCGCCCCCGCGTCTCCACCCGGCGACCAGGAAGCCATGTAGATCGTCTCCTGATCCGCCACGGGGATCGGGATTACGATGCGGGCCAGGCCGTTGACCCACCAGAGTTTCTCGCCGTTGGACGGATCGTAGCCAGCGAGCTCAAGCGCGCCGGCGACCAACAATTGTTTGCGGCCGTTCGCCGTCCAGACCGTCGGCGTCGAGTAACTCCGCACCGCGTCCGGGCGCGGCGTTTTCCAAACCATCTGGCCCGTGGACCGGTCGATGGCGATGAGAAAACTGTTCAAGTCGTGATCTTCCTGGAGAACGACTTTGTCATCGATCAGAACGGGCGAACTGCTCGAACCGAATTCGTCCTGGAACGGCCCCAGAGCATGGTGCCAGAGATTTTTGCCGTCGAGGTCGTAACAGACCAATCCGTAGCTCCCGAAGAACACGTAGAGTCTTTCGCCATCGAACGCGGGCGTGGCGGCGGCGGGATTCCCGGTGCGATGGACGGGTTCGATGCGAGAGGTGGGGACGACCTGTTTCCAGAGCAACCGGCCCGTTTCTTGATCGAGGGCGACGGTGGCCAGCTCTTTCTCGGCGTCCCGGTAAGTCGTCAAAATGATCTTGCCCGCGCACAGGACCGGCGTGGAATGGCCCGAATCGACCGGCAGCCGCCAGCGCAATGCTCCGGGCGCGTCCAGGCGGTCGGGCAACGGCCCGGCTTTCGCGCCGAAATTCTTTCCCGCGTCGGAACGAAAGAATCTGGAGGACGCTTCGGGAGAATTCGCAGCCGGTGCCGCGGTCGCTGCCATGGCCCAGCAGCACAAACTCAGCGAGAGATTTCGAGTGTATGACATGATGCGTGGTTGGTTCGGGCAGTTTGGATAGCACGCGGCAGCGTGGAGAACAACGACAAATGCTTGGCGTGCCCGGTATACCCACTGCCGCCACTGCCGTTGTTTTTCATTTGAATTACTTTCGTCGGCGTCCCACAATGGCGCTGCTTGGCAAGGAGCGAATACATCCCGATCAAAGACCGTCCCGCCAGCGAGCGGCCGCGGGAGCGGCTGGCTTTGCAGGGCGCCGAATCTCTGAGCCACGCGGAGTTGATCGCGATCCTGCTGCGGACCGGCACCAAAGGAGTCTCCGCGCTCGATGTGGCGCAACAGCTCCTGCAACGCTTCGGGACCCTGGAAAACCTTGCCCGCGCCTCGCTCGATGAATTGAAGCAAACCAAAGGGGTAGGCCGCGACAAAGCCATCGCGCTGAAGAGCGCCTTTGTCCTGGCCCAGCGCATGGCGCAGGAAATTCAGTGCGAAGCTCCGTTGCTCGACACGCCCCAGCGCATCGCGGACCTCCTGCGGGAAGCGAACCGGCTCTATGACGTCGAGCACTTTCAGGTCTTGCTCCTGAACACGCGGCGGCGGCTCATCCGGATGGAGGATATTTCCCAGGGGACTCTCGACACCCTTCTGGTGCATCCGCGAGAAGTGTTCAAACTGGCGATCGCGGCCAATGCCTCAGCGCTCATCCTCGCCCACAATCATCCGAGCGGGGACCCCACTCCGTCCGACGCGGACATCAAAGTGACTCGCGATTTGATTCGGGCCGGGCACTTGTTGAAGATTGAGGTGTTGGACCACATCATTCTCGGACGGCGCACGGAAGAACGTCCGCGCGATTACGTGTCGTTGAGAGAACTGGGGTATTGGGCATAGGTGTCTGCCGGGGTTCGGACAGAGGGCGCCTCGCCGAATGAGGACTGGCGCTTCAACCGCCCTGGCGCAGATTTTCAATCTATCAGTAGCACCCGAAATCGTTGCCAGCCGCGCAAATTTTCTCGTCCTCGTAATCGCGCAATGAAGGCCGCCGAGTTTTTGCGTGCGTTTCCCGAACAGAAGGATTAGTCTTTGCCCATGCTTGTCTCGACACTTGCAATTCTGCTCTTCATTGTCGTCGGAGGACTGGGGTATCTCCAGGGCGCGCTTCGACTAGCCATTTCGCTGTTCGGATTGGTCCTCGGATTGATCCTGGCCTTCCCTCTGGCGCCCCTTCTGAATCGGTTTGTCCCGATGGCCGGGATCAAACATCCGGTTTGGAGCGTGGTGTGGCCGCCCATCTGGGCTTTCCTGATTATCTTCCTGATCTTCGTTGGCATCTCATTCTTCGTGCACCGAAAAGTGGCGCTTCACTTCAAGTACCGCGAAGAGGATCTGGCTCGGCTTCGCTGGGAACGCGTGAACAAAGCGCTGGGGCTTTGCCTGGGCACGGCCATGGCGGTCATCTGGCTGTTCGTGATCGGATTGGTGACTCACATTGCCGGATATTTCGCGGTCCAGGTGGTCTCGGATGACACGAGTTCGATGACCCTCCGTTATTTGGGCCGCGGAAAGCAAGACCTCCGGAATACGGGCCTGGAGAAATGTGTGTCGGCCTTCGATCGGATGCCAGCGAGCTACTACCAGATTTGCGACATTATCGGGTTGATTTACAATAATCCGATTCTGCTCAGTCGAGTCTCGCATTACCCACCGTTCCTGTCGCTTGGCCAGCGCCAGGAATTCCAGGACATCGCGACCGACGTTGAGTACAACAACCTTCTGCTGAGCAAAGGCGATGTCACCCAAATCATCAGCCATGCCAAGACGCAAAGCATTATTTACAATCCAGAAATCGTGCAGGAACTCTTGCAACAGGACCTGGGAGATTTCCGGCATTACCTGGAGACAGGCAAATCACCGAAATTCGACGATGAGAAGATTCTTGGCCGTTGGGAGCTGGATTTCTATTCCACGCTGGTGCAGGAACGGAAAAAGCGCCCAAACCTTACGGCCTCGGAGATGCGGACGTTGAGGAGGACTCTCACGGAGTCGCTTAAGTCGGTGACTTTGATGGCGACCACCGACAACAAGGTGAATTTGAAAGTCGAGATGAGTGATCAGTTCAACCAAGCCGCTCAAGCCGCAGCGCAGGCCGCCGCCGCCGCGGCCGCGGCAGCACAGAACCAGTCGGGTGGCAGCCAAATGTCCCCTGAAATGGCGCAGCGCTACGGCCTGACACGTCGCGGAGGTTCGCCATCCGCGCCCTCGGGCGCGCCCACTCCCCCTCCAGCCGCAGCCCCCGTCGCGAGCCGAGAGCCACCGCAGCCGATTTACTCAGGCCAGGGATCATGGCAACGCGAAGGAGACAAGTATCAGGTCAAACTCCAGGATGAGAGAGGCCGATCACTGGGCGGTCAGGGAAGTGCAGAGGTGGACCGCCTGACGATCACACTCCCGCAGATTACGCTGGTGTTCAACCGGGCTGAGTAATCCGGCCGTAGCTTCGATAACTTCGTTCGCTCAACGCGGGCTCACGGAGGGGTTTACTGGTGTAAAACGCAAACCCGAGGCGTCGTTGAGCAGCGGTGAGTTGTGATCTACACCGAATACAGGCAGCGAACGCTTCGAGAAAGACGTCACCGAGGTGAAGATCGCTTCCGGGGCTGTGCTCTGCTCAAAATCTTCCAGGTAAGCCGAACTCGACCCAGGAGTTACGGCCAGCCAGGGGCTGCTGAAAATCGAGGTCGCCGCAACTTCACTTTCAAACACCTGAGAAAGACGAAACCCACCTAGCAACAGGCCGGAGATTGCGACACCATAGGCGCACACCAGGACAGGACGCGCGTCAAACTTCTCAATCAGCCAGTGCCACCAGGATGAGTACTCCACCATATCTTCGGCTTCCAACCGGCTCATGACTTTGTCCCGGAGGTTATCGAAGTAACCCGGCGGTGGCTGTTCGTAACGTTTACACGCGAGAAGTTTCTCGAGTTTTGTGAACTCTTGATTGGGTGAACTCATGGGTCATTTGAGGTAGTCAGATAAGTAAGCCTGCAACTGCTGTCGAGCGTAAAAAAGTCTGGACCGGACGGTGCCGGTATTGCAGTCCATAATTTTGCTGATTTCATCGTGCGACAGACCTTGGATATCGTGCAAGGTCACAACTAGCCTGTGTAAATGCGACAGCTTCTGCATGGCTTCGTTCAATTTCTCCTGGAGCTCGCACAGGTTCAGATCCCGCCGGGGAGTCTTCTCCGAAATCAACGCCACCAAATCCGGATCATGTTCGGCGTTGAAATCCAGGTCATTCAAGCTCATCTGCGGACGCTTCTTCCGTTGTTTGAGAAAGTTGATGGTTTTGTTGATTGCGATTCGGTAAACCCAGGTAAAAAAGCTGGAATCCCCCTTGAAGGTCTTCAGCGCATGATAAGCCTTGATGAACGCCTCCTGAGCAAGGTCATTCGCGTCCTCATGGTTTGCGGTCATGTGATAGACCGTGGCGTAGATTCTTTCCTGATAGCGCCGAACTAACTCGTCATACGCGGCCAGATCTCCGCCCTGAGCGCGCCGGACCAGCATCGTCTCCTCGGTTTGTCCGATGGACGGCTTGCTGACGGGGGCATTGATCGTAACTGCGTCAATCATGCGCACGCCGATAGTTTAGTTTCGCCCACCCAGCAGCTCAGTCTGGTGCTTTACGAAATCGACCAGCGACATCAGCGCCGCACGGCTGGGTGACTCCGAAATCGACCGCAGTGAGCGCTTGGCCGATTCGAGATAGCTTTCCACGATGGCTTGGGAAGCGGGTTGGGCATCGTATTTCTCCAGCAGGGTCTGAAGTTGCGGCAAAAGGCCGGGTTCCCAGTTTTGAACGTAGTCGCGCAACCGGGCTTGGTCCTCGGCGCTGCCCTTTTCCAGCACGACTAACACCGGCAGGGTAAGTTTTCCGCTAGCCAAGTCCGTCCCCAGTGACTTGCCGACCACTGCCTCAGTTCCAAATAGGTCCAGGCAGTCATCGAAGACCTGATAAGCGGTCCCCAACGCCAAACCGTATTTTCGCAGCGCGGCCTGGCCTGATCGCGTGGCGCCGCCCAAGGCGGCTCCCAACTCGCAAGAAAGGGCGAACAGCTCCGCAGTCTTCATTTCAATAACCTTGAAGTACTGGTCGCGGGTGCAGCGAAAATCTCTGCGTTGATGCGTCTGGAGGATCTCACCAGAGCAAACGGTGTTCGTCGCTGAAGCGACCGCCCGGCAAATGTCGGGCGTTGGAAACTCCGCCGCCAGCCGGAGCGCGTTGGCGAACAGGCAATCACCTACCAGGACCGATATGGTATTACCCCAGTTGGCCGCGAGAGTCGGGCGGCTGCGGCGAATCTCCGCTTCGTCCATGATATCGTCGTGGACAAGTGTAGCCAGATGTACCATCTCAATGATGACCGCGACGGTCACCAGCGAATCGTTGATCTGGCCAGTCGCCCCGGCACTGAGCGCAACCAGCGCCGGGCGCAATTGTTTGCCCTGGTTGGTCAGGGCGTATTGCGCATAGGGGACAATTTCAGGGTCGAAGGTGTGCACTTGGTCCGCTAGGCGGTTCGCCACCCGATCCAAAAAGGGGCGCACGGGTTCAATGATTTCCTTCCAGAGGGAGAAAGACCGACCTGGCGATTCGGTGCCAACGGGAGCAGCCCCTGTTTTGGTTTCTGCAGCAACCATGGCACGTCAATGTACGTTTCCATAAAAACCAAGTCAAACCGTTATCGATACGCTGCGGTCCATGCGGTCCATCCACGTTGAAATGACTGTCTCGGCGACTGGTGGACCTTCTAACTCGGTGGCGGTGTTTCAGGTCGCTGGAATGGACAACTTTCAGCCCGGACCGTTCAAAAATTCAGGCGGCTTCGCGTGACGTTATTGCTCCTTTTGAGGCTCTTTTGCACCCCACCGTTGGTCGCCCCACCCTCTCCTCGCAGCAAGAGTGGCTTTGCGAGATTGCTCCAGCTCGGCTAGAACGGTCGCCGTGAGCAGGCACACCTGGAATCCCTTTCTTGACTTTCCCCGCGCCTCGCTAACCGCAACCGTCGTGATTTGTCTGCCGCTCTTCCTTTTGCTTCCCAGGTTCCAGGTGAATTCCGAGACCCGCGTCTTGCTGGAAGGAGATCAGCGCAATCTCGCGAGCTATGAGAAAGTCAGACAAATCCTGGCAGACTCCGAAGTCGTCGTCATCAGCCTGGAATGCCCGGAGGTTTTCTCCCTGCGCGGGATCAATGCCGTCCGGCGCGTGAGCGACGCATTGCAGCAACTGCCCGGCGTCGAGGACGTGAAGAGTCTGACTCACTCCGTCAAGCCGGTGCGCCGCGGATGGGGATTCGAAATGGTGCCTTTGGTGCCCACCGGTCTGACCGCGCCGGAGGCCATCGAATCGTTCAAACGCTTTTGCCTGGATCACCCGCTCATTCGCGACGTGATGGTGGCAGCCGAGGGCAGGCATACGCTCATCACGGTGACGTACCGCGCGAAAACTGAGACTCAGGCCAGTCAGAGAGCGTTGCGCAACGAGATCGACTCTGCACTGGCTCCGTTCCGACGCGAAGGCCTTCGCTTCCAGGTTCTGGCTGTGCCGCTGATCGAAGAAGAGATTCGATCCACGCTCCGCTCCGACGTGCGAAAGTTCCTGCCCGCATCGGCGCTTTTGCTGATGCTGATTCTCTGGTGGACGTTCCGATCCTTGCGCATTCTGCTGCTCGTCCTCGCCAATCAGGCTTTTGTCCTGCTCGTCCTCCCCGGAGCCATGGAGATGACCGGCATGAGCTTGAGCGTGTTCACAGTGATGCTGTTTCCGCTCCTGAGCGGAATTCACCTCGCGCAACTCGCTCACGTTTATTCCGCGTTTCAAACCGCGCAGCGCTCCGGCCAAAACGCGGCGAATGCCTTGCGATCGATGCTTGATCAAGTGTTCAAATCATGCGCCTTTTCGCTCCTGACCACAGCTATCGGACTCCTGTCACTGGCCATGAGCGACGTGAAGCAAATCCGGGAATTTGGTTTTCTCGGCGCCTTTGGTGTCGCGCTCATTTTCGGGATTACGTTTGGTCCGGGACTGGCTTTGATGAAAATCGTGTTCGACCGCTGGCCGCTGTTCGGCCGCACTGTTTGTGAAGTCAACGAGGCCGGTCTTCCTTCCCAGGAACCTGACGGTAGGGCAGGCCTGTCCCCAGCGAGCCGAGTCGGGCGTGTTCCAAGCACGTCGAGCGGCTCGCCGGGACGGACTCGCCCTGCCGGGTTCATGGGGCGAGAGCATGGTGATCGGACCATGGCAGCTTCCCAGGAACCAGATAGGGCTGCGTTGCCGGGCAGCCGAACTTCGGTCGATGCGTCGGTGCAGCAGCACCGCCCTACCGTACCTCAAGGCTGTGCTCCGAACCACACCGACTGGCTGGGATGGTTGGCTTCTGTGACGCGAAATCGCCGCGGTCTAATTCTCGCAGCCATCGGTATCGCCGCTCTGGTGGACTGGTTCGGAATCATCCGAGTCCGAACGGACATCCGGGCGGTTGAATTTTTGAATCGCCAGAGTCCCACGCGCCAGGCGGTAGAAGAGCTGGATCGGATTTACGGCGGCATCAATGTGGTCCAGATCGAGATCGATTCGGGCCGGGAGCATGGGGTCAATCAACTCCCGTTCCTTAAATACGTGGAGACCCTCCAGCGATTCGCTCAAAACTACCCGGGCGTGTCCGCGGCGTATTCCTATGCCCAGTTGCTCGCGATGATCAATCAGATCTGGGAAGAAGGCCGCCCGGAGGCGCTCAAGCTCCCGGAGAATCCGCTGCTCATCAACCTGTTCGTCCTCGCGCTCAAGTCCCAAAACTATCCGTTCCTGACCGCGCTGTGTGACTCCGCTTTCCGAACCGCATATTTGGTTGTGCGAACGCGTGACATGCCTTCGGATCGTTACCTCGCAATCATCAACAGCATTCTCGCGCAAGCGGAGAAAGGCCGGCCCGAGGGGATTTCGGTGTCCGCGGCGACAGGCTTTCATTCCATCTTGGAAGCAGATCGCCGCATCCTGCGCAGTCAGGTCCGCAGTGCGGGCAGTTCCGCGGCAGTGATTGGCCTGGTGCTGGCGCTGCTCTGGCGTTCGCCGACGCTGGCCCTGCTCTCGGTCCTGACGAATGCTGTCCCGGTCGCGTTTGTGATTGCGATCGCGGGCTACGCGGGCGTGCCGCTGAATTCGATCACGATCATGGTGGCCGCGATCTGCCTGGGCATCGCGGTGGATGATTCGATTCATTTCATCACCCATTGGCAGGACGCGGTGCGCTCGGGGTTATCGGCCACGGAGGCCGTAGCGGATGCGTTCCGCGTCAAAGGCCGGCCCATCGTATTCACAAGCGTCATCTTGATCGCGATTTTCTCCATTTTCTGGTTCTCGTCGTTTCCGCCGGTGGCGCATTTTGGATTGCTCTCGGCGATCGCCTTCCTCGGAGCGCTCGCGACAGTGCTGTTTTTCTTGCCGGCGGTGTTATGCCGAAACCGGACCGGAGCCTTCAAACCACCCCGAAGACCCACTTAGGGTCTGTGCAAAAATAAATTCCGGTTTTGCTGGAGGCGATTTCGCTTTCTGGCGAGGCACGACGAAGGAGCATAGCCAGGGCTCTGCGACTGAGGAGAAACGAAGCCAGAAAGCGAAATCGCCCCAGCCCTCCGGGGCGGGGCGGCGCCTGGCCGGCTGCGGCGTTGCTCGTCGGTCACAGCCCCAAAACGGGGATGCTCCCTCCTCGCGCCTTGCATCCGGCCAGGCGGCGCTCCCGCCAAAACCGGAAGTTATTTCTGCACAGACCCTTAGACCGTGTCCGAAAAAATGGGTAGTGCGGGCGACTCGCCCGCCCTGGTCGGCGACTCGCCGACCCGAAGTGCGGAACGCCACCACTCGGAAAGGCCGCCATTATTGTCTGCAAGCGCCGCGGTCATTCCGTCGGCGAGTCGCCGGAAGTGGACGACTTGGGTTCGAGCTTGTCGATCCGGCGCGTGCTCTCATAATTGCCGAGATATGAATCGGCGATTGATGAGTATTCTCAGGCTCTGGACCGGCCTGCTTGTGCTGATGTTCTCAGGGACCCTCTGGACGAACGTTCAAGCTGCGGCCGTCGCTGCCACAAACCAACCGGCAGCCTCAGCCATCGATTCGGGAGCGGCGGCCAAAGCGGCCCAAGGCGAGCCGTGGCGGCTGAGCTTCGGATTGGACGGCGTCGGCTTTCTGCAATCGGAGTTTCCGAAAGGCATCCAGCTTTGGCTTTATCCCGCCTCGCTGCTTTACGCTCTGCTCGCGCTGGCGGCGGCGAAGTTTCTGGATTTCCTGGCGCGCAGCTTTCTGAAGCGATGGTCGGAGCGGTCGAAGACAAAGTTCGACGAAGTCGCCGTGACGTTGGTCGATGGCCCGATTAAAGTGATCGCGTTCGTGATCTTGCTCCACGTCGGTCTCGAAATGTTGCCCTGGCCCCAGTGGATCGAAGACTACCTCGGCAAAGTCCTGACTATCGCGGTCGCGCTCTCGCTCACCTACATGGCCACCAAATTCGTGGACCTCTTCATGACCTATTGGCGAACGAGAAGCGCGGCGGACGCGGACAAATCCTTCGACGAACATCTTTTCCCCATCATCCGCAAGTCGCTGAAGATCTTCCTCGTGGTTGTGGCGGCGCTCGTGACGGCGCAAAACATGGGCGTGAACATCACCAGTTTGATCGCGTCGCTTTCCATCGGAGGCCTGGCCTTGGGCTTGGCGGCTCAGGACACGCTCGCGAACGTCTTCGGCGCTGTCTCCGTGCTCGTGGACAAACCGTTCAAAGTCGGGGACCGCATCAAGCTCGACACGATCGACGGTACGGTTGAAGCGATCGGTTTGCGCAGCACGCGGATACGGAATCTCGACGGCTTTTTGGTGACCGTGCCGAACAAGACGATCGGCGGCGCAACCATCACCAACGTCTCCCGCCGATCGACCATCAAGACCGAGATGAACATCGGGGTGACCTACGACACGCCGACCGAGAGATTGAAGCACGCCACCGACATTATCAAAGAAATCTACAAGAGCCATCCGATGACGGCCGATCTGATCGTCAGTTTCAACCGATTCGCCGACAGCGCGCTGAACATCATTGTGGCCCACTGGTGGAATGGCACCGACCACAAAGCGTATCTGGAGGGCATGCAGTCTCTAAACCTGCAGTTGAAGAAGCGCTTTGACGAGGAAGGCATCGAGTTCGCGTTCCCGTCGCAGACCGTCTATTTGAAATCCGATTCGGACCTGCGGACAACTCCGCCGACAGCGTCAGCAGTGTAATCTCGGCCATTGTACTGGAAGGTCACAGGGTTTGCTTTTTTCGGCATAAATTCCAGGCACTTACTTTGAACTTGAAACCTGAAACTTTGGACTACCAGCACGGGCGAGGCGCGCACTCGTTTGGTTGCGGCGTCAGCCGCGCTGAGAATCCTGCGCTCACTGCGCTCGTGTCGGAAATCCGAGACGAACTGGCCTTCGCTCAGGTGCTCATCCGTCGCCGGGGAGCAAGGTTTGAACTTCGACACATCGCGGATCGTTCACGGAAGCCGACGGCGCTCGAAAGCGTCCGAATCAGCCAATTACGGCGGCTCGCCCAATTCACGCTCCCCGGCGCATTCCGTCCCCTGAAATCGGCCCCCAATCTTCGGGTCGGCTGGAAGTGTGCGATCCGAAATACACGCGACCTCGAAGCCGCCTTGAACCACCTCTACCCCGGCGCAATCGCGGATTGGCATGCCGCGCGGCGCCGCAACCCGCCCGTGACAAATTACCGCGAATTCACGAACCGGCAGTCGGGCATGTATCGCATCACGCAGAAGCTCTCTGATATGCAAGCCGCGGGGATGATCCGTGCCTGCTGCGACCCGCGCTTCTGTTTGAAACGCCGGCTCTGGACTGTCCAGGGATTGGCGCAGGATCCCGCTGCGGCAAAGAGTCTGATTCCATGTCTGCAGCCGTGCGCAGTCTTGCTGGAGTTTGCCCGGAAAATCATGCGGATTGAGCAGGAAGCGAAGGCGCGGCTGGCGCTGGCGCCAAGTGACCTGCGGTCCGTTGTCGCCGCACTGCAAAGTGCGATGGCTCACGGTGCCTCTGAAGTCCAGGATGCGGACATGAACTCCCCGTTGAACCCTCGGCGCATCCAACGCCTCCTCCAGGCGCTGCAAAATCAAAACACCGGACCTCCAGAGCAATAGGGCAATCCAACTCTGAGACATTCGGTGTTGAGTCGAATCTCACGGATTCAATCTGAGAAGGTCCGGCTTACTGGCGTGAGCGGAATTCAACAGGAGCTAACGGAGGCAACAAAGAACAAACAGACTTGAGTTTCGATTTGGCGACTCAACGAGGCTCTTTCTCTGTTGCCTCCTGTTGAAAGGTCAACCTTCCGGACAACTTTCGCCGGCTACTTGAGCGGCACATCTGGCAACCGCCCTGGAGCCGAATTGGCCCCGGGTGCAGGACTGGCGTAGTTGGTTGGATTGACGTATTTGGAAAGGATCGGGGCAAAATCCGGATTCGACCTGGCGAATTCAATTAATTTGTCGCGGAACTGGCGCATGACCGGGACGCTGTTCTTTTCGTAAGCGGCCACGTATTGAGTCAATTCCTTGACCTGCTGACGCGTCGCGCTGACCTCGCGCAGCAAGAAGACAAATACGCTCCCAGTCAAAATGAGCAGACTGATAATGACAATCAGCACCAGCGAACGAAGCGACCGATAGGATTCCTGCCATGGATCCAGGAACGTTCCGGCAGGCGCCGACCTCGGGCCGGGATCAGTCGGGTGCTCGGCAGGCGTCATGGCTTGGCGGCCGGAGGCGCGGGCGGGATCAGGGCGGATCTCATATTGTTTCTGACCTCCTCCAGGATGCGAGCGACGGCTGAGTTAGTCTTGCCATACGCTTCAGTTTCCACGCCGAGTTGCTGGAACATCGACAGATTTCGGTTGGCCACGGAGACTTCAACCTGGAGCCCGCGAAGCTTTCGTGTGTACTGGATGTAGGCCAGCGACAGCGCGGCGGTAGCGAGCACGCCCAACACAAGGCAGACCGCCAGCAGCATCGGCAAGAGGTCGCGTTTCATATTGTGCAAAGACTCTACTGGCTCGCACTTGGTTGTCCAACGCGTTTTTGATGGGGCGTTGGCCAAACTTGATTTTCAGCCAAAAGCTGGGCATCTTCGCGGCTCTGGGCGGTGTTGGGCGCTGTGTTGCGGTAGAAGTTCGTTGCGCACGGCACGATTCCGTTCGCGTCGGAAGCAAATTCTCGAGATGGCGAAAGAAGAACCGATTGAGATTACCGGCACGGTAACGCAGGTCTTCCCCGGGACGATGTTTCGAGTCGCCTTACCCAACGGCCACGAAGTTCTGGCTCACATTTCTGGAAAAATGCGCAAAAATTTCATCCGCATCAGCGTGGGGGACAAGGTCAATGTGGAAATGTCCCCTTACGATCTGGGGCAAAGCGCGGATTACTTTCCGTCATCCCTGACTGCCGCGGGGATGCGTTTCAAGCAATCACCTGCGCGGCGCGCAAAACGAGAGAGCCGACAACGCGCCACCCGCGATGAGGCACGCGGCCAGAAAATCCACTCCCGGAATAAACCGCTTCTCGATCTCGGGGAATTTGATTTCGGTCACCGGATCGACCTTCCAGACTTCCACGGTTGTTTTCGTCCACCCGAAATGGGGTCCGCCGAAAAACCAAAACGCGACGCCGACAAAAGCGACCGCGAATCCCAGTAGCCTCAGCTTTGTTCTCACGGATGAAAGAATACGATATCTTCGAGACGACGCAAACACCAGCGGTGGAGGAAGGAGTATTGGCGGCTGGGTGCAGGACATAATTGTGGTGAATAAGACGGTTGTGGAATTTTAGGCGGCGAATTTCAGAGCATCATTTCGGGCTGCGTGCGTGTTGGCGCGGTCTTGCCAGAACGCATCGAATCGGTCGCTCAAG
>Ga0194128_10006025_pt1 | contig 16563 bp, 18 predicted proteins | sample TA2KigCa65mmetaG_FD_148650 | JGI IMG/M metagenome (GOLD analysis project Ga0194128, IMG submission 148650) | Freshwater microbial communities from Lake Tanganyika, Tanzania - TA2015037 Kigoma Deep Cast 65m | ecosystem: Environmental > Aquatic > Freshwater > Lake | place: Tanzania: Lake...
CTGGTGGCGAAACAACAGTCGTGGTGTCTTCTGTCTTCCCGCACCCTTGTATAGAAGCAATCAGGATAAAACCAGCAAAGCTATAACACATCTTTCGAAAAAATATTTCCATCTTCCTTCCTCCTTAAAGTTAAAACTGCGTTTGGTCAAAATGGCTTACCGATCCGGCCTGTGTGCACTTGAAATGTTGAATGTCGTCCGAATACTGTGCTGATGAAAACGACAGACATGAGATCGCTCTCGCATGCAAATACGCCGCATGATTCAAGTTCATGAAAGCTGACTCAATAACAGCAAAACCACCGTTCACGTAAACCACCATAACAGTCTGCCTTCATCCAGAGGAAGAACCAAGCATCGAGTGAATGTTCAGCATGGCATAGTCGCCGAGCAGCGTTCCCATATGCGCAGCAGATCGTTCTCGCGTTCAGGCTCTAGATCGTCGGATTCTTGAGGCGCGCGCTGTGCCAACCAACTAAGGACGTCTTTAGCCGTTACGGCCAACGGCCTAAAACACAAGCCAGTGGCGACTGCATGTGCGTTGTCTATCGAATAGAGATGGGCCATTGTTGGAGGCAGATCGCTCCATTCAGCAAGGTCTAGCCAGCGCTTGCCGCTTGGTTCTGCACGCAGGAATCCTGTATCCACCCAGATTGGCTGCGCATCAATCCCTGCGACGGACGCCAGTTCCTTTACCAATCGACCAGCTGTTATGGGTTGTTCCGGCCCGACGACATTGAAGGTCCCAGTTCGTCCTTCCTCAAGCATGTGGACAATCCAATCCGCTGCATCGCGAACATCGATGATCTGCCAGAACTGATCGGGCCGGCCAGGCACCAACATCGGGCCACCTGCGGCCGACCGCCTCACCCAGTATGAGAAACGATGCGCCTGATCGTAAGGTCCCACTAAACATCCGGGGCGCACTACCAGCGCACCATCCCCGTAAGCCTGCCGAACTGCGATTTCGCATGCGGCCTTGAGCAGGCCATAGGTTTCTGGGGTGAGCGGCGGATCGATCTGTTCTGCCTGAAAGTCGGCTGTAGCACCAGGATGGCTCTCATCGACGTCAGATATGCTTAGGTCTGCATACTGGTTGACGCTCGAAACGAAGACGTAAAGCGGTGTATGCGGATGCAGCGCCCTCGCTGCCGCGGCCACCTGACGGGGAAAATATCCGCAGGTATCAACCACAGCATCCCAGGATCTACCCCGCAGAGGCAAGAGTTCACAGTCTCGGTCGCCACGCAATTTCTCGACTTCCGGGAACAAGTGAGTGTTCGTTAAACCGCGGTTGTAATGTGTGACTTCATGACCACGCGACAGAAACGCTTCGGTCAGATGCCGCCCCAGAAAGACCGTGCCCCCCAGAATCAATATCTTCATACGATGCATTTACGATTCGTTATAGCCATTATTGATCCGAAACGCACACACTGTACTCATGCGGCATAGCGCACGGGTTGATGTTTGAAAGAGTTCCTCACCCGATGAGGGGAGTGGTGCAATCGGCGCAAATGACCGATGGCCACCTTTTTCAGATGGCCTTTGGTTCTACTCGGCGCGCGGCGGGTTACGGCGGCCTTGAGATCGGTATTGAGCAGTTCGTCCGGATTCAGCTCCGGGCTGTAGGATGGCAGATAAAACACTTCGATGGCCTCCGCATGCTTCTCCAGCCATTGAGTGACTGGCGCAGAATGCCTGCGTGCATCGCCCCCTCGAACACCTTCCAGCGCACCGTGCCGCAATTGGTCACGGTGGAGATCACCGACACGCTGGCGCGCCGCTGCGGCACTCGAATTTCCGGGGTCTGTCCCCGCGGGGCATAGCTGCGTCCGCGGACGTCGTCGCTGCGCAGCCCCGTCTCGTCACCCCAACGGATTTCCGCGTCCTCCGTATGGGCTCGTCGGGCAATCGCAGGATACTGGATGTCCAGCCAGGCCTGGACCGCCTCAGGGCGCTGCTCGTACGCCTTTTGATCGGCTTTTGCGGGGTCCAGCCCCAGCGGGCCAGATAGTTTCCCACGCCGGAGCGCATCCGAATCAGCTCCCGGACGACTAACCGATTCCACAAGGCAAACCTCAGCTTCAATTGACCTGGCGTCTTGTCGCAGATGAGCGTACGGATGGTCACCTCCTGCGCAGGCGCCAACGCCCGCTGCTCCCCCAACGTGCGTCCGCGCGGCTTACCCGCCAATCCGCGGGCTCCGTCTCGCCCATAGTAGGTCGTGATCAGTCTCGCGATCATTATCGTAATGACCTACCTAGATACGCCGTCATCGGCACTGTGGCTGTATGATGATCTATCCCGCCGCGGCAGGGTTCTGTGACCGATTCAGTTATGCTAGTCTATTGAGCCTCTTACCGTGCTGTGTACTGGCCTAATTCAACGATTCAACATCGTGAGTTTTGATGTCTTTCCCCCTCGTGAGGCTCCAATTTCCTCGAGCTCATCTTCAATACTGGACTGTGTCTGACAAGACTCAACTCTGTTCCGTCTTTGAGGAGGCGGCGCATTTGACCACGAGACAAAGTAAACATCAGGATCTGCGCCTGCGGCAACGGCAGCTGCTACTCGTGCTAGTCCTTCCTTGGCGTGCGCCGAATTTCTATCGAGAGCCAGTGCTTGTTCATAGTGGAGTCGCGCCCCACCAAAACAACGTATTTCAAGGAGTGCATCGGCATAAAAACAGTGACATGTCGGGTTATAGACGTCATAGGCGACGGCCGCACCGAAGGACCTTACCATGTGTTCCGCAGGTCCAATCCGCCCATAGAAGCGGCCCATGAAAAGGCGCGCTTCAAGGAAATCGGGATACTGCGCAAGCAACGGATTAACCAAGTCGTGCGCATCAGCATAACGAGGAAACAAACTTTGGTGAGCGATCAGCTTTTCCGCGGCGGCGAGATCCGATCTCGCGGAGTCGGGAATCTTCTTCTTCTCTCGATTGAGGTACAGATAGTTGGGTAAATCCCAGCGTTGTCGACATCCACGGCATGTCATGCGAATAGAGTTTTTGTGGTCATTACCGACAAACACACCCTCATAGGAGTTTCTCGTGTTGCAGTCAGGACAGTCCCACACATAGTCGTGCAGATCTCCACGAACGTCGGTCTTTTCGCTCTTCGTGAATGAGATCGGCTTTGCCAATCTCAACAACGACTCGAAATACACATACACCATGAATCTTATCATCTCCATGTTCTTGTTGTTCATGGAAGATATGTTCAAATCGATTGGTATATTCTTGATGAATGACAACCGGTCGTCTTGTCTGATCAGGCCATCTCTCAGGGCCGCGTTATAGTCTGGGCTTCCCGGGAAGACGATCAAAGGTGTGAGATTGATCTGGTAGATTCGGTTCCTGGCCCACCACGCCATCGATTCATTCGCAGTTTCCAAGGTCTCCGCCGAATCCCCAAAAAGCAAGTTCCCTTGAATTCCAATCTTGTACTTTCGGGTCAATGCCAAAGCTTCTTCCACTTTCGGTTTCTTGGACTTCTTCATCATGCTATCCAAGATTTGCTGACTCATACTCTCGATTCCATAGCTGATGTAAACGCATCCAGAGTCCGCCATGGCCGCGATTGTTTCCTCACTTGCACTGTTCACGTGCAGTTGCACCATCCATTTGACATCGAATGGCTTGATCCGCCTACAGAACTCCAGCAGTCGGGATCTCTTTAGGGAAAATAGCTCGTCGATGATGGCGACCATGTTGATTGCGTATTCTTCCTTGAGCGTCGCCAGTTCTGCAAAAAAATCATCCAATGGGCGTTCGCGATATGTCTTCCCCGTGGGGTGAAAACAGAAGGTACATTTGAACGGACAAGACCGGCTGGAGATCATGTCCAAGGACCTGGGATTGTTGTCTGGCGCCAGTCGGAAAAAATACGAATCCAAGGGACGCTGATTTGCAATGTTCTTTTCTATTTCCAGGATCTTGTAGTTGGGCCAAGGAATATTCTCGAGATCCTCCTTCTGGTCTCTCTCGGCGTTTCTTCTGATTCTGCCGCTTGGCGTCCTCACGACAACGCCCTTTACATCTTCGAGTGGCAGTTTCTTTTCCAGTCGATCGAGAATCTCTACGACAGTCTCCTCGCCTTCGTTGATAACACCAATATCAGCATTGATGGCACGCAAGACGTTATCCGGTTCTCCACTAACGACACCACCACCGAGCACGGCGAAAATGCCAGGCTTGACAGATTTCGCCGTGGATACGATTTCATGGACTTGATCGATGAAGACTGACAGAGCGCCGGTCGCAATGACGTCTGGGTCACTTTGCCTAACCGATTCAGCGACCAGCTGGCCAACGTCTCCTTTCACATGATTCAGATTCAAGCCCGTAACCGAATGTCCGGCGGACTCAATCGCCGACGCGACGTAGGCTAAACCCAACGGTACTTGATAGAAATCCCCATAACTTCCATAGCGAGGTACGATCATAAGTATGTGCATGGGATTACTTTCTTCCAATGTGAAGAGCAGTAATCGTTTTAGTTTATTCTTATCGATTTAAATCGTCAATAATTTGTTGTGCTCTGTGGTGCCAGCAGTGACGGTCGCGTATGATCGACTTTGCCTGCATTCCAGCTCTAATTCGTCCGCAATTATCGCCCAACCAGCGTAGAGCTTCTTCATGAAAGTTCTCAGGCGTGTATGACCCATAGTGGACGCCTGGCTCAAATTCGGTGTGCATTCCACCAGACTTGTTGTCATGAGGGGATTCGTGCATGAAGATGAAGCCTCCAACCGCCATGCATTCGAGTGTCCGGCTATGTAACCCCAACCCATGCGTGTTGTTATTGAGGTTAATCTTGGAGCGGCAATAAATTGTCAGCAGCTCATCCTGATCTTCAATGACACCCTTCAAATAGGGATGAGTAAACTCATGGCTACTAAGACCTGGGCCATACAGTTCTAGAGATTTACTCACCCTCGCTGCAGCCTCAACCAAGGCAACGCGATCCATAACGCGTGGATAGGATTGTGCGAAATAACTAATAGCTTTTCGTTGCGGACTCATGAAGTTGTCTTGAAATATTCTGCTTTCCCGAGCTAAATAACGAATCAGGCGGGCCCTGAAATCGCTCCGGCCCACGTAGCGATGTGCATAGGGTTTTAGATACCAGGACAACCTCGACATTTTCCTACCATTCGCATTTGGCGGCGAATCATTTTTCGTATCGCAAAACACATTCAGTAATTGTAACATTGTGTTAGCCAGCATGTGAATGTCCAACTCGCCCCGCAACGGCCGGTAGCAAGATTGGACAACTTGCAGCATCAAATGCGCTAATGAGTAGGGAACATAATCGACTGGCAGCCACCGACCAAAGACGACCTTTCGTATAGCCCAGAGTAACTGTGACTTGCGCAGCAACGGAATGTGACTGATGACATCGTCAATGTACCAAAGAAAATCGATCTTTTCATTTGGAAGAATTTTTACTGCTCCCGGAAGACCGCCGCACAGTGAAAGATCTATGTCCTTTTGGATGTTGTGGTGCGAAAAGTTGAGGGTTGCCTGGTTGACACCTGTAAACAAGCTGCTGACAAAGCAGGGCATTTTTGTATAAAGCCCTAGCACCACTGGATCGCCTAGCGAATACAGGATGTCGGAGTCCTGAAATTTCTCAGCAAAACCATCGAGGCTCTCTGGATAAACGTCCTGGAACCAGGAGATAAACCGAACACCACTCGGCAACGATATGTCAGGATCGCGAGTTCGGTTGACTTGTAGTACCACATCAATTGAAAGATTCTTGCATAGACTCACCAACTCAGCAGAAGAAATTGGAACAGAAAACGCTGCAGCATAATGCCCTATGCTATTAAAACCCGCAGCAAGCCCCGTAACCATACGCTGGTCATATGAAGCAGCCGAGTTTGGTGTGATCAATATCCGGTAACTTTTTTTCTTGTTCATACTCTCCGCTATTCAACTCTCGTCTTTCATTTCGCAATACGCTGCTTCACCTCTAAAGTTTTTCCAGTTTTGAGTGATTACCCATAGCAGACTGAATAATCGGTATCTGATGAAAGTGGATATATCAAATGGCCGGAGAAGAAGGAATGCAAGGATTGTCATCACCCTTCTTCGTTCGCCCGCTAGCGATTTCGCAATCTGCAACAGTCGGTACCGCCCCCCGATCCAATTGGAATAAATCGTGCTGTTTACGATGACCCCTGATGCACGCAGGGCTGCGAAGCGAATGCGATGCTTGGTTCGGCTGCAAAACTGCTTGGTAAAAAGACTTGCTGAAAGTTTGGGGCCCCTGGATTCAATCTTGGTAAGTATTGCTTCCAGATCGTCCAGATCGGTCAGAGTTCGCCAGAGATAGCCCCCCGAATGCATTCGCATGACCCCAAGCGGTTGCGGACAAAAAACCACGCCCTTGATGCTCGAGACCGTCAATGCAGCAAACAAATCAGCGAGACCACGATATTCGACATCGAAGCCGCCGATGCCTTGCAGGGTTTCACGATGGAAAAGTATGGTCGTACCGGTAAACCAGTTTCCAAGTTTCATCGCTAAGTTAACGCACTCATCCGGACTGAAATAGCGGTCCTTCAGCGCGATGACGGGTGACGGATAAATATACTTGATAGGACTGTGCTCATCCCTTGCCCAAACCATGGCAGACCATATGCCGGGTTTCTCGAATTTCGAAATGGATAATTTGGCCCGCTCAATTATCCTGTCCATAAGATAATCGTTGGACGACAGGAACAATACGTAGTCACAGTGTACCTGCTTTAGGCCTGCGTTAAGCGCACCCATAGTGCCAAGGCAAGAAGTATTGGCAAGAATTGTCACCCCATCAAGGACACCGAGTTGAGAACGTGCTTTGAGCAAGCTATCATCCGACGAATAGTCATCGACGAAAATGATTTGGTCTGGCCGGACACTCTGCCGAAGTATAGATTCAAAACAGTTAGAAAGATAAGCAGAGTCATTTCGGTTGGGGATGACGACTGCAATCGTCGGCATTGGCGTATCAGGGTTCACCGCTTACGTAGCCACCTTGATACGTTCCATGTAGGCGCGCAAGAACAGGCGGCTTACGGGATGTTGGGGCAATCCAATGGCGATTTCAGGGGGGAAGAATTCGGCACGGACGCCTTCGTTGCATTTCACTTCTGTCACAGGCGTGACAAGGTTGGCGAAAAACGAATGATAGACACTGCAGAACTCGCTACTGCTCTCTACGTGTCTGATAAGCGGTGTCAGTCCGGAAACCTCAATCTCGAACTCTTCGGTTAATTCACGCAAAACTGCTATCTCTGGCTGCTCCTCAGTCTCGAAATGTCCCCCCGGGCAGCAGCACCACATTCCAGGGCATATAATCCACGAGTAGTTATCGCGCAACTGGCAGAGCACTCTCCCGTTAGGTTCGCTAACAATGCACCCGACAAAATTGGTAAGTGAATCGGCTTCGGATGATTTCGACATAGGCTACAAGAAATTATGATGTAAAGGTTTCAGACCGGTCTCGGGACGGATTCGCTGAATCCCTTTCGCATGGTTATCTAAAGCGACACTGACATAGTACTGAATCGGCAGGGTACCCATCATCGTTTGCGCGTCGAACGACGGTGAAGCCAGATAATCCATGGCTCGCCAGTAGCGCTTTGACTTCCAGATATCCTTGAATCGTTCCTCTGCAAAATTGCCGATATGCAGCTTTGAATAGCGTGCGTTGAAGAACATGCCGGAGGGCGCCACCAACCCACTGCCACTGATCTGCAGCAAGAACTGTGGCCCGTAAAACCGCTTGTATGATGGTTTGTTGCCGTCCTTGATCTTGCTCCATTTGACAATAATCTTCGTCTGATCGCTGCTCATGGTCTCGGCCTGCTCCAGAAACTCATGAAGACTATTATACTGGTTGTAATCAATGCCAAGCGTTCCCTGCTCATCGTCTGAGCAATGCTTGATGACCGCATAGTCCACGCCAAGATCAAGCCCTAATTGCGCAAAGGGAATGATTTCGTCCTTGAGCTTGGGCATCAGAACCATCTGAATACCAAGAGTGACTGACAGACCCTTGCGTCTTTTCAGATCGACCGCATACTTGATGTGGCTAATAGCTCGATCAAACACCGTCGTGTGCTCGGGTCCCTTGTACATGATGTTGGCGTAGCTTTCCGGCCTGCCCGCAGCGACGGTAAAACGCACCCAGGTAAGATGAGGCAAGACCTGTTCGATCTTTTCGGGCTCCCACTCCCATGCATTGGTCGCGTTTCCAACATCAATGCCAAGGCTCGCCGCATGCTGTATGAACGGAACATAGGCCGTGGACAACGTGCTCTCGCCATCAGACACGAGCGATACGCTTCTGATTCCAATCTCGGCAAAATCGTCAAGAAGATTCAGCGCGTGTTGCGTCTTGATACTGCTACGCGCCTGTGATTCCTGCATCATTGCGTAGCAGAACGAGCACATAGAACCACATGCCCGGGTCAGTGCCATATCAACACTGACAGGGGCTATTCTCTCACCAGCTTCCCAAGCTTCGACACGGTCGTAGTGGTATGAGAGCTTGTGCGAATCGAGTATCAATGCCCCTTCACGGGTACGGACCGCCTTAGTCATCCTTTCACCTCAACTCCGCGTAGATTCCGCAGGGAGTTCCTGTCTCCCAATGCATCAAGCCACACCACGAGTCCAGGATCAACAACCTTTTTGAGGAATTCTTCTAGATCAAGCAGCACCGTGCCACGCTGGTTGGGTGGCAGTTGCTCCTTCAGGCACACAATGACCTGTCCATCTGGTTTGGCGCTGACAATCTTCAGAACCTCCTGGAACAAAGGCTTTTGAGTCGTCAGCGCTTGCTTGAGACGCGAAAGACGTTCGATATCTGAAGAGTTCGCCCATTCGGAGGTAGGGATTGGTGTATCAACAGCGACATAATGTAGATTACTTCCCATGGATTCTTGCCTTGTTTTGATATCGTGAGATTAAAAAGGGCCGGAGAATTCGCAATTGGGCGAATCGTGCGGCCCGCTACGGTTAAAGGTGACGGACATTCTTCGGTAGCTGTCTGATACCTTGCTCTTACCGAGCAGAGCCAGGGCCGCATCAGCGATTGTTTTGGGGCCCGGGTAATAGTGCTCGGCCATGAAAGAGGATGTTGGCGTCGGAAAATCAGGCGATGCTATCCGTACCGGTGGCGCCTTCAGTGCGGAGAAGGCTTGCTCAACTACTTGGCTGATTAGCTCGCCAGCGATACTGCCGGTCCGAAACGCAGTATCGGCAACAATCAGGCGTCCGGTTTTTTGAAGAGAGGCGAGAACGGTCTCCACATCAAGCGGACGGACGGTACGCATATCGATTACATCCAGGCCAATACCCATCTTGTTGAACATGGATTTGGCTGCAATTAGGGCCTCAAGTACCATGTACGAAAATGCTGCTACCGTAACGTCAGATCCCTCGTGGATGAGATGTGCCTTGCCGATAGGTACGCGGTAGTAAGTATCTGGAACGCGGTCCTTAACGGGATAAAGCCAGCGATGTTCGATGAACAGTACGGGATTGTTGTCTTCGATGGCCGAGAGCATCATGCCCTTCGCATCGTAGGCAGTGGTCGGCATGATGACCTTGACCCCAGGCACTTGCGCAAACATGGCCTGCAGGCTCTGTGAGTGCTGAGGACCTTGCCCCCAACCTCGCCCCACGATCATGCGCACCACCATAGGAACAGAAGCCTTGCCATCGAACATGTAATGCCATTTAGCCGCGTTGTTGATAAGCTGATCCATTGCCAACAAGGCAAAATCGATGCGCTGATGAATCATCACCGGACGAATACCGGATATGGCGGCACCGATGCATGCCCCCGTCAACCCATTCTCGGCGAGTGGCATGTCGAACACTCGACGTGGCCCGTATTTTTCACGCAGTCCGGTCGTCGTGTTAAAGATCGCCTTGGGATCCGGTACGCCCAACCCAATAACGATGACTCGGGAATCCTGCTCCATCGCTTGATCCAAGCTTTCTCGTATTGCCTCGACGAAAGTCAATTGGCGCTGCGTGGGCTCATGCATAGACTTTCCCCTTCGCATCGTCGATGGTTGGTTTTCGGCTTGCCAAGGCAAACTCAAATGCCGCAGAAATTTCTTCGCGGATCTGCTCCTCCATGCGAGAGAACTCGTGCTCACTTGCAATACATTGTTGCTTTAATACCTTCTTATAGCGATCGATAGGGCAATCGTTCATACCCTCTTCAATCTCCTGTGCCGACCGGTAGTTGAGGTGATCGTCAAAATTGGGGCCGCAGTGCTCACGCCATCGGTAGGTGTCGAATTCCAGAAATTGTGGACCGCAACGGTTTCTGGCGTTTTCGATTGCCGTCTTTGACATGGCCAGTATCTGTTCCACATCATTGCCGTCTGCTGCTGAAGCAGGCATTCCATGCGCCTCGGCGATGCGATAGATCGGTCTATTGGGCTGCCTCTCATCGCGACGCGTATAGACTGAAAATTTGTTGTTTTCGCATACAAAGACAATGCGCAACTTGTGAAGGGCTGCAAAGTTGAGAGACTCGTGAACAACCCCCTCCTCGAAGCATCCATCACCAAAAAAAATCACAGTGACATCTTCGGTATCCTTGAGAGATGAGGCCCAGGCAGAACCCACCGCAAGCGGTACCGTCCCTCCGACAATTGGGGTTGCCCCCATGAATCCGACTGCTAAATCGATGAGGTGCATGGAGCCGCCTCGACCTCCGCAGCACCCCGTTGCCCTTCCATAAAGCTCGGCAACCATCGCCTTCAAGTCGCCACCCTTAGCCAGATAATGACCATGAGCCCGATGGTTGCTGAATACTTTATCGTCCTTGCGTAATGCCTCACAGACAGCAGCAGCTATGGCCTCCTGTCCGATACACAGATGCATTGGGCAGCGCATTTCCTGCTCGGCATAACGGTCTGCCAATGCCTCTTCAACGCGCCGTATTCGGAGCATGGAGTAAAGCAATCGTAGTTGAGTCATTTCAGACATTAGAAACCTACTCCGAATTTCATTTCAGCAAGGTCGAGACATATTTCTTCAGAGCCACGGAGTCAATCGATTCCCGGTTACAGATGATTTGTACATCCATCGCGCCGGCAACACTTCCAACGAAGGCCGCGACTTCTGCAGGCAGTCCTTTCCCAAGACAAAGCGCAGAAAGCGCAAGGTAGGCATCACCTGCCCCAATACGGTCAATGACGCGCCAAGACAAAGCAGGCACCTTGTGAAACACTTTTTCCTTTGCATCAAACATCATTGCACCTTGTGTGCCACGAGTAACTGCCAAGAAACTGGCATCGACTCGAGCAGCGACCTTCTCAGTAATCTCTTCCAGCGAGGCGTGCCGGTTGTGAATTGCCAACCGCAACTCGGATTCGTTGAGCGAAACAAAGTTCGCGCGTGAGTATCTATTGATGACGTGGTAGCCGCGATTGCCGCTGTTGACCTGGGTATTAACTGCGAGAAACGTCGACTTCTCGCACAGAATCTGAACCATTTCCTTGGAAACGAATCCATTGCCGTAATCGGCTACGACCACGACGTCGTATTTCGGGAGATTTTCGGTCAACCACTGGCAGGTTTTCTGACCCGCATCCTCAAGTATTGGCTCGTCGCAAAAGAAATAAACTTCGAATAACTTGGCTAGATCACTATTCACAAAGCGCCTCTTGGTTACTGTTGGCGCATTCTCGAAATACGAAAAGACAGGAGTGACGTGGTTCTTGAGTTTTGTGCGAATAAACTGTTCGTGGCTGTCTGTCTTACCCAGCCCCGCAACCAGGGTGACCGATTTCGTGAAGGCAGCAATATGGTTGGCTACCGCGATGGAGCCTCCAGCAAATTGCTCTTCGGTCTCGTATTGGACCGCGAGCACAGGGTCTTTCGCCGTTTTCCCCAAAGGAGAAACATAGTGATACTGGTCGATGATTGCATCACCGAGCACCAGCACATTAATGGTTTCTAGTGATCCGATCATACGGTGCATTTCCTTCTCGGACCACTTTTTTCGGAACTGCTTAAGGTAGCATTTAGTGTCCGGGGTGAATATGCCGAAATGTTCATTCAACAGGCTACTCGAACTGAAGATAATTTCGTCCGTAAAGAAGACTTCTCCGCCATGTACTTCCACGGCTTCCTGCTCGCGAATAATGTTGCCAGTTACGTCGTCCCCGTGCGAATGATATTCATTGCCCTTGACATAGACGCTTGGCTTGATTTTATGCAAAGCATCCACAGCCGTGACCGCGTGGTTGATTGCAACAAAGTCAACGCACTCTAGCGCGGCGAGACTTTCCGCTCGTAGGTGCTCGTTGAAAACTGGCCTGCCGGGACCTTTATTGACGTACTGATCGGCAGTTACAGTAACCAGAAGGACATCTCCTTTCTTTTTTGCGCTTTCGAGGTGGCGAATATGTCCTATGTGTATAAGATCGAATGTGCCATGGCACAGCATCACTCGCTTTCCCTGCTCACGTAGCACATTGGAACGCTGGGCGATTTGATCTAGGCTGAGGATCTTGCTGTTTGACATAAATGCTCAACCCCTAGACCGGCACCGAACCTGTCGGAGATGTTATGTAGTAAAAATTGATGACCTACTTCCACTTGTCCGTAGTCTGAAGAATCGAGCCAGATGTTCAGGTCACCCAGAAATCGAAGTGGGTTGTCATGCGCAAACCCGCTCAACGTAACAACGTAACCGCCGGCATTGGTAGCCTCCGTGGCCGCATTGCGGATGTTCATTGATTTTCCGGAGCTGCTGATGGCGATGACGATATCGCCGGGCTTCACCATCTGCCGGGTTATTCGCGCGTAGGCATTCTCATAGCCGAAGTCGTTGGCCATGCAAGTTAACAGAGAACTCTCGTGCAGCGTCGAAGCTCTTATTTTGGCAACGTTAAAGAAGTCTGTAGTCGCATGACTGGCGACACCAGCACTACCTCCGTTGCCGATCAAGTAGAGACTTCGAGCTTCATTACGAAGGTGGGACAACTGACCGCATAATTTTTTGATTCCATCCTCAAGCGGTAAAGAAGACAGATCTTTGTCCGTTACTTCGCAGCGACCAAGAAGATTTGCCAATTCAGCTGCACGAGCGGCAATCGATAACTCTCTTGCGTTCGTCATATTACCCATTGCCAAGATAGCGAAACCATGCCTCTGTGGCCTTGCCAATGCTGGAAGGATCCCAAACGGGTGCATCGCGCCAATCTTCGATGTTTGCTAACATTTTGCCCACCCCTTCTTCAAAGGATACTTCCGACTTCCAATTCAAAATCTGCTGAATCATCGTGATGTCGGCGAAAGTACAGTCCGGTTCCCCTGGACGTTTCGGAATGTGCTCAACAGGTCCTCCAAGCAGTTCAACCAACCGATTGACACTGTAATGATTGCCGCTACCAACGTTTAAGGCCAAGCCCGAGCTAGACGACTCAGCAGCGCACAAGAAGGCCTTGGCCACATCCGTCACGTAGGTAAAGTCTCTGGTCTGCCTGCCATCGCCAACCACGGTAAAGGGACGGCCATTAAGTTTCTGTGCCAAAAAAACGCCAAACACTGCACCGTATGCTCCAGTTGTACGGGAGCGCGTTCCATACACATTAAAAAGCCTGAGGGAAATCGCCGGCAATTTGTAGACTTGGGACCAGTGCAGTATGAACTCTTCTCCCATGTATTTAGTCAGAGCATAGGGATACTGAGGCCTAATCGGCGACGACTCCGGCGTCGGATAGACATCCGGAATGCCATAACTCGACGATGAGGCGGCGTAGACGATCTTCCGGGCGCCACATGCGCGCGCACACTCAAGGACATTGAACGTACCGGTGACATTAGTGCTGTAGTACTGAAACGGCATCTCGATCGATGGAACAATATCGGCCAAACCGGCAAGGTGGAATACCCAATCGACACCATCGAACGTTGACTGTAGGGACTCCAGGTCGCGAATGTCCGCCTGAACAAGCTTGAATCGCGGATCTTCCGCGATGGTCTTCAGATTGCTAACCCGTCCCGAGGTCAGATTGTCCACCACTACGACTTCGTGTCCATGGCCGAGCAACAACTCGGATAAATGACTTCCAATAAACCCGGCACCGCCTGTCACCAGCACTCTCAAGATTCTATTTTCCTCCGACATTCACACTTGACGATAGCCATCGCACCCAACCAGGTCAAATAAAGTTGACGTGTTCGACCTTGTCTTCGATCAAGTTCCATAGATACCAATTGACTTCGTCCATGCGGCAATTCCGGCGGCAATCCTTGATATTCAATTCGTTCCTGATGAAATGGAAACTGGCTTCCCGTTCCGGACCTTCCCAGATTGATTGAAAAGAGCGCTCCATCAGATTTCCATACATAAACTTCTTGTCCATCAGGTAGGCGCTACAGCCGTAAACCGCTCCATCTGCCATTACATAGGCCCAGAAAAATGGCGTGGCGTAGCACTTCGAATAGCGCTCACGGTCGGGCTGCATGTATTTTTTCATCGCGTTTTCCCGAAACACGACTTGAAACTCGCTGGTTCCCAATGGGTGAAGTTTCTCAGCAAGGGACAAGTAAGTACTGTAATTGATATCTTCATAAACGTGCGTCTCGCTGAAGAGATGCTGGGAATACGGCTTCACAACGAGATAATCCAGTCCAATTTCATCGCGACAAAGCCTTGTCAAGTCCTCCATCTCATGTGCGTTTTCTGGCAGAAGAATCGCCTGAGCCCCCAGAGTACATTTATGACCATGCTTTCTTTTTGCAGCAACAACACGTTTCAAGTTCTTTACGACATGTCCGAAATCCCCCTCTTTTGTCTGGTGAATCTTGGCATAGGTTGCAGCTGTTCCTGCATTGATTGACACCTTGATCCAAGAGGTCAAAGGCACGGAACGCTCCACAAACGCTTCGTTCAGCAAAATGGCATTCGTGGTAAATGACACGTCAATGCCTGCAGATTTGGTTGCCTCGACGATTTCGTTGATCTTCGTATGGAGCAGCGGCTCACCTTCGCCAGCGTACATGATGCTTTTGATCCCAAGGGTTCCCATCTCAGCTAGTCGGATGGCTAGTACTTGGATATTTAGCATTCGACTCTTGTAGCCGATGTAGTCGACCGCGCAAAATGTGCATCTATGATTACATGCACCCGCTGGGGCAATCTCAACATAGATCGGGTAAACCCGTTTGGCCTTTTCCCACTCATCACCTGCCTCAATCATCTGTAAGACTCGCCTCGGATGGTAGGTCAGCTTGTGGCTGTCTATTGCGTAGTTATCATTCATACGGCTCCATTCGTGCGTGTCCTATTTCTCAGGTCCATCCACCTAAGCCATTAGAATAATTGCGATTCTTATAACAAACATGCAAGTTTGTCAACTTTCATTTGAGTATGTTTTATCATTTTTCATCGTGTTATACTCACCTGTCGCTTCAATAATGAGAACAAAATACGGTAAGTACGATGAGTACCATACTTCACTTGATGACCTGATAAGCGTTGTCACTCCAGCCGGTTTAGAGGGCGGTTTTAAAGCTATCTGGAAAGCTGTTGAGGCGTTGGAACGAAATTGTTTCCCTAAAGTGAGTGTGTTATGTGAGCCGCAACTTAGTAGGCGTGGCCTCCGTTCAACGCTAGGCACAAAGTCTAGTTATTTTCAGACGAAGAATATTTCTGATTTCCTCACGTGGTCCGATGGCAGTCGATCTTTAATTGAGATTGCTGACCTATGCGGCTACCCAGTATGGGATTTGTATCCCATTTTAGATAAGCTTTGCGAACACGGTTTGATTGCTACAACGCAAGTGCGGTTGCAAGCATTACCTAAGTGATACGTTAAGGCATTGTCGTGTGCGTCATTGTGTGGCGGTGTAGCAAGCTTTTGCTTGCACACTTTGCTACACACCAAAAATAATCACGCTTTGAGCCGCATAAATACTGGATTATTATTGATTTTCTTTTCTCATAATCCATTAAACCACGCTTGGCGAAGTTATTTGCCGCCTTGGCCAGGGATGTCGCTGCGCTGCATGTCACCATTTGTTTATTGCAGAGTGAGGTGGGATGGGAACGTGGATTTATGTAATAGGAGAGACAGGGTTATCGGGAATATTTACGAGAATAGTTTGCTGGAAATCTAGCACGGGGAGAAAGCGCGCGAGATGCGTGATGCGATTCGAAAAGATATTGTAGGTTGCCAAGCATGCGATTACTTTAGGTTTTGCATCCAGAGTCGCTCACAGGATTATGACGATGAGAGCAGCTATTTTGCTTCTGGACTGTACAACTCGCCGGAGATACAGGATGTCATTCGCCAAATAATGGAAGTAAAACCATGAATGCTGTCCGTAGTCAGTTTCACTAGACTGAAGCAATTGTAATAGCGAGGAATTATGACGGGAAATTGGAACGAAAGCGAAGCAACGCACTATCAAGGAGACCTCGCTTTGCGAGTGTTTTCATCTCGCCTTCTCGGAAGGGATAAATCGTTGGTGCTGCACGGCGGCGGTAACACCTCTGTCAAGGTGATCGAGAAAAACATCTT
>Ga0194128_10006028_pt1 | contig 16560 bp, 16 predicted proteins | sample TA2KigCa65mmetaG_FD_148650 | JGI IMG/M metagenome (GOLD analysis project Ga0194128, IMG submission 148650) | Freshwater microbial communities from Lake Tanganyika, Tanzania - TA2015037 Kigoma Deep Cast 65m | ecosystem: Environmental > Aquatic > Freshwater > Lake | place: Tanzania: Lake...
AGGCCCGGGTCGAGCACGGCCACATCCTGTTCGCGGCCGGCCCCATCGCGGTGGCGGCCGAGACCGCCCTCCCGGTTCCCGGGAGCTGCCGCTTCGGCGACTGGGAGGTACGGGCCGAGCTCGGCGCGGTGCCCGCCGACCCCCGCGACCGCGATCTCGCCTACCTGGACCCGGCGGCGCTCGAGGCCACGCTGCTGGTGCGTCCATGGCGACGGGGCGACCGCATCCGTCCGCTCGGCCTGGACGGCTCGAAGTCCCTGCAGGACCTGTTCACCGATCGCCGCGTTCCGCGCTCGCTGCGCCGCACCCTGCCGGTCATCACCTCGGGCGAGCGGGTCGCCTGGATCGCGGGGGTCGCGGTCTCGCGGGAGTTCGCGGCCGAGCCCGGGGCGGCGCGCGCTGCCGTGCTCAGCGCCGCGATCGCGGCCGGGGAGGCGGGCCCGGCCGGAGCGCCGCCCCTAAATACATAGACTTCGCCCCCGTGGAAGGAGAGGAGCTGATCGGCGAGGTCCTCGTCAGCGAAGAGGACCTGCAGCGGAGGGTCAGCGAGCTGGCGGAGGAGATCAGCGCCGATTACGAGGGCCGCTCGCCGCTGCTGGTCGCGATCCTGAAGGGAGCCGTGTCCTTCCTGGCCGACCTGATGCGGCGCCTGACCGTGCCCTGCGAGGTCGACTTCATGGTGGTCTCCAGCTACGGCTCCTCGTCAGACTCCTCGGGCGTCGTCCGCATCCTCAAGGACCTCGACGCCGCGATCGCCGGGCGCGACGTGCTGATCGTCGAGGACATCATCGACTCGGGCCTGACCCTGCACTACCTGCTGCGCAACCTGCAGGCGCGCGAGCCCGACTCGCTCGAGGTCTGCGCGCTGCTGACCAAGCCCGAGCGCCGCAGGGTGGACCTGCCGATCCGCTACGTGGGCTTCGAGATCCCGAACGAGTTCGCGATCGGCTACGGCCTCGACCACGCCGAGCGCTTCCGCAACCTCTCCTACGTGGCCGCGCTCAAGGACGGAAGCGCATGAGGGTGCCGCTGCCGGATTCGTCGCTGCCGGTGGACGCGTAGACCAGCCCGCCGCCGAGGAAGAAGCTCCTCAGGCCATCCAGCCTCGGCTCGACCGAGCATTTGCGCAACCGAGCGGGCGAGATGCACTCTGCGAACGCGACCGTGCCGCTCTTCCTGCGCACCCGGAACCGGACGAGGAGCATGGTCTTGTTCGCACGCGCGAGGGCGTAGAGCGAGCGCCCGTCCTCGGAGAACCGGAGTGAGCCGATCGCATCGATGGGCGAGCGCCTGAGAGGGCGGATCACGCGGCCAAGACGGAGCCTGCCGCCGGCTCCGCGCCGCATCAGCACGAAGCTCGGCTCGCCGCCCGCGCGAATGACGGCCAGGACGTGGCGGCCGCCCGGGGCGACGGCGAGCTCGGAGGCCTTGGCGATGGCCCGGATGCGGTCGCACGGGCGGGTTCGGTCCGGCGACAGGCACTGAATCGGCCGCATCCCCCAGGTCGGCTTGACGCTGTTGTGGACGCTGATCCGGTCCGATCGGCGGTCGAGCTGGTAGAGCGTCTGGCCGCCGCGATCGATCGCGAACGGCCCGCCGCCGTTCATCGTCCAGCGAGTCCGCCCCGCGGCGAGCAGCCTTCCCGTCTCGACGTTGCGGAGGTAGGCGATCACGCCGAAGGCGCAGTCGCCGGTGTTGTCGGTGCAGATTCTGTCGGCCATGAAGACGGAGAGCCCGTCCTCGCTCGCTGCGAGCTGCAGGGTTTCATCGAAGTCGCCGACCGCGCAATCGGGGAGGTCGCCCTCGGCCCCGTAGGCCGAGTACTCGCACCAGGAGTGGGTGAGCGCGCCCCCGGCATCTAGCCGGAACCCGTTGAGCGTGTGGCCGCTGCCGGCGACGTAGAGGTCGCGGCCGTCCCGTGTCACGACCAGCTCGGACAGGTCGCCGCCGAGCAGCGGAACGTGATCGCACGGCGACGCGACGGTGCTGCTGACGCAATCGCGGAACGTGAGGGCCCCGCTGTTCGGGTCGCGGGCGAATCCGGTCAGGCGCCCGCGGCGAGTGGCGTAGGCAGACAGCCCGTCGGCGCTCACGGCCATCGCGTTGAGGCCGCCGGCCCCCTCGAGCGTCGCGCAGCCGTTGAGCGCCGCCTCGGCGGCCGAGCTCTGACAGCCCAAGAGGGTCAGCTTCCCGGGCGCCGCGACCGCAGCGGGTGCGCAGGCCAGCGCAACGGCCATGGCCGCCAGCCACGCGATCGTCATCCTCGTGCAGTACATGCCCTCATCGTTGTGGCAGGAGGTGGCCCGTACCGTGCCAGATCTGTCTCCCCCCAGCCTCGGCCAGGCGGCGGCCGGCCTTCATCGAGCGTTGATGGGCGCTGGTACCCTCGCGATACATCCGCGGACGGACATTCCGCGTAATAAAGCTTTGAGGGACACACCTTGAGTCGTTTCTTCCGCAGCGCCGCCTTTCCGATCCTGATCGTCGTCGTGCTGGCGTTCTTCGCGCAGCGCCTGATCAACCCCGCGGAGCCCGAGCAGGAGCCGACCTACAAGGAGTTCGTCGCCCAGGTCGAGGCCGGTGACATCGAGGAGGTCACCTTCAACACGAAGGACAACGTCCTCGACGTCAAGGAGACCGAGGCGGGCGGCGGCGGCGAGTACGAGACCGCCTTCCTCGACTCGGACGCCTCGCAGGCCCAGCTGCAGAACACGCTCGAGCGCAACGACGTCGCCTACGACATCAAGGGCAAGGGCGGCGGCGGCATCCTCTCGCTGCTTACGTACATCTTGCCTTTCCTACTGTTTTTCGCCTTCTGGATCTTCCTGATGAACCAGATGCAGGGCGGCGGCTCGCGGGTGATGAGCTTCGGCAAGTCGCGCGCGAAGCGGATGTCCGTGGACGCGCCCAAGATCACCTTCCGCGATGTCGCCGGTGCTGACGAGGCCGTCCAGGAGCTGCATGAGATCAAGGAGTTCCTCGAGAACCCCAAGAAGTTCCAGTCGCTCGGCGCCCGGATCCCCAAGGGCGTGCTGCTCTACGGCCCGCCCGGCACCGGCAAGACGCTGCTCGCGCGCGCGGTCGCCGGCGAGGCGGGCGTCCCCTTCTTCTCGATCTCGGGATCGGACTTCGTTGAGATGTTCGTCGGCGTCGGCGCCAGCCGCGTCCGCGACCTGTTCGAGCAGGCGAAGCAGAACTCCCCCTGCATCATCTTCATGGACGAGATCGACGCCGTCGGCCGGCACCGTGGCGCCGGGATGGGCGGCGGCCACGACGAGCGCGAGCAGACGCTGAACCAGCTGCTCGTCGAGATGGACGGCTTCGAGATGAAGGACAACATCATCCTGATCGCGGCCACCAACCGCCCGGACATCCTCGACCCGGCGCTGCTTCGGCCCGGCCGCTTCGACCGCCAGGTCGTCGTCGACCGGCCCGACCGCAAGGGCCGCAAGCAGATCCTCGAGGTGCACACCCGGGGCAAGCCGCTCTCGACCAAGATCGACCTGGACGTGCTCGCCGGCCAGACGCCCGGCTTCACCGGCGCCGACCTCGCCAACCTGATCAACGAGGCTGCGCTGCTGACGGCGCGCTCCAACAAGCGCGAGATCACGATGCTGGAGCTCGAGGAGGGGATCATGCGGGTGATCGCCGGCCCCGAGAAGAAGACCCGGGTGATGTCGGAGAAGGAGCGCCTGGTGACGGCCTACCACGAGCTCGGCCACGCGATCGTCGGCCACCTGCTCGAGCACGCCGACCCCGTGCACAAGGTCTCGATCATCAGCCGCGGCCAGGCTCTCGGCTACACGATCTCGCTGCCGAGCGAGGACAAGTTCCTGACGACGCGCGCCGAGCTCTCGGACACGATGGCGATGACCCTGGGTGGCCGCGCGGCGGAGGAGATCGTCTTCAGCGAGATCACCACCGGCGCCTCCAACGACCTCGAGAAGGTGACCGAGACCGCCAAGCAGATGGTGATGCGCTTCGGCATGTCCGAGCGCCTCGGCCCCCGCGTCTTCGGCCACGACCGCGGCCAGCCCTTCCTCGGCCGGGAGTTCAACTCCGAGCCCGACTACTCCGACGAGGTCGCGCGCGAGATCGACGACGAGATCCGCCGCATCGTCGAGGAGGCCCACCAGGTCGCGCGCGAGATCCTCTCCGAAAACCGCGAGCAGCTCGATCGGATCTCCAAGATCCTGCTGGAGCGCGAGACGATCGAGGCCGAGGAGTTCGTCGCCCTGCTCGAGGGCAAGCGCGAGTCGGAGGTCTTCTCCGATGACGAGGAGGAGACCGCCGAGCCTGACGAGGCCGAGCAGGCCGAGAAGAGCTCGGCCCGCGAGGGCGCCCGTCCCCGCGTGCAGCCCAAGCCCGGCCTGGCCGGCGGCGGCGCCGCCGAGATGCGCCAGCGGCCGTCAGGCCGCCCCTCCTCAGGAGCGCAGGGCGAAGCCCGGAGCGACTGATGCCGGGCGGCCGCTAGGCCGCGGGATGGCGAAGCCGTGAATACGCGGATCATGGGCATCGTCAACGTGACGCCCGACTCCTTCTCGGACGGGGGCGAGTTCCTCGATGCGGAGCGGGCGATCGCACACGCGCGCGAGCTGGCCGCCGAGGGGGCCGACATCCTCGACGTGGGAGGGGAGTCGACCCGGCCCGGGGCCGAGGCCGTGGACGCCGAGGCGGAGCTGGAGCGGGTGCTGCCCGTTGTGCAGGGACTGGCCGGGGGAGGCGGGGCGGGCCGTCAGGTCTCGATTGACACGTCGAAGACGGCGGTCGCCGAGGCCGCCCTGGACGCCGGCGCCGAGATCGTCAACGACGTGACCGCGTTGCGGGCCGAGCCTGAGCTGACGGGGCTGTGCGCCGACCGCGGCTGCGAGCTGGCGCTGATGCACATGCTGGGCGACCCCCGCACGATGCAGGAAGATCCCCGCTACGACGACGTCGTGGACGACGTCAAGGCCTTCCTGGCCGAGCGGATCGAGTTCGCGGTCGGCGAGGGCGTGGCCGAGGAGCGGATCTGGGTCGACCCCGGGATCGGCTTCGGCAAGACCGTCGAGCACAACCTGGAGCTGACGCGGAGGCTCGGGGAGCTGCGCGAGCTGGGGAGGCCGATCCTCTACGGAAGCTCGCGCAAGAGCTTCATCGGCAAGCTCACGGGCGCCGAGGTGGGCGAGCGGCTCGGCGGCACGGTCGCCTCGAACGTGATCGCCGCCGCCAACGGAGCGGACGTCCTGCGGGTCCACGACGTCGCCCCGATGCGCCAGGCCCTGACCGTGGCCGAGGCGATCCTGGACCCCGAGCGCGCCGCCGCCGTCGCCGACCGCGCCTGATCCCCCCGAACCGCCGGCCGAGCGACGACTTGCCCGCGCATGGCGCGGGTTTCTCGTCGCTCGGCGGGCCGGGCGCGGGTTAGCGGCGGCGGATGGCGATGCCGGTGGCGATCTCGCGCACGATGCGGTCGGCGACCAGGCAGGTGAGGTCGGCAGAGCCGACGCCGCGGGGGATCACCTCGACCACGTCCGCCCCGACGATCCGCAGACGCGAGCAGAGCTCGCGGCACGCCCAGAGCAGGTCGGCCGAGGTCATCCCGCCCGGCTCGGGGGTTCCCGTGCCGGGGGCGTAGACGGGGTCGAGCACGTCGACGTCGACCGAGAGGAAGACCGGGCCCTCGCCGGCGACCTCGATCGCCTCGTCGACGACCGCCCCGATGCCGCGATCGCGGATGTCGTGCATGAAGGTCGCCGTGATCCCCTTCTCGTCCTGCCAGCCGAACTCCTCGTCGCCGGGCCAGTAGCCGCGCAGGCCGAGCTGGGCGTAGCGCTTCGGATCCACGTGGCCCTGTTCCACCAAGCGGTACATCGGGGTCCCGTGCGAGACCTCGACACCGAAGACATGGGTGCCGGTGTCGGTGTGGGTGTCGAAGTGGACCAGCGCCATCGGCCCGTGCCGCTCGGCGCAGGCGCGGATGTCGGGCTCGGCGATGCTGTGGTCGCCGCCGAGCACGATCGGGATCGCGCCCGCGTCGAGCACCTCCCCGACGGTCGCCTCGATCGCCTCGTGGGTGCGCTGCGCGTCCGCCGGCAGCACCGGCGCGTCCCCGTAGTCGACGGCCTTGAGCTCGGCGAAGGCGTCGATCTTGGCCTCCAGGTGGGGGCCCGAGGGACAGCTGGCGCTGCGGATGCCGCGGGGGCCGAAGCGCGCGCCGGGGCCGTCGCTGACGAGGTCGTCGGTGGGAGCCCCGACGATCGCGATGTCGATCCCCTCGAGGTCCGCGGGTTCCTGCGTGTAGGGCAGCGCCGAGAAGGTCAGCAGCCCGGCGAAGTCCGGCTTCTCGCCGTACTCGCTCCAGCGCTCCATCGGGTCGATCAGGGTCATCGTCTCTCCTCTCAGCCGTCCGCGCGCCCATTCACGAGCTCGCGGATCAGGCGGTTGACGTCATCCGGCCGCTCGTAGGGAACCCAGTGGCCGGCGCCGGGCAGGACCTCTAGCCGCATCTCGGGGACCCACTCCTCGAGACCGCGCGTGAGGCCGACCAGCAGCGCGGGGTCGCGCTCTCCCCAGATCACCAGCGTCGGCACCTGCAGCCGCTGGGCCTTGATCTTGGCCTCGTAGGCGGCGGGGACGCCGCCGGCCGCGACCTGCTCGCCCATGCGCGCGGCACGGTAGTAGTTGAGCCCTCCCCGGATCGCGCCCGGCTGGGACCAGGCCTCGTGATAGGCGGCGCGCTCAGCCTCGTCGAGGCGTGCGCCGGCGCCACCGATCCGCTCCAGCATCGACTCGAGCATCGCGAAGTCGTCGGCCTCGACCATCTCCTCGGGCCCAGGCGAGGGTTTCGAGAGCTCGACCATGTAGTTGACGGCCTCGCGCTGCCTCGGGCTCTCGCGCAGGTCACGGTTCCAGGTGAAGGGCGGGGGAGAGTCGATGATCACCAAGCGCTGCAGCAGCTCGGGGTGCTTCAGGGCGAAGGCCCAGCAGAGGATCCCGCCCCAGTCGTGGCCTACGAGCGTGAACGGGGCCAGGTCGAGCTCCTCGACCAGGCCGCGGATGTCGCCGAGCAGCTCGCGCATCCGGTATGCCTCCACCTCGGGGGGCTTGTCGGAGAGGTTGTAGCCTCGCATGTCGGGCGCGACGACGCGGTGGTCGCGGCCGAGGTCGGCCAGCTGGTGGCGCCACAGGTACCAGAACTGGGGGAAGCCGTGCATGAACAGGATCGGCTCGCCCTCCCCGCGGGTGACGTAGTGGATGCGCGTCTCGTCCCCGGTGAAGGCGTGCTCGACCTCGACCGCCGGCTCGCCCTGCCCGATCGTGCTCGTCTGCGGCGCCGGCGTCACCCGGCTAGTCCTATCAGCCGCCGGTCAGCTACGTTCAGCGCATGGACGCGCACGGCTCCCCTGAGTCCTCGGTCGAGGTCGAGCTGCGGGGCCTCTCCATCTACACCCACCACGGTGTAACCGACGCCGAGCAGGAGGTTGGGCAGCGGCTCGAGTTCGACCTCAGCTTCGACGTCCCGCGCTGCGACGCCGTGCTCACCGACCGGGTCGAGGACACCGTGGACTACTCCGAGGTCTGCGACATCGTCGCCCTGGCCGCCACCGAGCGCAGCCACCGCACGCTCGAGCGCCTCTGCCAGGTGATCGCCGAGCGCCTGCTCGAGCGCTTCGACTGCGATGAGGTCCGCGTCCGCGCGGCCAAGCCCGAGCCGCCGCTCCCCTACCCGGTCGAGGAGGCCGCCGTCGAGGTCTCGCTCGAGCGCGCGGCCGACCGCGATCCGGCCGACGACGAGGGCGAGGGCGTCTGAGCGCCGCTCGGGTGCTAACGGGCTACATCGGCCTCGGCTCCAACCTCGGAGACCGCGAGGCCGAGTTGGACGCCGCGATCGAGGGACTGCGCGCGCGCGGCGTCGAGGTCGAGGCCGTCTCCTCCTTCTACGAGACAGAGCCCGTCGGCGAGATTCTCGACCAGCCCGACTTTCTCAACGCGGTCGCCAGGGTCAGCACCGCGCTCGGCCCCGAGGAGCTGCTCGGCGTCTGCAAGGCGATCGAGGCCGAGCGCGGCCGCGACTTCGACGCGCCCCGTCACAGCCCCCGCCCGGTGGACGTCGACCTGCTGCTGCTCGGCGAGCTGGAGCTGAGCGGCGAGCGGCTGACGCTGCCACACCGCGAGGTCGCCCGCCGCCGCTTCGTGCTGGTGCCGCTGCTGGAGCTTGATCCGAGCCTGGCACTGCCCGACGGCACCAGCCTCGCCGCGGCGCTGGAGGCGCTGGGGGACGGCGAGCGCGTGACGCGGTTCGACGGCTAGGGCTGAGAGTTGAACCCCGCCAGCCACTCAGGCGGGAAGACGGGCGGCGTGTGGCCGGGGAAGTCGGGGGCGGCGCGCATCGCCAGCTCGGCGGCGGGGCGGCCCTCGATCTGGGGGCGCAGGTCGTCGAACGTCGTCAGCAGGCGCACGCTGGTACCGATCTGCAGGTCTGCGGCGTTCAGCCGCTCGCCCCCGAGCACTCCGTCCGCGATCCAGGAGTCGATCCTGTCCAGGTCGGCCGGCAGCGAGGCGAGGTCCGAGCGAACCGCCTCGTCGGTGGCGCCGTTGAACTTGGCCGAGAGCGCCACGATCGGCGCCGCGGTCTTGACGGCCAGGCCCACCGGCACGCCCAGCTTGGCGCCCTCGGAGTAGCTCGCCATCGGGGCGCGGTCGCGCTTCAGCGCCCACCATGGGAGCCGGCGCGCCTTCGGCTGCAGCACCTGATCGCCCCAGCGTTCCGCGTCCTCGACCGCGACCAGCTGCTCGGGGTCGTCGGGGAACAGCCGCGGATCGGGCTGGATCCGCTCCAGCTCGCGCGCGATCTCGCGCGAGCCCTGGACCCTGTCCTCGCCGATCTTCAGCGCCGGCACGGTGACGCCGGGGAACCCCAGCGCCCGCAGTACCCCCTTGGAGACGACCGGGACCAGGTCGATCCGCTTGTAGGGAATGCCCTTGAGCTCGAGCATCCGGCGCACCGTCAGGGCGGGATGCGAGCCCGGAATCACGTAGAGCTTGGCGTCGGCCACCGCGCCGATGCTAGGGCCTCGTCGGCCGCCGGCGCTGGTCGAGCCCCGCCAGCGCGTCGGCGCAGGTGGCGGCGAAGGCCTCGAGCGCGGCCACGATGTCGTCGCGGTCGGTGTCCTCGTCCGGCGCATGGCTGCGCCCGCCCACCGACGGGACGAAGATCATCGCCGCGGGGACGACGGGGGCGATCGCCGCCGCGTCATGGAGCGCGCCGCTTGTCATCTTCGGACCGGGATCGCCCGTCACCGTTTCGCAGGCGCGGCGCGCCGCCGCGACGAGCTCGGGATCGAAGCTGGTCGGCCCGACCGCCCAGACCGGCTGCTCGGCGAGATCGCAGCCGTGGGAGGCCGCGGCTGCCGCGCACGCCTCGCGAGCCGCGATCACCATCTCGGCGAGCGGCCGGCCGTCCCCGTGGCGGATGTCGGCGACCAGGCTCGCCCGGCCCGCCACCGCCGTCGGGATGCCCGGCTCGACGCTGAGGGCGCCTGTCGTCGCCAGCCCCTCGTGAGTGGCGGCCGATCCCTCGCCGTCGCCGTCCAGGCCCTCGCCGTGCCCTGGGATCTCGGAGATGGCGATCGCCGAGGCGGCGGCCGCGAGCAGCGCGTCCCGGCGCAGCCGCATCGGCGTCGTGCCCGCATGAGCCGTCTCACCGGTGAAGGTGAAGCGCAGCCTCTCGACCCCGACGCAGCCGCCGACGGCGGCCGCCGCGACGCCAAGCTCCTCGAGTACCGGACCCTGCTCGATGTGCAGCTCGAGGTAGGCGCCCAGCCCCTTCAGCCGAGCCCGGGACAGATTGATCCGGTCCAGCTCGATCCCGTGCTCGGCCAGCACCTCAGCGATCGGCCGTCCGTCCGCGTCGCGCAGGCCGCGCAGCCCGTCCGGCGCCAGGGTGCCCGCGCAGGCCGAGCTCCCGAACAGGCTGCGGCCGAAGCGGGCGCCCTCCTCGTCGGCCCAGTCCACCAGCACGAGCGAGCGGCGCGGCGGCGGGCCCGCGGCGTGCTCGCGCAGCACGCCGACCGCCGCGAGCACGCCGAGTGCCCCGTCGAGCCAGCCTCCCCCCGGGACTGAGTCGAGGTGGGATCCGATCGCCAGGGCCGGAAGCTCGGGGTCCCGGCCGGGAAGCCGCGCCCACAGGTTCCCCGCCTCGTCGGTCTCGGCCTCGAGCTCGAGCTCGGCGAGCAGCTCGCCCAACAGCTCCCTCGCGATCACCCAGCCCTCGGTCCAGCACAGCCGCTGCGCCCCCTGCGCGTCGGAGGTCCTGCGGGCGAGCTCGTCGAGATCCTCGATGATCCGCTCGGCATCCATCTATCGCTCCGCGCCCGCAGCCTCGGGCCGCACGGCCTCCGGCCCGGGCATTAGCCGACCGGGTCCCGGCGCAGGGGCTGGGCCAGGCAGTGCGCGCCGCCCCCACCGAGCGTGAACACGCCGAGCTCGGGCGCCAGCACTTCCAGACCGAGCGCCTCGAGCCGCCCGTTCAGCTCGGCCGATCCCGCCGCTGAGAGCACGCGGTCGTCGCCGAGCGAGATCGCGTTCACCCCCAGCCTCAGGGCTTCTTCCTGAGCGACTTCGATCAGCTCGAACCGCCTGCCCCGCAGCCACTCGAGCACCCCGGCCGGGCACGCCTCGGCGCAGACCACGGCCAGCTTCGGGCCCAGCACCGAGACCAGCACGTCGATGTGGACGAAGGTGCCGGGGATGGGAACCACGCGCGCCTCCCAGCCATCGGCCTCCATCCAGGCGGCGAGCTGGCGCGCCGCGGGCTCCTGGGTGCGCTCCTCGCCGTGCCCGATCAGCATCGCCCCGGGCTCGACGATGACCACGTCCCCTCCCTCCAGCGCGGCCGCGGTGACCATGCCACGGACCGGGACCTCGTGCTCCCGCATGAACTCGATCACGGGCGCGTACTCGCCCCGGCGCCACCACTGGTGCAGCTGGGTCACCACGGTGCCGCCGGGAGTCATGGTGCTCGAGTCGCGGGTGAACACCTGGTAGGGCAGCTCGGGCCTCGCTTCCAGGAAATGCGCCCGGACGTCCGCGCCCTCGTAAGCGGAGACCATCTCGGCGTGCTGGCTGCGGGCCGCGGCCGCATCGAAGCGCTCTCCGCGCTCGATCGTGGCCCGTGAGATCGCGCTGGTCGGCAGCCATCGGAAGTGGTCGGGCCCGCAGAGCAGCACGTCGCGCAGGCGCCCGTACTCGGAATCGACGCCCCAGCGGGGTTCGGTCGAGGACTGTGGCATCGCGGGCACCCTAGATGACCGATTCCCGATCGACGTCTGAGTCCGCGACCGCTCGGAGGGGGCGGTCGGGAGCGCCGGCCGGGCCCGACCGCGAGCTCTGGGTGCGGCTGACCGCGTTCAGGCGCCGGGCTCACCGATAATCGGCGCATGCTGCTCGCCGTCGACATCGGCAACACGCAGACCCACATCGGCGCCTTCGATGGCGAGGACCTGGCGCGCGACTGGCGCCTCGGCACCGATCCCCACCTCACCTCCGATGAGCTCGCGGCGACGCTCGGCAACCTGCTCGAGCTGGACGGGCTCGACTACGGCTCGATCGACGGCGCCATCGTCTCCACCGTCGTGCCCCAGCTCGGCCCCGAGTACCGCCGGCTTTGCGAGCGCCACATCCGCGGCGAGTTCCTCAAGGTCGGCCCCAACCTGAAGACGGGGATGCCGATCATGGTCGACAACCCGCACGAGCTGGGCGCCGACCGCCTCGTCAACGCCGTCGCCGCGCACGCGAGAGCGCAGGGCGCGTGCGTGACCGTGGACTTCGGCACCTCGACCAACTTCGACGTCGTCTCGGGACAGGGCGAATACCTCGGAGGCGTGATCGGCCCCGGGGTCGAGATCTCGCTGGAGGCGCTGACGGCGCGCACGGCGAAGCTGCCGCGGATCGACGTCTCCGATCCCGGCGCCGCGATCGGTCGCAACACCGTCGCCGCGATCCAGTCCGGCTTCGCCTACGGCTTCGCGGGCCTGGTCGACGGCGTCAACCGGCGGCTCGCCGACGAGCTCGGTGAGGAGGCGACCAGCATCGCCACCGGCGGGCTCGCTGCGACGATCGCTCCCCGGTGCGAGACGATCGACGAGGTCGACCCGCTGCTGACGCTTCGCGGCCTGCGCCTGATCTGGGAGCTCAACTCCTAGATCAGGCGGACGCGCCCCGTACGCGGGCGCCGGTTGCTCATACTTCGGACATGGCCCAGGCGCCCCTGACGAGCCCCTTCCGCATCGGCGGCGTCGAGATCACCAACCGCGTGCTGCTGGCGCCGCTGGCCGGGATCGGCAACTGGTTCGTGCGCATGCAGGCGCGCCGCCACGGCGCCGGGCTCGCCGTCTCGGAGATGGTCTCGAGCTTCGGCCTCCACTACGGCAACGAGCGCACCATGCGCGAGCTGTTGCGCCTGCACCCCGACGAGCACCCCGTCTCGATCCAGCTCTTCGGTCAGGACCCCGAGGTGATGGCCTCGGCGGCGGCGATCGTCGCCGCGGCCGGCGCCGATCTGATCGACATCAACATGGGCTGCCCCGTGCGCAAGGTCTGCAAGACCGGCTCGGGCGCCGCGCTGCTCTCCGACCACGAGCTGGCGCTGGAGCTCGCGCGCGCCGCCCGCGAGGGCGGCGGCGTGCCGGTCACGGTCAAGGTCCGCTCCGGGCTGAAGCCGGGGGGGCGCGAGGGGTTCGAGCTCGCCCGGCGCCTCGTCGGCGAGGCCGGGGTCGCGGCGATCGGGTTTCATCCGCGCTCGGCCGCGACCCAGCACAAGGGAACACCGGACTACGGGCTGACGCGCGAGCTCGCCGAGGCGATCGAGGCGCCGGTGATCGTCAGCGGCGGCCTCGACAGCGCCGAGGCTGCGCGCCGCGCCTACGAGGAGTCGGGAGCGGCCGCCGTGATGATCGCGCGCGGCTCGCTCGGCAACCCCTGGATCTTCGAGGAGCTGACCGGACGCCGCACCGAGCCGCCGAGCCGGGAGGAGATGCTCGCCGAGCTCGCCTGGGTGATCGACCGCGCCGAGGAGCACATGGGCCCCGAGCGCGCCGCGCGCTACCTGCGCAAGTTCTATCCCTGGTACCTGGAGCGCCTCGGCGCCGGCCGCGATGCGACCGACGCGTTCCAGCGCAGCGAGGACCTCGAGGTCGCCCGCCGGCTGGTCGCGCAGCTCGACCGGGAGCCGGTGCCTGCCTGATGGCGCTGACGCCGAGGGTCGAGGAGTGGCGCCGGCGCGGCGCGGCGGAGCCGGTTGGCGGGCATCAGATCCACGTCTTCGGGCGCGGGGGCGCGGGGCCGCTGCTGCTCCTGCTGCACGGGTTCCCCTCCAGCTCCTATGACTGGCGGCTGCTGCTGGACGAGCTGCCGGGCAGGGCGGTCCTCGCCTACGACTGCCTCGGCTTCGGCCTCTCCGACAAGCCCCGCGACCACACCTACACGCTCGGCGGCCAGGCCGACATCGCCGAGGCGCTGGTCACGCGCCACGCCGCCGGGTTGGTCACCGACTACGCGGGGAAGCCACAGGTCTTCGCCGTCGGGCACGACATGGGCACCTCGGTCGCGACCGAGCTGATGGCCCGAGATCTCGAGGGCGAGCTCGGCTTCGAGCTGGCCGGGGTCTTTCTCTTCAACGGCTCGATGATCCAGGGGGCGGCTAGCCCCACGATCGCCCAGAAGCTGCTGCGCGGGCCGCTGGGCCCGCTGATGGCTCGGCTCTCGAGCGAGCGCTTCTTCCGCCAGCAGTTCGGCTCGATCTTCTCCGAGGCACACCCGCTGAGCCCCGAGGAGGCCGACGACCAGTGGTCGCTGATAGCGCACAACGGCGGGCGCACCCTGGGGCACAGGCTGATCAGCTACATGGACGAGCGCGAGCGCAGGGCCGAGCGCTGGTACGGGGCGCTCAGCGACTGGCCGGGCGAGCTCAGCCTCGCCTGGGGCCTGCACGACCCGGTGGCGACGACGAAGGTGCTGGCAGGGGTGCGCGAGCTGCGCCCCGGGGCGCCGCTGACCGAGCTTCCGGACCTGGGCCACTATCCCCAGATCGAGGATCCAACCCGGGTCGCGGCCGCCCTCGCGGGCGCGATCGACGCCTGAGGGCCGGGCTGGGGCCGTCGCTATAATGCCGCGCTTCGCCCGGGTCGTCGCGGTCACTTGAGCGTCGGCGCGGGCTCGTTTTTCGCCGTTTAGCAGGGATTTTCACCTCGAAGCGCGAAGGGGATCCCGCTGAATCGAACGAGGAAGAGGTAGGAGTTGCGCGAGACACTTATCACCGCAGAGGGGCTCGAGAAGCTGAAGGCGGAGCTCGAGCACCTGGAGACCGACAAGCGCCGCGAGGTCGCGGAGCGCATCAAGGAGGCTCGCGAGTTCGGCGACATCGCCGAGAACGCCGAATACGACGACGCCAAGAACGAGCAGGCGATGCTGGAGCAGCGCATCGCCCAGCTCCAGGATCGCGTCCGTCGCGCCACGGTCATCGACGAGAAGAAGATCGACACCGAGCAGGTCGAGGTCGGCAACGTCGTCTACGTCAAGGATCAGAAGTCGGGCAAGTCCCAGCACTTCAAGCTTGTCGGCGCCGCCGAGGCGGCTCCGCCCGACAGGCTCTCCAACGAGTCGCCGATCGGCAAGGCCGTGATCGGCGCCAAGAAGAACGAGATCGTGACGGTGGAGACGCCGCGCGGTCCCAAGAAGAAGCTCAAGGTCACGAAGATCGAGGCCGCGTAGCCAGGGGCCGCAAGGCCGCAGGCTTCCGAGCGGCCGCCTGCGGCCGCGAAGGATGTGGGCGGCCGCCTGCGGCCCCGCCTGATGGCCGCAAGGCCGCCAGCGGCCCCGCCCGATGCCGAAGGCGGCGTTAGGCTCGCCCCGTGAGCGAGCCCGAGCAGCCCGAGCGCAGCGAGCCGGAGGTCCTCGCCGACCGGCGGGCGAAGCTGGAGCGCCTGCGCGGGCAGGGGGTCGAGCCCTTCCCGCACGGCTTCCCCGACCGCACCGAGATCGCGGCCGTTCGCGAGCGGCACGACGGCATCGAGGCGGGCGCCGAGACGGATGACCGCGTACGCGTCGCCGGCCGCCTGACCGCGCGCCGCGGCCACGGCAAGGCCTCGTTCCTGGACGTCCGCGACGGCAGCGGGCAGATCCAGGTCCAGGCTCGGCTCGACGACCTGGGCGACGGCTACGAGGGCCTGCTGGCTCTCGACATCGGCGACATCGTCGGCATCGAGGGCACGGTCTTCGCCAGCGGCCGGGGCGAGCTCAGCGTGCGGGCGCGGTCCTGGGAGCTGCTGTCGAAGAGCCTGCGGCCGCCGCCGGAGAAGTTCCACGGCCTCGAGGACACCGAGACCCGCTACCGCCAGCGCGAGCTGGACCTGATCGCGAACGAGGAGACCCGCGAGCTGTTCCGCAAGCGCGGCGCCACCGTCGCGGCGGTGCGCCGCTGGCTCGACGACCGCGGCTTCGTCGAGGTCGAGACGCCGGTGCTGCAGCCGCTCTACGGCGGCGCCCTTGCGCGGCCGTTCACGACCCACCACAACGCGCTCGACCGCGACCTCTACCTGCGGATCGCCACAGAGCTCTACCTGAAGCGCCTGATCGTCGGCGGCATCGACAAGCTCTACGAGCTGGGCAAGGACTTCCGCAACGAGGGGGTCTCGCACAAGCACAACCCCGAGTTCACGATGCTCGAGTGGTACGAGGCCTACGCCGACTACGAGGACACCGCCACCGACCTCGAGCAGCTCGTGGCCGACGTAGCCCAGCAGGTGCTGGGTACGACGACGATCGAGCGAGACGGGGAGACGATCGAGCTGGCGCCGCCATGGCGACGGATCAGCCTGCGCGACGCGATCAAGCACGAGTGCGGGATCGACGTGCTCGAGCACCCGAGCCGCGAGGCGCTCGCCGAGACGATGGGCTCCGAGGCGAGCGACCAGGAGGGCTGGGGCAAGCTCGTCGACGGCCTGCTCTCGAAGCAGGTGGAGCCGAGGCTGGTTCAGCCCACCTTCATCACCGACTACCCGTTCGAGCTCTCACCCTTCGCCAAACGTCACCGCAGCGACGAGGGGCTGGTCGAGCGCTGGGAGGCCTTCGTCGGCGGCATCGAGATCGCGAACTCCTTCACCGAGCTCAACGACCCCGACGAGCAGCGCCGGCGCTTCGAGCAGCAGCTGCAGGAGATCGAGCGGGGTGATGAGGAGGCCCAGCCCTACGACGAGTCGTTCGTGCGCGCCCTCGAGCACGGGATGCCGCCGACCGGCGGCGTCGGGCTCGGGATCGACCGGCTGGTGATGATGCTGACGGGGGCGAAGACGCTGCGCGAGGTCGTGCTCTTCCCCGCGATGCGGAGCTAGGGCCCTAGGCGGGCCTCGGGCTCGTCGTCGTCCTCGGGGTCTTCCTCTTCCTCTTCCTCTTCCTCTTCCTCTTCCTCTTCCTCTTCCTCTTCCCCGGAGTCGTCTTCCTCCTCGGCCGGATCCTCGTCGTCGCCCTCGGGCGCGTCCTCCTGCTCGGGCTCGTCCTCGGCCCCGGGCTCGGCCGGGGCGC
>Ga0194128_10006029_pt1 | contig 16557 bp, 10 predicted proteins | sample TA2KigCa65mmetaG_FD_148650 | JGI IMG/M metagenome (GOLD analysis project Ga0194128, IMG submission 148650) | Freshwater microbial communities from Lake Tanganyika, Tanzania - TA2015037 Kigoma Deep Cast 65m | ecosystem: Environmental > Aquatic > Freshwater > Lake | place: Tanzania: Lake...
GTGGTTTCCCGCGCTGCTGTGCCTCGCGCTGCTCGTGGGGTTCGGCGCGGCGGCGCTCCTCGCCCGTGCGCCCGGCCGCGCGCGCGCCGTCACGCTGGCGCTGGCGCTCGCGATCGTCGCCGAAGGGTCGTTCTTCGACGGCACGATGGAGGCGCCGCGTCCGATGCGGCGCGGGACGATCCCGGACGGCGCGACCGTGCTCGACCTCCCGTGGGATGAGGGGTATCAGAACGCGGTGCCGCAGTACCGCGCCGTCCTGGGCGGCTACCGCACGCTCAACGGCTACAGCGGCTATCAGCCCGCACACGTCTATCCGCTGCGCCGGGCGATCGCGGATCTGGTGCCCGGCGCTCTCGATGCCTACCGACGCCGCGACGACCTCTACGTCGTCGTGCGGCCGGACGTTGGCGTGGTGGTGGCGCGATGGATTGCGACGCAGCCCGGCGCGGAGCACCTGTTCGATCTCGACGCGGCAAAGGTCTACCGTCTGCCGCGCCTCCGGTAGCGGCGGGTCCGGTTTCCGGCTCGGCTGCGCTCCTGCATCCCGTCTCGACCCGATACCCCGCGCGTACCTCGTCCCGTACAGTGAGGCTGGGTGTTTCACAGAAAAACGCAGCCAAGCTGGACGCCACCGGCCGGCGCCTTCTACCATGAGCGGCGGGAGCCGCCACTGCCGCCCACGTCACGCCGCGTCCGCGCCATGTCGACGATCCGTGGCGCGCTCATTGCCGGGTTCACGGTCGTCTTCGGGCTCTGGCTCGTGTCCGGCTATGAGCTCGTGCGGAGCCTCCGCGACGTCGAGCGACGCGTCGACGCCGTCCACGACGCCGCGTACCGCGGCGACCAAATGCTCACGACGATTCGCACGAGCGTCATGCTCGGCTCGATCTACCTGCGCGACGCGCTGATTGACACCGCCTCCCGCGAGTACTACCGGGGCGAGCTGGACGCGCTGCGGGCCAACGTCGAGCGGATGCTGCCGGGCTATCTGTCGATGGTCGCCTCGCCCGCCGAGCGGGAGCAGTGGGAGCGGCTCGAAGTCGAGCTCGAGAAGTACTGGCAGTCGCGCGAGATCATCTTCCTGCCCGACGCGCCCCGGACGCCTGTGGAGGCGGCCGCCCTGCTGCGGCAGCGCGTGGTCCCCGCGCGCAATTCCATTCTCGAAATCGTCGATCTGCTGTCGGCGCTGCAGGAGGCGTCGCGGGAGCGGGCCGAGGGCGAGGCCTCGATGCTGTACGCGAACACGCTGCGCCGCGTGCTGTCGCTCGCCGGCCTCGCGGTGTTCGCCGGCCTCATCGTCGCGTTCGTCGCCTCGCGGCACGTCGGGCGGCTGGAACGGCAGATCGAGCGGCAGCGCTTCGCCGAGCAGCAGAACCGCCGCGACCTCGAGCGGCTCTCCGCGCGGCTGGTCAGCGCGCAGGAAGAAGAGCGGCGCAGCCTCGCCCGCGAGCTGCACGACGCCGTCGGCCAGGCCCTCACGGCCATCAAGATGGAAATGGGCGTCGCGCAGCGGGGCGTCGAGGCCGACTCGCGTGCCCGCGCCTCGCTCGAGGAGGCGCGCGCGATTGCCGAGACGACGCTGCAGAACGTCCGCGACCTTTCGCAGCTGCTCCATCCCTCGATGCTCGACGACTTCGGCCTCCCCGAAGCGCTGCGCGCGTACCTGCGCAGCTTCGCGAGGCGCACCGGCATCCGTGCCCAGCTCACGCACGAGCGCATGGACGAACGGCTGCCGACCGAGCTCGAGGTCTGCGTCTACCGGATCGTGCAGGAGGCGCTCACCAACGTGGCCCGCCACAGCGGCGCGTCATCCTGCACCGTGTCGCTCATCCGGCGCGAGGGATTCCTGCATCTCACGGTCGAAGACGACGGCCACGGTATCATTGCTCCCGTGGTTCGTCCTGTGGACGTTCCGCGGGGCCTGGGCGTCATTGGCATGCGCGAGCGCGCGCAGGCGCTCTCGGGCACGTTCGACATCGAGAACCGGCACGAGGGGGGCACACGCGTCGTCGTCAGGCTGCCGGCCCCGCCGGCCGAGCCGCCCGTGGCGGCGCAGAAGCTCACGGGGTGACCAAGCATGGCCAAGCTACGCATTCTGCTCGCCGACGACCACACGGTGGTGCGCCAGGGCCTGCGCAAGGTGCTCGAGGAGCGCCAGGAGTGGGAAGTCGTCGCCGAGGCCGGCGACGGCCGTGATGCCGTGCGCCAGGCCGAGGAGTTCAAGCCGGACGTCGCGGTCATCGACATCGCCATGCCGCTGCTCAACGGCATCGAGGCGACCCGCCAGATCGTCAAAAGGTCCCCCGCGACCCGCGTGCTCACTCTGACCATGCACTCGGACGAGGCCTACGTGAACCAGATCCTGCAGGCCGGCGCCACCGGGTACCTGCTCAAGGACTCGGCCGACGTCGATCTGATTCAGGCCGTGAGCGCCGTCTCGATGGGGAAGTCGTTCTTCAGTCCCGCCGTGGCGCGCGTGATGCTCGACGACTACGTCCGGCAGCTCGCCGACAAGGGGATCTCCGACCGCTACGAGTCGCTGTCGGAGCGCGAGCGTGAGATCTTCCAGCTCATTGCCGAGGGGAAGGCCAACAAGGAGATCGCGGCGATCCTCTCCATCAGTCCGAGCACGGTCGAGACCCACCGCGCGCGGATCATGGAAAAACTCGATCTGCACAGCGCCGCGGAGATCGTCCTCTACGCGGTCCGCAAGGGCGTCATTCGGTAGCGGGGTCGCCGGGGAGCCGGGGCAGCTCGGTCGCCGGGCGGCCGGGTCGCCGGAGTGGCCCATCGCCGACCGCCCGGCTGCCGAGCCACCCCTAAGTGCTAGAATCATCAGGTTTTGCGGAAAATTCTAGTCGCCAACCGCGGCGAGATCGCCGTGCGGGTGATCCGGGCGTGTCGAGACTTGGGGCTCGCCTCCGTGGCGGTGTATTCCGAGTGCGACCGCGTGTCACGGCACGTGCGGCTCGCCGATGAGGCATACGCGATCGGCCCGAACCCGCCCGTCGACAGCTACCTGCACATCGGACGGTTGATCGCGGCGGCGCGCGCCAGCGGCGCCGATGCCGTGCATCCAGGCTACGGCTTCCTCGCCGAGAACGAGGCGTTCGCGGCCGCCTGCCGCGACGCCGGGCTGACCTTCATCGGGCCGACCCCGGACGTGATCGCGCTGATGGGGAGCAAGACGGCCGCGCGCGAGGCCGCCGCCGCCGCCGGCGTGCCGGTCGTGCCGGGTACCGATCGTCGGTTCGACCCCGCCGCGCCGGAGTCCGTGATCGCCGTCGAAGCGGAGCGGATCGGGTATCCGGTCCTCATCAAGGCGGTCGCCGGAGGCGGCGGCAAGGGGATGCGCACGGTCGCCGGGCCCGACGAGCTGGCGAGCGCGATCCGGGCGGCGCGGTCGGAAGCCGGATCGGCCTTCGGCGACGCGGCCATCTATCTGGAGCGGCGGCTCGTCCGGCCGCGGCACATCGAGGTGCAGCTGCTCGGCGACGAGCATGGGACGGTGCTGCCGTTCGTCGAGCGCGAGTGCTCGATCCAGCGGCGGCACCAGAAGGTCGTCGAGGAGACCCCGTCGCCGGTCGTCTCCTCCGGCCTCCGCGACCGGATCACCGGCGCGGCGGCGGACGTGGCCCGTGCGGTCGGCTACACGGGCGCCGGGACGATCGAGTGCCTGCTCGACGAGGAGGGGCAGTTCTACTTCCTGGAGATGAACACGCGGCTCCAGGTCGAGCACCCGATCACCGAACTGGTGACCGGCGTCGACCTGGTCGCGTGGCAGATTCGCATCGCCCGCGGCGAACGGCTCGATCTCGACCCGGCGGCGCTGCTGACGCCGCGCGGGCATGCCATCGAGTGCCGGATCTATGCGGAGGACCCCGACGCGGCCTTCATGCCGTCGCCGGGACGGATTGCCGGGCTGACCGCGCCCGGCGGCCCGTTCGTGCGCGACGACAGCGGCGCAGAGGCCGGCGGCGAGGTGCCCATCTATTACGACCCGCTCATCTCCAAGCTCTCGGCGTGGGGCACCGATCGACCGCAGGCGATTGCGCGGATGCAGCGGGCGCTGCGCGAGTACGACATCCGGGGGATCCGTACGACGGTCCCCTTCTTCCGGTGGCTCCTCGCGCAGCCGTCATTCCAACAGGGAGCATTTCACACGGCCACGCTGGACGAGCTCTTGCAACAGCGGCAGGGCAAGCCCTTTTCGGAGCCTGACGAGGACGACCAGGAGATCGCAGCGGTCGCCGCGGCACTGCATCTGATGCGCCGGGACGCGCGCGCCCGGCTCGAGCCGGACACCACGTACGCGGACCTCTGGCAGCACGTCCCGCGAGGCTCCGCGACGGACGCCGCGTCCCTTCTGCGCCGGCCTGGCGTCGGCTGGAAGCACCAGGCGCGGCGCGAGGGGCTGCGCGGGTGACCGTCGAGATCGAGGCCGCGTCGCGCAGCCGATCCGTCCGCGTCGCGCGCGCGGGGCAGGGCTACGATGTGACCGTCGACGGCCGCCCGCTGACCGTCGACGCGGTCCGGATCGGCCAGCTCGCGTGGTCGCTGCTGGTCGGCCCGGCTGGTGCCGGGCATGGCGGCGGACGCAGCTACGACGTCGGCGTGCTCGAGCGCGCCGCCGGGGCGCTCACGGTCTACGTGAACGGCCGCGCGGTTCCCGTCGCTGTCGGCGGACGGCGGGGCGGGCGCCGCCGGGCCGAGCCGGCGGGAGACGCCACGACGGGGCCGCAGGTGGTCGCCGCGCCGATGCCCGGTCGGGTGGTGAAGGTGCTCGTGAAGCCCGGGGAGGCGGTCGGCGCCCGGCAGGGTCTCGTGGTCGTGGAAGCGATGAAAATGGAGAACGAGCTCCGGGCTTCGCGCGCCGGCACCGTCCGGGAGGTGCGGGTGGTCGAGGGCGCCTCGGTCGAAGCGAACACGGTGCTCGTGGTGGTCGAGTAAGTGGCGTACACGATCTTCAGCCATCCGGTGACACAGACGACGCGGCGGTTCGCGCGCCGCGTGGTGGTGACGTGCGCCGTCATCATCGCCGTGACATTCGTCACCACGCTGACCGTGGATCTCGGCCCGACCCTGAAGCGCCACGCCGAGGCGGCGGCCTCGCAGTTCATGCGCCGCCCGATGCACATCGGGCGGATGTCGGTGCACCTGCTCCGCGGCCAGTTCGTCTTCGAAGATCTCGTGATCGAGGGGCTCACCCCCGAGTCGCGGCCGTTCCTGATCGCGCGCCGGATCACGGTATCGATGCCCTGGAGCACGCTGGTCGACCGGCGGGTCGTGTTCGACGCCATCGAGATGACCGACTGGCGGATGTACGTCGAGACGTTTCCCGACGGCCGACACAACTTTCCGCGGGTCACGCGCGAGCGGCGCGAGCCGGGGTCGTGGACGACGACGCTGGAGTGGGTGCGGGCGCATCGCGGCGAGTTCACCTACGTCGACCACGGCACGCCGTGGGGCGTGGTGGCGCGCAACCTCGACGTGGAGGTGGCGCGCCCCGCCTCGGAGTACCGCGGGCAGGCCAGGTTCTGGAACGGCACGGTCGCCATCCAGCACTACGTGCCGATGCGCGCCGACGTGAGCACGTCGTTCCGGATCGACGGCGGCCGCGTCGTGCTCGAGCGGATCGAGCTCGCGACCGACGGCGCCCAGACGTCGCTGACCGGCGAGGTGGACCTGACGAGTTGGCCGAATCAGACCTACCGCCTGCGTTCCCGCGTCGACTTTCCGCGCATGCGGGAGATCTTCTTCGCCGACGACGACTTCACGCTGGGTGGCCAGGGCGACTTCACGGGGACGTTCCGGCTGTATCGCGAGGTGATCGGCGGGCGGGCGCGCACCGGTCGCGAGCTCAAGGGAACCTTCAGCAGTCCCGCGCTGGCCGTCAATGCGCAGGTGTTCCCGAACCTCCGCGGCGCCCTCCTCTGGGTGCCGGAGCGGTTCGAGGTGACCGACGCGTCGGCGGACGCCTACGGGGGCCGCTCCCGCTTCACCTATCGGATGGCGCCGCTCGGGCAGCGCGGGGTGCCGGCGGTGGCGCGTTTCGACGTCGAGTACGAGGACGCCGACGTGACGAGACTCGGCGACGTCCTGGCGCTCGACGGCATCCGGCTCGCGGGCCGCGCCAGCGGGCGGAATCTTCTCGAGTGGCCGCTCGGGCGCTTCGCGGACCGCCGCGGCGACGGCGCGATGCGCGTGGAGCCGCCGGACGGCACCGCGACCATCGGACGCGAGCTGACGACGGCGCAGAGGCAGGCGGCGGCCGTTCGCGCCGCCGCACCGCGGCGGTTCAGCGATCACCTGCCGCGCGAGCCGGTGCCCATTCGTGCCGAGGTCGTCTATGCCTACGGACCCGAGTGGATCGACTTCGCGGCGAGCCGCGTCGCCACGGCGGACACCTACGTCGGCTTCGAGGGGCGGACGGCCTACGGCGCTCGCTCGCGCATCGCGTTTCACGTGACGAGCGCGGACTGGCAGGAGAGCGACCGGCTCTTCGCGGGGGTGCTGACGGCGTTCGGGTCGCGCACGCGCGTCATCGACATCGGCGGCTTCGGCACCTTCGACGGCGTGATGGTGAACAGCATCCGGCAGCCGCGCATCGAGGGAACCTTCGTCGGCGACCGCATCCGCGCGTTCGACGTCGTCTGGGGCGCCGTCACCGGCCGGGCGACGATCGAGAACGCCTACGCCGACGTGGCGAGCGTCGTGGTGCGGGCGGGCGGCTCGGAGATGCGCGTGGACGGCCGCTTCTCCCTCGGCTTCCCGCGGCGCGACGGCGGCGAGGAGATGAACGCGCGCATCCGCGTCGTGCGGCGGCCGCTCGCCGACCTGCGCCACGCGTTCGGGCTCGACGAGTACGACGTCGACGGCACGTTCTCCGGCGAGTTCCACGTCTACGGACCCTACCGCGGGCCGTTCGGCTTCGGGCAGATGACGATCGCCGACGGCGTCGCGTACGGCGAGTCGTTCGAGACGGCCTCGGCGGCCGTGCGCCTCGAGGGCGACGGCGTGCGGCTCGACTCGCTCCAGATCGCGAAGGCCGGCGGCCGCGCCGCCGGCGCCGCGTACGTCGGGCTCGATGGGACCTACTCCTTCAATCTCGTCGGCCGCGGCGTGCCCGTCGAGCGCCTGGCGCTGACGCGCACCGACGCGCTGCCGCCGCTGACCGGTCGCGTCGACTTCACCGTCGGCGGCAGCGCCACGTTCGCGCGTCCGCGGTACGACGTGCGGCTGGCGGTGAGCGACCTCTTCGTGGGCGACGAGGGAGTGGGCCAGGTGGCGGCCGAGCTGAACGTCAACCAGGACATGATGACGGTGAAGCTCGAGGCCGCGTCGCCGCGGCTGGCCGTGTCGGGCTTCGGCCGCGTGGCGCTGACGCCGGGGATGGAGGCCGATCTGACGTTCGGCGTGGCGGACACGTCGCTCGACCCGTACCTCCGCGCCTTCAACCCCGAGCTGTCGCCCTACACCACGGCGATCGCCGGCGGCACCGTCCGCGTCGTCGGCCAGCTGGCCGACGTCGACGCGCTCGTCGTCGACGCGACGGTCGATCGCCTGGACCTGCGGCTGTTCGACTACCGCCTGCGCAACGCCGCGGCCATCCGGCTGGCGCTCGACCGCCACACGCTGCGCGTCGACGAGATGCGGCTCGTCGGCGAGGAGACGCAGCTCGACATCGCGGGCGACGTCGACCTGCACGAGGAGCGGATCGCCCTGCGCGTCACGGGCGACGCGGGCCTCGGCCTGCTCCAGGGCGTCGCGCCGAACGTGCGCAGCTCCGGCCGGGCCTCGCTCGAGGCGCGGCTCGAAGGGCCGATGCGCGATCCGATCGTGATCGGGACCATGACCGTCGAGAACGGGCGCATCCGGCATTTCGATCTGCCGCACGCGCTCGAGAACATCTCGGGTCCGGTGCGGTTCGACACGCGGAGCGTCCGGCTCGACGAGGTGACGGCCCGGCTCGGCGGCGGGCTCGTGCGCTTCGGCGGCCGCCTCGAGGTCGAGCGCTACCGTCCCGCGCGCATCGACGTGACGCTGGCGGGCGAGGGCATGCGGCTGCGGTTCCCCGAGGGGATGCGGTCGGTGGTCGACGCGGAGCTCACCGTGCAGGGGGCGATTGACGCGCCGACGCTGTCGGGCGCCGTCGCCGTGCGCAACGCCGTCTATACGCGTCCGTTCAACGACGATGGGGGCCTGTTCGATCTGACGGCGAACGGCATCGTGGGGAGCGGGGCGCCGCTGGCCCGGTCGCGGCTGCCGCTGCGCTACGACGTCCGGATCGTCGCGCCGTCGACGCTGGAGATTCGCAACAGCGCCGCGCGCGTCTTCGCCAACGCCGACCTGCAGCTGCGCGGCACGTTCGACCGCCCGCTGCTCGTCGGCCGCGCCGAGGTCGACCGCGGCGAGTTCATGTTCGAGGGGCGCCGCTATCAGATCACGCGCGGGACGATCGACTTCAACAACCCGACGCGCATCCAGCCGTTCTTCGACATCGAGACCGAAACGCGCGTGCGCGTCCCGGGGCAGACGTACCGGATCCGCGCGCTGGCGGCCGGCACGCTCGACCGGCTGACGCCGACGTTCGAGGCGGATCCGCCGCTGCCCGAGGTGGAGGTGCTGAGCCTCCTGTTCGGCGACGTCGCGCCCGGCCAGGACGTCGAGTTCCGCCAGTACAGCACGGCGATCACGCCGCAGCAGCAGCTGCTGCGCGAGCGCGCGACGCGGGCGCTGACCGGCGCCTTCTCCTCCGAGGTCGGGCGCGTCGTCGAGCAGACCTTCGGCGTCGACACGTTCCAGCTGACGCCGTCGCTCGTCGATCCCAACGCCCAGTCGTCGCGGCTGGACCCGGCGGCGCGGCTGACGATCGGCAAGCGCCTCTCGGAGCGCATCTATCTCACGTACTCGCGCAGCCTCTCGTCCGCCACGCGCGATCAGATCATCCTGCTGGAGTACGATCAGACCGATCGGTTCTCGTGGATTCTCTCCCGCAACGAGGATCGGACCTACGCCCTGGACGTGCGAGTGCGACACGCGTTCTGATGGTCGGCAGGCTTCGCCGCTGGTCGAGTCTTGCGTGGTGCCTCTGCAACGTCCTCGGCGCGAGCGCGGCCCTCGCGCAGACGGCCCCCGCGGCGAGCGATGTGATTGCCGACGTCCGGATCGAGCAGGAGGGCCGCGTGGTCGACGACCGGTTCCTCACCCGCCTGATCGAGACGACCCCCGGCGAGCGGCTCTCCATGCAGGAGGTGCGCGAAACGCTGTCGCATCTGACGAGCCTCAACCGCTTCGAGGATGTCCAGGTGCTGCGGGAGCCCGCCCCCGGCGGCATCCGGCTCCGCTACGTGCTGTTTCCGCTGCACCCGGTCGACCGGATCGAGTTCCGCGGCGTGATCGGGTTGTCGGTGGGCGAGGTCCGGCGCGTCGTCACCGAGCGATTCGGCCCGGCGCCGCCGGCCACGCGCCTGAGCGAGGTGACGGGGGCGCTGCAGAGTCTCTACGCCGAGCGCGGGTACCCGGCGGCGCGCATCACGCCGCGCATCGAAGAGACCCATGCGCCCGATCGCGCGACGATGGTCTTCGAGATCGCCGCGGGCGCGCGGGCGACCATCGGCCGGGTCGAGGTCGACGAGATCGACGCCGGCGACCGCCGCGTGGCGCCGGGCGACGTCGGCATCGGCGCCGGCGACCCGTACGACACGGCCGCCATTGCCGAGGCGCTCGACCGGTACGTGGCGGCCCTGCGCGCGCGCGGCTTCTACGAGGCGCGGGCGCTGCACACGCCGACGTTCGAGCCCGACGGCACCGCGACCGTGCGCGTGACCATCGACCGGGGTCCGCTCGTGACGGTGGCGTTCGCCGGCGACCCGCTGTCCGAGGCGGAGCGCGATCGGCTCGTGCCGGTGCGCGCCGAGGGATCCGCCGACGAGGATCTGCTCGAGGACGCGAGCGTCGCGATCGAAGAGTACCTGCAGGCACGCGGCTATCGCGACGCCGACGTCCAGTACGCCCGCGCCGAGGCGGAAGGGACGCTGACCATCACCTTCACCGTGGGGCGGGGGCCGCGCTACGTGATCGACGCGGTGGCCATCGCCGGCACCACGGCCGTGCCGCTCGCCGATCTGGAGCGGCTCGTGCCGATCGAGCGCGGCCAGCCGTACGTCGAGGCCGCCGCCAGCGCCGCCGCCACGGCGATCCGCGACGCGTACCGCGCGCGCGGCTTCACCCGGACCACGGCGCAGATTGCGGTGACCGAGCTCGAGCCGGCGGGCGCGACCGACCGCACGGTCGCGGTGCGCTTCAACGTGGCCGAGGGCCCCCGGACCATCGTCGCGTCGATCGCGTTCGAGGGCAACCAGGTGCTCCCCGACGCCCAGCTGCACGAGCTGATGACGACGGCGCCCGGCCGGCCGTACTCGGAGGCCGACATCGTGACGGCGCGCGACCGCATCGATCTGGAGTACCGCAACCGCGGCTACGAGAACGTGATGGTCGATCCGATCGTCGGCCTCGCCGACGGCGGCACGCGCGCCGACGTCCGCTTCGACATCGTCGAAGGCCTGCAGGTCATCGTCGACGACGTGATCATCGTCGGAAACCAGCGGACGAGCACCGAAACCATCGAACGCGAGCTGCTGCTCCGGCCGGGCGAGCCGCTCGGCTTCTCGGCGCGCATCGAGAGCCAGCAGCGGCTGGCCGCGCTGGGCCTCTTCCGGCGCGTCGTCATCGAGGAGCTGCGGCAGGGCGGTCAGCAGCGCCGCGACGTGCTGGTGCAGGTGGAGGAGGCGCCGCCGACGACCATCGACTACGGGGGCGGCGTGGAGGGCGGCCTGCGCCTCCGGCCGACCGGCGAAAGGGGCCGGGCGGAGGAGCGCTTCGAGCTGGCGCCGCGCGGCTTCTTCCAGGTCGGCCGCCGCAACCTGGGCGGGAAGAACCGGGCGGTGAACCTCTTCACGCGCGTCAGCCTCCGCGCGCGCGACACCATCGTCTCGGACCGGGACCCCCTCGACGATCGCGCGTTCGAGGGGAGCTACGGGTTCAACGAGTACCGCGTGCTGGCCACCTACCGCGAGCCGCGGGCCTTCGCCACCCGCACCGACGTGCTCTTCACCGGCATCCTCGATCAGGCGATCCGATCGAGCTTCAACTTCATCACGCGCGAGGCGCGCGCGGAGGCGGGCCTGCGGCTCGGCGCGCGGTACACCGTGGCGGGACGCTACTCGTACGAGCACACGCGCCTGTTCAACGAGCGCTTCACCGACGCCGAGAAGCCGCTCATCGACCGCATCTTTCCCCAGGTGCGGCTGTCCAAGTTTTCCGGGACCGTGATCCGCGACAGCCGCAACGACGTGATCGACGCCGATCGCGGCACGTTCCTCATCGCCGACACCGAGCTGGCGGCGCGCGCCGTCGGCTCCGAGGTCGGCTTCGTCAAGACGTTCATCCAGGGGTTCACGTATCACCGGCTGCCGACCGAGCGCCGGATGGTGGTCGCGCTCGGCGCCCGCGTGGGCGCGGCGCACGGCTTCCGCCGCCTGGTGCCGCGCGTCGCGCCCGACGGCCAACCGATTCCCGATGACCAGGGCCGGCCGATCGTCGACGTCGTGCAGGACCTGCCGGCGAGCGAGCGCTTCTTTGCAGGGGGCGACACGACGGTCCGCGGCTTCTCGCTCGACCGGCTCGGCACCGCGGCCACGATCAGCCCCACCGGATTCCCGACCGGGGGCAACGGCCTCGTCGTGCTGAACGGCGAGCTGCGGGTGGCGCTCTTCGGCGGCCTGGGCGCGGCCGGCTTCTTCGACGCCGGCAACGTCTTCAAGCGCGCCACCGATCTCGATCTGGGGAGCCTCCGCGCGGCGGCCGGATTCGGGTTCTTCTACCGCTCGCCGATCGGGCCGATCCGGCTCGATCTCGGATTCAAGCTGGATCGCCGCGAGCTGTCGCCCGGCCGGCTCGAGCGGCGCAGCGTGCTGCACCTGTCGTTCGGGCAGGCGTTCTGATGAGAGCTCTGGGCGTCGGGCTCTGGCCGCTGGGCCTTGGGCTCTGGCTGGGGCTGGGGTCTGCGGCTCCGGGCCCGGTCCAGGCCCAGCAGCTCCTCGATCGCGTCGTCGCGATCGTCAACGGCTATGCGATCACCCTGTCCGACGTGAAGGCGGCGCTCGCGCTCGGACTCGTGGACGTGCCGCCGGAGGCGGGCGAACAGGCGGTGATCGGCCTGCTGGTCGACCGCCAGCTCGTGCTCGCGGAAGTGGCACGTTTTGCGCCCCCGGAGCCGCCGCCGGCCGCCGTGGCGCGCGAAGTGGCGGCCATCAACGCGCGCACCGGCGGACGCCTGGCGGCGGTCATGGAGACGACGGGCGTCGACGAGGAGCGCCTCCGCGACATCGCGCGCGACACGCTGCGCATCGACGCGTACCTCAACCAGCGCTTCGGCCCGACGGTCCAGCTCACCGAGGAGGAAGTGCTGCAGTACTACCGCATGCACCCGGACGAGTTCACGCGCGACGGGCGCCTGATGCCGTTCGCCGAGGCGGGCGATCTGGCCCGCGAGCGCGCGTCGGTCGAGCGGCGCACGGCGACGGTCGCGCAGTGGATGCGCGATCTCCGCGCCCGCGCGGACATCCTCATGCCCCGAACGTCGCCACCCGGAGCACCTCGAGCGAATTGAAGCCGGCGTGGCTCGTGAGCGGCGCAATCGTGCTGCGGCGCTGCAGGTAGAGGACGGCCCAGACCGCGCCGAGCACGCCGGTGGTGATGGCGGCGTCCCATCCCTGCACGACGTGGCCGAGGCCGAAGCCGGCGCTCAGCACGACCACCCCCACCACCGGGCCGCCGAGGTGCCGCTCGAAGCGCCGCAGCAGAAACGCCCGCTGCAGCTCCTCGCGCACGCCGCCGGCGACGATGGCGACCAGCCCGAAGACCGCCGCCTCGCCAGGCGTCGCCGCGAGCTGCTCGAGCGGATTGGTCTCGACGTTGTGGAGCCAGGGCGCAGCCAGCCGCAGGACGTTCAGGAGGACGGCGACCAGCAGGAAGATCACCGGGACGAGGAGCAGGCCGACCAGCACCTCCCGTCCGACGGGCCGCCGGCCGAGCCACAGCGCGCCGACGCTCTCCCCCCGGGCGCGCGTCAGCACGACCATCAGCGTGATGAGCAGCAGCGTGTCGGCGATCGACAGGACGAGCACGAAGGCCAGCGAGAGCCGTCCGTCCGGCGCGATCGGCGACAGGCCTGCGAGCCGGAGCAGCGCGCCGAGCAGGATCTGCGTGGGGACGCTCGAGCAGAGCGCGATCTCGGCGAGGGCGGTGAGCCGCGGTCGGGCTTCGGTCAACGGGTGTGTCGGACCATGTGAAAATGATTGACTGACGCCGTCATGACGTCCACCCCTCGCGACCGCGTCCTCGTGGTCGAAGACGACGCCACCAGCCGCCTCGGGCTCACCGAGCTCGTGCGTACCTGGGGGTTTGCCACCGACGCGGCCGCCGACGGCGAAGAGGCGCTGCGGCGGGTGACCGACTTCCGGCCCTCGATCATCATTACCGATCTGGTGATGCCGCGGATGGGCGGGCTCGAGCTGTTGCACGCGCTCCGCCAGGAGGGGAGCGACCTGACGGTCGTCATCCTCACGGCCCAGGGGACGGTGGAAACCGCGGTGGAGGCGATCAAGGAAGGGGCCTACGACTACCTGACCAAGCCGGTCGAGCCGCAGCGGCTGAAGATCCTGCTCGACAAGATCGTCGAACGGCAGGAGACGCGGCGCGAGGTGAAGGTGCTCCGGCGGCAGCTGCGCGACTCCGGCAGCTTCGGCCGGATGACCGGCGCCAGCCCGGAGATGCGCAAGGTCTACCAGGTGATCGAGCAGGCTGCGCCGACCGCCGCCTCCGTGCTGATTTCCGGCGAGTCGGGCACCGGCAAGGAGCTCGTCGCGCAGACCATCCATCAGCTGTCGCCCCGCGCGCGGATGCCGTTCGTGCCGCTCAACTGCGCGGCGATTCCCGAGACGCTGCTCGAGAGCGAGATCTTCGGCCACGAGAAAGGGGCGTTCACCGGGGCGCTGGAGCGGCGCGAGGGGTGCTTCGAACTGGCGGACCGCGGCACCCTCTTCCTGGACGAGATCGCCGAAATGACGCCGACCACGCAGGTGAAGCTGCTGCGCGTGCTGCAGGAGCGGCGGTTCCGGCGGCTCGGCGGCCGCGCCGAACAGGCGGTCGACGTCCGCGTCATCGCGGCCACCAACGCCCACCCGCCCGCCGCGGTGAAGGACGGGCGGCTGCGCGAGGACCTGTACTACCGGCTGAACGTGTTTGCGATCGAGCTGCCGCCGCTGCGGCAGCGCAAGGACGATCTGCCGCTGCTCATCCAGTCGTTCCTGTCGGAATTCAACGGACGGAACGGGAAGGCCGTGGCGGCCGTCGAGGCGTCGGCGATGCGCATGCTCGAGCAGTACCACTGGCCGGGCAACGTGCGCGAGCTGCGCAACGTCATCGAGCGGGCGGTGATCCTCTGCGCGGGCGAGTTCATCGAGGCGGCGCATCTGCCCCCCCTCGTGCCCGCCGCACCCGAGGCGGCCGCGGCCGTGTCGCTGCGGCCGGGCATGACGGTCGACCAGGCGGAGGAGCAGCTGATCCGGCTGACGCTCGAGCACACGCGCGACAACAAGACGCGCGCGGCCGAGATCCTGGGCATCAGCCTCAAGACGCTGCACAACAAGCTCAATCGCCTGCGCGGACGGACCTCGGGGAAGCAGGAAGTGCCGAGTGGCTAGCCTGCGTCTGGGCATCCAGGCCAAGCAGATCGCCGGCGTCACCGCGATCGTCGGCGTCGCGGTGGTGGCGCTGAGCGGCCTCTACGTGACGCGTCTGACGCGCCTGGTCCTGCACGAGGCGCATGCACGGGCGGAGCTGATCTCGAACGCGATCCTGCACCGGGCGCGCGAGGTGGTGACCGGCGCGCCGGAGCCCTACGCCGCGCTGCGGTACGACGCGGGCCTCCGCGCGATCCTCGAGTCGAGCCTCTACGGCGAGAGCATCACCGGCGCCGCCGTCCTCGACGCCTCCGGCCTCGTCGTGGCCGGCAGCGACCCCACGCGCCTCGGCCTGCGTCTCGAGGAGCGCCCCGACCTCGCCGCGCTGGTCGAACGGAGCGCGCTCGAGCAGCTCCGGGTGATCTACTCCCCGGGCGGGCAGACCCTCGAGCTGCGGCGGCCCATGGTGCTCGGCGACGAGGCGTTCGGCGCGATCCGGATCGGCGTGTCGACGCTGCTGATGCGGCAGGAGGTCAATGCGGCGCTGCGTCCGGCGCTCCTCACCGCCGCGGTCGCGCTCGCCGTGGCGGTGATCGTGGCCGCGCTCCTGGCCCAGCTCCTGCTGCGGCCGATCCACGTGATCCGCAGCGGCTTGACGCGTCTCGGCCAGGGCGAGCTCGGCGTCACGCTCGACCTGCCCTCGGGCGACGAGTTCGGCGAGCTGGGGCGCTTCTTCAACACGGTGAGCCAGCAGCTCTCGGCCGGCCGCGCCGCGCAGGCCGACCAGCAGACGGAGCAGGTCGTCGCGTACTCGCGCAAGCTGGTCGCGCTGTGGCGCCTGACGGCCGGCATCGCGCACGAGGTGAAGAACCCGCTCAACGCGATGATGATTCACCTGGAGCTGCTGCGCACCAAGATCAAGACCGGCGTGCTCGCGGCGGCGCCGCAGCCGGTGGCCGCCTCGGCCGCCGGGCTCGGCCTCTCGGTTCCGGATCGCGCGACGAACCCCGCCCTCGAGGGGGCGCTCGAGCACGTGCAGGTGATCGAGAGCGAGATTCGCCGGCTCGACGAGGTGGTGCAGGGCTTCCTGAAGTTCACGCGGCCCGAGGATCTGCGGCTGCAGCCCGTGAGCGTGCCCGGGCTGTTCGACGAGATCATGCCGCTCATCGAGCCCGAGGCCCGGGCCCACCGCGCCGCGGTCGTCGTGGACGCGCCGGCGACCGTGCCCGAGGTGCACGGCGACGCGGCCATGCTGCGCCAGGCGTTCCTGAATCTCGCGATCAACGGGTGTCAGGCGATGCCCGACGGCGGAACGCTCCGGCTGGTGGCCGCGCCGGGGCCGCGCCGCACGGTCGAGGTGCGCGTCGAGGACACCGGCGTCGGCATTCCGCCGGAGCAGCTCGGCCGGATCTTCGACCTGTACTACACTACGAAGGAGCACGGCACGGGGATAGGGCTCTCGATGGTCTATCGCATCGTCCAGATGCACGACGGCGAGGTGGAGGTGCAGTCGACGCCGGGCCGCGGCACGACCTTCCGGATCCTGCTGCCACGGGTGGACGGGATGCAGCCATGAGCGACAACACCCCACGCCGCAACACCCAACGCCACAACTCCCAACGCCCAAGGCGTGGGCGTGCGACGAGGACCGTTGTCTTGTTGGGGGTTGGCGTATTGGGAGTTGCGAGCTTCGCCGGGTGTGCCAAGGCGCGCGCGGAGACGGTGCCCGATGGTCCGCCGCTCCAGATGCCCGCGCCGCCCGAGCGCGTGCTCGCACCCGTCGAGGAGCCGCCGGTCGTCGTCGCTCCCA
>Ga0194128_10006039_pt1 | contig 16538 bp, 19 predicted proteins | sample TA2KigCa65mmetaG_FD_148650 | JGI IMG/M metagenome (GOLD analysis project Ga0194128, IMG submission 148650) | Freshwater microbial communities from Lake Tanganyika, Tanzania - TA2015037 Kigoma Deep Cast 65m | ecosystem: Environmental > Aquatic > Freshwater > Lake | place: Tanzania: Lake...
CTCCCCCTTTGCAGCGGTTAATATAGGCGCAGGTGCGCAAACGGGCGTTGCTGACTTTATGGACGCTCAAAAAGAATACCGCAAAATGCTTGAAAAACAACGCGATCTTACCTACAAGCTAAACGCAGCTGAACGCCAAGAGAAAATGGATGTCTTTAAGTACGGCGAGGAGAGCGAAAAATCTTCTCGTTCAGCTTATACTGCATTGAAAATCGCTCAGGTTAAAGAAAAAACCGAAAACGAACTTAAAAAAATTGAGTTAGAACTTAGAGCTAAATACTATAACTACCTTCAAAATGTCCCGACAGAAGCTAAGATGCAGCAAGATATAGCCAATGCCGTAACAGCGCTGCAAACTGAAACAGACCCAGGAAAAAGAAAGCAGCTAGAAGATTTTATTAAAGGGAGACAAACAGCATTGTCGGCGGGGCGTTCATCCCGTGGATATGGAATGACGGAGAATCAGCTTGCTGTAGCTAAACAAAAAGTAATCGCCAATGTGGATCAAGCACTCAAAACAGACTTTAGGTACAAAGGTCTAAAACCCGAAGAGCAAGCCCAATATAGACAACGGCTAATAGACACGCAACTGGAGTTCGTTTTAGGCGTTAACAACGCTATGTATGGCGGCGACGCATCGTCCGCACCCTCTGCAACTGGGATACAAGAAACCCCGAATGATATACTGAAGCAATACGGCATCCAATAATTTGAGGTTTACATGGCTACACTTGAGCAGCTTAAAGAAGGCATTATCCGTGCGCACCAAGCGGGTAATTTAGAACACGCTAAAATTTTAGCTGACGCATATAAAGCGCAAGCTGCTCAAGAAACAGCCCCTGTTGAAGCGCCTAGCGAAGAGCTGCCCTCCCGTAGTATAGGTGATATTGGAAGTGATATTGTTACTGGGGCGGCTAAAGGTATTACAAGTGCATTGCAGGCTGGGGTGGGGCTAGCGGATATTCCTACAGGTGGCGAAGCGGGTAAGGCGTTAAAGCCCTATCTTGACCTTGAGAAACTCCAAGAAGAATACAGTAAGCACTACTCCCCTCAGCAACAAGCGGCTATTAAAGCGACCGAAGAAGCCAAAGGTTTTGGTGGTACGTTAGAAGCTTATGCGCAAAATCCGTCGGCTATAGTGTCATCTGTAGGCGAGTCTATTCCCTCTATGCTAGTAGGTGGTGGGCTAGGTAAAGGGCTACAAACTATTAAAGCGCTTAAAGGTTTAGCAACTCCTGTTGTTGCAGGTGCTTTAGGTGAAGGTTTAGTAGGCGCAGGTGCTGCGGCTGAGAGTTTAAGAGAACAAGCGCCTGATGAATTGTTATCCGGTAAAGGTACCGTAGCGGCGTTGGGTGCGGGTATAGGCACAGCGTTATTTGGTTTGGCTGGTGGTAAGCTGGCGGAGAAGTTTGGGGTTGTCGATCCTGATACCTTAATGACTGGTGGGTTGAAAGCGCTTAAATCTGAAAGTGCTAACGCTGGGGAAGAAATCGCTAAAAAGAGTTTTCTAAAAGATATGATCGGGGCTGGCATATCGGAAGGCGTGTTTGAGGAGATGCCTCAATCCGCGCAGGAAAAAATGTGGGCTAACTTTGCAATGGATAGACCGCTCACTGAGGGGGTCAGCGAAGCGATGGCTTCTGGTTTAGTGACAGGCGCCGCTATGGGCACAGGCGCAGGTGGCGGGTTTAATGTGTTTCAAGGCCCTCAAGGAGTTGCGCCTCCACCTCCACCTCCTTCAACAGAACCCCCCAAAGAAGAAGTCGCGCCTATTATGGCACCGACCGTTGAAGCGTTGACACCCCAAGCGCAACTGATTGCTGATGTTAATGATCTGAAAAAGAAAACAGCTATAGTTAATGATTGGATAGGTACTGATCGCGGCAAGCTGTTTAATGAAATAATGGCGCAGGACTTTGGCACCCATGAAGGGTTAGATAAAGTCGAAGAGCTGCTAGGCGGCAAAGAGTCTACGCTTAATAAACGTGGTTTAAGCATGGCTGAAAAAGATTTAGAAAAATACCGTGGCGCAATCGACGTCACAAAAGAAATCCGTTCCTCTGAAGAACAAGCTATACCAGAACAAGCTACACCAGAACAAGCTACACCAGAACAAGCTACACCAGAACAAGCTACACCAGAACAAGCTACACCAGAACAAGCTACACCAGAACAAGCTACACCAGAACAAGCGGTAGAGGTACACCCCAACATCACCGCAGCGCAAAGCGCTCTTGATGCTTATACCGCCAAGCCTAGCCTCCCTGCAAATATCCGTGCAGTTAACGAAGCGGCAAGCACTCTGGGTATAGGTGGCGATCTCGCTAATAAAGTATCCAGCATGCAGAATATCGTCGCACAGGCACAGCCTGTAGCGCAGCCAGCGGTAGACCTTGCTTCTGAAAACCAAGAAATACAAGCTATACCACAGAGTCGTGTGGATATGCACTTTAAAGATGTAACGAAACGTATTGAAGGGCTAACAACTGCCGCTAATCAATTAAAGAATGGTGAAATAACCGCCGCTGATTACGACAAACTTGTTAATGAGTTAAAGCCTGTACTCCCTTATGAGTCAGCGCCTACGCCAACACCAGTAAAAGATATGCAGGGAGCCCTCACTTCCGACAAAGTGGATAAAATAGGTGTTCCAGCTAAGACACTAAAAGAAGGTGATCCAGTTGGACTAAGGTTGGATATCCCCGCGTATAGAGATCATGGCGCATGGGTGGTGTCCGTACACGACGCAAGACCTAGTACAAAATCAGGGATGGCGGGTAAAGCACTGGGGTATGACAATGTGGCTTCAGTTACAAACGCTAAATTTGGTATAAATGAAAAAGCGGGTCTGAATATCGCTGCAGGAAAAAGTAAAGCCACTATTGCAACAGTTGAAGGGCAATGGAATCCTGTATCTGAACAAGATGCCTACCAAAAAGTACAAGCTGCATTAAATGATCCAGCGTGGGCACAAGTGGGTATGGATCCAGAACGCCATGCGTACTTTTATGACCGAAAAAACATGGAACCTGTCGTAAGCGCAGATGAAGTTGTCCAAATTGGGCCTTTAGTTATGGCTAAAAATCCAGTTTACGCGGACAAGAATAGCTTTTTATACGCGGAGCGTTCTGACATACAAGCGCTTCCTACTGAAAGCACTAAAGTAGATGAGGACAAAGCGGCATTTGCTGAAAAACTAGGGGCTAAATATGAGCCTGGCACATTCCAGATATACGACAGATCAGGCACAAAAGTAATTAATAAATGGGATACTGGTAGGATTACTGAACAAGAAACTACAGGCTTAGAAGATGCCATCAACCATGATGTTTCAGGGGCAGGTAGGACCTTTGACCGTATTTTTAGTCAATTAAGTAAAAGCAACAGTCCATTTATTCGCCAAATAAGTGAATTAGCTAAAAACCACGAACGTGGAAAAACCCTATGGTACACCACAAAGAAAAGAATGCAGAAAAATTGGGCTGGTGTATATACACGTCCTATGCACGCTATAAAATTAGCAAGAGGGCATAAAAATTCTGAACAAACTATGGCCCACGAAATTATCCACGGGCTTGTTGCAGACGCTATAGATAACCCCAACCAAGATCAAAAGGCAACTGTTGCCGCTTTAAATAAACTTTTCCGCACCGTTAAAAAACACCCCACACTACAAGGGCATTATGGGCTAACAAACCTACAAGAGTTTGTAGCGGAAGCCATGAGCAACCCTGAATTCCAGTATGCGTTATCCAAAATACCATACGAAAACACTAATATGTGGGATAAGTTCACTAAATTTATTGCCGATCTTTTAGGTATTAAACACGATAACGCTTTAACAGAGGCAATTGGACATACTGAGGCGCTGATAGATTTAACTAATGACGTGAACCAAATACCTATCGGAGCACATGGGCAGCGAGAACCACCTAAACCGCCTAAACCGCCTAAAACCCAACTCCCACCTTCCGTACCTATGGGAGGTCCGTTAGTACCCGTGCAGAAATCAACGTGGCAGAAAACAGCCGATTATATCGAGTCAATGTTATTTTCATCAGATGCAGCGTTACTGAACGGACTGGAGCGATCCATGCGCAATATGGGTATGCCTTTCGCGCATATCAAGAAAGTAATGCTGGCATCCAGCACAGCGCAGGCTGTTCACTCGGCGTATTTAGGGATGCAAGGGGCTAGACAAGGGCAGTTGAAATACAACCCGCTCACCTATGCGTGGGAAGCAACGAAAGGAGTATCCGTCAATGACATTAAAGATAAGGTTTTATCACTCGGTAAGCAGTATGGTGTAGACCCTAAAGAGAGCATGGATGTATTCCAGAACATTATGGAAGCGCGCAGGGTTAAAGAAATCCACGAGAGTGCTAACAATGTACTGCGTAATTATAAAGCCATAAGGCTGACGGATATCAAGAAAGCTGCGGCGTACCTAAGAGCCAATAGGAAAATCCTGCTGTTGTCTAAGCGAATGACAGCGCTGCAAATGACTGAGGAAGAAGCCAACGACATCCTAGATTCTGCTCTGGAAGAGTACCCTGACTTCTTTAATGCCGATGGACCAGTAGCTATGTGGCGCGAAGTACGCGACAACACTGTGCGTTTTATGGTGGACTCAGGTGCATACTCGAGAAACCAAGCGGAAGCGTTAATGGAAGCGGCGGCCTATGTACCGTTCCAGCGTATTATAGAGGCGGAAGACCCCGCCAAAGTCATTAAGAATATCTACAATGGTACAGCGCATAGCCTGCTTGGTGGGCGTAAACGGCACGGGATAAAAGGCTCAGCGCGGGAAGTAAGAAACATATTCCTGAACATGGAGGAATGGCAGGCGCATAGCTTTGCTATAGGGGTTAAAAACCATAAAGCCCTACAATTGATTGACTCTACTCAAATGTATATGCCAGATGGTAGCGTTCGTGAAGTAAAACCTGGAACATCGGGCGCCATTATGGTCTATCGCCACGGTAAGAAGGAATACTATAAATACGCCGACCCTCTGTTCTATCACGCATTCAATGGTATGCAGGGTATTACAACAGACGCCCTTAGATTCGGTAGCAAATACGCGTCTATTTACCAGAACTTTATCGTGCGTAACCCGCTGTTTACTCTAGCGCAGCTACCACAAGACACCTACGCGGCGATGTATACCTCTGGACTTAAAAACCCATTAGCTCTTCCTATAGAAGTGGTTAAGCAGTTTTATAAAACCGTTAGAGGTCAAGATACACAGGAACGTACAACACTAACCAAACGAGGTATAACTGGAGACACAGGGTTTAACACCATCGATGTCCATGAGATGGAGCAGATTCTAGGGGTTATACCGGAAGAGACGGCTCTGCATAAGATCAACAAATGGTTGTCGCATTTCTCCGAAGCAGGTGACGCTGCTGTACGCCAAGCGGTGTACGCGCGGACTATGAAAGAGATGCGAGGTTTGCCGGATGCGGAAGCTATAGCCACTCAAAGGGCTGCGGATATTATTAACTTCCGTAGGCGAGGAGCTAGTGCTACATCAAACATGATTCGGCAGGTAGTACCGTTTTATGGGGCGTATTTACAGGCGCAGCGGGTAGCGATAAGAACCCTATCCGGTAGAGGTGTATCACCTACTCAACGCTCAGATGCACTACGCACATTAGCCCTTACTACAGCCCAAACAGTCGCACTGGGTATGATCTATGCGGCGCTTATAGGGGACGACGATAAGTTTAAGGAGATGTCACCCCAAGAAAGAGACAGCAAACTGCTGATACCGGGTACAAATTTTGAGATCCCGCTTCGCAGGGACTGGACACTGCTGCCGCATGTTATAGGTATGCATGCATACTCGCAGATATTCGACAAAGGTACGGAAGACCCAGATACTGCCAAGCGCGCGTTTAAAGATGCACTTCTTACCGCTGCGTTCTCGATTCCTACCCCAGTGCCTTTCCTCATAAAGCCTGAAGTTGAAGTAGCGATTAATCATAACTTCTTCACAGGTGGGGAAATTGAAACACAAGCTATGGAACGCCTTGACGTTGATAAGAAGTTTTTACCTACGACTTCTATCCTAGGCAAGTTAGTTGGTAAGACAGGTATCATGTCGCCTGTTAGTTTCGACCATATACTCAAAGGGCACACGGGGCAGTTAGGCTCGGCTATATTGGCCGTCACTGATGCTGCGCTAAGCAGGGGGTTCGATATACCGTACACAGAGAAAACGGTTACAGAAATGGTTCGAGCGATACCTGGGACTGTATCGATATACGGTAAAGAGTTCCATAACGGGGACGCGTCTAAATTCTATAATTTGCTTAACGATGTTATAGAGACGTCTACTACTATGAGCTGGAAGGAAAAAAATGCCCCTGATGAAATAAGCAAATATGCAGAGGAGAAGGGTAAGCTGCTAGACGAAGGGGTCAAAAGCTCTTTAAGTGAAATGCGGCGCCAACTGCATGACATAACTGACGAGGAACGCCGCATTGGTAATATGCCCAATAAAGTGATGCCGCCTGCTGAAAAGCGCAATGCCATTGCTGAGTTAAAGCAAGCCAAAAAGAATGTTTTATCTCAGATACAAGAGGTGCGAAATTACGTATACCGCTAAAGGGTACGGCTGAAAGCGGGGCTGTGATAAAAAAACCGCAGGTTAAAACCTGCGGTGAAAGGGAGCTTTTCAGCACACGAACGGAGACTAAACGTTCAATTAAACTATAACACGCCAAACTCTTACACCACAAATATTATTTTCAATCACCTGCTTCGTCACGCACCGTAATCCTATCGCTTTACATTCCTTACGGATAGACCTCTCAACGCTATCTCGGTCAATACATGGGATGAAGAATGAACTACCTGGCGTAAATTTACACCAATCAACCTCAACTCTGTGACCAAACACCAACGCCATACAAAAACTCTTGTAAATTAAACCCAATTAGTTTTGTAGAATCAATACATAACACATGATAATACTGCCGAGCGGAGACTAATGTGCCGCCGTACATCACTTTCTTTCTAACCTCGGTGATGGCGCCAGTATCCCAGTACACTTTAAGCGCCTCCGTCAGATCTTTCTTTTTGTAATACTCTCTGAAGATGGCACGATGGATGAACAGCATTTTATTTTGCAGCTCATAGCGGATATAAATCGGACCATCAGGCACTCGTATTTTTACCGCTACCCCCTGATCGGATACGTTTACAACGTACACTTTGTCTAAGTTCTCATTGATGAAGCCCATTATCAATCCTTCCTTAGACTGTTTAATCTTATTCGCTCCCAACAGAAACTTAGCGATTGGAGAATAGTCCCAGTCCATACACGACTGCTCAGCCATCATCATTAGATCGGTGATGAACTCTCCAGTGGAATTAAACGAACGGAATTTATGTTTAATCATGAATCGTTTTAAAAACGTTTCGATGTAAATACCGTAGTTTTTGGGCGCAATATGTACCTGTTCCAACCCTTCTACCTGTATGTTAAACACTCTCGGATGAATAAGCGGGACGGGTACTGGAGAAGTCCCAATGATCCGTTTGTTCTTCTCGTTCAATCTATCTTTCAATAGCTTCGGGTTCTCAAACGCCAGACCATCGACGATGATGGGAATGTTGTCGAACAATGGTAGTGCTATTGATAACTCGATGTCCCGCATGCGCCTCGGATCACCAAACAAACTGCACATCCCCTCGGTTAATGCCTGTGTATTCTTGCCGTAGAAGTTGATCAAATAACTCTTATCGTTCACGAACCTCATGACCGTCGATGTTAGAGCTATAACAAGCGCGGTATGAACGTGCACGTTATTTGGAATCTCAGACAACCACCCCTCGGACGTGCCTTCCCAAATCATAGTGGATGCGTACAACATCATATCACTACTAGGTGCGGCGTAAACTGTCTCGGCAATTGTGACAACCCTCTCGCCTACGACAAACGACTTATCTTTGTTCTTCCAACCGAATGTTTTTTCGGTCGCAATGTTGCTGATGTCAGAATAGTGTGTGAGTTCACTCACGACAGCCCCTCGATTAGTTTTTTAACTTTAACTATGAACGGTTTAATCATACCGATCCGACCGCGATACCATTCGACCACCAAGTATTCCGACACACCTAAGTGTTCGGCGACTTCGTAGACACTGTATTCTTTTTCTCTGGCAAATTTACCCAACCTAACCCCCCACAGGTCAGGGTTCGCCTTATCCATCTCGGCGTATACGACCTGGATGTTTTTGGGCGTTGGTTTTAATGGATGTATTCTTTTTCTTCCCATAAGTCATTTATCATCTCAAGGGCAAACACTCCAAGGCGCAGCAGTTTTATGCGCCCGTCTTTGCCGTAGTGGGTATTTAGAAAACCACGTTTGATTAAATTCGTGATGCGATTGTGCGCTGTGGTTTTCCCTTCGTAACGATTGGTCGCCACAATATTCATGATCCTTACTTCGTTATCGCATCCAATCGCCCCTGAAACCTGCCGGATCATCTCAATGTCGAGGTCATCTAAGCCGTATTTGTATCGAACAATACTCATCGTGTTAGAAAAATCGTCAAATCTCATCTTCCACCCTTAAACTATAAAAGTTTTCTATACCTTTCGTGTAGCGCACGAATATAACCCCCAACCGTTCAATTCGAGTAATGAATTCCTGAGCGTGTCTAAGATCCTTATCCATAAGTTTGGCGTATTCCCTAACAGAGAGTGCATGATGTGGTTTAAAAAGATTGATTGTTTCGGATAACAGACGATCTTTATAGACAGATCCATTACGCCTTATCGCTTTTAATTCCATACTCGAGTTCCAATATAAGTTGGCAATAATGAATGATCTTTTTCACGTCGTCCGCCCCGTTCTTTTCTTTATAGCGCGTGATGTACTTAATGACATTCCCTTGTAGGAAACTAAGGTTATTTCTATAAATATACTCAACCGGCTGGATCACCAAATCTTTGTAGTGATTACCGCCTTCTTGCTTGTCTAATGCGCTCACCGTGGCGTCCTCCATTACTTATCACCCAGCATCCTTGACAGCTTGCAAAGTTCCTGCATCTGCTCCCTGTCGTGTGCTGCCTTTAACACCTTAAAGCACTGCTCCCTTAGCTCGATATAAGCCTGCGCCAAGTTGTCCTCGTTTGCCATGTGGTGATGGTTCAAACTGTATTCAACAGCGGCTTTGTGGTTAGCACTCATAAATCATTAAGCCGATCCGTGCGATACAAATAAACCTTCTGTGCACCGCAGCGGAGTGTCTTGTCAGGCTCAGGGAAAAGCACATGCACATAATCACGATGAACGCCAAGCTTTTTCGCCACCATTGGTCTACTCAAATACTCCCCGCTTGCTATGTGTTCGCGCAACATTTGCTGTATTTTGGGTTCAGTAAATTTCATTTATTTTCCTCAAGTGGTTTATCTGCGCTCACTACGTGCATCCATAAACGCACTAATAAACTCAGCCGCAACCTGAGGAACGATAGCGTTGCCATCACTTCCAGCACCCTTCGGATTCTAATGAATTTAATATACGCCTATCAACAGTAAAGCTAACGGGCTGTGAATGGTTCTCAGCGATTGTCCATCCATCTTGCGGTGTTACACATCGGTCTTTGCCCATCTGTTCACTTGCCATAAGGCTCTCTGCCGTTGTGCTTAAGTCGCGTAACCTACCACCGTAGCGGTTGTAGTACTGGACAATGTAATCTCCTGTTTTAATCACGCCGTACCTCTCTCTATTGCGTATCGCCAATCTGCTGATAGTTCCGCTGTTTCGCGCAGGTGCTTGCTATATATCGCCAAGCCGTCAGTCTCGTGCATTGTCATATTAGCAATGTAGTGTAGGTCATCGATCAACAAGTCGATACGTTGGATAAGCTCTTTTGTTTTTGCGTCAGTCATCACACGATGCACACCGATCCAACGCTAACACGAACGTTCCACACGCATCCACACCTGTACTACCAAATCCACCATCACCTCGTATAGTGCTGTTCAGCTCGTCAATGGGGTGGAAGTTAACCTTAGCGTAAGGCGTGAACATAAGTTGCGCGATACGGTCGCCAGGATGGATAGTAATGGGTTCGTTACTGACGTTATGTAGTAAAACTTTGATCTCTCCTCTATAGTCCGAGTCGATCAGACCCGGCGCATTAGCCACCGTAAGCCCACGTTTCGCTTGACCAGAGCGTGGCAACACCAATCCCGCCTGCCCATTAGGTATCTCTAACGCGATACCCGTTCCCACTGCTACGATCTCACCCGCCAGCAACGTGAGTGGTTGACCAATATCCGCCTGCAAGTCGCAAGCCGCCGCCCCTGCTGTCGCGTAGTAAGGCGCAGCACCAGTGTCTCTAATTAGTTTAATGTTCATCGTTTGAATTTCTCAAGTTCTTCATTTGTTAATGGTTCCTGTTCGTCTGGGTAAAGTGGTTTTCCAGTGAATAGGTGTATCAATCCATTGATTTTAAATCTCGCAAAAATTCCATGCTCTGGGATGTATTACGCAAAACCTTAAGCGCGACCTCTAAGTCTTCGCCTTTACATAATAGTTTTGTGGGAGCGGTGTTCAAATCAACCTTAGCTGCCCGCGTTTGTATTTCCGCTTCTAGTTCCATAAGTAGTTGTTCTTCAAGTGCCGACATCTTCCTTCCCCTCTAACACCGCTCTATATCCAGCCATAAAACCATCGTAATGATTAACCCAAGATCCCTGTAGCTGGTTGTGTGTCAGTGCCTTTTCATTCAGGGTGTACTGATTATCTACGATCTGTTTCTGGCAGTTGTCTGCATACTCGCAAGCCTTGATGTGTATTTCTTCTTTAACACTCAATCTTCCCCCCTGTGGCGCAATCTTAGGTTTAGGAACGTTAAACCCGTTTACTTCAATGGTTTCTGGTTTGATTTTCCAATCTTCATGATACTTAAGGCTTAAGGAGGTGTTTCTGACAAGATCGATGTCTCCAGAATGGAGTTTGCGGTACAACTCCCCTTCTTCTAAAAAGAGTTCTGTTGTTCCAATGACCAACCTCTTACCCGATAACAAGGCTTCAAACATTTCTTTATGATTTTTCATACCAACCCAACACTCCTATTAAAACTTATAACAATAATGCTTTTTGGTACTATTCAGTTAAAAAATTTGGTCAATAAAAGACCAAATTACCAGACACGATTGGTTTGTTGGACGTACGAAAACGTTTGCCCATTTTTCTTTCGTTAAAAAAGATACGACCCCTTAGTGTTTGGTTCCGTAATTCTTTTGTCACCAAGATCTCGAACCCTTTTAACTTTTCGTGATCAACTTTATTACTGTATTTGTCCCAGTACCAGCTATAACTTCGAGGCTTCCTCATGCTAGTACATATATGGACATTCTCCTGCTTGGCGCGTTCGATGGCGACACTTGCAACATATCGTTGCGTTAATACCGGTTCACCACGACTCTCAAAAAAAACTATTAACGCCAAGCAGGCGACGGACGTCATCCGATCACCCTAATCATTTCACACCACTCTACCTTTTCGTTAACCCGAATATAACACAATCAACCAACTTGTGCTATGTAAAAGTTCGATAACCAATGTTAAATAAATTTTAACTGTTGCTTTTAATCCCGTCAACTTCTTTCTTCAAAGCCTCTAGCAGTTGGTTCTGAGTAGCGTCTTTGTTCTGGATAACGGATATCACGCGCTCGTCGATTGTCTTGTCGGCAACGAGGTGAATGATCCGTACGGGGCGCGTCTGACCCTGCCTATGGAGACGGGCATTCCATTGCAGGTAAGACTCTAATGACCACGTCAAGCCGAACCACACAGCAATACAACCACCCTCAGCCAAATTAAGACCCAAGGATGCTGATTGAGGATGGGTCAATAACATTTGAATCTCTCCCCTGTTCCAACGCTCAACCGTCGAGCTATTGGTGTCCAACACGACCGCGTGAGGGAACTTTTCTTTGAGCCGGATGAGGTCGTGTTTGTAGTTATAAGCCACAAGGATCGGCTCACCAGCGTTATCCTCTACAATCTCTTGCAGCGCATCTAACTTGGCGGTATGGATGGTTGAGAAATTCTTTTTATCATCCACATACACCGATCCGTTCGCAAGCTGCAACATCTTTCCGGCCAGCGTCGCAGCGCTCAACGCTTCAATCTCTTCGTCGTCAGGTAGCGCGGCGTACATATCTTTTTCAAACTGTTTATACAGCTTAAACACATCGGGCGACAATGGGATTGAGACTACAACGTCGATCCTCTCAGGAAGTTCGATGTAATCCTCAGCCATCATCGATAACCAATGTGGCGATATTCGACTTTGGATGTCGTCGTGCGCCCCCACTTTGGGTGTGTGGTTATAGCCCATGTAATCGGTGTCGAAAAATCGTTGCTTATACGCAGTCATCGTTCGTCCTAATGTCATTCCGAAATCGATCAAAAACTGTTGCGACCATAAATCCAACAAGCCGTTTGGCGCAGGCGTACCTGATAGGAGCACTATGTAATTGATTTGATGGGCGACTTTCTTTATCGCTTTGAAGCGCTTGCTGTCGGGTGATTTCACCGACTGGCTTTCATCGATTACCACGCAATCGAAAGGGAATTTATTTTTGCAAACGGACGTTAGCCACACAACATTCTCTCGATTGATCACATAGATATCAGCCTTACGATGAAGCGCAGCCAATCGTTGCTTCTCAGATCCCGTACAGATAACAATATCGAGATGTTTTAAATGTCCCCATTTAACCGCCTCTTGTTTCCAGACCGTGTTTGCAACGCGTAATGGGGCAATCACCAACGTCTTGTTCACCATCAAACTATCTGATAAATCTGAGACAGCAGTGAGTGTGATTGTGGTCTTACCCGCACCCATGAACAGGGCGAGTCCACATCGACGTTTGACTTTGATAAACTCTATCGTTCTATTTTGATAAGGATGTAAATCTTTTCGCGAACGCATCAACGCCCTCCAATGAATCGATGACAATCACTTCACATCCAAGATTGCGGCGCTTATCGTGGTCACGTAATTGTATAACGGTCGGTTCTTTACCTGGCGCTTTGAGTTCAACCCAGATAATTATTCCTCCTGGGAGCGTCACTATTCTGTCAGGCACACCAACGTTACTTGGACTAACGTGCTTCTCACATAAGCCGCCGAGTTTTTTAACTTCCTTAACTAACGCAGCTTCAATTATCTTTTCTCTCATACCCAACATCTCTCAATAAATCATACGCCTCACGGATATAGTACTCGTAATCAACGTCCTCTGGGAAACTGTCTGGTAAATCCATTAACGGTTTACAGCCGGACGAGTTGGGTACCTTATTCCCATTCTTGACGTAATTGATTTCAATATCATTGGGAATCCCATTCGACTTGTAGAACCTGACCGCCTTACCTAGATACTGATTCTGCCACTGCGCCCCACCGGTCACGCGCCTAACGGTGACGAACTTAGTGATGTCGGTACAGGACTTAACAGTCTCTTCAATCGGCGTTCGCTTGGCAATAAACTTCGCAACCGCCTCAGAGATGATCACCCGATCAGGGTTCTTGGCGATGCTCGGCTCAGCGAACAAACCTTTACCTTTGTATTTACCGTCTAACTTGACGGCGACATAGCTATTAACGTCGCGCGAGGCTAACCGTGCGTAGTCAGTCCGCTCTAGTTCGTATGTAGTCTCCAACATCCAGTTGAACGCTAAGGTGTTTAAGAGTTTCTCTTTATCCTTCTTACACAGGATCACAATGCCGTCTGTATTACCTGACACCACCTTGATTCCGTTCAACTCTAAACTCTCAATCAACATCAGCAACGCCAGCTGACCGGATAAGGTTGTCTGTAACAAAAGTTCGGGCGAGTAGAGGGCTGAGAACTTGTTGCCTAATTTGCCGAAGCTGCCATTTACACAAATCTTAAGGGTGTCCGCAGTTACTTTATCCCCTTCTCGTTTAGCTTTTAGTCTTCGATCAACAATCGATTGATAGACCTCTAAGAATGGCGCTCCTAATGACTCAGGCGTAAGACGTTGCTGCAAGATAATGTTCGGGTAGTAACTCGCAACGTCCATGTCACATAAGAACTCATCAGCGTTAGGCTCAACGTACTGGGCCTGCTCAGTCGAATGTAAACCACCTATCCCCATCTGATACACAGACGTGCCGATAGTGATCTTGGTCTTAGCCAACCAGTCGGGCAGCTCAGGTGAGCCGTTCGTGCGTAACGTAAACCGGTGTGCTAATATCCGCTCGTAGATGGATTGCAACTGCTCGGTTTGAAACGTCAGGATATCTGGATCTTGATACTGGAATGAGTAATTTGCAGCCAGCTTGGGCGCGTAATACTTCTGACCAGTCAGTTTGGTTAACTCGGATTTGATCACCGCCTCGGCGATCTGAGCATCGGACTTTGAACGCAAATCAATGCTGTACTGTTCCGACATCACTTCCCTCAATTCAATCTGTGGTTTAAGCGTGTTGTACAACAGAATGGTGGCATCCAAATCGTTAATACAATACTCACGCACCTCGTCCGCTTGTTCTCGCGTTAATACAAGATCAGGGTCGTAAGGTAAATCCTGCATACGTTTACCGTACAGGCGACCGTTGTAGATTTTAAGTGAGGCTTGCCCCGGCGCGACCTCGATTAAATCGATATGATCCCATTCCCTGGGAAGGATGATTTTCTCTGATTTGCAGATCTGCCACACTGGTAATTTGCTGCGGATGATCGTATCTGATAACCGTTTGATTTCAATGTTAGTTTTCTCAACCAACGCAAATATGATGATCGGCAAGTCGAACGACAAACCGTTAAATGATACCGTGGTGTTCTTACGCATCACTGAACGAATGGCATCCAGATTCATTTCCGAATCGTTAAATGATTCCACATAGAACGTCCGTCCAGTCTCTACGTTCTTAAACGCCACAAGGAAATAGTTTTTATAGACCTCGCAGTCCAATACGACTCGTGACATTATTTATCCTCATGTGTCATAGTGCTTGTCTTTCCAAGCTGTCACCGTTCCTAGTTTAAAACCTGTCCAGCGGTGACTGGAGGGTACGGTCTCGGGTTGTCTTTGCTTTGCTTGGCTAAACTTCGCTCAACTTTGCTGTGCTTCGCTGAACACCGCTATGCTTTATTTCAATAACCTATTCTTGGAGAAGACTGACAAAGCGGCGATCTTTCCCGTCGCTTCATCCCTGTATCGCATCTCTTCCATTGATAATAACGCTTCGTTTACGTTCGTTAAAGCAGTCAGCGCCTTTTGGACATTGGCACGTACTCCTGTGCGTAACGCATCCATCGCAGTATCCGTCTGCTCAGCAGGTTTGATTACCAAGTATCCTTCCCCGCGCACGTTCTTCAAATACATCTTGTGCACACCTAGTAGTTCGTCTTTAAACTTTTCGGTGTAACTCAGGATCTCAAACTGCACTTTACGGAACGAATCTAAAGTACCTTGGGTTGGAATCTCCAGTTTAAACGCATTGAGTATCCAAGAGTGGGGGATCATATCACCATAGCTAAAAACTTTAGCTGCTTGCGCGGCCACTTCTTCAACAAGCCCCGTACCTATTTTTGATACTTGTTGCGTACTCATACAACAGCCACTTCAAAACGACCAAATGTACCAGACTTCTCAGGTCGGAAACCACCGATACCCACGAAACTACCAGCATTCTGCATAGATAGAATAATATCTGCCTCATCTAAAATAGACTCATCATAAGCGATTGAAAACTGCGCAGACCAATCTATAAATCGAGGGCGGTACGCCATGACTCGTTTCCTTTCGATTACAACAGAGCGGCGATCAATATAACGCGCTTCCCATAATTGCTCCTTAGTCAGTTTAGCCCCGTAGTTTAACTCTATTTTATCTTCAAGCATGATCGTGCCCCGCTTGATCTGGGTGCCTAATTTGTTCATCTTAGCGCCGTTCAGCATGGCAGCGCGGATATTCTGGGTGGGTAATACCACGTTCAATTTATCATCCCAATATAATAAATTCTCCCATTGACTGCGGGCAATTAATAGGTGATCCTCCTCAGTTTTCTTACGCTTACCAGTAAGCGTTTTGTGCGCAATGGTGGCCGGATCTAATGGGTCTGATAATCTGTCTGCTGATAAAAGGATAGGTGAAATACCTGTAATCTTTAATGTAAGTTCTTTCATTTTAGTCTCCAATATTAAAAATGCCTTTCGGCCTTTGCTTTACTTCGCTATGCTTCGCTGAACTCGACTCGGCTCAACTGCGCTGTGCTCTATGGTGCTATTGCACCGCATAACACCCTACTAGAAGATGTTATACGCTATATTAGCCTTTGCTTTACTTCGCTAAGCTAGGCTAGGCTTAGATGTGCTACGCTTCGCTCTGTGGTGCTATTACACCGCTTAAAACACTAAACGAATCTAATGCTTTAAACGCTACATTTGTAGCCTGTGCTTCACTGCGCTAGGCTTAGCTCCGCTAGACTACGCTCCGCTAGACTCCGCTCCGGTTCATGGTGCTATTG
>Ga0194128_10006040_pt1 | contig 16537 bp, 9 predicted proteins | sample TA2KigCa65mmetaG_FD_148650 | JGI IMG/M metagenome (GOLD analysis project Ga0194128, IMG submission 148650) | Freshwater microbial communities from Lake Tanganyika, Tanzania - TA2015037 Kigoma Deep Cast 65m | ecosystem: Environmental > Aquatic > Freshwater > Lake | place: Tanzania: Lake...
ATCGTGCGCGGGATGGGCAACCGCTTTCTCACCCTCGCCCCCGGCGTGCTGCTGGGCGTTGCCGCCTCCCTTGCAGCGGTGAAGGTGGCGGCGGCTTGGCGCTGGTGGCCCGACCGGGACCTCGCCCGCGCCTCCGCCTACGTCCGGGAGGTGATGGAACTGGTCAACGCGCAGTACGTTGACGCCACCGCCGTATCCTACGCTGGCCTCGCGCGCGGCGCCCTGCGCGGGATGCTTGAGGCGCTCGACCCGCACTCCGAGTTCCTCGAAAAGGCCTCCCACGACCAAGTCGAGGAGGACCTAAGCGGCGAGTTCGGCGGGATCGGTGTCCAGGTCGAGACGCGCCAGAACCGGGTGGTCGTGATCGCCCCGATGGCCGGCACACCTGGCGAACGTGCGGGCATCCGCCGCGGGGACGAGATCGTGGCGATCGACGGCCAGCCGGTCGCGACCGGGGGCGTCGACGCGGTGGTCAGCCGGCTCCGCGGCCGGCCGCGCACCACCGTGATCGTCGGGATCCAGCGCCCCGGCGTGCGGGAGTCGCTCACGCTCACCCTCACGCGCGAGCTGATCCGTATCGAGAGCGTCCGCGGGACGCGGGTGCTGGCGGACGGGGTGGGGTACGTGCAGTTGACGGAATTCTCGGAACACACCGGGCGTCAGTTGCGCCTCGCGCTCGCGCGGCTCGCCGAACAGGGCATCCGCGCACTCGTGCTCGACCTGCGCAACAACCCGGGCGGGCTCCTCGAGGCGGCGGTGGAGGTGGCGCAGGTCTTCTTCCGGGAGGGGGAGCTGATCGTCGAGACCCGCGGCCGCCGCCCGCAGGACAACGAGCGCTTCCGGGCGGCTGGCGGCGGCGCCCCGTGGTCCCTGCCCATCGCGGTGCTGGTCAACGCCGGCAGCGCCAGCGCGGCCGAGATCGTGGCGGGAGCGCTCAAGGACGCCGGCCGTGCCGTCGTCGTGGGCGAGCGGACCTTCGGCAAGGGCTCCGTGCAGTCGATCTTTAAGCTGCGGGACGGCGAGGGCCTCCGTCTGACCACCGCGCGGTATTTCACGCCGGCGGGGACCTCGATCCACGAGCAGGGGGTGCGGCCCCACGTCGAGGTGGTGATGACGCCGGAGGAGGATTCTCGGCTGGCGCAGCAGCGCTCGCGGCCGGATCTGGGGACCGCGGAATTCGAGGCCCGGTTCGGCTTTGCGCCGGTGGCGGACCGGCAGCTGGAGACGGCGCTGGCGATGCTGCGCGGCCTGCGCCTGCTTGACGGGAACGGGGGAACTCGCGGATGAACGGCCTGATCCTCGCGCTGGAGAGCTCGTGCGACGAGTCGGCGGTGGCGCTGCTGGACCCGGCGACGGGGCTCCGCGGCGAATGGGTGCAAAGCCAGATCGCCCTGCACGAGCGTTACGGGGGCGTGGTGCCGGATTTGGCCACCCGCGAGCACCTCCGGAATCTCCCGGCGTTGCTGGCGCGCGCGCGGGACGAGGTGGGCTTCGGCGGCGTGGGCGCGGTGGCGGTGACGCATGGCCCGGGTCTGGCCGCGTGCCTTGCCCTCGGGGTGGCGGCGGCCAAGGCGCTCGCGCTGGCGCTGCGCGTGCCGCTGCTGGGCGTTAACCACCTGCGCGGGCACGCTTGGTCTCCGTTCATTCCGGTGCACGCCGCAGCTCCGGCGGAGTTTCCCGCGCGCCTCGCTGCGCTGCTGCCGCACCTCGGCCTGATTGTGTCCGGAGGTAACACACTGCTCTTCGTCGTGGACGAGGGGCGGCGACTCACCGTCCTCGCGCGCACGCTGGACGACGCGGCGGGGGAGGCGTTGGACAAAGGGGCCAAGCTCCTCGGACTCGGTTATCCCGGCGGCCCCGAGGTCGAGCGGCGGGCGCGGGAGGGCAGGGCGGACGCCTTCGCGTTCCCGCGCGGCGGCGGGCGCGGCGACGAACTGGACTTCAGTTTCTCGGGCCTGAAGACGAGCCTCCGCTACCAGTTGGAGCGGATGACCGTGCCCGAGATTGAGGCGCGGCGGGCGGACCTTTGCGCGAGCTACCAGGCGGCAGTGATCGACGCCCTGACGGCACGGGTGCGGCGGGTGCTGGCCCGAGAGGGCGACGGGCTGCGTAGCGTGGGTCTCTCGGGCGGCGTGGCGAACAACCGGCTGCTGCGGCTGGCGCTGGAGGCGGAGGCGCGGCGCGGGGGCATCCCGTTTTTTGCTGCGGAACCGCGCCACACCGGCGACAACGCGGGGATGATCGCCTTTGCGGCCGCGGTCGATCCGGCTGGCGCGGTGACGGGCGATCCCTGCCGGCTCGTCATCGAGCCCGACGCGCCGCTCGCGTCCTAAGCTGGAAAGATGCAGTTGATCGGGCCGCATCGAGGTGACCTACCGGCACTTGGCAGCGGCTCTCTCCCGTCGTCATGATCTCCGCGTGTTCTCCGGTTTCTCGCCGCTGAGATCCGCTCGCCATCTCACCCCCGTTGCTCCGCCTCCACTTACATCGTTTCGGTTCAGCGCGCGGGGCAATCAGGCTGTGGGCTGGCCGTAGCCCGGGCTGCTGGGCGGACGACCTGCCTCCCGTGAGGCATCGGCCTCGCCTCCGCGCCCCGCGGCTCCCCGGCCTCAACCCGGTCGTATGCTCGCACGCCTAGTTCGGGCCTTCCTTCGACCGCTTCAAGGAATTCCTGCGCGCGCCGCCGCCAGGCGGGGCCGGAGGCGAGACGGGTGCCGCGTGGGTCAGGTGGCGCGCGAGGCAAACTCCGCGCGGGCAGCGGCGAGGCCGCGTTCGTAGGCGGCGATGAGGCGGTCCCACTTCGCGTCCACCTCGGCGTCGATTCCTTGGCGGGCCGGGTCCGCATCGAACCAGCGGAGCGTGCGCGCGATACCCTCGCGGAACGGGACGCGCGGCGCGTACCCGGGCACGAGCCGCCGGAGCTTGGTCAGGTCAAAAAGGGCGGGGTTGGCCTTGTCGCCGAGGAGGGTGCCGGTGTACTCGGGCAGGCACTCGGTGATGAACTCTGAGGGGATGTGCACGAGGCGCGGTTGGGCGACGCCGGCCGTGGCGGCGGTGAGGGTGTAGAGCTCGTTCCAGGTTGGCGCCTCCTCGGAAGTGATGTGGAACGCCTCACCGAGGGCGCCGGGGTGGCCGAGCAGGCCCAGCAGGCCCTGCGCGAAGTCTGAGTTATGTGTGATCGTCCAAGGCGTGAGGCCGTCGCCTGGGACGATCAGCCCCTTGCCCGCGCGGAGCCGCGCGATGTTGGTGAAGCTCTTGGTCCAGCAGTTGAGGGCGAGTGGGAAGACGGTGTCGCCGTAGGTGAGCGAGGGCCGGATGATGGTGTAGGGGAACCCCTCCTCTTGGCCCGCGCGGGTTAGGCGCGCCTCGGCAGCGATCTTGAGCCGGGAGTATTGCCAGTAGCAGTTCTCGCGCGGCGTGTCCTCGGTGATCACCGCGCGGGCGGGCGGCTTGCGGTAGGCGCTGGCGGTGCTGATGAATACATACTGCGCGGTATTCCCGCGGAAGAGGGCAAGGCGCGCCTCGATCGCGGCGGCGTCGTAGGCGAGGAAGTCGACCACGGCGTCCCAACGACTGCCCGCGAGGGCCGCCGCGGCCGCGCGTGGGTCGGCAATGTCCGCCGTGAGCGCGTGGGCGCCGGGGGGCAGGCCGCGGCCAGAGCGCGTCAGGAGGGTCACCTCGTGTCCGCGCTCGAGGGCAAGGCGGGTGCAGGCGGTGCTGATGACGCCGGTGCCGCCGAGGAGGAGCAGTTTCATGGCCCAAGGAGGGGTTCCAAGAGGAACCAGACCGTCGCGGCCATCACGGCGTGGCCGGCGGCGTTGGGGTGGATGCGGTCGCCAAGGTTGAGCGCGGGGTTGCCGCCGACGCCGGCGAGAAGGAACGGCACGAGCGCGGATCCGGTGGCGGCCGCGACGTCCGGGAACACGCGGGCGAAGGCGGCCGTGTGCGCTGCGCCGAGTTCCGGCGGAAGCTGCATTCCGGCGAGCAGGATCCGGACCGCGGGGTGGCGCGCGCGGGCGCGCTCGATAATGCCGCGGAGGTTGGCGGCCGTGACGGCGGGATCAACGCCGCGGAGGCCGTCGTTCGCTCCGAGCGCCACGACGAGCACATCCACCGGCGCGCGGAGCGTCCAGTCGATGCGGCGCAGGCCGCCGGCGGTCGTGTCCCCGCTGATCCCGGCGTTGACGACCTTCCAGGGCGTCCGAGCCGCGCGGAGGCGCTCGGCGATGAGCGCGGGGTAGGCCTCGCTCGCAGGATCCGCGAGGCCGTAGCCGGCGGTCAGGCTGTCGCCGAGGAACACGACTGTGCGTGGCGCGGCGGCGGGGGTGGCCGCGGGCAGCAGGGGCGAGAGGAGGGCGAGGGCGAGCAGGAGGCTGCCGCGGAGGCGGCGGCGGGCGCGGGCGGTCGGGTTCATCTTTGGCATCGGCTGGCGTTCGGTCGACGCGTGTGTTTTGTGGCCGCGAATGAACGGTGAAACGATGCTGAAAGTCGAGCGGTTGACCCGATCCTACGACGTTGCCGGCGGGCGCCGGCTGACGGTCCTGCAGGAGGTTAGCTTCTCCCTGGCGGCGGGGGCGAGCCTCGCGATCGTGGGGCCAAGCGGCAGCGGCAAGACGACCCTGCTCGGCCTCTGCGCGGGTCTTGACCGGCCCTCCTCCGGGGAAGTGGAATTGGCCGGAACGGCGATTGGAGAGCTGGGGGAGGATGCGCGGGCGCGAGTGCGCAACGCCCACGTCGGCTTCGTGTTCCAGAATTTCCAGCTGGTACCAACCCTGACTGCGCTCGAGAACGTGCTCGTCCCCGTGGAACTCCGCGGCGAGGGCGGGGCGAAAGCCGAGGCGGAGGCCCGCGCGCTGCTCGCCCGCGTGGGGCTGGAGGAGCGGCACGAGCACTACCCGGTGCAGCTGTCCGGTGGTGAGCAGCAGCGCGTGGCCCTCGCCCGGGCCTTCATCAACCGGCCGCGCATCCTTTTCTGCGACGAGCCAACGGGGAACCTCGACGGCGCCACCGCCCACGCGATGACGCAGCTCATCTTTGGGCTCAACCACGAGCGGGGCACGACGCTGGTGCTTGTGACTCACGACCTCGAGCTCGCTCGGCGCTGCGGCCGGATCCTTCGCCTGCGCGGCGGCGCGGTGGTGGCGGATGGGCTTGCCTGACGCGGATGCGGACGCTCCCCTTCATCCTGCGGCTGTCCTGGCGCGACTCCCGCGCCTCGCGGCGCCGACTCCTGCTGTTCTCCTCAGCCATCGTGCTCGGCATCGCGGCGCTCGTGGCCATTGGCTCACTCGGAGCCAATCTGGACCGCGCCGTCGACGGGCAGGCCAAGGGCCTGCTTGGGGCGGACCTGATCGTTACGAGCCGCAACCCCTTCGGCGCGGAAATGCTCGCGCACGCCGGCGCGCAGGCTTCGGCCGTCGCGCGTGAGCAGAGTTTCTCGTCGATGGTCGTCTTTCCCGATGCGGGGGGCGCCACCCGGCTGGTGAATGTCCGGGCCCTCGAGGGCCGCTTCCCCTTCTTCGGCGAGCTCACCACGGAACCCGAGACGGCGCCGGCGCGGCTGCGCGAGGGCACGCCGGTAGCGATCGTCGAGGAGACGCTGCTGCGCCAGTTTGAGGTGCCGGTGGGTGGACGGCTGCGCTTGGGCTCGGCGGAGTTCCTCGTCGCGGGGGCGCTGCGGAAACTACCTGGCGAGTCGACCGCGTTCTCGGCGACCGCGGCCCCGCGGATCCTGATCCCAGCGGCAGCCCTGGCTGCGACCGGGTTGACCGAGCGCAGCGTGTTGGTACGGCACCGCTTGATGCTGGAGTTGCCGTCGGGGCGCACGCCCGAAGCGGTGGCGCGCTCCTTTCGGGAGCGGTTCCGCGCGGACGGGCTGGGCTTTGACACGGTGGCCGAGCGGCGGCGGAGCCTGGGGCGCGCGCTGGATAACATTGAGGCGTACCTTGGGCTGGTCGGTTTCGTGGCGCTCATCCTCGGTGCGATCGGCGTGGCGAGCGCGATCTACGCCCACGTGCGCCAGAAGCTCACGACGGTCGCGGTGCTGCGCTGCCTCGGAGCCTCGGCGGGGCAGAGCTTCGCGGTGTACCTGGTGCAGGGCGTAGCGCTCGGGCTCGCGGGTGCGCTGGCCGGGGCCGCCCTTGGGGTGGGTTTGCAAATGGCGCTGCCGCGGCTGCTGGCGGATGTGGTGCCGTTTCCGGTGGAGTTCTTCGTCGCGTGGCCGGCGGTCGCGCGTGGGATCGGGGCGGGGGTGATCCTGTGCCTGCTCTTCACGCTGCTGCCGCTGTTGGCCGTACGGCGGGTGCCGCCCCTCAGCGCGCTGCGTTCTGCGCTGGCGGAGGCCGAGGACGTGCGGCCTGATCCTTGGCGGCTGGTGGTCGCGGGCCTCATCGTTGTCGCGATCGCAGGATTGGCCGCGTGGCAGTCCGGTGGCTGGCGCGAGGGACTCGGCTTCACCGCGGCGCTCGCGGGCGCTTTGGGCATCCTCTGGCTCCTGGCTCGAGTGACCTCCTGGCTCGCCCGCCGCGCCGTCCCTCGCGGCGCGCCCTATGTCATCCGCCAGGGCATCGCCAACCTGCACCGGCCGAACAACCGCACCGTCTTGCTCCTGGTCTCCCTTGGGCTCGGGTGTGCCCTGATGCTCACCCTGTTCCTCGCCCGGTCCACGCTGCTGCGCGAGTTGGCTTCAGCTGGGGCCGGCACGCGGCCTAACCTGCTCCTATTTGACATCCAAGACGACCAACGCGAAGCGCTCGCGCGTGCGTTGGTGGGGGCGGGGGCCCCGCTGCTGGTCGAGGCCCCGATCGTTACGATGCGCCTCGCCGCGGTGCGTGGACGTCCGGTCGAGGAATTGTTCCGGGGTACGCCCCGCGGCCGTCCGGACGAGGCCGAGGCGGCGCGGGACGGGCGGCGGGGCGGCGAAGGCGCGCGGCGCCCGGCGAGCTGGATTCTGCGCCGCGAGTACCGCACGACCTTCCGCGAGAGCCTGGGCGGCGCGGAGCGGTTGGTGGCGGGCGAGTTCACCCCACGGGCGTCGCCTGGCACGGAGGTGGTGCCGATCTCTGTGGAGGAGGGCCTGATGCGCGACCTGGGCGCGGCACTGGGCGATGAGCTGACGTGGGACGTGCAGGGCGTAACGGTGCGCTCCCGGATCACGAGCGTGCGCGCAGTGGAGTGGCGCCGCTTCGAGCCGAACTTCTTCGTGGTGTTCCCCGCCGGCGTGCTGGAGGAGGCACCCAAGTTCCACGTGATGGCCGTCCGCACCACGGATGCGGGCCACGCGGCGCGAGTCCAGCGCGCGGTCGTCGCCGCCTGCCCCAATGTTAGCGCGATCGACCTCGCGCTGGTCCTTGAGACGGTCGACAGCGTGTTGTCGCGGGTCGGCTTCGTGGTGGAGTTCATGGCCGCCTTCACCGTGCTCACCGGCCTTGTGGTTCTGGTGGGCGCGGTGCTCACCGGTCGGTTGCAGCGGGTCCGCGAGACGGTGCTGCTCCGCACCCTTGGGGCCAGTGCGGCGCAGCTCCGGCGCATCCAGTTGGTGGAATACGCGGTCCTCGGGTGCCTGGCGGCGGTGGTGGGCGGGGCCCTGGCGCTCGGCGGCAACGCGTTGGTCGCACACTTCGCCTTCCGCATTCCGCCGGCCTTCCCGATCCCGGTGCTCGCGGTGGGCATCGTCGCGGTGGCCGGCGCCACGGTGGCGGTCGGGTTCCTCGCCAACCGGGGCATCGTCCGCCAACCCCCGCTCGAAGTGCTCCGCGAGGAAAGCTAGCCCCGTCCGGCCGTCCAGCGCGCGCACGCTGCGGCGGCGGCGCCCGCCCGCCTTCAAGTTGTCAGGGGTGCCTGCATCGCCTCTTGGCCGCTTTGGCCGGTCGGGACCTCGGCGGGCCCTCGCGCGGGCTCAGCCTCGTCTCCTCCTTCCCGCGCCGGGCGCCGCCGGCGACGCGCGGCTCGGGCTCACCCGTGCGAGCGAGCCGCGGCTCGGCCCTGTCGGCCGGATCCGCGTCGCGAACCTCGGGTCGGGCGCCTTGGTGGAGCTCATCGATCTCGCAGATTCCTCCCCGACGCGCCTCGTGGGCATCAGCCCGGCGCCGTACCGCTACCGGCTTGTGCGCGCTGAAGTGCGGGTCCTTCAGCGCGAATAATTCGCCGCCAAGGCTCGCGAGCAGCGCGGGGATGATCCGGCCCGGGTAGGTCCCGCCGAGGGCGGCCTTGCGGCGACCAGCCCCTCGATCCTAGAAGTCCCTTGTTAACAGCGACTCCCTGGTGAGGAGGCGCCTGCCGGGCCCGAGGAGCGCACCAGGCAGCCCACGTGAGCGCGCGGAGCCGTTGCCGGTGATGGTTCCCCTCCCAAGGCCGGCCTGCATATAAATCATCGCGCTGGTCTCGGCCACGACGGCCTCGCGGGGATCGAGCTCGATCCCGGCAAACCGCAGGTCACCCTGCGAACGACGTAGTCGATCGTACGCATCTGCGGCGTCAGGAAGGAAGGGGAGTCCATACCGGTGGTCGGGCGAGAGAACTCTCCGAGAGGCCAAAAAGCTGCGGGGCAGGCCGCTCAGTCAATCCGCAGGTGACGAAGTCGGAGCGCGTTGGCCACGACGGTGAGCGAGCTCAGGCTCATCGCGACGCTCGCGACCATCGGGTGCAGCAGCCAGCCCGTCCACGGGTATAGGACTCCGGCGGCGAGGGGCAGGCCCGCGAAGTTGTACGCGAACGCCCAGAAGAGGTTCTGCCGGATGTTGCGACGGGTCGCCCGGCTAAGACGGACGGCGCGGACGAGTCCCGCCAGATCGCCTTGGAGCAGCACCACGCCGGAGCTGCGCAGCGCGACGTCGGTGCCGTCCCCCATCGCGATCCCGACATCCGCGGCGGCGAGGGCGGGCGCGTCGTTGAGGCCGTCGCCTGCGAATGCCACTCGATCCCCGCGGGCCCGCCGCGCGCGCACGAGGTCCTGCTTGCCCGCGGGTGAGATTCCGGCGTGCCACGCGTCGAGGCCCAGGGCCGCCGCGACCGGGGCGGCCGCCTCCGCACGGTCCCCGGTAACCAGCTCCACCCGCCAGCCCAGCGCGCGCAGGGAGCGAACCGCGGGCGCGGCGGAAGGCTTCAACTCGTCCGCGAGGGCGATGCACCCGGCAATCGCGCCCTCGATGCGCACCTCGACCAGCGTAGCTCCGGCCGCCGCGGGCGGCAGGGTCGGGACCGGGCCCGTTAGGCGGGAGACGTTGACCCGTCGACCGGAGAGCAGAGCCGAAGCCCCGACGCCCGGCTCTGCCCGGAAATCCTCCGCGGCCGGCAACGCGAGCCCTCGCTCCGTGGCCGCGGCGACGAGCGCGCGCGCCAAGGGATGCTCGCTGGACGCCTCGGCAGCGGCCGCTAGCCGCAGCAGTTCCTCGGGTAAAGTCCCGGAGCCCGCCGGGAGCACGGCGGCCACGCGGGGCCGGCCGGCGGTTAGCGTGCCCGTCTTGTCGAGCAGAAGCACGGTGGTGCCGGCGAGTTGCTCCAGTGCGGCCGCATCCTGCACCAAGATACCCGCGCGGGCCCCCCGGCCGATGCCCATGACGATCGAGACGGGGGTCGCCAGCCCGAGCGCGCACGGGCAGGCGATAATCAGCACCGCGACCCCATTGAGCAGGGCGAGCGGCACGCGCGGCGCCGGGCCGAAGGCGAGCCAAGCGACCGCGGTGGTCAGCGCCAGAGCCAGCACGGCGGGGATGAACCAAGCGGTGACGCGGTCGGCGAGCCGGGCGATGGGAGCCTCGCTCTCCTGCGCGGCGGTTACGAGCCGGATGATCTGCGCGAGGACGGTGTCCGCGCCGACTCGCTCCGCGGTGAGCAGCAGCGAGCCGGTCGTGTTGAGCGTGCCGGCGCGGACCGGGTCGCCCACCCGGCGGGGCACGGGCAACGGCTCGCCGGTGAGCATCGATTCATCGACGTCGCTCGCGCCCGAGGCCACGCGGCCGTCGACCGGAAGATGCTCGCCCGGGCGCACGCGCAGGAGTTCGCCGGGACGCACGTTGGCGAGAGGAATGTCCTCCTCGCGTCCGTCGGCGGCGACGCGGTGGGCGATGGGCGGGGCAAGGCGGAGCAGCGCCTCAAGAGCCTCGCCCGTGCGGGCGTGGGCGCGTTGCTCGAGGATCTGACCGAGCAGGACGACGGTCGTGATGAAGGCCACGGCCTCGAAGTACAACGGCGGCCCGTGTGCGGTCTGGAGGGCTGCGGGGAAACTATCCCCGGCAAGCGTCGCGACCACGCTGTAGAGGTAGGCGGCGCCGGTCCCCGTGACCGTCATCGTGAACATATTCGGGTCGCGCTCGCGGATCGAGCGCCACCAGCGGCGGTTGAGCGGCGCGCCGGCCCAGAGGAAGATCGGCGTGGTGAGCGTAAGTTGGACCCACGCGAGGAGGACAGGATCGAGGCCGTGCACCAGCCCGGGCGCGACCATCCCGCCCATCGCCAGCAGCAGCACGGGGATCCCCGAGCCGAGCGCGACCCAGAGCCGCGGGCGCAGGTGGCGCTCGTGGGGCAGGCCCATATGGACGGGCTCGGTGGGGGAGGGGAGGACGGTCACAGAATCATCCCTCCGGAAGCTTCAGAGCGCCGGGGCGGGAGTGGCAGCGGTTACCGGGCCGGCGCGGGCCAGCCGGCGTTCCCAGTACCACGTGAAGTAAAGCGGGACGGAGAAGAGTGACACGAGGTCGAAGATCATTCCGCCGACCACGGGCAGGACCATCGGCTGCATCAGTTCCGCGCCGCGACCCGTCGACCAGAGCACCGGGATCAGCGACAGGAGGGTGGTCGCGTTGGTCATAATCGCGGGGCGGCGGCGACGCAGGCCAGCGTGGAAGACGCGCGCGTGAACCTCGGTGACGTCGCGTGGCGGCGTGCGGAATTGTTCGTGCAGGTAGGTGCCGAGCAAGATGCCGTCGTTGAACATAACGCCAAGCAAGACGATGAACCCGACGATAACGGCAGTGGTGAGTTCGGCGCCCCAGAGCCAAACGAAGAAGAAGCCGCCGGCGGTGGTGACGGTGGCGTTGGCCCCGATGATGATCGCGGTGATGAGCCAGCTGCGCGTGCCGACGTAAATGAGCACGACCATGACAAGCATCGAGATGGCGATGATCCAACGGAGGGAGGCGTCGGCTTTGAGCTTCTGCTCGTAGCGGCCGACCCATCGGTAGCTGGCGCCCGCGGGAAGCTGCAGGCGACCGTCGGCAAGCGCGGCGCGGAGACGGGCGTCGGCGTCGCGGACGACCTCAACCTCACCGCGTTCGCGGGCGTTGAGGAGGACGTATTGGGTGCGGCTTCCGCCTTCGGAGCGGATGGCCATCGGGCCGACGGTGTAGGTAAGGCCCGTCGCGTCGCTGCGCGACGCAGTGACAGAGGGAGCAGTGGCGAGTGATGAGTGACGCGTGATGAGTTGGAGAATGGAGTCGAGGGATTCGCCGGCGGGGAGGGTGAGTTCCGCGCGCGTCGGGGAGAGAAGGGTGAAATTGCGCTGGTGAGTGAGGGAAAGCTTACCGGTGAAGGTTGAGAGTTGAGAGGCGGAGGAGAACTCGAGCGTGTAGATGGAGGGTGCGGCGAGCAGGCTGGAGAGCGGAATGGCGCCGTGCCCACCCGTGACGGGGACCTGAAGCTGGGTGAGTTCGTCCGCGTCGTCGCGGCGCTCGCGGAGGTAGCGGATGCGGACGGGATACCGCAGCGCGCCCTCGACGGAGTAGCTTAGGGCCATCCCGCCCAAGCCGGTTTCGATGCTGCGCATCACCTGTTCGACGGTGAGGCCGAAGCGAGCGAGCCGGGCAGGATCGAGGCGGACTTCGGCGTAGGGCTTGCCGCCTTCGCGCGGCATCTGGACATCGGCGGCGCCCGGTGTGCCTTGGATGACTTTCTCCGCGGCTTCGGCGAAGCGTTCGAGGGCGTCTTGATCGTCGCCGAGGACCTGCAGGGCGATGAGACTGCGGATGCCGGTGGAGAGCATGACGACGCGCGTCTCGATCGGTTGGAGCCAACTCGGCGCGACGCCCGGGATATCGGTCAGTGCGGCGAGGGCGGCGCGGACTTCGGCGAGCGTGCGGGGGCGTTTCTCGACGGAACCGTCGGGCGCGGTGATCTCGTGCACGGGCCAAGCGGCGTAGGGTTTCAGCAGTACGACCGTCTCAATCATGCCGATGGGGGCGGGATCGAGCGCGGTCTCGGCGCGGCCCATTTTGCCCATCAGGCCGGCGACCTCGGGGACAGAAGCAATGGCGCGATTCTGGATCTGCATCACGCGCTGGGTTTCGCCGAGGCCCGCGGTGGCGGGTAGCGAAGGCATGAAGAGCAGGCTGCCTTCGTCGAGAGGTGGCAGAAAACTGGAGCCGGCGCCTGGGAAGGCCCGCGTGAGGGTGCGGTCTAGTTCGAGACGGGAGAGGTCGGCGCCGACGGCGGCGAAGCCAGCGCGGAGCGGGGTGCTGACGGCGGGCCAACCGAGGCCGAGCAAGTAGCCGCCGCACGCCAGCATCACAATGGTGAAGGTGAACGCGAGCTTGTGGCGTTGGAAGTGGCCGTAGGCCCATTCGTAGGCGGCGTGGATGGCGCGACTCGCGGGGTTTTCCTCGTAGTTAACCAGTTGTTCGCGACCGAGACGCCAGACGGTGAACGCGACCGCGGTGGCGAAGAGCGGAGCGAACAGCCAGCCCGGGACAGCGATGGACCAGCGCCCGTAGTCTTGCGGCAAGCTCCACCCGTCGCGGATGAACCAGCCGAACGCAAGGCCACCGGTGAGACCGGCGAGGGCGATGAGGACGGGCCTGCGCACGTGCCACGGCGGCAGCAGCAGGCGGCAGAGCACGGGCACGAGCAGCGTCCCGAAAAGCACTGCGCCGCTGATCGCGAGCGATTTAGTCAGGGCGAGCGGAGCGAAGAGGCGGCCGGCCTGGTCCGTCAGAGCGAAAATGGGCAGGAAGCCGATGACCGTCGTGGCGGCGGACGTGAGGAGTGGGCGGGCGACCTCGTGGGTGGCGCTGATGACGGCGGCGGTGACCTCAGGATCGAACGGCGACGTGGGCATCGCGCGGCCCTCGCGTCGGCACTTCGCCTGCAGGTCGACGAGGTGCTGCGTAATGTTTTCCGTCACGATGATGCCGAAGTCGACCATCACGCCGATGGCGATGGCGATGCCGGCGAGACTCATGATGTTGGCGCCGACGCCGGCGGCGTGCATCACCAGGAACGTGAACAGCATCCCGAGCGGGAGACTGAGTGCGACGGCGAGGCTCGCGCGGACGTGCAGCAGAAACCCGATCACGACGATTGCGGTCGTGACGACCGCCTCGACCAACGTGGACGAGAGCGTGGCCGTCGTCTCGCGGATGAGCTGCGTGCGGTCGTAGAACGGGACGACGGAGACCTGCTCGCGGGCGAAGGTGGGGGCGAGATCGGCGAGGCGGCGTTTGGTGGCCGCGATCACGCGCGCGGGGTCTCCGCCAACGCGGAGACCGACAATCGCGCCGACCTGTTCGCCATGGGCGTCAGCGAGCAAGCCCTGACGCACTTGGCCGCCGAGAGTGACGGTGGCGATGTCGCCCAGCCGCAGGCCGGCGCCGAGGGCGCGGTTTCCACGCAGGACGATGTCTTCCACGTCGGCGACGGTGCGGATAAAGCCGGCGCCTCGAATCATGGTTTCGATGCCGCTATTTTCGACGCTCATCGCGCCGACATCGCGGCCGGCGGCCTGGACGGACATCATGAGCATGTCGAGCGTGAGGCCTTGCTCCTCGAGGCGGGTAGGCTCGACGTCGATCTGATATTCCCGGACCACGCCACCGGCGGGGGCAACTTCCGAGACCCCTGGAACGGCGCGCAGGGCGGGCACGACGATCTGGTCGAGCAGGTAGCGTTTGGACTCGAGATCGCGCGGCCCCTGGAGCGTGAAAGCGTAGACTTGGCCCATGGCGGTGGCGTCGGGGCCGAGGCGGGGTTTCACGCCAGACGGAAGCAAGTTGCCGAGTTGGGAAAGACGCTCGAGGACGCGCGTGCGGCACTCGTAGAGATCGCGGCGATCCTCGAAGATAACGTAGAGGTAGCTGGCACCGTAAAGAGAGAGTCCGCGAACGGTTGCCACGCCGGGCAGCCCCTGGAGCTCGCGGGTGAGGCGCGAGGTGACTTGGCGGTCGACGTCCTGCGGACTCTGGCCGGGCCACTCGGCCCAGACGATGACTTGGTTGTCGCTGAGGTCCGGGATCGCATCGACCGGCACCTGCCGCCACGACCACAGGCCGGCGAACGCGAGGGCAAGCGCGGCGCTGAGCGTAAGGAGCGGATTGCGGATGCAGGAGGCGAGCACCGGGGGGGGCGAGTTCAGAGCGGAGAGTCTGGAGCTCAGTGCTGGTGCGGCGCGGCGACGGCACCGACCGGGAAGAGGAGGCTGGGGGAGCCGGCGAGCTGAGACTGGGAGTCGATCAAGAACGCGCCCTGCGTCGCGACCTCATCGCCCGGCTGGAGGCCAGCACGGACGACGTAGGCGTCTTCGCCGGTAGGCGACTCAAGGCGTGGACCGAGCGCGAGCGGGGCGAGGACAAAGGAGACGCGGCCGTCCACTTGGCGGCTGGACACTTTCCACGCGACATGGCGGATGCCGGTGGAGAGGACCGCGCTTTTAGGCACCAAGGTGGCGCTGAGCGGAGCGGAGTGGGATGAAGCGGTTGGCGGCGCAGCGACGGGCGTGGAGGCGCCGGGGAGGCCGAGTTCGTCGGCGGTGAGCGAAACCTGGATCCGCGCGTGGACGAGGCTTCCGGCGAGGAGACGTTGCGCAGGATCGGAGAGATGGAGGTGGATTTCGCGGGCGCGAATCTCAGCGTTGAGCTCCGGGGAGACCCAGGAGATCGAGGTAGCGACGTCGGGCAACGGACCGCGGTCGTCGGAGGAGAGCTGGACGGGTTGGCCGGGACGCAGCCAGTGGGCGCGAGCCTCGGGCACGTGGACTACGACCATAAAGCTGCGGGGTTCGACCAGTCGGAGAAGCGGGGTGTCGGCCCTGATTTCGTGTCCGACTTGCGGAAGACGACCGGGCGCCATGCCCTCAGCGGAGTCGCCCGCGGCCGTGACAATCCCGGCGAACGGCGTCGTAAGCGTGATGGTGTCGACAGGGGCGCCGCCTTGGAGTATGGCGGTGGCGACGGGCAGAAGATTCCAGCGCATGAAGCGTTCGGTAAGGGCGTGCAGCGAGTGGCCGTCGGGGAGTCTGAGCGCGGCCGCGAGTTCGCTTTGGGCGGTGAAGACTTCGGGACTGTAGAGGTCGATTACGGGGCTGCCGGCGGCAACGATGGTGCCGGGGTGAAGGGCGGCAGGATGGCGCTTCACGACGCGGCCGGCGACGCGAGGAATGACGACCTGCGCGGTGCGATCGTCGTAGCGAACCGTGCCGTAGGCGTGGACGGTGGCGACGGCAGGTCCAGTGCCGATGACCGTGGTGGCAACGCCCATGCGGCGCCGCTGCTCGGCGGTGAGTTCGCCCGCGGTGACCTTGGTCATTTTCATACCGCAGACGGGGCAGTCGCCGGCCTTTTGGCCGATGAAGTCCATCATCGGGCACGCCCAACGTTCGCCGGTCGCGCCGGACGCGGCGGCGAGTTCCGCTTGCGTCGGAGCGGAGACAAACAGGGTGGACGCAGGAAGGAGCACGATAACTGCGGCGCCGGCGAAGACGCCAAGGAGGGCGGCGAGCGGCGTGAGCCAACGGGGGACAGAGGTGGAGGACATCGCGAGGAAAGCTGAGGCCGCGCTGGAGGCTGCGGGTCAGGGGTTGACCACTTCGTTGCGAAGGTAGAGTGGACCGTATTGGTCGGAGGCGGCTTTGAATTTCGGAGGGCACATGCGGCAGCCGAAGGCGATGGTCTTGCCCTGATAGGTGGCCGTGGGCAGGGAGGGATCGGCCTTCATGCCGCAGATGGCACAGAGGGTGTTCACCGGGGAGGAGGCCGGCGCGGCGGCCGGGACTGCCTGGGCGTTGGCGCCGGAACTGGTGTGGGCGTGTCCGGCGTGATGGTGTCCAGCGTGGGGATCGGCGGCGGGAGCGGCGTGCGGTTCGTGGCGGGCGGTGCGGACGGCGAGAGCGATGACGGCGCCGAGGGCGAAGGTGGCAAGAAAGGTGAGCAGCGGTTTCATCGCGTTAGTTGGGTGTCGAGGATTCGGGGTCGAGCGCGCGAGCGATCAGGGTTGCAGCGGAGACGTGGCGCCAGAGTTCGGCGCGCGCGGCGCGGAGCGAGGTCTCGGTCTCGATGATCTCGATTTGGGTCATTGTGGTGCGTTCGAGGATGTCGACGGCGTGGAGCACAGCGGAGTCGCTGGAGGACATGCCACCGGAGAATTGGCCTACGCTCAGGATGCGGGAGAGCGCCTCGTGCTCGACTTGGAGGCGGGCCTGGGTCTCGGAGGCTAGCCGGCGGGCAGTGGCGGCGAGACGTTCGGCGCGGTCGACGCGGGCGAGGGTGGCGGTGACGCGGTGGCGGGCGGCGTCGGCGTCCGCGGCGGCAGCGGCCCGCTCGGCCGCCGCGGCGCG
>Ga0194128_10006048_pt1 | contig 16522 bp, 15 predicted proteins | sample TA2KigCa65mmetaG_FD_148650 | JGI IMG/M metagenome (GOLD analysis project Ga0194128, IMG submission 148650) | Freshwater microbial communities from Lake Tanganyika, Tanzania - TA2015037 Kigoma Deep Cast 65m | ecosystem: Environmental > Aquatic > Freshwater > Lake | place: Tanzania: Lake...
CCTTTGATAGGTAAAGGCCCAATCTAGAGGATACGAAGCGCATGGCTCTTTCCTGGCTGGTTCAGGGTACAGAAGGGCGGGTGCTATACTTGACCGGAAACGTGGGAGGAGAAAGGCTAGCGATGGCGCTGAAGACGCCTGCACAGACGGAACGGCAGAGCGAGCGGGACGAACTGCTGGAGAAGGTGCAGCAGCGTGTGCTGTGGCTCTCGGTGAACATGGTCCACCACGCGAACCGGGTGCGGGAGCACGCGGACGAACTGAAGGTGGGTGGCCACCAGGCGTCGAGCGCGTCGGTGGTGACGGTGATGACGTCGCTCTACTTCGACTTCATGCGCGCGGGCGACCGCATCTCGGTGAAGCCGCACGCGTCGCCGGTGTTTCACGCCATCCAGTACCTGCTGGGGAACCTCGCCCCCCACTATCTGAAGACGCTGCGGCAGTTCCACGGGCTGCAGGCGTACCCCAGCCGGACGAAGGACCCGGACAGCGTGGACTTCTCGACCGGCTCGGTGGGCTTGGGCGCGGTGGCGCCGAACTTCGGGAGGTTGGTGGAGGACTACGTGCGGACGCACACGGGCGCGCCGGACGGGCCGGCGCGGCGGTACATCAGCCTGGTGGGCGACGCGGAGCTGGACGAGGGGTCGGTGTGGGAGGCCATCGCGGAGCCGGCGATGCACGGGCTGAACCACCTGCTGTGGGTGGTGGACCTGAACCGGCAGAGCCTCGACCGCATCATCCCTGGCATCCGGGTGAAGGCGTGGCGACAGATGTTCGCGGCGAACGGCTGGAACGTGGTGGACGTCAAGTATGGGAAACGGCTCCAGGCGGCGTACGCGATGCCCCACGGGGAGCTTCTGCGCGAATGTATAGACGAGATGTCCAACGAGCTGTACCAGCGGCTGCTGCGTGTGTCGCCGCAGGCGCTGCGGGAGTGGCTGCCGAGGGCCAGTTCACAGCCGAAGGACCTAGCGCGGTTCATCAGCCAGTGGACCGATGAGGAGCTGCAGCACCTGTTCCGGAACCTGGGCGGGCACGACTTCGCGATGCTGCGGGAGGCGTTGGCGCAGACGGAGCAGTACGACGGGCCGAGCGTGGTGTTCGCATACACGCTGAAGGGGTGGAACCTGCCGTCGGTGGGCGACCCGCAGAACCACTCGGTCCTGCTGTCGGACCAGCAGATGGAGCAGCTGCGGGCGGAGCTGGGCATCTCGGCCGAGTCGGTGTGGGCGCCGCTGGACTCCGCAACGCCGGAGGGGAAGCTGTGCGCCGAGGTAAAGGAGCGGTTGCGGGAGCCGCCGAAGCAGACGGCGGTGAAGGCGGAGACGCCTGTGCCGGCGGGGTTCGGGCGGTCGTACCAGGGGAAGATGTCCACACAGCAGATATTCGGGCTCATCCTCACGGAGATCGCGCGGAACATCCCGGAGACAGCGGAGCGGGTGGTGACGGTCAGCCCGGACGTGGCGAGCTCGACGAACCTGGGCGGCTGGATCAACAAGGTGGGGGTGTGGACACGGCGGGTGGTGCCGCCGATGCCGGAGGAGGGCATCCAGCGGGCGCTGAACTGGGAGGAGATCCCACGGGGCCGGCACATCGAATTGGGCATATCGGAGAACAACCTGTTCATGATGTTGGGGCAGCTTGGCCTGACGCACGAGATGCTGGGCGAGGTGCTGTTCCCCATCGGGACGCTGTACGACCCATTCGTGCGGCGTGGGCTGGACGCGCTGTACTACAGCGTCTATGCGGGCGGGAAGTTCATCTTCGTGGGGACGCCTTCGGGTGTGAGTCTCGGGCCGGAGGGCGGCGCGCACCAGTCGGAGATCACGCCGTCCATCGGGCTGGAGCTGCCGGAGGTTTCGTACTACGAGCCGTGCTTCGGGCAGGAGCTGGAGTGGATCGTCCTGTCGGGGCTGGAGCAGATACGGCAGAGGAAGGAGTCCACCTATCTCCGGCTGAGCACGAAGAAGATCGACCAGAGCCTGTTCCGGCGCCCGGATGGTCCCCAGGCCGAGGAGGCGCTGCGACGGCAGGTGCTGGCTGGTGCGTACCGGCTGGTGGACCGGAGCGGCGTGCCTGGCTATGCACCGGGCGAGAACGCGGTGCACGTCTTCGCGTGCGGGGCGATGGTGCCGGAGGCGGTGGAGGCGGCGAAGCGGCTGGAGGAGGAGGGCGTGCTGGCGAACGTCATCGCGGTGCCTGGGCCTGGGCCGCTGTACCGGCGGTTCCAGGAGTCGGTGCGCGGAGCCATGCATTCCGGACCAAGGACGGCGCCGTTCCTGGCGGATGTGGTGCCGCCGGCGGAGCGGAAGGGGCCGGTGGTGACGGTGCTGGACGGGCATCCGCACATGCTGGCATGGCTGGGCGGCGCATTGAACACGCGGGTGTTTCCGCTGGGAGTGACGCGGTTCGGGCAGTCGGGAAGCCAGCCTGACTTGTACAAGGAGTACGGGATAGACGTGTCCAGCATCATGGCGGCCTGCTTCGGGGCGCTGGAAAGCTAGTAAGGCTTATACCCCTCACCCTATGACCCTTCGACAGAAGGGTCATAGGCCTCTCCCCTTTCGAGTTTGCTCAGGGCAGGCTTCAGGTGAGAGGAGGTTTACCGCCCTTCCCTACCCTCTCTCTGGCACTTGTGGCGCGATAGGGCTTGCCGTTGTAGAATTGGGCCGGTCAATTCCGGCCTGTCGCGGCGCTCGATCTTAGGGTCGGGTCCCGGAGCAATCCAGACTAGAGAGGGAGTAGAGACCCATGCTGACACGACGACTTCCTGCGGTGTTGGCTCTGGTGGGCATGGCGGTGCTGGTGATGGCGTTGGCCGCGGCATGCGGCGGCGGCGAAGAGGAGACGGCGTCGGGCAGCGAGTCCGAGGCTGCGGCATCAACTCCGACGCGGACTGCAGAGCAAAAGAGCGGCCAGTTCCTAACCGAAGCGGAGAAAACCAACGTGAAGCAATGGACTGAGCCACCGGCGATGGTGATTGACCCGAACAAGAAGTACCGCGCGGTCGTGCGGACGAAGGGCGCCATCGAGTTCGTCATCGAGTTGTTCGCCAAAGAGGCGCCGATGACCGTGAACAACTTTGTCTTTTTGGCACGTGAAGGCTTTTACGACGGGGTGATCTTCCACCGTGTCATCGGGGGCTTTGTGGCGCAGACGGGAGACCCGACAGGCACCGGAAAAGGCGGGCCGGGCTACGCGTTCGACAACGAGTTCAGCCCCATGGCCCGGCACAGCGAACCGGGCATGGTCGCGATGGCGAACCGGGGCCTGGTCAATGGCAAGGGCACCAACGGCAGTCAGTTCTACATCATCTACACGCCGCAGCCTCAACTGGACGGGCTGAACCCAGACGGCTCGCCGAAGGACTGCGCAGCGCCCGGCACGTCATGCCATACGGTGTTCGGGAAGGTCGTGGAGGGGATGTTCGTCATACGGGCATTGTCGCCACGTCAGCCAGACGACCAGAAAGAAGTTAGGCCCGCCGACACGATAGACACCATCACTATCGTGGAGGAGTAGGAGAAGACCTCAGGACGGGGTGAGTGCAAGAGGGGCCAGGCGGACTGCCTGGCCCCTCTTGTTTCACAGCCGTGAGCGTTTTAGTCGTCAGCGGTAGCCGGCTCTGACCTTGGCCGAGAGGCCAGGAAGCTGTAAAGCCTGCCGTGGGTGCCGATCCAGGTCTTGTTGTAGACGGGCGCGGGCCGCGACAAAGGCTCGTTGTTGACGCGGACACCGGCCTGGGTGCGGCGGGAGCGCAAGGAGACGCGGTTGCCCGTGAAGCCGAAGACGACGCCCTCAAGGCCAGGGACTTTCAGCTCCTTGCCGAACACGGAACTGGGGAACAAGAACTTGAGCGCAGGGTGGCGCTTGATGGCTGCGAAGTTGACGACGAGCTCTTCTTTATCGTTGTAGAGGAAGCCGTGCGGCTTGGTGCGCAGGACCCAAGCAGTGTAGGAGGTTCCACCGATGGCTAGGAGGGCGACGGGTATGGCCAGTGTCCACCAGGGGAACTGGAAGCCTTCGGACACTGGAGAAGCGACTGGCAGGACAGAGGAGTTCGCTGGCTGGGCGACAGGCTGGGTTTCCACGGCGGCGGGCGCAGATCCAACGGCTAGAGGCGCCAGGGCATTGACGAGGATGGAACCGGAGACATGGACGTGAGCGCGCCCGGCGTAGTCGAGGCTGAGGAGGAAGGAGAGGTTGTGGGAGCCGCCCGCGGCGGGAGTGAAGTAGATGTCGAAGAGCCACGCGCGGCCACTGTTGGAGGTGCGCTGTGGCTCGAACTCGATGGTACCCTTCTCGCCAGCTGAGGCTACCTGCCACGCGATCTGGTCCGCATCTATGGGGAACGGCTCGCCGTCCACGTTGACGAAGGCGGTGCCGACCTTGGTGCGCTGGCCGGGGGTGAGGTCGCCCAGGGGAAGCGGCCTGATTTCGAGCGAGGGGAAGCTGCGACCCGAGAAGGCGGCCTGAGACGAGATCTGGTGGCCGAACTCAGGCCACGAGAGCACAAGTTCAACGAAGTAGTCACCTTCTGCGGTCAGCGGCGGGACGGCGACGGAGAAGTAGCCGTCGTTGGCGACGGGGTCACCGGCTAGGCCGTCGTCGTTCATCTTATACACGACGGTGGTGCCGTCGGAGATGCGGACATGGGCGGACATCTCCGCGCCGTCCAGCACGACAGGCCGCTGCCCTTCCGCGGCGTAGGCGACGAGGGTGACCGGCTCCTCGATGGGCAATGACGCGGAGGATGCCAACCGCAGGGTGTAGCGGTTGGACGAGAAGCTCATCACCGACAGGATGCCGGTGAGGCCTGTGGCGTCAACCCGCCAAGCACCGGCGGCCGGCTCGATGAGGCGCCACAGCACGACGTGAGGGGTGTCAACGATGTAGTAGGCGCCGGGGCCGCCCTGCGGCTCCAGGCCTTCCGGGTTGGTGAGGCGCAGCGAGCCTGCTCCGTCTTGCTTGAAGAAGACGATGGTGGTGTCGCGGGTGCCCGGAGGCACGTCGAGCGCAGAAGAGAGCACGGCATTGGAGTCGAGGACACGCTCGGCCAAGCCCTGGAGGGAGCCTTTGGCAGAATCGCGCATGATGGAGGCGGCGAGGGTCTGGAAGCCGTTGGGGATGGAGAGGGTGAAGCGCTGCCCGCCGGTGTCGGAGGCGATGCCACTCGCGAGGGAAGTCACAGAGGCGGAGGCGTCCGGCGGGATGGCAGTGTGAACGGCCCAGCCGTCCTTGACGAACTCGGCGAGGAGCGGGGCGATGCGGGTGCGGATCCCGACCTCGCCCTGGGCGGTCTGCTCACCGAGCAGGAGGTACACGGAGGAGCCGGGTGAGGCCTGTTCCAGGCCCATGAGGCCGTGGGCCCCGGCGAGGGCGTTGTAGAGATCCCCACCCGTGGTGGATGGGGCTGAGGACAGTTGGGAGGCGACCTCATCCTGTACTTTCTGGAAGTCGGGGCCTACGCCGCCGGGGACAGGCCCAAGGACGAGAGACGGGCGCTCGAGGTTGATGAAGGCGAAGCGTTGATCGTCGCGCAGGTTGGCGACGAGGCCGACGAATGAAATGGCGAGGTCGCGGGTTTCCGGGGAGCTGCCAAGCCCCTGCGCGTCGGCGACCACGACAGCCATTGGCGATGCGCCCGGCTGGGACGCGAAGGCTGCATGGGGCAACGCCAACGTCAGGACCATGAGTACGGTTCCTATAGCAAGAAATATGCGAGGCGAATGCTTGTGGGCCATCGTCCACCTCCCTTAGACCAACTTTATGGGTGGGTGAGGCCGAGCGTCAATTCGTTTTTAGACAAGTTTTAGACGACGGTTAATAATCTGCCGAAAGATCCGATGGGTATAATAGCCGGTGACTCATATCAGGTTGGGTAATGTGATATCGGATATTCGGGGCTGGCCCCTGGTTTCAGTGCTAGTGGTGGCGATGGCTGCTGCTCTGTCGGGGTGTGGAGAGGGTGCGTCAGGCACTCAGGTTGCGCCGCAGGCTGTGCGGGGCGAAATCATGGACGTGCAGTCGCGAGACCTGCTCCAGATCGAGACGCTGACGGTGCGAGACGCCGAAGGGCGGACATGGGTGTTCGAGGCGCGGAAGACCCTGGAGTTCACGCCGTCGCACCTGCGAGAGCATATGGTGTTGGGCGAGGTGGTCGAGGTGACGTTCCACCAAGAGGGCGACGTGTTGGTGGCGGACAGGTTGGCGGACTAGCGGCCGCCCTCCTCCGCTAGCAGGTCAAAGCGAAAGTGAATTGCTGGAGGATGTGTAGTAGTGGCGCACGGCCGTGCGCCCCTACGGCCGTCGGAGCCGGGCGGAGCGGAAGATAAGGAAAGCGCCGCCGACTAGGACGACGACCACGAGCAGCCAGATATAGGTGCCGGCTAGGCCGGGGCCGAGCGCGACCTCGCCGACAGTCAGCGGAATAGAGAACTTGGCTTCGCCCCGCTCTTTTTCGGTGACGCGTACGCGGACCGTCCACTCCCCTGCCCGTTCGAAGGTGAAGTTCGCCTGGTAGCCCAGGCGGTCGGCGGGTGAATTGAGGGCGAGGGATTGATACGTGGGCTTGCCCTCAGCATCGTCCACGACTACAAGCAGTTCCGCATCGGTGACGGGCTGGCCCGACTCGGCGTCGTTTAGGGTGACCACGAAGTGAACGAGGCCGACGACGGGCGTCTCAGGAAGGATAGACAGCGCTAACTCGTAGGGACCTTGCCGGCCACGGTACATCTCGACCGGCGGGGTTTGGGCCAGAAGTTGCGGCGCGGCGAGGGTGCTGATTAGAAGGGCGGCTAGGGAGGAAAGCGCAAGGGTGGCAACGGGCCTGGCCAAAGGCGCGGGTTACCCTTCGAGAACCTTGTTGACAGATACAGAAAGCTCGTCCTGCGTGACGAAGCCCTCGAACTTGGCGCGGACGATGCCCTGGCCGTCAAGGACGAAGGTGAAGGGTTCGGATACGAGTCCCCATTCGGCGAGGTGGGGCGAGAGGATACCCTTGGTGACATCGCCGCCCATCTCGGCGGGGTTGTCGAAGACCTCGATGTGGATGAAATTGACGCGGCCCGCGTACTCATCTTTCATGGCGGAGAGGACCGAAAGCTGGGGGCCGCAGGTAAGGGTCTGGCAGTAGGCGGGCGTGGCAAAGCTGACAACGGTGGGAAGGCCGGATGCGATGGCCTGTGCGACGGTCGTGCGATACAGGTCTGGGTCGGGCTCCGGGTCGGAGGAGATCTGGCGGAGGTCAGCGACGCCAGCGCCGGTCTTGTTGACCGTGCGCGGCGCGGGCGCCCCCAAGCTGGGGGAAAGGCTCTGCTCCCTAACCTCGAACTGGGCAATGCTGGTCACGGAGGTGCCGTCGTCGAGGGTCGTCGTGGCTTCGATGGTCCACAGGCCTGCCCTGTCCAGGTCCACCTCGACGGAGTACACGCCGACCTGCGCAAGCGGCCAGGGGTGGAAGGTGGCATCGGCGCAGACCGTGGCGCTGGAGGCGCCGCTGGGGGTGAATGCGGCGACGGCGCTGGGCTGGCGGAGCGGGCCGGCCTCTCCAAGCATGGCGAAGGGGATGCGGTTGTGACCGACGGCGAAGTCGCCCGCGGCCAGGAAGAGGCGGACGGGTTTGCCGGCCGTCTTGTCCGAGGCGGCAGATGCGGTCGGTTGTGGCCTGACGGCGGTGATGGAGACCTGCGTGGAGGTGGCGCAGCTATCCACGTTATCCGAACAGGCGGCGAGGGTCGCGAGGAAGAACAGCACCACAGCGAACACAGGGGCAACGACAGGGAAGCGGTAGCGGAACATGCGTCTGTCCATTCTCACTTAGGCCGGGGGTGACGTCAACACCAGGATAGGGGCGAAACTAGGTGCGGACTGCGCGGTATAGTCATTGATGAATCGAGCGCAAAGCGTCTAGCATGTAATGGGCGAAAACACTGAGGCGGCGGAGGCAGGGTAAGAGGATTACGATTTCCGCCCGCGACGTGCTCGAGCGAAAGTCAGCGTGGTGAGAACCGAAAGCGGAGAACCATGAACAAACAACAGGTCCAAGAACTCGCCCGGTACATCACCATCCGCAAAGAGGTCGAGCGAAAGCGCTCCAACCGCTCCTTCATGTACCACCTCATCGCCTACACCGCTGCCAACGGGTTCTTGAGCGGTTGGAACGCACTCACCTTCTTCCTGCTGGACGACGAGACGCTGTGGTTCTTCCTGCCGCTGCTGTTCTGGGGCGTCGCTCTACTCATCCACTACGTCAACGCGGTCGTGCTGTTCGACGAGTGGTGGAACAACGACGAGCGGCGGATCGCCAGCGGCTCTAAGGGCTAGACTGTCCCGAGGCGAGATGCCCACAGTCTACTCACACTTCCTTGTTTCGTTCCCCTAGCTTTCCCACCGCCCCTCTATCCGCAGCCTGCAGCTGCCGTTATTCAAGAGAGCACCGCCGTTCCTGTGCCACTCCACCGCCTTCCGAATATCCGTTCGTCAGCAATCACGACCAATATCTTGTGGAGGTATTGCATTGTCCCACACCCAGTGGTAGTATCCTGACTGCCAGTGCCCAACCCTTACCGCCTTCCTCAAAAGGGGGCCCACAAGGCAGCGCACTGGCTCCTCCTCGTGGCCCCCGATGCGCTCTCATCGGGGGCTTTTTCTTTCCGGCCTGCCATACTTACGGTTGTGGTTAACTCATGCGGGGCAAACGTTCACCGCTTCGGACGGAACGTGATGGCTAGAGGTACACCCTGGGGACGCGCTTGCTGATGGCGCAGGTGACTTCGTAAGGGATGGTGCCGATGGCCTGGGCGACCTCTTCGGCGCCTATGCGTTGTTCCCCCTGTCGGCCAACGAGCACCACCTCGTCGCCGACGGCGACGCCTGGGACGTTGGTCACGTCTATGAGGGTCGAGTCCATGGTGACGTTCCCCGCGATGGGGGCGAGGCGTCCACGGACGATGGAGTGGCCTTTGTTGGAAAGGCGGCGCTGGAGCCCGTCGGCATAGCCGACGGGGAGCGTGGCGATAAGGCTCTCGGACGTTGCCACGAAGGAGCGGCCATAGCTGATGGGGGTGCCGGACGGGACACGTTTGAGGAAGCTGATGCAGGTCTTGAAGGACATGACCGGCGCGGCGGCGATGCCCGTCCCCTTGGGGCTAGAAGCAATGCCGTAGAGGATGAGGCCGGCGCGGACCATATCGAAGCGGATGTCAGGCCGGAAGAGGGCGGCGGCGCTGTTGGCGGCATGGCGCAACGGGACGGCGATGCCCGCGGCCTCGATCTGCGAGAAGGCGCGGCGGAAGCGCTCGGCCTGAAGGTCGGTGAAAGACTGGTCATTTTCCTCGGCGGATGAGAGGTGGGTCATCACGCCGGTAAGCTGGACGCTCTTGAGTTTCCTGGCCTCGACGAGGAAGCGGACGGCGTCATTCGGGTGGAGGCCGAGGCGGCCCATGCCGGTGTCCAGCTTGAGGTGGTAGGGTACCGGGCGGCCCATCCGCGACGCGGCGGCATCAAGAGCGCGGAGGGCATCGAGGCTGTACACGACGGGAGTGAGGTTGTGCTGTATGACCAGCGCCTCCTGGCCGGGGAAGTGGCCGCCGAAGACAAGGATGTGCGAGCGCAGGCCCGCCTCGCGGAGGGCGATGCCCTCCTCGGCCATGGCGACGCCGAAGGCGTCCACCCCCACAGCCTCGAGGCGCTGGGAGACAGGGACGGCGCCGTGGCCGTAGGCGTCGGCCTTGACGACGGCCAGAATCTTCACTATGGCGCCGAGGTGCGCGCGCAGCGCCAGGAAGTTGCGCTCCAGGGCGCCCAGGTCTATCTCGGCCCGCGTGGGCCGATGGCCGTGCAAGGAGGTCACGCTTCCCTACTCTACCCTTTCGAGATAACAGATTGCCCTTTACAAGGGCCACTGGGTTCTCGCGACGTTGTGGGCTCGGCAGGGATCGAACCTGCGACCAATCGGTTATGAGCCGACCGCTCTACCACTGAGCTACGAGCCCATGGGGGCAATGGTAGCGTATTTCCCATGACTAGGGCGTGTCAAGGCAATGTGAGTCGAGGCTGGTTGACAGGGCCGTGCGGCGTGGGTACAGTCCGGTCAATCAAACCCCTCACCCAATTCGTCCCGATTGCATCGGGACTCATAGGCCTCTCCCGCGAAGGGGAGAGGAGGATATCCCGCCCTCCTTCTAGAAATAGTTCAAGCGGGAGATAAGCGAAACCAGGAGGACACGTTGGCCATCGCGCAAAAGGTGAAGGCCCACATGGAGCAGGGCTCGTGGATACGGCGGATGTTCGAGGAGGGCATCGCGCTGAAGAAGCGGCTAGGCGAGGACAAGGTGTTCGACCTGTCGCTGGGAAACCCCATCATCGAGCCGCCTGCGGAGTTCGATGCGGAGCTGCGGCGCATCGCCGAACGCCCCGTGCCGGGTTCGCACCGGTACATGCCGAACGCGGGCTACCCCGAGACGCGGGCTGCGGTGGCGGCGGAGCTGGCGCGGGAGACAGGGCTGCACATCACGGGGAGCGAGGTGGTGATGGCGTGCGGAGCGGGCGGGGCGTTGAACGTGGTGTGCAAGACACTGCTGGACCCGGGGGACGAGGTCATCATCTTCGTGCCCTACTTCGTGGAGTACGTCTATTACGCCGACAACCATGGCGGGACGTGCCGCGTCGTGCCGCCGGACGAGTCGTTCTACCCCGACATGGCGGCCTTCGAGAAGGCATTCACGCCCAAGACGCGCATCGTGCTGGTGAACTCGCCCAATAATCCCACCGGCGTGGTGTACAGCAAGCAGGTCGTCGCGGAGATCGGCAGGCTGATCCAACGTAAGGAGAAGCAGTACGGGCGTGAGATCTTCCTGGTGAGTGACGAGCCGTACCGCAAGGTGCTGTTCGATGGGCTGGAGTACCCGCACGTGTTGGGGGCGCACGTCCGCAGTATCGTGGCGACGTCGCACTCGAAGGACCTGGCGCTGCCGGGCGAGCGCATCGGGTACGTCGCGGTGCACCCGGGTTATGAGGGCAAGAAGGAGCTTGTGGATGGGCTTACGTTCTGCACGCGGACGCTGGGGTTCGTGAACGCGCCAGCGCTGATGCAGCGCATCGTGGCCAAGCTGCAAGCGGTGACGGTGGACGTGGGCCAGTACCAGGCGAAGCGGGATTTCCTCTATGAGAACCTGACAGAGATGGGCTACTCGGTGGTGAAGCCGCAGGGGGCGTTCTATATGTTTCCGCGCAGCCCAATCAAGGACGACGTGGCGTTCGTGACGGAGCTGCAGCAGCACGGCGTGCTGACGGTGCCGGGGCGCGGGTTCGGCATGCCGGGGTACTTCCGCATCGCCTACTGCTTCAGCGACGCGACGCTGCGCGACGCAATGCCCGGGTTCCGGGCGGCGATGGAGAAGTACCGAATGCTGCAGAACTAGGCAGCCATCCCACGCAGCAACTGCGCTGCCGCCACTATCGCCGCGAGCTTCTTTGCAACCACTTGCGCCGTGTTCACCGGGCGGTTGGAGAAGGTGCCGAAGCCGCAGTCGGGGTTGAGCCACAGACGGCCGGCTGGATAGAGCGGCAGCGCTTTCTCGACAGCGCGGGCAATCTCATCAGGGGACTCGATGCGCTCGGTGCGAGGGTTGATGACGCCGAGGCCGAGCTCCTTGCCGTCGAAGGCGATGCTGCCACCCGCGCGTTCTGTCGGATACTCCAGGACGAGCTGGTCAACGTTCAACCGCGTGAAGTAGGCTGCCAAGGGGTGGTAGCTGCCGCGGAGCAGGGTCGCCTGGTTCTGGCTCCAGTTGCCGCGGCAGATGTGCAGGCCGATGCGGATGCCCTCGACCCCCTCGACGATCCGGTTGATAAGCGAGACGGCAAACTCCAACTCCTCAGCCGGGTCCTTACGGGCGGCCAATGAGGCACACATGAACGTGCGCGTCCGGCCCTGGGTGAAGACCACCTCGGTCAGGACCGGCTCATCGACTTGAACGAAGTCGGCGCCCTCGGCAACCAGGTCGCGCAGTTCCTCCCGCAGCACGGTTACGACCTCCTCGCCGAGGTGTTCCTTGGTGGGATACGCCTCGCGGGTTACGGGGGCGACGTACATGGCGCGGCTAGGCAGGTGCGGGCCAGGGAGCGTGACCTTGACGGGTCGCTGGGTGTGCCGTTTGAGGAGGCGTAGCTCGTCCACGGCGAGGGGTCGCCGGCGGCGGATCTTGCCCACACAGGTGTGGTTGTGGATGGCGTAGGCGGGAACGTCGAGGGTCTAAAGGATGCGCTCGAATCCGGCCTTGTCCTCGACCATGTCGAGCATCTCGGCGAGGGAGGTCAACCGGACGCCGTCGAGCGTATCGGCGACGAAGGAGTAGAAGTTATCGCGGCGCTGCTCGCCGTCCGAAACGACGTCCACGCCTGCTTGCTCCTGGATGCGGAGCACATCGGGGGCGTCGGCGTCGGCGAGGCGGTCGAATTCGGCCCGGCCGATTTCGTTGCGCTGCTTGCGGCGCTGGACGCGGAGCAGCTTGGGTCGCCTGGGCCAGCTGCCGACGGTAGTGACAGGAAAGAGCGGAAGGCGGCTCAAATCTTGTGGCCCTCGAAGTAACCGAGCTTTTTAGCGGCGTCCACGAGTGGCTCGAAGCTGCTGGTGCGGCCAGGTAGCCACTTCGTGAGGCCCTCCAGCTTGATCATCTCGCGGTGCTTGGGGTTGTAGTAGCTCATCGAGAACAGCGCCTTGAGCCATTTCTGTTCTACATCGCGGGGGAAGTCCTGGCGTAAGGCAAAGACGCAGTGGTCGGACTTCTCGCTGGTGGCGAGGAAGCGATAGTCGCTGGGATTGATGGCGCCGTTCTTCGTCCAAGTGTCCCAATTCAGGTCTAGCATCGCCGAGGCATCGGCTTGGCCGCGCTGGACGGCCTTGAGGGCGTTCATGTCGCCGCTGATGAAATCGCCGTTCTTGCCGTTGCCGACGGTGGGGTTGAACCGCTTGACCGTGAAGTCCTTGTCGCGCTCGAGGCCACGGTCCTTGAGGAAGGCTAGCGAGATGAGCCTGGCCTGATGCGAATCGAGGACGTCGACGGCAAGGGTTTTGTCTCGCATGTCCTCTACCCGCTTGAGCGAGCTGGTCTTCTTCACGATGATGTAGGCGACCCTGTCGAGGTCGGAGTCGCGCATTGCGATGGCGCGGCATGTGCCGCCGGAGCGGTGCTGGGTATCCACCCAGGCTATGGGCGAGTGCAACGCGATGTCTATGTGTCCCTTGAGCAGAGCATCTACCTGCATATCGTAGTTGGTGTAGTACAGGACGTCCATGGGAACGCCCTGTTCGTTGAATTAGTCGCTGATGATGTCCCAGATCATTGCGACCTTGGGGTCGTAGAGCACGGAACCGACGAGCACTGGCTTATCCATAACAAGACCCCCTTTATGTGACGAGTTTCATGGCAAGGTCGAGGGCGACGGCAGAGCGGAACGTATGCACGAGAGGCGAGCGGGCCAGGGCTTCGTCCCAGACCGCTCGGACGGCCTCCTTAGGGCCGGGCGAGTTGACGAACACCGAGACGGATACACGCTCGATGCCCAGGTGGCCGGGCTCGCCGACGACGGCGAGGTACGTCAAGGGGTTGTTGAATTTGCCAGATGCGGTGGCCTCGATGTTGTCGAGCTTGACCCTGCGGCGCTTGGCGGCGGCCTTGAGTCCGCCAACCACGTCGGCCCCGATGGCGCCGAGGGCGCACTCAAGAGCGGTGAGGTGTGTGTACTCCTCGTCGAACGATAAAGGCGCGCCGACGGCGAAGGACTGCTTGCGGACGTGCACCCTGGCGGGCGCGGCGTTGCCTGCGGTTATCCGGAGCATCCACGCATGTTGCTGTTGCTGCACTGCACCGCCCTGCCAAGAACTCCAAGGAAAGCAAGACGCAAAAACTCCGGATGGTGGGTGGTAAATGGGGGAAGTGAAAACCGGGCGGGAAGCCGGAAAGGCTACGCTGCGGCGAAAGGGTCAACGGCGCGGGCCGTCCGCCACTCAGCCACGGAGTGGAAGGGCGGCACTCAGGTGAACCCGCCGCGCTCTCTGGAAGGCATGTTGTGTTGGAGGATCATAGCGCAGCAGAGCGATAGAGGGGCGCATGATGTAAGAACCTGTGCTCCGGCATGACCGGAGCGCAGGTCCCGATGTGCTTTACGCGTTGTGGCTTAGTGGCCCTCGCCACTGGATTAGTTGTCGTCGATGGCCTTGAAGATGTGCGGTGCGTCGGCGCCGGTGACGGTGATGAAGCCCGCCGCGCCTCTGACGAGCCTGCTGAGGCTGTGGTCAACCAGGATGTAGTTGCCTGGGACTTCGATAGTGAAGTCAACACAGGTGGCGCCGCCCGCGCGGACGAGGGTGGTCTGGACATCGTGCAGGCCCTCGCCCTCGGGGTGGACCTCGTCGAAGATCTCGCCGATGACGTCGAAGCTGCTGACGATGTTCGGGCCGCCGACACCGAAGTAGATACGAACGCGGCCGCCGACTTTGGCCTTGAGGGCCTTGTCGCCGGACAGGGAGCCGACGGCGCCGTTGAAGACGATGTATCCAGGCTGCTCGGCCAGCATCTTGTCCAGCGAGAACCTCTGGAGACCAGGCTCGTTCACCTTGCACTCGGTGTAGAGGTCGCCCTCCATGACGTAGAACTCCTTGTCCACGGGAGGCAGCCCCTCCTTCGGCTCGACGATGGTGAGGCCGTAGAGGCCGTTGGTGATGTGCTGCGGGATAAGCTGAGTGGCGCAGTGATAGACGTACAGCCCGGGTTCAGAGCCTTGAAGCTGAAGGTCTTGGACTTTCCGGTCTAGGTCTGCGTGAGGACAGCGCCGCCGCCCGGGCCGGTGACCGCGTGGAGGTCTATGGAGTGGGCGAACTTGCTGCTTGCGTTGTTCTTGGCTGTCAGTTCGATGGTGTCGCCTTGGCGGACGCGGAGCAGCGGGCCGGAAGCCGAGCCGTTGAAGGTCCAGAACTCGTACTCGATGCCCTCGGCTAGCGTCATGGTCTTTTTGATCGTCTCCAGCTCGATCTTGGCAAGGGCCGCCTCTTTGCGCGTGATGAGCACCGGGACGTCGGGCGGCGACTTGAGCAGGTCGGTTTCGGTGATGGCCGGGGCCGTGGTGATGCTGGCGTCGCTGGGGCCAGCGGTGGCCGTCGGCGCAGCGGCAGACACGATGGCGGCTTCGGACTCCTCTTCTTCGCTGCACGCGACTGCGATGAGGGCTGATGAGGCCACGATTGTTGCGACGACCAGAGATTGTACTCCCCTAACAAGACCTATGAGATGAACTCGCTTGTGTATGGTGCCTCCTTATCCGGGCTTAGAATCGCCTCCTGCATTGCCTGCATGGGGGCCGATGTCCAGTCTAAGTATGGCGCTAAGGACGTGGCATGAACAAGGCGTTGGGGGGTGTGAAGAAGTGTGAAGACTTGCACAAACTTCAGGAACCACCTGTTTATCTGCTAGGGGGTTTTCCTGTGGGCGGCACGTCTTTGAGGCCGGAGCCGGTGATTGGGGCGAGAATGCTGCTCTTGGCATCGAGGGCGCCCTCGGCGACGAGCCGGGCGATGCCCGCAAAAACGGCAGCGGACGTGGGCTCGCAGTACACGCCTTCCTGCTCGGCGAGGAGGCGTTGCCAGCGGAGTATATCGGCGTCTTCGATCGCGGCTGCGTGGCCGCGTGTCTCACGCAGAACGCGGAGCATCTCGTCGCGGCGCGGCGGCGCGACGGAGGCGATGCCGCCCGCGATGGTCCGTTGCCCCGACGGCGACCAGGGCTGGTCTTTATGGGCGGCTGCGATGGGCATAGCGGCGACGGCCTGGATGGCGTGGAGACGCGGCATGCGGGTGGCGCGGCCCGCGGCAAGCAGCTCGCGGAACCCCTTCCAGGCCCCGATGAACAGGGAGCCGTTGCCGACGGGCATGGCGACGTCCATCGGCAGGCCATCCTCCAGCTGCTCCGCGGCCTCGTAGGCGAAGGACTTGGTGCCCTCGACGAAGTAAGGACTGAGGTTGTGAGAGGCGTAGGGGATGCGCTGTTCTTGCTGGAAGGCGACGGCGGCGTCGGTGGCGGCCTCGCGTGGGCCCGGGATGGCGTGGAGCTGAGCGCCATAGACTTTGATCTGGCCGAGCTTGGCGGCTGGAGCGGTGGCCGGGGCGAAGATGTGGGCGACGATGCCCGCGCGGGCGGCGTACGCGGCGACAGAGGCGCCCGCGTTGCCGGATGAATCCTCGGCCAGTTCTTTCACCCCGAACTCGCGCATGACGCTGAGCATGACGGCGGCGCCGCGGTCCTTGAAGGAGCCGGTGGGGTTGGCGTACTCCAGCTTCGCGACGAGCCTGCCGACGCCAAGCGCATGGGCCATGCGGGGCAGTTCGATACAGGGGGTGCGGCCTTCGCCGAGGGAGACGGCGTTGTCAGGATCGTGGACCGGCGTAGGCATCCCCATCGGCCCGAGACGGCCTCCGACGGCGTAGGCGACCTCCAGGGGCGCGTAGCAGGAGCGGCAGCGGAGC
>Ga0194128_10006049_pt1 | contig 16521 bp, 10 predicted proteins | sample TA2KigCa65mmetaG_FD_148650 | JGI IMG/M metagenome (GOLD analysis project Ga0194128, IMG submission 148650) | Freshwater microbial communities from Lake Tanganyika, Tanzania - TA2015037 Kigoma Deep Cast 65m | ecosystem: Environmental > Aquatic > Freshwater > Lake | place: Tanzania: Lake...
CCGCCAAACAGCACGCTCACGCCGCGGGCCGCGTCATAGGCCATGCCGCCAAAGCCGCGCGCCGGCGGCCGCACGCTCGCCGCGCGCAGCGTCCACGCAAAGCCGTCCCACTCCCACGTGTCGTCGCGCATCGCCGTGCCGTCGAAGCCACCGAACAGCACCGCGCGCCCGCGCTTTTGGTCAAACGCCATGCTGTGGCCCCAGCGCGCACTCGGCCGCACCGGCGTGATGCGCGGCGCCCACAGCGTGCCGTTCCACTCCCACGTGTCGCCGAGCGGCGTCGGCGTGCCGGCGTACCCGCCGAACAGCGTCGTCACACCGCGGTAGACATCGTAGGCCGCGCCCGCGTGGTTGCGCGCAGGCGGCGCGGGGACCGTGCGTTGCTGCCAGGTCGGCGATTGCGCGCTGGCGTCGGGCGCGGTGGCGGCGACGGCCAGCAGCGCGCTGGCGACGGCGGTGCGGGCGGAGACGAAGGACGCAGCGAGGGCGTTGGGCATGGCGAGGGACGGTTGATTGCGCGCGCCCGCGCCAGGCGACGGTCCACGGGCCTCGGCCCGCGCCTTCTTCCGGCGCTGCACGCAGCGCGATGGATACTCTACCGGCGCAGGCGCGGGTTCGTCGAGGGGTGCGCGGCGCGAGTTGCGGCGCAGCCGGCCACCGACGGCAAGCCTGTGGTCACGCTCGGCAAGCGCAAGCCTTCGCGTGAAGCCGTCGCAACCATCCCACCGGCGCCAGCTAGCGCGAGTGCGCGCGCGCTCGACGCGCCCAATGCCGCTACTTGCCGTCCTGCTTGCGCGCCGCCAGCTCCGCCGCGACATCCAACTCCCACGCCACCGTCTCACCATCGCGGATCGTCTTGACGATGCGCAGTTCGGGCTGCCCCGGCTCGGTGACGACCAGCGTGTACGTGTCCGGCGGCACGCTGCCGAACTCGTACCAGCCGGAGTCCTGCACTTCGTCGCGGCTCGCCATCAGGCGCTTCATCACGGTCAGCGTCGAGACGCGGCTGACGACGGGCTTGCCGTTGCCGTCGAACAGCGAAATCTGCGCGAACGGGATCTGCTTCTTGTCGACGTTGGTGGCGCGCAGCTTGAGCGTGGCGCCGCGCACGACGCGCAGCGTGACGTCGATGGTCGCGTCCTCGCCGACGGCGACGTCGTCGAGCTTGCCGGCTTCGAGCGCATCGCTCTCGACCTTGAGGCTGTACGTGCCCGGCGTCAGGCCGTCGATGGTGAAGCGGCCGTCCTGGCCGGTGCGAATCGCGCGCGCCTGCGCGCCGACGAGATCGAGCAGCGGATTGGCGGCGGCCTTGCGCTTTGGCTTGCGCGACGTCTCGGCGGGCACGATCTCGGCGCCCGCGACGGGCGCGCCGCTGCCGTCGAGCACGACGCCGGTGATGCGGCCGGCGAGCGGCACGACCACGACAAGACCATCGAGGTTGCGCACGCCGTCGACGACGAGGCCATCCAGCGTCGCCTCGCCGTGCTTCTTGGCGTCGGCGTCGCCGCCCCCGCCGCGGCGGCGGCCGCCAAGCTGCGCGCCGGCGGTCAGGCGGTAGTTGCCGGCCGCAATCGAACGCAGCGTGAAGGCGCCGTCCTTGTCGGTGCGCGCCTGCGCGAGGCCGTTTTGCGCGATGAGACCGATCAGGCCTTCGGCGCCGGCGAGCGTGCCGTCGCTGCTGCCGAGCGAGACCTGCACGCCGCGCACCGGCTCGCCGCGCGTGTCGACGACGCGGCCGCTGAGCGTGCTGGTCGGCAGCGCGACGTCGAAGACGAAGTCGCGCGTCTCGTCGGGCACCTCGATCTCGAACGTCGTCTGCACCGGCTGGCCCTGGAAGCGCGTGACCTGCATGACGTAGCTGCCGGGCTTGATGCCGATCAACTCGTAGCGGCCGTCCATGCCGGCGGCGTTGGCGCGCACGCCCATGCCGAGCAACCCTTCGCGGTCGCTGCCGAGCAGCGAAACCAGTGCGCGCGGCGCCGGCGCGCCGTTCTCGCGCACGACGCCGTGCACGCGCACGCCGTCCTCGCCTTCGTCGTGCACGTCGAGGCGCGTGAAGCGCCCCGGCTTCACCGTCGTCGCCTTGAGCCGCATGTTGCTCATCAGCTCAAGCGGGATGTTGTCGGCGCGCTCGCCGAGCTTGGACTTGAAGACGACGTACTGGCCGCCGGGCAGGCCGTCGATGCGATAGAAGCCCTGCTTGTCGGTCGGGCTGCTGCGCATGGTGCCGGTCTGCAGGCTGAAGGCGACCATCAGCGCGTCGGCGAGCGGCTGCATGCCGAGCCCGGTGACGGTGCCTTCGACGCCGCCGCCGCCTTCGAGCACGATCTCGACCGGCCCCGTCGGCGCGCCGGCCTTGACCTCGACGTCCTTGGCCGAGGCCTTGGCCTTGTCGGGGTGGCGCGCGGTGAAGCGGTACTTGCCGGGCTCGAGCGCTGGCACGACGAACGCGCCCTTGCTGTCGCTGATGGCGCTGCGGCGATTGGTCGCGGCCGACAGCGCGAGGAAGTCGAAGTCCTCGGGGTCGACCTGGAAGTTGAACGGATTGCGGCGCTCGCTGGTCTCGCGCGCCTTGTAGGCGGTGACCTGCGCGTCGCTGACCGGCAGGCCCTTGTCGTCGACGACGCGGCCGGCGACCGCTTCGCCCGGCGCTAGCGCAAAGGCCAGCACGTCGCTGGTCTGGCCCGGCTGCAGGTCGACCTCGACGTTGGCGGGCTCGAGGTAGCCGTCGGCGCGCACACGCACGCGCACGCGGCCCGGCGGGATGCCGCGCAACTCGAACGTGCCGTCGGCGGCCGCGATCTCGCGCCAGGCGCCGTCCATGCCGTTCATGCCGCGGTCGGCCATCGTCTGGCCCTCGGGCAACTGCTGCGTGCCGGAGCGGCCGCCGCGCCGGCCGCCGCCGTTCCAGCTGGCGCCGCTGTTGCCGTCGGTGCCGCGGCGGTTGCGGGCGTTGGGCGCGTTGGCTTCGGCGGTCGTGGCGGTGGCGCCGTCGCTGGGCTTCGCGTCGCCCGGCTTCGCGTCCGCCGCCTTCGGGATATCGCTCGTGCGCGTGTCGACGCGGAAGCGCGCGAGCGGCTGGTCGCCAGCCGTCACCTTGCCGCGCACGGTCGCGCCGCGCTGCACGCCGATCACGAGGTCCTTCTCGTCGAGCTTCACGCCCCAGCGCACCGCCGTCGTGTAGCCGGACTTCTGCGCCTGCACGATCAGCGAGTCGCCGGTCAGGCCTTTGGCGACGAAGCGCCCGTCGCCATCGGTCGTCGCTTCGACGCGGCGGACCTTGAGCATCACCTTGAGGAACTGCGGGTCGTCGGGGCGCTCGATCGGGCGCAGCTCGACCGCCGCGCCGGCGACCGGGTTCTGCTGGTCGTCGACGACGCGACCGGCCAGCGTGGCGCCGTCGCCGAGTTGCAGCGCGAGGTCGTCGTAGACGCCGTCGTCGACGACGGCGAGTTCGACGATGCCGCTCGGCGCGAGATCCGCAGCGGCGGCGACGAAAGCGACGCGGCCGGCGGCGACGTGCTCGATGCGGAAGCGCCCTTCCGCGTCGGTCGCGAGCGGCGCGGTGCGACCGTCGGCCGAAAACAGCACGCGGCTGATGTCTAGGTAGACCATCGCGACGTTGGCGCCGACGACGGGATTGCCCGTCGGATCGAGCACGCGGCCGGCGACGAGCGCGCCCTGGTGGCCGCGCACCGTCAGCTCGGTGACCTGGCCGGCGAACACGTCGACGCCATTCACTTCTTCGAGCGCGATCTGCTGGCCCGACGCCGCCACCGTGTAGCCGACGCCGGCCGGCACGCCCGGCAGGTCGAAGCGGCCGCCGTCGTCGGTCGTGGTCTCGAGCCAGCGGTACTGGCGCTCGGTCAGCTGGCCGAGGAAGGCGTTGAGGCCGGGACGCACGCTGACGGCGGCGCCCTTCGCCGGCGCGCCGTCGGCGCCGAGCACGATGCCGCGCACGCGGCCGCCGGGCGACGCGCGCAGCTCGATGCCGTCGGCGATCTGGCCGCGCGCGAGCCGCGCCGTGCCGGGCGTGCGCACGAACCAACCATCGCTGCGGCCGTCGAGGAACACGCGGCCCTCGGTCAGGCCAAGCAGTTCGAAGCTGCCGTCGGCGTTGCTGGTCGTGCGGCCGAGTTCGCGGCGCGGCGCGCGCGTCTCGACGAACATGCCTTCTTGGAAGAAGCCGCGGAAGCGCGCGACGAGCGGCTCGATCGACGGCTCGTCCTTGACGGCGATGACCTCGACGCCGGCGAGCGGCAGGCCGGTCTTGGCGTCGACGACGACGCCGCGCACGCCGGTCGGCGGGCCCGACAGATCGATGCCCTCGCGCGCGGCGGTCGCGGCGGCGGCGGGATCAGCGGTCGCGGTCGCGAGCGCGCCCTGGGTGGCGTCGGCGCCGGCGGTCGTGGCGGTCGCGTCGTTGACCGTGACCGGCGCCAGCGGGGTCGCCGGGCGCAGGGCAAAGAGCACGGCCAAGGCGACGAGCAGGAGCAGCAGGGCGGCGACGGCGGCGCGGGACTTGGACGGCATGCGGTGGCGGGGCAGTGAGGCGATTGGCAACTAGTGGCCGGACGGGGACGGACAACTGTCGCTGACGCTTCGCCCCAAGGGAAGCGGCGGATGCGCAGGGTCGGTGGCGGGCGCGCGGCTATGCCGGCGCGAGCGGCAGTTCGAGCGCAAACGCCGTGCCCTCGGCATCGGTGCGCAGCAGGCGCAGCGCGCCGCCGTGCGCCTCGACGAGCCGGCGGCAGATGGCGAGGCCGAGGCCGGTGCCGGAGGTCTTGGTGGTGAAGTACGGCTCGAACAGCCGCGCCTGCGCCGCGGGCGGGATGCCAGGGCCGGCGTCGGCGACCTCGACCACGACGACGCCGCCGACGACGCGCGACCCGACCTGCACCCGCGCACCGTGCGGCGCCGCTTCGTGCGCGTTCTGCACGAGGTTGAGCAGCACGCGCTGCAGCGCGCGGCGGTCAAGCGACGCGCGCGCGCCCGGCGCGCCGGCAGCGAGTTCGAGTGCGACCGGCTTGCCGGCGAACAGATCGGCGCACTCGGCGACGGCGCCGGCGAGCCACTCGTCGACGTCGGCGACGGCGCGCTGCGTCGGCGCGACGCCGGCGAAGGCACGAAAGTCGCTGGCGATGCGATCGAGCGCGTCAGTCTGCTCGAGCACGGTGCGCGCGAGGCGCTCGGCGACCTGATCGGTGCGCGGATCGCCCTCGGCGCGCGTGCGCTGCAGCAGTTGTGCGGCCATGCGCATCGGCTGCAGCGGGTTCTTGACCTCGTGCGCGACCTGCCGCGCCATCTCGGCCCACGCCTGATCGCGCTCGGCGGCGGCGAGGCGCTTGCGGCCGGCGTCGAGTTCGCTGGCCATCTGGTTGAACGAACGCGCCAGCAGGCCGAGTTCCTTGCCGCCGCGCGACGCGAGCGCGACGTCGAGGTCGCCGCCGGCGATGCGGCGCGTGGCGACGACGAGCGCCTGCACCGGCGCGGTGATCGCGCGCGAGGCGAGCAGCGACCAGACGACGACGATCGCGAGCACGGCGGCGATCGCTGCGAGCAGCAGCCGTTCGTAGGCGAGCGCGGCGGCGAACAGCTCGCGCTCGGGCGCCGCGACGACGAGAACGAGGCCGTCGACGGCCGGACCGGCGCACGACGCGAAACCCGCGCGCCACGCTTGCCCGCTCGCGTCGGCGTAGGCCGCGCGACCGATCGCCGTCGCCGCGGTGGCGGCGGCGCGCAGCGCGTCGGGCTGCAGCGGCAGGCCGTACTCGGCGCGGTCGGTGTGGCCGCGCACGACGCCATCGCGCGCGACCAGCGCGACCTCGGCGGCGGGCATCCCGAGCCGATCGGCGACAGCACGCTGCGCGTCGTCGAGCACGCGCTGCACCTCGGACCAGCGCACCAGCGCGTACAGCACGCCCGCGCGGCCGTCGTTGCGCGGCACGTCGAGCGCGAGGCCGACGTGGTGGCTGCCAGGATCCATCGAACGGAAGTCGAGACCGCGGTGCAGCAGCTCCGAACGTCCCCACGCGCCAAAGCACAGCCCGCGCTCGCGCTGCGCCTGCGTAAACCACGGCGCATTCGCGACGCTCGCCGGGATCAGCGCCGCGCGCCGCTGCCGCTGCGCCGGATCGAGCCGCTGGCCATCGCGCCACGTCACCACCGCGCCGTCGTGGTCGGCGAGCAGCAGCAAGTCGAGGAAGTTGTCGAGCAGGTCGGGCACCAGCAGCGCCTGCTCGTCGAAGGCGGCAACCTCGGCGGCGCGCACGGCGACCGGCGCGTCGAGCACGCGCCGCGCCATCTCGCGGACGATCGCGGAGGCCTGCTGCGCCCGTTCGAGGTGCGACTCGATGCGCTCGGCGTGGTCGGCGGCGACCTGCGGCAAGAACGCGCGCGCGACCTGCTCATCGATCTGCGCGCGCATGCCGCGCAGCGAGAACCAGCCGTACGCAAGCAGCGGCAGCACGGCCGTCACCAGCAAGGTGACGAGGAATCGGCTGGCCAGCGACGTCGCGCGCATCGGCGCGATCATGCCATGGCGACGGCGGCGCAGTCAGCGATTCGGGCGGCGACGCCACCAGCGCGCACCCCGCGGGTCGCGCGCACGGCCACGGCACAGGGCCTCAGCCCTGCTCGCCGCCTTCGCCAGCCGCCTTCTTGGCGGCGATCGCGGCGCGCAGCTTGGCGAGCCGCTCCTTGCCCTCGGGGCTGACGTAGTAGCGCTGCGCTTCCAGTCCCTCCTCGAGCGCCTTGTCGAGGTTGCCCGCCTGCTCGGCGACATCGGCGGCGGCCCAGTGCTTGCCCCAGCCGGCAATATCAGCCTTGAGGCCGTCGATGCGCGCCTTCTCGTCGGACACGCCCTCAGGGAAGGCCGCGGCGAGCGCGGTGAAGTTCTGCAGCGCGTCGAGCTTGCGGCCCAGCACCTCGAGGTCGCGTGCGGCGCGGTAGGCCTTGTCGCCCTCCGCCTTGCGCACCTCGACCTTGATCAGGCCGATGTCGTTGCGCGCCAGCACCGACAATTCGAAGGCCTCGTCCAGCTTGGCGCGCGCCTTGTCGGTGCGGCCGGCGCGCAGGTCCACCTGCGCGACGTCGACGAGTTGCTGCGCCCTCACCTCGCGCTCCATCGCGGCGATCGCGGGCGCGACCTCGGGCGCGTCGGGGTCGAGTTTGCGCGCCGAGCGGTAGGCGACGAACGCGGCGCCGTAGCGGCCCTTGCGCTCGGACTCGCGGCCGTCGGCCATCAACTTGAGCGCGTTCTCGCGGCGCGCCTTGCCCTGGATCTCGGCGACGTCAGCGCGGTCGGGCGTGTTGTTGAGCGCATTGGCAGCGTGCCACTGCACCTCGACATGGCGGAACTCAGGCACTTTGCGCACGGCCTCGAGGAACTGCTCCTGGGCGCGCTGGGTCATGCGCTCGGTCAAGGCGCGCAAGTCCTCGATGCCCTGTTTGGCCGCCGGATAGCCGGGCACGACCTTCTCGGCTTCGAGGTACGCGACCATGGCGCCGGCGAAGTCCTTGCGCACCATCGCTTCCTGGGCGCGGTTGCACACGCGGGACGCCTTCTTGTCGAGCGCGCGATCGCGCATCGCGGCGAGCCCGGGATAGGCCAGGTCGAGCGACGCCAGCTCGCCGAGGTCGGCGAGCGCCGCATCCTCCTGCTCGGTGAAGATGCAGCCCTCAGCGCGGTCGAACAGGTGGTCCTTGCGGGCCTTCGCGTGCGCCGCGGCCAGTTCTTTCGGCGGCTCGTTGCCGTCGGCCTCGTACGCGGCGACGGCCTCGTCGAGGACGTTGAAGGCCCGGACGAAGTCGCGGTGCGCCGCGTACTCCTCGCTCCGCTGGATGGCAGAGCGCATGGCGCAGGCAGCGAGCAGTAGGACGGGCAGCAGGCGGAGGATCGTCATGACGGCGGACCGCAGCCGCGCGGACGCGGCGACAGGCCGCGTCGGACGGCCGACGGACGCAGGATCTTCCGGCGACGCCTCCGATTGTCCACAGGCAGCGCGGCGACGAGGCGAATCGCCGCCCCGCCGGCGGCTCAGGCCTTGCTGATGAAGGCCTCTAGGTCGGCCCTGAGCTGCTCCAGGTCGTAGCCCGCGACGGTGATGCAGCGGTAAACGATCCTCTCGAGCTCCTCAGGCGTCTTCGGGTTGAGCGTGTGCGGCGGCGTGTAGCTGAAGAAGTAGCTCAGGCTCAGGCGCTGCGTCTCGCCGCCCGTCTGGCGACCGGCAAACTCCCACGGCACCTCGTCGAAGGGCAGCGTGCCGGTCAGGATCTCGTAGATCATGATGCCGATCGCCATCACGTCTGCCTTGCTGTCGGTCAGCAGCAGCGGGTTGTAGTGCGGCGTCGTGGTCACGACCTTGTTCTCGGTCGTACGCATGGCCGGATCGAGCATCACGACCCTGCCGCTCGGCTTGACGACGATGTTCTCGGGCTTGAGATCGCCGTGCCACGCCAACTGGCCGCTCTGCTGCAGCGTCAGCAGCGAGCGCACGATGGCGAGGAACCAGTTGAGGTGAATGCCTTCGAGGCTGCGGATCTTCTCGCGCAGCGTCTTGCCACGGACGTACTCGAGCACCAGCACCGGGTTGCCGTCGACGTCCAGGCGATCGATCAGCGGCACCAGGTTCTCGTTTTGGCAGCCGGCGAGCACTTCGCCCTCGGCGCGCAGCAGGTTGTTGACCTCCGACTCGTCGAAGAGGTCGATGCGGACCCCGTTGGGCTCGAAGAACACCGCCTCGGCCGGCAGTTCGTCCGGGCTGATGCCCTCGGCGGTGCGGCGCGCGGTGACCTCGACGAGGCGCGTCACCTGCCGACCGCCACCGGCGACACCGCCAACCTTGAGGGCGACCTTCGTGCCGGTAGTCGCCTGCTCGGCGAGGTACACGGAGGCAAAGCCCCCGCGGCCCAAGAACCGCGTGATCCGGTATCCTCGAATCACTTCTCCAACGGCGAGCTTCATCATCCCCAGCGTCCCAGTTGCGTTTGCGCGGCGGCTTGCCACGCCGGGGTTTCTTCGGTATCCCCTTTACGCAAGTTGAGTTAGGACGCTAGGTGACGCGGGCTGGGCGATGCCAACGGCAGTTCGTCATCGGTAGATTTCGAACGAAACAACCGGGCTCGCTACCGGCTTGCCCGACCGCTCGCCGAGCACATACCAGTGGTACTTCTGTCCGGCGACGAAGGCTTGCCCCGCCGTGTCATCCAGGGTGCAGGCAGTGTCATCGAGGCCCGGGCGGCGCAGCAACTCGCTGTAATCGGCGGCGAGGACCACGACCGTGAACGGGCCCGTCGCGCCCTGCGGCGCAAAAGCGAAGCGAGCCGCAGCGGCGGCGTCGACGGGACCGCGCGGGGCGCTGGCGAGCAAATGGGCCGAACGGGGGTCTGTTCCGGCGCGGCGCGCTGGGCCAACATCCACAGGTAGAGGTCCGACCGGGTCGAGCGCGTAGATGCCTGCCACCACCAACAGAGCGACGCCCAGCAACCGCGGCCACCACGGCCGCGGCCGCGCGGCACGCACGCGCAGCGCCGCCTCACAGGCCGTCGCCGAACGCTGGCGCCAGGGACGGAGCAGCGGCCGCCCGTCCACCCCGATGGTCCGCGGTTCCGCGGCGCCAGGGCGCAGGTAGCGATGCGCCGCCCACACAGCCCACTTCGACATACCCGTCTCATCGGCCCGATGACCCTTCGATCTCAACGATTCCCGGCCGCAATCCTGCTCGTCGCCCTGCTCGCGGCCTGCGGCGGCGGCGGTGGCGGCGGCGGTGGCGGGCCGAGCGACGCCCCGCCCGTGCTGGTCGGCGCGGCGTGCGTCACCAACACCGGCACCCCTGTCGCCGGGGACCAGCTGATCCTGACGTACTCGGAGCCGGTCGAACTGGTCGCCGGCCGGCTGCTCGACGACGCCGACTTCCAACTCGGCGGCGGCGCCACGCTGGGCGCCGTGGTCGCAGCGCCGGTCCAGTTCGTGGCCAACGTCGTCTTCCTCGAACTCGGCCCGGGCGCACAGATCACGCCGGGCGTGACGACGATCGCGATGCGGACGCCGGCGGGCGGCGGCGGCAACGACGTCGTGCGCGACGCCAGCGGCCAGTTCGCGCGCGCCGGCGCGGAGGTGACGATCGCCGTCAGCGATGGCGCGCCGCCGGTCGTGCAGGAACTGACGATCGCGGCGATCCAGTCGCAGCTCAACGGCACGGGTCCGGCGGGCGGCACGCTGCAGACGCCGAGCAACGGCTTCACGATCACGCTGTCGTACGCGGACAACGTCGGCGTCGCCACCGATCGCATCCGCATCAGCGCCAACCGCAGCGTCACCACGCCCGCGGGCAGCGCGCGCGCCGACAGCGACCTCGTGCCATTCCTGACGCTGGTCGACGCCGACACCGACGAAGCGACGCTGCTCGTGCCGTCGACGGTGCGCTTCCCCGACGCGCCGATCGTGCTCACGGCGATCGTGCTCGACGACTCGGGGCGCGGCTCGGCGCCGCGCACGTTCGACCTGACGGTGCGCGCGTTCGACGACGCGCGTCAGCCGTTCGAGACGCGCAGCAACGCGACGCAGAGCTGGTTCCTCGACTTCAGCCGCGACGTCGAGTCGTTCACGGCGACCATCGCCGGCGTCGGCGCCGATGTCGCCGTCGTGCCGGGCGCCAACGGCCGCAGCGACGTCGACGACATCCTGCTCGTGCTCGGGCTGCTGGCCCCCAACCCGGTCCCCAACGCCGTCGGCAACCTGGACAGCAACGAGGCCGTGCGCCAGCGCTTCGTGCAGCAGATGATCGCGCGGCTCGACGAGTTCTACGCCGGCACCAAGGTGCGCTTCACGACGACCGCCCCGGCCGCGAGCTTCGGCGCCAGCGCAAGCGTCGACTACAACAGCTTCGGCCACTCGCGCATCGCCATCGCCGGCGCGGCGGACACCGCCGGCGTGCTCGGCGTCGCCATCTTCGACCCCAACAACGCGACGCAGAACGACGACACGCGCCTCGACTTCGGCGGCCGACGGCTCGGCGTGTTCCTGCACACCATCGTCGACTTCGGCATGGGCACGCCGAGCGCGACGACGTTCCGCACGACCTTCGACGCGTTCACGCCGGTGTTCGGCGGCGCGCCGATCGGCGCCGCCGCCAACGACGCGGGCCGGCTCGCCGGCACGGTGACCGACGCGCGCCGCACGCAAATCGACGTCGCCATCCGCGACTTCGCGCGCTTCTGCGCGACCGTCGTCGCGCACGAGTGCGGCCACTCGATGGGCCTCGTGCAGGACGGGCCGATGCCGACCGGGCTGTACGGCGGCGACGCCGCCAACTTTCCGCTGTCGACGGACGGACACATCCGCAACGCCGACCTGTTCCCGTCCGGCGCCATCAACGTGATGAGCCCAGCGCTCTCGTACGACAACGCCATCGCGACCGACACGGCGTTCAACCGGCTCAACCTGGCCTACCTGCGCGAGCAGGTCACCTACGGCAACTGACATGCGCCTCCCCACCATCGCCTGCGCCGCCATCGGCCTGTCGCTTCCCGTCGCCGCCCAGGACCTGCGGCATGGGCTCGTCACCGCCGACGCGGTCGTCGTCGGCCGCCAGGTCACCAAGACGCCACACGACGACGACGTCACACTGCACGTCGTGCAGGTCGTGCTCGACGTGCGCGGCAGCCGCGGCGCGACCGCCGTCACCGTGCTCGACTGGCCGAAGCTCGCGCTGCACCAGCGGCCGACGCCGCGGCAGTCGCGGCTCTACTGCCTGCAGGACGCGAGCGGCAACGCCGCGCGGCTGGGGCTGCCGGCCGACAAGGGCCCGTACTTCAAGATGGTCGGCTTCGCCGGCAGCAACCCGCTGGTCGGCGCCGATCTCGACGCCGATCCGGTCGTGCGCTTCGCGCGACTGCTGGCGGCGAGCGACGCCGGCACGCCGCCGAACGACACGGCTCGCAACCTCTACGCCATGGCCGTCGAAGGCGAGCCGGTGGTGCGCGCCGAGGCGGCGCGGCTGCTGCTCGAGCGACCCGACCTGCGTCAGAAACTCGACGGGTTGCACTGGAGCCGGCTGATCGGTCGCGCCGTCGGCGAGACCGACGACATCGCCTACAAGTCGGCGCTCGCCGAACTGTGCGCCGAGCAGCGCCTGGACGGCGTCTTCGACGCGCTGCTCGTCGGCCTCGGCGAAGTGAAGGACGCGGGCTACGCGGCGACCGTCGGCCGCATCGGCAAGTCGCTGCACGGCGAGGACGCGGCCGCGAAGGTGCTCGCGCGCCTGCAGCAGACCGCGCAGGCCGAGCGCCGAGCGCCGCTGCTGCTCGCGCTCGGCGCCACCAACACCGCCGGCGCGCTCGACGCGCTGCTGCGCATGGACCGCAAGGACCCCGCGGTGGTCGCCGCGCTGAAGGCGCACCGCGACCCCAAGGCCCAGGAAGCCGTCGCGCCGAAGCCGACCAAGTGACGGCCGGCGGCTACTTGCGCAGCCGCTCGACGACGGCGAGCGCGATGCCCTGCTCGTAGAGGTCCGCGCGCGCCTGCAGCGTGACGGCCGCGCGCGCGAGGCGCGTGCCGTTGCCGTGCCAGCGCTTGCCGGACAGGTCGTCGACCGGGTTGGTCAGGAACGCCGCGCTGTCGGCGCGCAGCGTCCACTCGACCATCGGCAGCGGGCTGTCGCCGGCGAACAACTGCAGGCGCGGCGCCAGCGGGCCGGTCGCCTCGTACTCGATCGCGAAGCCGCCGCGCAGCAGCCAGCGCAGGCGATCGCGTTCGGCGCGCTGCAGCGCCGCGCCGGGCGGCAGAATCGCGTCGGCCTGCTGGGCCAGCGCGCCGATCGCGCGCATCGCCTCGCGCACCTCGGCCTTGGCCTCGCGGTGTTGGCGCTGCATCACATGCAGCGATTCGACGATGGGATCGGCGAGCACGACGAGTCGTTCGGTGGGCGTCGCGGCCGCGCGTTCCGACGGCACGAGCACGCGATCGAGCGTGATCAGCGGGCCGAGCGCGATGGCGCGGTACACGTCGCCGCCGTCGCCCAGGCACAGCAGGCGCGCGCCGCAAAAGCCGGCTTCGCGCACGACCTCGGCATTCGGGCTGCCGCGGCGCCAAGGCTGCAGTCGGCGGGTGGCGTCGCCGACGACGACGTCGCGCACGCGGACCTCGGCGCCGGGCGAGAGGGCGACGCGCACGAAGCAGCCGTCGGCGAGTCGCAGTTCGCAGCCACCGACGAACGGGCCGCCGGACTCGCCGCTGCGCAGGTGCAGGTGGCCATCCGGCGCCAGCAGCAGCTCGCGGCCCGACGGGAAGTCCAGCTTGACGCCGGCCGTGCGGCAGGCGACGCGCACGCCGCCGGCAGTGACGACGTCGGCGCCGTCCCAGCGCAGCGCGCCCTCGCCGGCGACGCCGCCGACGCCGAGGCCCAGGTCGCCGAGCGCCGGTCCGTCAACACCACTGGCGACGACGACCTCGGGCAACGGCGCGTCGGGCGGCCGCTTGGCCGACGAACGTTCCGCCGCCGGCCGCTGCGCTGTGGCAACGGCGACGAGGAGCCCGAAGACGGCCAGCGCGCGCGACGTTCGACCCATGCCAACGCGCTATCGGCCAGCGCGGGCCGGCGGCCGCAGTGGAAGTGACTGCGAACGCGCCGCCGGGTCAGGGCTTCACGCCTTCACGGCGACGCCGAGTTGCTCGGCGAGCGCGGTCAAGAAGGCGCCGACGTCGGTGACGATGCCCTGGCTCTGCGCCGAGCCGCGGTCGCTGAGCTTGCTGACCACCGCCGGGTGGATGTCGACGCAAACGGTCAGCACGTCGGCCGGGATCATGTTGCCGGTGCCGATGCCGTGCAGCATCGAGCTGAGGATGATCACGAGGCCGGCGTTCTCGACGATCTTTGCGTAGCCAGCCTGCGCCTCGATCAGATCCATCTGCGTGTCCGGCAACGGGCCGTCGTCGCGGATCGATCCGGCAAGGCAGTACGGCACGTTCGCCTGCACGCACGCATGCATGATGCCGGACTTCAGGACCTTCTTCTGCACGGCGGCGGGGATGCTGCCGGCGCGGCGGATCGTGTTGATCGCGCGCATGTGGTGCATGTGGCCGTGGACCGCCGGCCGGCCCTTCTGCAGCTCGATGCCGAGGCTGGTGCCAAACAGCGCAACCTCGATGTCGTGCACCGCGAGCGCGTTGCCGCTCAGCAGACCGTCGACGAGGCCGGCGCGCAGGATCGCCGCGAGCGTCGGCGCGGCGCCGACGTGCACGACGACGGGGCCGGCGACGAGGATCACCTTGCGGCCCTCGGCGCGCACGCGCTTCCATTCGGCGACGACTTCCTCGACCTGCGCCGCGAGCCGTCGCTCCGAGCTGACGCCGCCCTGCATGAAGCCGAACTTGCCGTCCTGCAGCTTGCGCGTCGTGTACGGCGTGATGCGGATGCCGGCGAAACCGACGACTAGCTTCTGGCCGATCCGCAGGTCGCGCAACTTGACGCACCGCAGCACGCCGGCGCCGTCATCGACGATGGTCGCGTCCATACGCTGCTGCTGCACCTGCAGCCATTGACCGGCGACGCGCACCTCGGTGGCGAGGTTGGTCGTCGAGTAGAAGCCCTCGGGCGCGGTGCCGTCGATGTCGACCGCAACCCAAACGGCGTCCTGCGTCTCGGTCTCGGACAGGCCGAGCGACATCAGGTCGGCGCGCACGCGATCGAAGGACTTGCGGTCGGGCGCCGAGACCTCGAGGACGAGGAACGTCTCGTCGTTGCGCTGCTTGCCGACGTCGAGCTGGACGATGCGGTAGCTGGCGCCAGCGGCCTGCACCGCCTCGAGCGCGTCGGACATGAGGCCTGAGTCGATCAGGTGGCCACGGGCCTGGAAGTTGGCGACGACGTGCTTGCTCACGGGGCCGAGGGTAGCCGGCGGCCGGCCCGCCGGGAACGACGACCGCCGCTTCGCCGGCTCAAGCGAGCGCAGGCAGCAGGAAATCGAGCTTCAGTTCACCGTCGCCCGCCGTCGCCACTATATCGCCGCCGAGCCGTCGCTGCACGAACAGCGACGCCGCGAGGCCGTCGGTCAGCGCGCCGCCGCCGATCGCCTTGAGCCAGCCGGTCGCGCCGGCGAACAAGCGCGCGGTCTCGGCGGCGACCGCCGGGTCGACGCCAGCGGCGACGAGCCGTGCGCGGGCCCACCGGCGCGGCCTGCCGTCGCCGATCGCGAACGTGTCGGCGTCGGCAAAGATGCGCAGCGTCGACGGTTTCATCTCGCACAGCGCGATCATGCCGTGCCACAGCGATTGCGACGCCTCGGCGACCTCGGTGCGCAGCAGCGGCGACGGCGTCGCCGGCGCCCACTCGACCTTGACGCCGCGCTGCAGGAAGGCCTTGTTGGCCATCGTCAGCGCAGCGTCGACGAGCGCCGTCAGCGCAGCGCGCGAACGGTCGCCCGTCGGACGCGTCAGCATGCGCGCGATGACGCGCATCAACTGCGAACCGTGTTGCGTGCCCTTCGTCAGCTCCTCCAGAATCTGCACGTCGGTCGAGTCGATGACGAACGGGCGCACCATTGCGCCAAGGCCGATCACCGAGTTGAGCATGTTGTTGAAGTCGTGCACGATCGTGCCCGACGCCTTGGCCAGCGCGCGCAGCCGCGCCAGTTCGACGCGCGACGCGCCAGCTCGCCATGCGTCAGTCGTCTCCGCCGCGAGCAGCCAGTCGGCGCCGGCGGCGGCGACCAGGCGCAGGCGCCAGTGGCGCGCGCGCACGCTGACGTCGACCGGCTCGCCGGCGCGCAACCGCGCTTCGTCGGCGGGATCGACGCCCAGCGCGCGCAGGTCGGCGGCGTGCGCGCCGGGCCGGCTGAACGCCGCCTGCACCGCGCGCATCGCCTCGTTGTGCGCCGTCAGCGCGCCGGAGGCCGCGACGGCGGCGATCCCTTCCTGCAAGGCGGCCGACAACGCGGCGGGCAGCGAGGTCATCGCGAGCGTTGTAGCGACGGCGACGCAATGCGCCAGCCGCCGGCGCGCGTCATTGCGCCGTGACCTGGACCGTTGTGCGTACGACTTGCGTCACGCCGCGTTCGACCAATCCGATCGATCGCAGGTAGGCGAACGCGTCGCGGTAGCCGCGCGGCGGCGGCGTCGTGCCTTCCGCGATCATCGCGGCGATGGTCAGTTCGTAGGTGACGCCGGCGCGCAACGGCGACGTCACGCCGGTCGGCAGCGCGACGAACGTGAACCCGGTCGCGTCGGGCGGCAGCGCCGCCTGCCACAGCAGCGTCTCGCCCGGCGCCGCGCCCGCGACGCTGCGCAGCTCGATCCAGCCGTGCAGCGCCCCGGCCGGCAGCGTGAACGCGACGGCGAAGCCGCTGGCGGCGACGTTCGCGGCGGGCGCGGGCGCCGTGATCGCGGGGAAGGCGCGAAAGCGGCACGCGCCGCCCGGCAGGGCGACCAGCGCGTCGACGCCATGCACGACGCCCGCGATGGCGCCCGCGAACTCGCCCTGCAGAACGGCCAACCACGACTGGCCGGCGAGCGGCGGCAGCGTG